>Ga0213876_10001245_pt1 | contig 16072 bp, 12 predicted proteins | sample BarmaccomBMRX_R9_FD_160113 | JGI IMG/M metagenome (GOLD analysis project Ga0213876, IMG submission 160113) | Root-associated microbial communities from Barbacenia macrantha in rupestrian grasslands, the National Park of Serra do Cipo, Brazil - RX_R9 | ecosystem: Host-associated > Plants > Roots...
CCCAGAACCCGTAGCCCTCGTACCGCTCGTAATAGCCGAGGAAGGCAGGCAGGATGTCGGTCGCGATCTCCTCCCGCGGCGTCGGCTCCCCGCCGGTGATGTAGAACATGACGTCGGGATCACTGTCGAGCTCGACGAGTAGCTCGAGGTCATCGCGGGTGAATCGGCGCAGTGTGAGCCGGTCGGTTTCGAGAAAGGTCTCGCTCAACGACTGTGCTGTTTCAGGCGACGAGCGGGGAGATCGCCTCGACGAGCTCGTCACGGGTCGGGCCGGGGGACAGGGCCGGCCGCCACCCGGTGCGGAGCAAATCGCGGACCTCTTCCTGTGCAGTGTCCAGGGATGCCGGCAGCGTGATCATTCCCATGAAAGGTCCCGCCAGCGCCATGAGGTGGGGGAGCTTCTCGATGGCGGCGCTGCAGATGACGTCAGACGGGATCTTCGCCTCGAGATCGAGGTCCCGGCCCGCGAAGCGACGGAGCAGCGTCTCGTCCCAGTAGACGTGATCTTCGAACCACGGCCGGACTCGCTCGTCGCACCACTGCTCGAACGCGCTCGATCTCTCGCTGTGATCGAGGCCGCCGTCGTCGAGTAGCCTCAGCAACTCGCGCGCCTGGTCGAAGCCAAGCGAAACCCCACGGCCGGCCGCCGGATTCGTCAGACACACCGCGTCGCCGACGAAGTACAGGCCGAGTGCGGGCGGTACGCCAGGCTCGGGGCCCTGCATCGTGTAGAGGTTGTTCAGGCCGGCGCCGGCGAGGACGTCGGTGATCGGCTCGAACCGCCCGGGATCGGTCCACGGCGCAAGGTTCGGGATCGATGCCGCGGCCGCCTCGTACGCGGCCTCGTGTCGAAGCTCGGCGAGGCCCTTGTCGTCGGCGGGACGTACGACGAGGGTGCAGTGGGTCCCGTTGTCCTGCGGAAACACGATGCTCAGGTAGCCGTCAGCCATTGCGCCGATCGGCACGGGCGAGCTCAGCGGCTCAGCACCGCGCTTTGTCGAATACATCCGCGAGGCGTAAGCGAAGCCGGTCGGTCCGCCGATCGGTGCTTCCCGTAGCTCATCGCCGAGGTGGCTTGCTCGACCCGCCGCTGAGATCACGATGTCGGCGTCGAGCCGACGCCCGTCGACGACGACTCCTGTCGCCTGCCCGTTCTCCACCGTGATCCGGTCCGCATGACCGACGTGGATCGCGACACCGGGCTCACGTTCCGCGGCTGCGCGGAGGACGTACTCGAATGTGGATCGGCGCGAGGCGATGCCGGTCATCTCGTCCTGCATGCCCTCCATCGGTGTGACGCCGACGCCGGCCTCAACCAGCGCGTCGTACACCTCCGGCATCTCCGCGCGGAGGGCGTTGCGGACAGCTGGTCGGAAGAAGTGGGGCAGCCGGAACTGCATGACCCCGACGCGCTTCCACTCCTCCGGGGTCGCACCACCGGGATCCCGGTCAATGCAGATGACCTCGTGGCCGCGTCGCGCCAGCGCGATCGACATGAACAGGCCTACCGGTCCCGCGCCGATGACGGCCGTGCGTGTCACGATCCCCCGCAACCGTTCGACTGTCAGCCGGCGCGACCCGCGGCGAACGCTTGGGTGCGGATCGTCTGGTTGGTGACCATCGTGATCAGGACCGTCAACACCCATGCCGCCATGCCGAGCAGCGCTGCCGTGACGAAGGAGTTGCCGATCGCCCAGAGTGAGAGCGCAAATATTGCAATAGCCAACGCGGGTGGCGCGATCACGGCCCACAGTGCGGGGGTCTGGTCCGGCGCCGTCAGGCCTTCGGGCAGCGGCCCGGTGTAGCGCCTCGCCTCGCCGCTGCTCGGCGCGAAGTCGAGTGTCACCACCGCACCGTCGTAGCTGTAGGTCGCCGTGCCTGGTCCGTAGACGCGGTTCTTCTCGCCGAGCGGGGCCGACGGGTTCCAGACGAACCGGTTCGCCTGGATCCTGACCACGTGCCTGTGGCTGGGGCCGGTCAGCGCCCGGGCGATGCCGCGCGGTGAAGATGCGTCAACCCGTGACCGCGCGAGAATGCTGATCGCGCGCACGATGAAGAACAGGGCGAACACGGTTCCGACGAGGTACTTCATGTCCTCATCATGGGAACCGCGCCCGAAGCCGTCAACGTGATAGGCGCCGGGAGGAGCGGATAGGTCCTTTCTGCTACGTGACGTTGAACTTGTTGCTCGTCGAGGTGAACGTGCCGCTCGTCTCCGTGATGGCGTCGGCATGGAACGCGTTCGCCACCGACGCCGTGGTCGTCTTGCTCACCCCGTTGACGAACGGTGCTGGGTTCGTCGGGCTCAGGGAGCCGGACAGATCCGACCACGCCGGCGACGTGTCGTTGTAGCCGAGGACCACGTTGCCTGCAGTGTCGCGCGCGGTGACTGTAACGGTGAACGTCCCGCCGTGCGTCACATCGTGGAGGACGTTCACCGTGAGGTGGTCGATCGGCCCGTGGACGGAGACCGGCTTGCTCGTGCCGGCCACCGCGCCGCTGGTCACGGTGATCGTGTCCGCGCGGTAGGGATCCGCGATCGACGCCGTGGTGGTTTGGCTCACGCCGTTCACGAACGCCGCTGGGTTCGACGGGCTCAGCTCGCCGGACAGGTCCGACCAGTTGGGCGAAGCGTCATTGAAGGCGCTGACCTTGTTGCCGCCGGCGTCTCGCGCAGTCGCGGTGACGACGAAGGGCGCCCCCGCAGCGACGTTCGGCGCGACAACCACCCCGAAGTGGTCGACCGGACCATGGACGTTGAACGGGTTGCTCACGCCGGCCTCGCCGCCGCTCACGACGGTGATCGTGTCGGCGCGATAAGCATCCGCGATCGACGCGCCGGTGGTCTTGCTGACGCCGTTGACGAACGGATGCGGGTCGGACGGGCTGAGGGTGCCGGACTGGTCCAACCATGCCGGTGACGGGTCGTCGTAGGTCACGAGCTTGTTGCCAGCCGAGTCACGGGCGATCGCGGTGACCTTGACGTTGCTGCCCACGTCGAAGTTGGCCGGCACGGTGACCGCGAAGTGGTCAAGCGCACCAAGGACGCGGAAGTGGTTGGTGTCTCCGGTCGCGCTGCCGTTGCTCACCTCGATGACGTCATCGGTTTGCGGATCCGTGATCGTCGCGCTCGTGCTGCTGACGCCGTTGACGAATGCTGCCGGGGCGGCCGGACTCAGCTCACCCGAGGTGTCCGACCACGTCGTCGGGTCGCTGTAGTTGGCGACGGTGCTGCCGAGAGCGTCCTGAGCGGTCGCAGTGACCGTGAACGAGTTGCCCGCACTCACGCCAGACACCGGGTTCAAGACGAAATGGTCCACGGGGCCGTACACGTTGAATACCCGGCTGGTCCCGGTCGCTGCCGCCGTGGTCACGCTGACGGTGTCCCCGTGGGTCGGGTCCGCGATCGACGCCCCAGTCGTCTTGCTCACCCCGTTGACGAACGGCTGCGGGTCGGTGGGGCTCAGCTCGCCCGAGAGGTCGGACCAGGTCGGCGCTGGTTCGTTGTAGTCGGTGATCTTGTTCCCGGCCGCATCACGGGCGGTCGCGATCACGGTGAAGGCTCCACCGGCGGGGGCGTTCGGCAGGGTCACGGAGAAGTGGTCCACCGGCACGACCTTCGCCCAGCTCAGCGTGAAGCTGCCGGTCGCCCCGCTGTTCCCTGCCACCGAGATGTCGTACGTCTGGCCAGCGGTCGCATCGACGTCGACCTGGCTTTGGGAACTGCAGCTGTCGTCGTTCTCGGCGATGCTGGTGAGCGCGTCGACCGTCGCGCCGGAGTAGACGCCCAAGGTCGTGTCGAACGTGGTTCCGCACAAGCCAAACCGATACATGCCGTCGGCGGGCGCGGTCCAGGCGTACCAGACCGATGCGATTGGGGCGCTGACACCTGCGTTGTCCGGCTCATCGCCTTCACCGGTCGCGTCGATGTTCGACCCGTCGACGGTGCCGCTGGCGCCGGTGATGAGCTGGGCGTGCGAGAACTGGTCGTTTGCCGGCCCGGAGCCCTCGGACACGATGCCGGTCGGGTCGCTGGTCGCCGTGGTGTCGCCGTTGTCGTCGTGTGCGGTGACCTCGAACTCGAGCGTCGCGCCGATGTCCTCCGGGGCGACGTCGTACGTCGTCCCCGTCGCGCCGGCGACGGCACTGCAGGACACGCTGTTGGCGGTTTCCCCGCCACCGCCGCCGTCGCCACCGCCGCTGTCGGTGCATCGCAACCACTTGCGTTGGTAGGTGATCGTGGCGGCGCTCGAGCTGGTCCAGCCACCGTCGTGGCCGACGAGGTGCGATCCGACGACCGCAGTCCCGGCGATCCACGGGGCGGCGTCGTTGTGGGGCGGCGGGTAAACAGCGTCAGCACTGAGCGGAACGGTCCGTACGCCGGCATCGGTGTTGATCGTGAGCGTCCCGCTTTGCGTTCCAGACGCCGTGGGGTGGTCGCTGAGTGTCACGTTGCAGCTGTCGCCGGGCTCGAGCTCGTCGGAGCAGGAGCTGTTCATCGCGGCGCTGAACCCGACGCCGGACGCGCTGGCGTTCTGCACGACGACCGGGTTGCCACTGTTGTTCGTGATCTGCTCGAGGCTGTGAGCTGTGGTGCCGACGTTCACCGGGCCGAAGTCGTGCGGGTCTGGCGAGACGGAGAGCACCGCGGCGGTACTGCCGAAAACCTGGACCGAGCCGACATCACAGTGCGGGAACTCGCGGGTGGCGCCGCGCTGGTCGAGCAACGGGCAGCTCGCGCCATGGTCCACCACGTAACCGCGGGCGGCGTTGCCCGGCAAGATGCTGGGCGTGTCGCCACCGTTCAGTCCTGGCGCCGGCAGCGTCGCACCCGTGTTGAGCTGATCGCTGGGGTCGTCAAAGGTCGTGCCGCAGCTGCTGTCTCCCGTTACGTTGTGCCCGAAGTCGGTGACGTCGTTGGAATGCTCGCAGTCAGTCTGGTTGTCGGCGATCAGGTCGTTTGAAAGGTCCATGACGCTGGCACTGGGCGGTGCATCGATGCCGTAGCCGTTGCCACTGATCGTGTCGTTGTTGGCGACGATCTCGAAGGTGGTCCCGGTCAGTCCGACATCGGTGTTGCCGTAAATCGTGTCATTGAAGATTCCCGCATTGCCCCCGATGCTGACGCCGGTCCCGTTGTTCTGAATGGTGCTGCGGGTGATCGTGAGGTCCTGGCCGACCCAGTGCACGCCGATCCCCGCGTGCTGGATGATCACGTCATCAAGGGCGACGAACGGGCTGCCATGAGCCACGCCCTCCACGCCGTCGAAGGCCTTGCCCGATCCGTTCCCGTCCAGGGTGAGGTTCTTGAAGGTGAGGTGACTGAAGTCATCGCGCCCCACGCGCACGTCGTACCCGGGATTGCTCCCGCCGCAGAACGCACTGTCCCACCGGATCGAGCTGAGGCCGGCGGTCGGCCCACTGACAGTTGTCGTGCCCCCACCCTCCTCGACCTGGGCCATGCCACGGCCGACGAAGGCAATGCTTCCGGTCGGGTGCCCGACAGCGGGTGAGATGTCGATCGGGCAGTACTCGCCGTTCTCGAGCTCGATCGTGTCGTCGCCGGCGGACGCCGTCGCCTGGGCGATCGCGGTGTCCATCGACACGCAACCACCCGAGCCGGGGCTGCCGACTGTCACCAATTTGGGACAGGCCACGATGACGTTGCCGGTCGCCGCCGAGGCGCGACTCGCGAGCGTGACTGACACCACGCCGGACAAGGCCAGGACGAGAACCGCCACGACCGCGATCGATGCTTGCATGTGCCGGCGAATGGTCATAACGCCCCCGGTTGCGCCGAAATTTGCCCCGAACGTAGCGCCGCGATCGCTGCCGGTCCGGCGTTTACAAATTTTCGTGGCGGAAGGAGTCAGGGCGATCTGCACCAACCGCGATCGGCCCGGGCGGTCCGCGCTGACACCACCGTTCGGTTACTGGCTAACCGGCTCCGGTTCGTCGGGCACGCTGCCCAGGACGGCAATCGCCGCGAGGATGAGGCCGGACCCAACGAGGCCCAGCGTGCTCAGGCGCTCATCGAGGATGGCGGCGGCGAGCAACACCGCTGCGACTGGCTCGAGCAGCGTCGCGATGACCGCCACACCGCTTCGGGTCGTCCGCAGCCCTGCATAGAGCAACGCATAGGCAAGGGCTGTCGTCACCACCCCGAGGTAGACCAGCAGGCTCATCGCGGCGGGATTGGAGGTGACGAGTCGATCACCGCCGCCAACGGCCGCGATGACCGCGACCGGGACAACGGCAACGGCGGCGGCCGGCGTCGTGACTGCCGTTACCGAGATCGCGTCGAACGTCCGGGTAAGGGGTTCGGCCAGCATCGTGGCCGCGCCGTAGCAGACGCCAGAGCCGATCGCGGTCACGATGCCAATCGCGGGATGTGGAGTCTCGTGTGCGCCATGTGAGGCGCCGCTGACGAGTGCGAGTCCGGTCAATGCCACGACGACCGACGTGACGTGGCGGCGCGCCGGCATTGATCGCTCCCGGATACCCGTGACCGATGTGACGAGGAGTGGCGCGACACCGAGGCTGATGACGGTGGCGATGCTGACGTTCGCCGTGACCAATGAGATGAAGTACAGGACCTGGAAGGCGCCGGTGAGCACGCCGACGGATATCGCAGGCATTGCATGGTGGGAGAGCATCCGACGTACCGTCGGCCGCCGCCGGGTGACCAGCACCACCGCTGTGAGCACCACCGAGGCGATGACAGCGCGGTACGCGCCGATCATCAGTACCGGCAGCAGTGCGTGGCGCCGTACCAGCTTCACGCCGACGCCGATGGTTCCCCACAGCAGCCCAGCGAGGGTGACCTGCACAAGGCCGAGCCACGCCGGCCTCGCGTCGTCGTCGGGTGCAGCAGGCATCCCGAGACGCTAGTTCGTCGCCGAGCCCTGCAAAGTGGGCCTGAAACCGGCCAGGACGGGCCCGCTTCGCGTGGCTCGACGATGGCTCGCGCATGGGACAAGCGAGTGTGGTGGGCAGGGGCGGGGTCGAACCGCCGACCTTCCGCTTTTCAGGCGGACGCTCGTACCAACTGAGCTACCTGCCCCGAATGGGACGGCCCGAGTCTACGGCAGGAGGCGTCGTTCACTCGCCCAGCGGGTGAGCTCCCGTCGGTTGGACAGCTGCAGTTTGCGGAGCACCGCGGAGACGTGTGTCTCGATCGTCTTGACGGAGACGTAGAGCTCCTCGGCGCTCTCCTTGTAGGTGTAGCCGCGGGCGATCAGCTGCAGGACCTCGCGCTCGCGTGGCGTCAGGCTGTCCAGCTCGTCAGGCTCTGCCACCGGGGCGGGTGGTGCCGTGAAGGAGTCGAGGACGAAACCGGCGAGCCGAGGCGAGAACACGGCGTCACCGCCCGCGACCCGCTGGATCGCGTCGGCGAGATCGCTGGCGCTGATGCTCTTGGTCACGTAACCCCTCGCCCCGGCGCGGATCACCCGGATCACGTCCTCGGCGGCGTCCGACACCGACAGCGCGAGGAAGCGGATCGCTGGATGCTCCGGGGCGATGGCGGCGATGACCTCGTCCCCGGTACCGCTTGGGAGATGGACGTCGAGCAGTACGACGTCTGGCCTGGTGGACGCGATGCAGGCAATCGCCTGTGCGATGTCCGCTGCCTCGCCGACGACGTCGACCCGGCCGGCGAGCTCCGCCTTGACGCCGGAGCGGACCAGCGAGTGGTCGTCGACGAGCACGACCCGAACTCGCGGCGTCATGCGTCGACCGTCGGGCGAACCGGGAGGGTGAGCTGGACCTCGGTGCCGGATTTGGGGGTGCTTCGGATGCTCGCGTCACCGCCATGGCGCTTCATCCGCGCCACGATCGACTCGCGCACCCCGAATCGGTCATCGCCGACACTGTCGGGGTCGAATCCGGGACCACGGTCGCGCACGAAGGCGACGACTTCGCTCGCCGCGACCTCGAGATACACGTCGATCGTCGGCTGCCCGGAGTGCTTCGCGGCGTTGATGGTCGCTTCGCGGAGCGCCTGCAGCAGCGGCTGGGACCCGGTCGTGGCTTGGGTGTCGCCGACGGTCACCAGGTCGATCGTGATGCGGTACTCGTCCTCGATCTCGGCACACATCTCCGAGACGGCTGCCTTGACGGAGGCTTCGGCCGGCGTGTCCTGGTAGAGCCAGCCGCGGATCTCGCGCTGGGACCGGCGGACCAGGCGCCGTACCTCGGCCGGGTCGTCGGCCCGGCGCTGGATCAACGTCAGCGTCTGCAACATCGAGTCGTGCACGCGGCCGGCGAGCTCGACCCGCTCCTGCTCGCGGATCCGGACGGTGCGTTCCTCGTTCAGCTGCGAGACCGCTTGCAAGCCCCACGGTCCGGCGACCAGGACGAGGCCGAGGAGCAGGACCGTCAGCGGGAGGAAGGCGTGCCTGATCTCCGTCAGTGAGCCGTTCGCGACCAGCGACGCGACGACGCCGGCGAACACCAGGCTCAGCCCGGCGGAGTAGCGAAGTGCGGTACGGCTGCGCGATTGCGTCGACGCGATCCGGGCACCGCGCGCGGTCAGCCGACGCCAGCTCTCCCTGCGGCTCTCGTCGGCTTGCCGCCAGAGGACGGCTCCCCCTGACACTGCAATGGCGGCGGGCCAGAGCAGTCCGGCGCCGAAGCCGATGAGCTGCGCGATGACCAGCATCGCCAGGGCCAGTGCGGCGAACGCGATCAGCTGGCCGCGTGGGGTGGGGTTGGTTCGCGGGCTGTCCTCCGGGGTCTGCGGGACGACGGCCCAGAACGCGCCGTACAGGAGGACACCGAGACCGCCGAGGACGATCGTCACGACGAAGCCGACCCGAAGCAGCAACACGTCGACACCGAGATGGTCGGACAGGCCAGCCGCGACGCCTGCCACCAGGCGCCCGTCACGACGCCGGTACAGCCGGCGTGTGGTGCGTGACTGAGCCAAGGCCATGCCGAAATCGTCACATGGCGGAGGCCACTGAGCGACCCGGCGCCGCAAAGATCAGGGTGGCCCTCAGGGTCAAACCCTGATGGCGGCAGCGGGCGGCGAGATGATGATCGGGACCATGACCACTACAGACATGCCCACCGATCAGCCGCGCCGGCTCACGAGGTCGCGCGACGATCGAATGGTCGCCGGCGTCTGCTCCGGGGCCGCTCACTACTGGGACATCGACCCCGTCATCCCGCGGGTCGTCGTCGCCGCGCTGGCCGTCTTCGGCGGGGCGGGGTTCGTCCTCTACGCGCTCGGCTGGTTGCTGATCCCTGGAGCCGGAAGCCCCAGCACACGGCTGGAACGCTGGCTGGAGGGCAAGAGCGGTGATCGTGGCCGCGACCTGATGATCGTCGTGCTCGTGCTGTTCGCACTCGGGTTCGTGGTCGACAGCGACCCGTTCGCCCACCGGGTCAGCCTTGCAGCGCTGGTGATCGTGATCGCGTTCACCGTCGCGGCCGTCGCCGGGCGGCGTCGCGCCGACCGCAGCGGTCATCCCTGGCAACGGGCGCCGGAGCCGGCGACGTTCACGACAGCACCGTTCGGTACGACGACCACTCCGTACGGCCCGCCGCCGGCGGCCGACCCGACGGTTGCCTGGACGGCGCCGCTACCGCCGCCTCGGCGGCCTCGCTCCTGGCTCGGTTGGGCCACGATCGGCGTGACCATGCTGGTCGCCGGAGTGTTCAGCATCGTGGCCGCCGCCGGTTGGGCCCACCCGCAACCGGCGGACGTCCTCGCTGCGTGCGTCGCGGTGCTCGGCGTCGGTCTTCTTGTCGGCACCGTCTACGGCCGCGCGTGGTCGTTGATACCGGTTGGGTTGCTCCTCATCGGTGCGCTCGCCGTCGCGAACGCACTGCCCCGCAATCTCACGTGGACGGCTGGCAACCGGGAGTGGGCACCGGTCGCGTACGCGAAGCCCGGCGGCTACGCCCTTGGGACCGGTGACGCGCGCCTGGATCTCACGAACCTCGACATGAGCCGCAGCTCTAGCAATGGAGCCGAGGCACGGGTCGGCGCCGGAAGACTCGTGGTGATCGTGCCTACCGACGTGACCGTTGTGGTGCACGCCAGCGTGAGCGCCGGTCGGATCGAGATGTTCGGCCGCGAGCAGGCGGGCACGTCGGTCGAGGTGGACCGCACGCTGCCCGGCCCGGCGGTCAAGCATCCAAAAACGCTGACCGTCGACATCGAGATGGGATTCGGCAACGTGGAGGTGGAGCATGCAGCGACATGAGATCGACCCGCTGTCTCTCGTCGCAGGGCTGGTTTTCGTCCTCGTCGGTGGCGGCTATGCGCTGAGCCACGGCGGCGGCGTCAACCTGCGCTGGATCGCGCTACTGCCGGCCGGCCTGATCGTGGTCGGCGCGACGATCCTCGCGATCGTGTTCAAGCGGATCCAGCCAGACGGACCCGTCGAGCCTCCGGCTGACGTCTAATAGAGGGCGTGACGCCTCGCTCCGACGCTGCCGCGGCCGCGGCCATCGCCGGGCGTGGACTGTCGGCGACGACGGCCGCGATCGGCGAGATCCACTCGGCGGTGGCCGCGCGGGTCTTTGCTCGAACCGGCCGGCCGTCGATCCCCGTCAAGGTGGTGCACGACGGGATCACCAAGGGTGTGTATGCCGCCGTGGAGAACGGCGCCAAGGTGGCGTCGTTCGCCGCCGGGCAGGTGGCCGGTGTGGTCGCGACGCAGCGCGCGCGCACCGCGGACTACGTCCGCCTCACTGACCGCGCGAATGCCTCGCTCGTCGTCGGCGCGCTCAACGGCGCCTGGGGTGATCGCTTCGCCAGGTGGCGCAACCCGCTCGCTCTGGAGATGACGGTCCGGTCGGGGGGTCACGACGTCGCGCCGGTCCGTGACGAGCTGGCGGCAGCGTTCCCAGCGGGGGGCGGCGACCTCGTCGTCTTCCTGCACGGGCTCTGCGAGACCGACCGGGCTTGGTGGCGGCATGCCGAGCAGAACTTTGGCGACCCCGCGTCCTCGCACGGTTCCCGACTTGCGGCGCTGACGGGGGCAACGCCCATCTACCTCCGGTACAACTCGGGCCTTCACATCTCCGACAACGGCGCGCAGCTCGCGACGCTGCTCGGGGCGCTGGTCGCCGAGTGGCCGGTGGAGGTGACCTCGCTCACGCTGATCGGTCACTCGATGGGCGGGCTGGTCATCCGCGCGGCCTGCTGCCTCGGACTCGAGGAGTCGCAACAGTGGGTGCCCGCCGTACGTCGCATCGTCTACCTCGGCTCGCCGCACCTCGGCGCGCCGCTCGAGGTTGCCGCGACAGCTGCCGGCGTTGCCCTACGCCGGCTGCCCGAGACCAAGCCGCTCGCGACCGCGCTGGCCAGCCGAAGTGTCGGCATCAAGGACCTGCGGTTCGGCGACATCCGTCCGGACGACTGGGCGGACGTCCGGGATCCAGATGCCTGGCGGCAGGCGCCGACGGAGTGCGCGCCGCTGCTGGAGTCGGCGGAGCACTTCTACATCGGCGCCACGCTCACCCGTGAGCCGGACCACTTCGTCGCTCGGATTATCGGTGACGCCCTCGTCACCTTCCCGAGCGCGTCCGGTGACAGCCCGCGCCGCAAGCTGGCGCTCGAGGTCGACCGCGGCCGCCACCTTGGTGGGCTCAATCACTTCGACCTGCTCAATCACCCCCGCGTCTGGGAGCTGCTTGCCGCGTGGTTGGCCGCACCGGCCCCGTAGTCGATCCGCGTCGGTCAGTGATTGACCGCGATGTTCCCGCCGTCCACCACGAGATGAGTGCCGTGGACAAAGCTCGCCTTCGGGCTCAGCAGAAACGCGACTGCGTGGGCGACGTCGATCGGCTGGCCCATCCTTCCCAGCGGTGACGCCTTCTCGAACTGCTCGCGAAGCCCGACATCGAGAGCGACCTGAAGCATCGGCGTCTCGATGAAGCCCGGACACACGGCGTTGAAGCGGATTCCCTCCGGGCCGAACTGGTCGGCGAGGGCTCGAGTCAGGCCGAGCAGGCCCGCCTTCGATGCGCAGTACGACGGGATCGCCCCTTGTCCCACGAGACCCTCGATGGAGCTGATGCCGACCACCGACGCGTTCTCGGCGGCACGCAGCGATGGCAACAGTGCCTGCACGATCAGCGCGTGCGCGCGAAGATTCACGTCGAGCACCTTGTCCCACAGCTCGGCGGTGAGCGAGCCGATCGGATCGACACTCACCATGCCCGCGGCGTGCACCAGACCATCCACCCCGCCGAGCACGTCGACCGTCTGGCTGACGGCCGCCGCGACGGCGGCTTCATCCGTCACATCGAGTGCGATCCCCGTCGTACCAAGACTGGCGGCGACGTCCACCACCGATGGACTGAGATCCCACAGGACGACTCGGCGCCCTTCATCGACCAGCACCTCCGCGCAGGCGCGGCCGATGCCCGATGCGCCACCGGTGACGACCACTCCGCTCATGGTTGCAACGCCACCTTCAGGCAGTCACCGCGTCGTTCCGCGGCGAGCGCATAAGCCGCCGCCGCAGCATCGAGCGGGAATCGGTGCGTGACGATCCCGTCGGTGCGGATCGCGCCGCTCTCGACCAAAGGGATCAGCTCCTTCCAGGACTGGTGGACGGCCGCGGTATTCATCGTGAGGGTGATGCTGCGGAAGAGGGCGGTGAGCATCGGCACCGGATACGGGTTCAGATCGTGCACCCCGATGACGGACACGGTGCCGCCGGCCCGGACCGCGCCGAACGCGTCGTCGAGGGTGGTGTCGAGGGCGACGGCGTCGATCACCGCGTGCGCACCGCGACCACCCGTGGCGTCCATCACCGCCGGAATGGTCGGCCCCTCGATCGGGGTGGCGCCGGACGCCGCGGCCATCGCGCGACGACCCGCCACCGGGTCGGCCGCAAGCACCTGCCCGGCACCTTGGGCGACGGCGGACCGCACGGCACACATGCCGACCGCGCCGAGTCCGAGAACCACCACGGTCCCACCCGGCGGGACGTTCGCGCGCTTCGCGCCGGTCCACCCGGTGCAGAGGTTGTCGGTGAGCAGAAGCGCGGCATCGTCGTCGATGCTGTCGGGCAGCGCGCGGAGCTGGAAGTCGGCGCCCGGTACGGCGACCGACGTCGCCTGGCCGCCCTGCAGGACGCCTGAGCCGAACACCTCGACGCCGCTCGCGCAGGTCGCCGGGTCTCCTGCCAGGCAGCCGTCGCACTGACCGCAGCCGGCCAGACAGGAGCACATCACCCGGTCGCCGACCTTGATCGTCCGAACCTCGGCACCGATCGCTGCGACCGTGCCCACGAACTCATGACCGATCGACAGCGGTGCGATCAACGGGAGATCGCCGTCGTAGAAGTGGAGGTCCGAGCCGCAGATCGACGTGGCGTCGACGGTGACGACCGCGCCACCCGGTCCCGGCGGTACTGGATCAGCCGCTTCGACGACGACGACGGTGCGATCGGTGTTGATCATCACCTGACGCACGTGACCTCCGACGATCTGTAGACAGATTCTGGATCTTGTGTACTGTCACACAGCAAGGTCGGGATGTCGATGGGAGGCGGCGCGTGCGCAACCCCCATGCCGGTGAGCCGTTCGACACGACCGATGAGGAGATCGCTGCTGCCCTGCTCGATGTCAGCATTCCGACCCTGATGCTGTCGCTGGTCCACATGACCGGCGACCTGAACCTGATTCGCGGCCGACTGAAGCCCGCCGGTCTGTTCCTCAACGAGGTCCAGGGCTACATGAGCGAGGCGGACAAGGCCGAAGCCCGGGCGATTGCGCTCGACGTGATCCGCGCCTATCGCGACGCGGGATGTCCCGAGCCGCGTCCGATCACCGCCGACGAGTTGCACGAGATGATGCGCTGGCTCGTCTGCCAGGACGTGCCACAGGAGTACGTACCGATGCTCCTTGAAGAGATGGAGCTCTCCGGCGAGGACGACCGCTGGGTGGACGTCGCCGGCACGGCGGAGCAGAAGGCGGCCTTCCCCGTCGTCGTGATCGGCTGCGGCCAGTCCGGCCTGCTCGCGGGCATTCGCCTCAAGGCGGCTGGGATCCCGTTCACGATCGTCGAGAAGAACCCCGGGGTCGGCGGCACATGGTGGGAGAACTCCTATCCCGGCTCCCGCGTGGACGTGGGCAACCACTTCTACTGCTACAGCTTCGAGCCCAGTGACGAGTGGACGGAGTACTTCGCGCAACAGCCCGAGCTGCAGGCGTACTTCGAGCGGGTGATGACCAAGCACGACGTCGGAGCGCATGTGCGCTGGAGCACGGAAGTCATCGGCGCGGAGTGGAACGACGCCGACTCGACCTGGCTGGTCGAGACCGAAGGCCCGGACGGGGTGCGCAGCACGCTCGTCGCACGCGCCGTGATCTCGGCGGTCGGCCAGCTGAACCGTATTAACCTGCCGGAGTTCCCGGGCGCTGACACGTTCGCGGGTCCGGCGTTCCACTCCGCACGGTGGGACCACGATGTCGAGCTCGCGGGCAAGCGCGTCGCGATGATCGGTGCCGGTGCGACCGGCTTCCAGATCGCGCCGACGATCGCGCCGGAGGTCGCGCACCTGACCGTGTTCCAGCGGACACCGCAGTGGATGTTCCCGAACCCGAACTACCACGAGACGGTCGGGCCTGGCGTTCGATGGGCACTGCGCCATCTGCCGTTCTACGGCCGCTGGTACCGCTTCCTGATCTTCTGGCCGGGCTGCGACACCGGCCTTGCCGCGGCCCGAGTCGATCCCGACTACTCGGCCGCCGATGGCAGCGGCCAGCAGCGCGCGATCAGCGCGACGAATGAGTTCACGCGGCAGATGTTCACCGACTGGATCGTGGGCCAGTGCGACGGTGACGAGGATCTGATCGCGCGAGTCGTCCCCGATTACCCGGCGACCGGGAAGCGGACACTGCAGGACAACGGCAGCTGGCTTCGTTGCCTCCGTCGAGACAACGTCGAGCTGGTGCAGGCCGGCATCGACCACATCGAGCCGGACGCAGTGGTGACGGCGGACGGTGAGCGGCACCCCGCGGACGTTCTCGTCTATGCGACCGGCTTCCAGCACACGGCAGTCCTTGCGCCGATGCGGATCATCGGGCGGGACGGGGTCGATCTGCGCGAGATGTGGGGCGAACGCCCGGCGGCGTACCTGGGAATCACGGTTCCCTGGTTTCCGAACTTCTTCATGATGTATGGCCCGGGCACGCACCTGGCGCACGGTGGCAGTCTGATCTTCCACTCCGAATGTCAGATGCGCTACATCGCGCACTGCCTGTCCGAGCTGATCGCGCGTGACCGCAACACGATGGAGCCGCTGCCCGAGCGGTACGCCGACTGGCACGCCCGCACGCAGGCTGAGATGAAGGGCCTGGTCTGGGCGCAGCCGACGATCGAACACACCTACTTCAAGAACGCGTACGGCGAGATTCACACCGCGAGTCCATGGCGCCTGGTCGACTACTGGTCGTGGACCCGCGAGCTCGACCTCTCGGACTTTCAGGTCGCATGACCGGCACCGCCGCAGCGCGGCTCGACGCGGCCGAGCCCAGCGTGCAGACCCACTTCCTGGATGCGGCGGAACGCTGCCTTCAGCGCAACGGCATCCGTCGCACCACCATGGTCCAAGTCGCCGACGAGGCCGGACTGTCGCGGGCCTGGCTCTATCGACACTTCCCTGACAAGGCCGCGTTGCTCGGCGCCACGCTGATCCGGCAGGACGAGCAGTTCTGGGCGGATGCGAGCGCCCGGATCTCCCGGCGCACCTCGTTGGTCGCGCAGGTCACCGAGGCGGTGCGGTACTCCCGCGAGCAGCACGCGAGCGCGCTGGTGCTCCGCCTCCGAGCGACGGAGCCTGCCGAGTGCGCAGCGATCCTCGGCGCCGGCTTGCGGCAGGCCATGCCGGGTATGGCGATGTTCTGGCGGCCACACGTGGAGTCAGCGCGGGCCCGTGGCGAGGTACGAGCCGACCTTCCCGTCGCCGCCGCGGCCGAGTGGGTGATGCGGGTGGTGCTGTCGCTGGTGACGGTCCCAGGTGACGCGGTCGACGTTGACGACTCGCGCTCGGTGCGGCGCTTCCTCAACCAGTTCCTGCTGCCCGGCCTTCGCTCAGGCGAG
>Ga0213876_10001246_pt1 | contig 16070 bp, 13 predicted proteins | sample BarmaccomBMRX_R9_FD_160113 | JGI IMG/M metagenome (GOLD analysis project Ga0213876, IMG submission 160113) | Root-associated microbial communities from Barbacenia macrantha in rupestrian grasslands, the National Park of Serra do Cipo, Brazil - RX_R9 | ecosystem: Host-associated > Plants > Roots...
TGCCGCTATCTATCACGCGATGAACTCGGCCGCCAATCATGGCGCAATCTTTCAAGAGTTCCGTCGCAATATTTCTGCGGCTGGAGTCGAGAACATTGTCCATCCAACGAAGGGAAACTCGAGGGACGTTCTTCCAAGGCTCGCGGCCGAATCCTACCACATCATCTTTATCGATGGGTCCCATCTTTATAAGGACGTCTACAACGATATCGTCCAGGCGAGGCGACTGGTTGCGGATGGAGGGATTATTTGCGGCGACGATTTTGAGCTGACGATTGGTCTCGTGAATGAAGCCGCACATCGGGCCGCGCTAGCTAACAACATCGATTTCGTGAAGGATCCATCAACCGGCACCTCCTATCACCCTGGGGTTTCGCAGGCCATCGCGGATGTTTTCGGTGAAGTATCGGTTTGGGATGGCTTGTGGGCGGTGCGGAGGAACGGACCCAATTTCGAGAAAATAGATCTGTCTGGCTACGAATCAGGCATTCCAGAGCATTTGCGGTTGGGCGAAGAAGCTTTACTGACCGAACGCGTCCGTTCCGAGCTGGGATTCAACATCATTCGAAGCCGGGGCAAATATATCGGGTGTCGGCACTCACTGGGAACAGTCGATTTCTCGATACCGCTGGACACTCTGCTGCAGTCATACTCACGGTCCGATCTGATCGTGGCAACATCTCTTGAAGAGGTGTCGCTGCGCATCTGCGAGATCAAGATCGCTGAACTCAACGCTTCCGAACAATCGGCACCGACCATCGAACGGCTAGAGAGCCAGTTTGGGTTCAATATCATCAAATACGGCGCCCGGTTTATCGCGTGTCGGCAGTCACTGGGAACAGTCGATTTCTCGATACCGCTCGACACTTTGCTGCAGTCATCTTCCCCGTCCGACCTGATCGTGGCAACGTCTCTTGAAGAGGCGTCGTTGCGCATCTGCGAGACAAAGATAGCTGAGCTCTGTGCTTCCGGGACAACGGCGCCGGCTGCGGAGCTGCTGGAGAGCCATTTCGGGTTCAACATCATTAAACGCGGAGCCCAATTTGTTGGGTGTCGGGAATCACTGGGAACAGTCGATTTCTCGATACCGCTGGACACTCTGCCGCAGTCATACTCACCGTCCGACCTGATCGTGGCAACGTCTCTTGAAGAGGTGTCGCTGCGCATCTGCGAGATCAAGATCGCTGAGCTCAACGCTTCCGAACAATCGGCACCGACCATCGAGCGGCTAGAGAGCCAGTTTGGCTTCAATATCATCAAATACGGAGCCCGGTTCATCGCGTGTCGGCAGTCACTGGGAACAGTCGATTTCTCGATACCGCTCGACACTTTGCTGCAGTCATCTTCACCGTCCGACCTGATCGTGGCAATGTCTCTGGAGGAGGTGTCGCGGCGCATCTGCGAGACAAAGATCGCCGAGCTCAATGCTCTGGAACGATCGGCGCCGGCCGTCGAACTGCTGGAGAGCCATTTCGGGTTCAATATTATCAAATACGGAGGCCAATTCGTTGGGTGTCGGCAGTCATTGGGAACAGTCGATTTCTCGGTGCCGCCAGACGCGTTGCTACGGTCGTACTCACCGTCCGACCTAATCGTGGCACCGTCTCTCAAGGAGGTGTCGCTGCGGATCTGCGAGACAAAGATCGCCGAGCTCAACGCTCACAAACAGTCGGCACCGACCATCGAACTGCTGGAGAGCCATTTTGGGTTCAATATAGTCAAACACGGAGCCCGATTCATCGGGTGTCGGCAGTCATTGGGGACAGTCGATTTCTCGATGCCGCCAGAGGCGTTGCTACGGTCGTACTCACCGTCCGACCTAATCGTGGCAACGTCTCTCAAGGAGGTGTCACTGCGGATCTGCGAGACAAAGATCGCCGAGCTCAGCACTTCCAAACAGTCGGCACCGGCCATCGAACTGCTGGACAGCCATTTCGGGTTCAATATTCTCAAATACGGAGCCCAGTTCATTGGGTGTCGGCAGTTGATCGGGGAGATCGCCATCGCCCGCCCACTTGACACCCTCTTGCAGGGCTTTTCGTCCGAAGATTTCTTCGTCGAACAAACCCGTGAAGAAGTGCTTTTGCGCATATGTGAGATTGAGAAGGAACGGCTGGCCCGCGTGATCGCGGAAGGTCTCGATGTCAATTCGTCCCCGGAAACGGATTTTTCGCAAGATTCGCAGCGGCCGTTCTTTCACGGCCACCATTGAGGCGACGGTTGAGACAACAATCTCCTACTGAATCGGAATTTGCAAAGTGGAGCGTCTAAGTTGAAAATCGCCGCGCCATGGAGCTTGAGCCACTATATTCCGCTCAATGGATTCCACCCACTTTACCGCGCCTTGTTTGACCATGCCCCGTCGGAAATAAGCCTCGCGGCCTGGGACAACGTCAAGCTTTGTCGGCATTTTGCCCGAGATCTTCTTGACCGCGCACGTGTCCTCGACCTGTCCACTTCCTGCAAAGAAGATGCTATGGCGATCGAGCCTGGCACGATCGCACGATCATATGCCGATCACTTCTATCCACCAGACAGGATCCTGACCGAAACCCTTCCGGGGGAAGTGGAGTTTCATCATACAGCGCCATTCCCCTCACTTACGCGCCCGTTTGTTCTTCACTGCGAGTCGTTTGTTCCGGTTTTCTTTCCCTGCGCACGGCAGGGGATCGGCAGGTTCGATCGGCACGACGAACTGCGTCAGCACTATGGACGCATCTTGGGAAGCCCGCTTTGTCAGGGAATTTATTCGCACATTCCCGAAACGCTTGACGGCCTCAGCACCTTTTTTTCCGATCCTACGATCGATGCGAAACTGTTCAGCTCGAGAATCGGACTGAGCAAGTTATCGGTGGATGCTGGCATGTTTCGTCCACGCCGACCCATTGGCTTGCCACGTTTTTTGTTCGTCAACTCCGCCCACCAGATGACGTCGAATTTCTTCAATCGCGGCGGCCACATCGTATTAAAATTTTGGAAAGAATTCGTAACTGCCGGGCGGATGGGAACACTGATTTTGCGTTGTGGGAGGCCAGACGACGGCACGCTGGCGTGCCATGGAGTGGATCCGGATTTCGTCAGAAGTGAGTTGGGGCGCAGCATCATCTGGGCAGAGGGATATCTGTCCAACCATGAAATCAATGCCCTGATGGCGGACGCTCATTTTTTTCTGTTGCCGAGCGCTTCGCTTCACTCGGCCTCTATTCTTCTTGCCATGACGCTGGGGACCATTCCCGTTGTTACGGACACGCTTGGCACATCGCTTTATGTGACAGATCGGGAAGACGCCATTGTGCTGAAGGGCGTGAGAAATGAAATCTGGCATCTGGATCCGGACACCGGCGTCCTGGCAGATCACTACGAGCGGATGCCGAACGTGACTCCCTCGCTGGTCACTCAACTAGTGGAGCGCGTATTTGAAGTCCTGAATTCACCGGAGACCTATCTGGCAATGAGCCATCGCAGCTCGGAACGGGCGCGAACTCAGTTTTCCGGTGAAGCCTTTGCGTCGGAATTCTGGAGCTCGGTGGCGGAGAAGGCAACAACACCACGAGTCGGCGCATCTCCTTCAGCTAAATCAGCCGAACTGTCGGCGTCGCTTCAAAAGTGTGCCCTGGATGCAGCGGAATGGGCGCGAGTTTTCGAAAGCAGCACACAACCGATGCGCCTTGTCTATACGGGCACGAACACGGTTGTCCAGCTCGGCGGGACCGTCGTTCATATGGCAGGTAGTCCAACGACCAACCTGAGGGACTGGTCGGTATTTGCACACTATTTTGAACCAAGCGCGCCGGTGACGACTTTCGCCAATTCTCTCGTCGATCTCGGCGATAGGTTCCTCCCCGGCCGATATGGCGACATCCCGTTCGGTACAAGCGAATGGAAGCGCCGCGCCTCTAACGCCTTGATGCGCTATCCAAGGGTGCATAGCCTTGCTTCTCGTGCCTACCGCACGATGCGCAGATCCATGATTTTCGCAAAGCTCTGGTGGCAATATACCCAATGTAAGTCTGGTAGAGTGGGGAGTGAAAGTCATACAGAACTGGTTATGGAGGATGTACACAACTTCAACATCGTCCACTGCTTTCACAAATACTACGCCATACCGTGCGGCGAAGGCCCCTTCATTCTTGCGAAGGCGGAAGGGAGGCTATACTCGAGGACATATAGCGCATACTCCCTGGAAACGGCGGTTGCAAAGGTCAACCGCGGCAGGATGAGCCGCGCGCGGAGAATATCGAATTTCCGGATCGTGCTGACCAATATCAATCGGATGGGCAGACACACGATCCGTGCTTTGCGCAGCCATTTCAGCCGCAAGCAAATCGCGCCCGATACGAAAATCATTGAGCAAGTCAAGGATTTCGAGGACTAGATGAAACCGGCGCCTATCAACCGGACGGTGGAGAGCTTCAAGTCGGGGAACATCAAGATGAGCACGCCCAGTCAAAATCCCGGCCGCTGCCAGCGGGTCCATCTATGGATATACAATCATTCCTTTTTTGGCATCAGCGATCAAATTGAGTATTTTGTTCAGTCGTTTCAGCAAAATGGCTATTCCACGTCGGTCGGGCGCGAACCCTCCGGTTCGGCGCTCAACGTGGTAATCGAAAATTTTTCAGCGCTGACTCGCGATACGCTGGTGAACTTTTGTAGCCGGACCCGGAAGCGGGTCGCTGTCATCATGACCGAACATATCGATTTCCTCGATCGCCGGATATTCATTCACGGAGATCCGCTGTGGAGCGCGAATGACTACATGCATCCCGCAACACAGACCGAGCGCTTGAGATGTTTGATGAGTTGCCAGCCGTACATCAAATTCTTCATGGTTCTCGGCGATCTTCCGGAGTTGCGGAATTTCGCAGACGTGATGATTGGCGCCGACATACGCGCGATACCTTTCCCAAAGATCGATCGGGTCGCCAATAGCGGAATCGACGAGTTGCCACAGCCCAGCAACGACCTGCTGTTCACAGGATTTGTCACAGAATACCGCGAAAAGCTACTGCCAGAATTGGGAGCGCTCGGATTCTCGGTGGTCTCTCCTCGAAGATTTGTATCACGCAAGCGACGTGATCAACTCAATCGTTCCGCAAAAATCGTGCTCAACATCCCGCAGCGAGAACGTTGGCGATGGCTTTCGCTCATGCGCGTTATCGCTGCGCTTCGGTGCGGGCGGGCGACGGTGTCGCTGGGAACCGATGACACGTCCAGGATTGCGGCATGCACCTATCAACTCGACATCCGGGATTCCCATTGGAAGGAGGGGCTAAAAGCTTATGTCGCGGGCTGGCCCTTGGCATATGAAAAGGCGTATGAAGCCTATTGCCGGCTAACAAGGGACTTCGAACGAGAGTGCCCGTTTCCGCACGACATGATGGAATATTGGGCAATCACGGACAGGGTATGATACAGAACAGCCGGGATAGCTGCGGCTCTGCTCGGCCGCGGGGTTTCGATTTTGCATGAAAAAGCTGATTTCATTGCTGCTTCCGACCCGAGCTCGCCCGGAATTGGTGCAGCGTTTTCTTCGGAGTGTCGCAGATCGAAGCGCACATCCAGAACTGATCGAAGCTATCCTTTGCATCGATGACGACGACATAGAGAGCCATAGCATCGTCTTTCGTGAAATTTCTGTGAAGCTGGTTGTCGGACCACGCCAAACCATGGGTGCCTATAACGCGATCTGCCTTGATCACGCTTCCGGACAAATCACTATCGCCGTCAACGATGACATCATCATTCGCACCCAGGGGTGGGACGAGAAGGTGCGTGAGTTGGACGCACGTTATCCAGACGGCGTCTATCTTGGATACGCCAACGACCTCTTCAAGGGCCATAAAATGAGCACGTTCCCAATCCTGTCCCGGCAGACGTGCCGGCTACTCGCGGAGCCCTATCCTCGTATCTATAAAGGCGCCTTCATCGACACACACCTGATGGACATTTTTTGGCGTTTACAGAAACGCGGCTACGATCGGATCGCTTATGCCGAAGACATCGTATTCGAGCACGTGCACTATCGAAAAAAGCCTGACGCGTTCGATACAACGTACAGCGATCGATCACGCTTTGGAGACGATCTCGCCTTCATTGGACTGATAGAAGCCCGCCGCCTCGAGGCGGATCGGCTCTCCGCGTATATCTCCGGCCGAACCCCGAAGGCCATCCCATTGCCTTCGCAGGTCGTGACCAAGCCGGCGGGTCTCTTCGAAATAGTACCCCGTTGTGCCCGCAAGTTTCTCTTTGATTTCGATCTACCTGTGAAGTGGCGAAGCTATCTTTTCGTCTGGATGGTGGCCCGGCACTACTACAGCCGACTTTGCAGAATTCCCTGAGAAAGTTGCTGGATCCACCATGAAACGAGCGCTGTTTCTCGATCGGGATGGTGTCATTAACGAACACCGCGGATACGTCCACCGCATCGAGGATTTCCATTTCATCGATGGCATCTTCGATCTTTGCAAGGCCGCCATCGAGGCCAGGATGGCAATCATCGTCGTGACGAACCAGGCTGGCATAGGACGAGGGCTCTTCACCGAACAACAGTTCTACGTACTAACGGACTGGATGACTGCCCGATTCGCTGACCGGGGCGTGACGATCGATCAAGTCTACTACTGCCCGCATCATCCCGTGCGCGGCACCGGTCCGTACAGGCTCGATTGTTTCTGCCGAAAGCCAAATCCCGGAATGATCTTGCAGGCGCGGAATGATCACAGCATTTGCTTGCAGAATTCTATCCTAATAGGCGACAAGGAGTGGGACGTCGTCGCCGCGAAAACGGCTGGCGTGGGAACTGCGGTTCTTATCTCCGATAAGTTGCCGGATAACGTAAGGCCAGAGCTTCAATTTGCGCACGTCAGAGAAGCTTTCAATTTTTTGTCATTTTAGGGTTGTTAGGCCGCAATAACTGAGGTATTGCAAAGTAGCCTAGGACTCGGGGATGGATGCACTTTTTGTTACGCCGGATTCGTCGGCCAAAGCGTATCAAGAGCTAGCCAAAACGTACTCAGCAATCGAACCGCCCACGTGGTCTCTGTTGCTCGCTGAGTCTTGCCGCGCCAAGGGATACGATGTTGGCATCCTTGACAGTGATGCCGAGCGGTTGTCGCTGAAGGCCGCCGTTGAGCGGATAGTGGACACAAAGCCACGTCTCCTCGTGATGGTGCTTTACGGACAGAATCCCAACTCCGGCACCACCAGCATGATCGGGGCGATTGAACTAGCAACCGCTCTAAAGGCTGCTGGCCTGGGCGCGCCTATCTGCTTCGTTGGTTCGCATACCAGCGCGCTTCCGAAAGAAGTGCTGGCATATTCTTGCGTGGATATCGTCCTGCTCAATGAGGGCGTCTATGCATTGCACAATCTCTTGCGGTCCGACCTAAAGAACGATCTTCGAACAATCAAGGGAATTGGATACAAGCGTCCAAACGGGTTTGCGCCCGAGCTCGTCCTGAATCCGCCTGAGCAGGTCGTTCCACAAGCCCGCATGGACATTGATTTGCCCGGCTATGCCTGGGACCTGCTGCCGTACCGAGAACGGCCGCTGGATCTCTATAGGGCTCATTTCTGGCACGCCGAATTTAACCATGACAAGCGAACGCCCTTCGCTGCGATCTACACTTCACTCGGTTGCCAGTTTGCCTGTAATTTCTGCATGATCAACATCGTCAATCGGGTCGACAATGACGACGCGACGAACGCCTCCCATTCCCGCGGCATGCGTTTCTGGAGTCCGGAATGGGTGGCGCGCGAGATGCGCAAGCTCGCGGACATGGGCGTCAAGACGCTGCGCATCAGCGACGAGATGTTTTTCCTGAACCGGAAATACTACGTGCCCATCCTCGACGACTGCGTTCAGTCCGGGTACGGCTTCAACATGTGGACCTATTCTCGCATCGATACTGTGCGAGCCAACGTCCTCGACAAATTTAAGCAGGCCGGCGTCAACTGGCTAGCGCTAGGCATCGAGGCCGGCAATCAATCGGTCCGCCAGGAAGTGTCGAAGGGCACGTTTCAGGAAGTCAACATCCGGGACGTCTGCAGGACGATCCGTAACTCGGACATAAACATCATCAGCAATTATATCTTCGGTTTCCCCGAGGACAACTACGACACGATGCGCGAAACCCTGAGCCTTGCCCTAGAGTTGAATACCGAGATGGCAAACATGTACCCGTGCCAGGCTCTGCCAGGCAGCCCACTTTATCACACGGCCCGAGAAAATGGGTGGGACTTGCCCAACACGTTCGAAGGGTTTGCGTTTTTGTCCTACGAAAGCACTCCTATGCGGACAAAGTATCTTTCCGCCGCCGAGGTCTTAAAGTTTCGCGACGGAGCTTGGCAGACCTATTTCAGAAACCCGGCATATCTCTCAGTCATTGAAAAAAAGTTTGGCGCGATTGAGCGTCGCAACATCGAGCAAATGTCAGAAATTCGGCTGAAGAGGCGCCTCTTAGGAGACTAGCGGCTGGTTGATCGGCTGCTTAGTCAATTTGCAACAGGCAGATGAGTCAACTTGATTGCTCGAATCGACAAGGCCAGCCAAGAGTGATCATTACAAGAACCCCTTACCGCGTATCGTTTTTCGGAGGTGGCACCGACTATCCGGCGTGGTACTTAGAGCACGGCGGCGCGGTGTTGGCGACGACGATCGACAAATATTGCTACATCACATGCCGAAGGCTCCCCCCGTTTTTCGAGCATAAGCACCGCATTGTTTATTCGGTGATCGAGAGTGTTTCGAACAACGAGGAGATCCAACACCCCGCGGTTCGCGCGGCGTTGCAGTGGGCCAAGGTGACTGACGGGCTCGAAATCCATCACGACGGTGATCTGCCCGCTCGGTCGGGGCTTGGATCGAGTTCATCCTTTACCGTCGGCTTGGTTCATGCCCTAGAGGCACTTCGCGGGCAGATGACAAACAAAAGCCAGTTGGCGAAAGTTGCGATCCACATTGAACAAGATTTACTCCGAGAGAACGTCGGGTCACAGGATCAGATACTCGCGGCATACGGAGGGTTCAACTACATCGAGTTTCGCGCCGATGGCGCGTTTGACGTCGCACCGGTTGTTGTGCCACGGGAGCGCAAGGCGGAGTTAGCTGCTCATTTGATCCTGTGTTTCACGGGATTTTCGCGATTTGCCTCCGAAGTAGCCAAGTCCCAATTAGACAACATGATTGCGAAGCAGCAGCACATCAAGCGCATACAGCAAATGGTCGACGAAGGGCTAGATATTCTCGTGAATTCCTCCGTGCCCATCGACGCCTTCGGCGAATTGTTGCACGAGGCTTGGCAAAATAAACGCTCGCTATCGAACAAGGTGACGACGCCCGAAATCGATCAAATATACGAGGCGGCGCGCAATGCCGGCGCGATCGGAGGAAAACTACTCGGCGCCGGAGGAGGTGGTTTCATGCTCCTATTCGCGAAGCCGGAGTATCATGCTGCAATTCGCGAACGGTTAAAAGCGTTGATTCAGGTGCCATTCGAGTTCGAAGAGTCCGGTAGCCGTGTCGTCCTGTATCAGCCGAACGGTCTTTGAAATGTCGATGCCGAAAAGAATATACGTTGCCGGTCATACGGGGCTTATCGGATCTGCAGCGCTGAGGCGCTTCGGCTGCGACGAGAAATACGAGGTCTTGACGGCGACGCATCGTGAACTTGAGTTGCAGGATGCCGAGGCGGTACAGCTTTTCTTTGATAGAAATTCGCCCGACTATGTCATTCTCGCTGCCGGAAAAGTCGGCGGCATTCTTGAGAACATGACTTACCCTGCCGACTTTCTCAGTGCGAATCTGGCTATTCAGCTCAACGTGCTGGCCGCGGCGCGTCGGGTTGGAGTCAAAAAGCTACTGTTGTTTGCATCGTCCTGTATGTATCCGCGCGAGTGCCCGCAGCCGATGAGCGAAGAGCGACTATTCTCCGGCTGCCCCGAGCCGACCAGCATGGCTTATGCCGTTTCGAAAATGGCCGGCTTACAGCTGTGTCTTGCTTACAATCAGCAGCTTGGCGGCCATCGGTTCATCCCGGTAATTCCTAACAGCGTCTATGGACCGAACGACAATTTCGATCCGGAGAAGGGCCACGTTCTGTCCGCCCTGATCAGGAGGTTCCACGAAGCGAAGGTCAGTGATACAGATAAAGTGGTACTGTGGGGAAGCGGAAACCCGAAGCGAGAGTTTCTCCACGCGGACGACCTTGCAGATGTCTGCGCGCTTCTGCTCGAAGCCGACACGTCCGGACTACCGCTTCCGCTCAATGTCGGCTCAGGATGCGATCTGAGCATCCGAGACTTGGCGAAACTAGTCGCGGCCGTCGTCGGATATCGTGGCGTCGTCGCCTGGGATGCAACTAAACCGGATGGCGCGCCGCGGAAGCGTCTGGATAGCGGCCGCCTTCGGGCAACGGGCTGGAGCGCGCGCATCGGATTGCGGGCTGGCGTATTTGATACGTATGCGTGGTATCAGAAGAACATCAAAGCTGCAGAGGCGGTATCTTGATCAGCAACAGCGTCAACCTTAAGGAGAAGGCCCATTGGGTCTGGCGCGAGACTTTGGCGGTCCATCGCCGCGCGCCCGAAACCCGGATCGCTTCGTCCCTTTCGGCCATCGAGATATTCGTCGCGCTTTACTACGGTGGCGTTCTGAACATCGATGCTACCGATCCTCGATGGGATGAACGCGACCGCTGTGTGATTAGCAAGGGACACGGCTCGATTTGCATGTATCCGATCCTGGCCGACCTCGGCTTCTTTCCCGCCTCTGAACTCCAGAGAGTCTGCAAGGCAGGCGGAATCCTGGGCGGTATCCCCGACCCTATCATTCCTGGCTACGAGACCATCAACGGCTCGCTTGGCCACGGCCTAGGCGTGGCGTCAGGCATGGCCCTCGGTCTCAAGCGAAACGGGAAGAAACAAAACGTCTTTGTTGTCTCGGGTGATGGCGAATTGCATGAGGGGGCGAATTGGGAGGCGATCATGTTCGCATCTCAGCACAAATTGGACAACCTCCACCTTATTGTCGACAATAACAGCATCAGCATGCTCGGATTCACCGACGATATCGTTTCGCATGACGGTCTGGTCAGGCGTCTGGAGGCATTCGGTTGGCAATGCGTCGAGGTCGATGGTCACAACGTGCTGAAGGTTCAGAACCAACTCCTGAGCCTCAAGGCAATCACCGACGGTCGACCAAAGGCTCTCATCGCCAGAACCTTGAAGGGACGCGGTGTTCCGGGTCTCGAAAACGAGGCTCTCGCTCACATTCTCATGCCGAAGGCGGAACTGCTCGATTTTCTGCTGGAGGCTAACGATGCACGCTAAGCCGAGAGCAATGCGGGACGCGTTGCTGGAGCAAATCCACAGAGAGATGGCTTCGGATTCCAGTATTTTTTTTGTTTCGGCTGATTTTGGTTCGCCCGTTCTGGATCGCATTCGTGCCGATCACCCCACCAAGTTCGTGAATGTCGGCATCGCAGAGCAAAATCTGATCAATGTTTCTGCGGGTCTTGCGCTTGAGGGATACAAAGTTTTTGCGTACGCCATCGCTCCGTTCATCACCATGCGATGCTTCGAGCAGATTAGGGTCAGCCTGGCGCTGCTTTCCGAAGTACGGCCGATGAATGTCAACCTGATCGGCGTCGGCGCTGGTTACAGCTATGTCGTTTCGGGCCCCACCCACCAGTGCTATGAAGACATTACCCTGATGCGGGCGTTGCCAAACTTTCAGGTGATGTCGCCCGCCGATCACATAACAGCGGAATTGCTTTTTGGCAGGTGCGTCGGCGAACTCGGTCCAAAATATCTGCGCCTTGACGCTCAGGTACTGCCAGCCATTTACACTGACGCTGCGCCGAATATAGCGGATGGTTTCCATGTGCATCGTCAGGAGGGCGCGATCTGCATGATAGCCACCGGCTATATGCTGCACACCGCTGTCACGGTCGCAGAACGATTGCAGGCGAACGGGGTTAGAATCGGCCTGATCGACTTGTTTGACCTTGCACGCTTTTCGACTGAAAAGTTGCGTGAGGAGCTGTCGCGATACGAAACCGTCGTCAGTATGGAAGAGGGCTTCGCCGGTCGCGGCGGGCTCGACGCGCTGCTCTACAACTTCATTAGCCATAACGCAATCGACGTCAAATTGCTAAATATCGGGGTTGAGGGAAGTTATCGCTTCGAACTGGGCACCCGAGCGGAGTTGCACGAGCAAGTAGGCATTGGACCAGAGGTGGTGACGAGGCGGATACTGGACCTTTTCAAATCGAGCCAAGGGACGTTCAAGACCATCAAAGGTGACCGCAGCTGATGAAATTCCCACTGATGCGCAACAATATTGCGAGAGAAGATCTTGACGCTCTCATCGAGCATCTCAAGCAAGACGATCCGATCCTCACGAATGGTCCCAATGTGCGGGCTTTTGAGCAGGAATGGAACGATTGGTTGGGCACCAAATATAGTGTTCTCGTCAACTCGGGCGCCTCGGCGAATCTGCTGACCCTCGCCATTCTGAAGCTTCGACATCCGGAAGGTGGTGAGGTCATTGTGCCGCCGCTCACCTGGGTTTCTGACGTGGCGTCAGTGCTGCAAAACGGCTTCACGCCGGTCTTCGTCGACATCGATCCGTCTACCCTCGCCCTGGAGCCTTCGAAGATCGCCAACGCTCTGACGAAGCGGACGCGCGCGGTCTTTATAACCCACGTGCAGGGCTTTGATGGCCTGACGGACGAGTTGCTGCGGCACCTCGCACAAGCCAACGTTCCGCTAATCGAAGATGTCTGTGAATCCCATGGCGCAACTCATAACGGGAGGAAGCTCGGCACCTTCGGCTGGATATCGAACTTCTCGTATTACTACGCTCATCACATGACGACGATTGAAGGCGGCATGATCTGCACCAACGATCCCGAAGCGTACCAGGCGGCTCGGATGCTGCGATCACATGGAATGGTACGTGAATCGAACGACGGACCCACGAAGGACGCGTACGTGAGGGATCACCCGGATCTTAATCCGGACTTCATCTTCGCTCATGCGGCCTATAACGTGCGAAATACCGAAATCGGCGGCATACTCGGCCGGCGGCAACTCCGTCGGCTGGATGACAATGTCGAGCGCCGAACCGCCAATTTCCTGCACTTTTTGTCACGGATAAATCCGGAAAAGTTTCGAACGGACTTCAAAATTGAAGGCTCCAGTAACTATGCCTTCAATCTCGTTCTGCGAGACCCGGATATGGATTTTGCAGAACGCCTCATGTCTGCGCTTCGCAGTGCCGGCATAGAGTTCCGCAGGGGCAGCGCGGGCGGCGGAAACCAGCTTCGCCAGCCCTACTTGAAATCCGTGATTCCTCACGAGCACCACAAGAGGTTTCCCGAAACCGATCATATCCATTTCTTCGGCTTCTACATTGGCAATTTTCCGGACCTCAGTATCAAGGAGGTCGACCAGATTTGTGATGTTATCAACTCGGTGAATTAGGGGCTCCGGCAAATGCAGGCGATTATCTTGGCAGGTGGCAAAGGCACGCGTCTCCGGGCCGAGGTCCCCGATCTGCCAAAGCCACTCGCGCCGGTTGCCGGACGTCCGTTCCTTGAGCATCAAATGGCCTACTGGGTTTCCCAGGGCGTCAATCGATTTATTCTATCGGTCGGCTATAAGGCGGAGATGATTGTAGGAAGCATTGGCGCTCGCTTTTGCGATGCTGAGATTGTCTATGCCGTTGAGGATCAGCCGCTCGGAACAGGGGGGGCTCTTCTCTACGCGAGAGCCCAGTTGAAGCGGAATCAAGTTTTCCTCGTTGTGAACGGAGATACGTTTTTTGACCTGCCGTTATCTGACCTTGCGCGATTTCATGAGGAAAAGCAATCCGACTGGACAATGGGACTGTTTCCAACCAGGGACACACAACGCTACCTCGGCGTGACCTTGGACGATGACGGGCGCATGGCATCGCTTGTGTCGCGCTCGGTTCAGAACGAAATCTGGGCAAATGGCGGGGTTTATATGATTTCGCCGGGAGTGCTCGATCTGATTGCCGAGCGCTTCAAGGGTGAGGCGTCGCTCGAAGGAGAGATAATTCCGGCCCTGATCGAATTGAAAGCGGCGATCTACGGAATTCATCACAATGGTCGCTTCATCGACATCGGCATTCCCGACGATTATCGACGCGCTGCCGATGCATTAAGGTTGAAGCACTGACAGTGCCGACGGCACGCAGAGGGTTTTCGATATGGTTGAAGCTAGAGCGGCTCTTCAAGCGAAGTTGGCTGCGTCGATTGCGGCGAAACAGGTTCTTTTGTCCGACTCGAACGCGCTCGCAACATTCGAAGCCGTGGTCAAGCTGGCGGTTGACTCATACAAGTCCGGCGGGCGCCTTTATATCGCTGGCAACGGCGGGTCCGCTGCCGACGCCCAGCACCTTGCCGCCGAGTTCGTCAGCAGACTTGCCAGGGACCGCGCTCCGTTGCCGGCAGAAGCGTTGACTGTCGATACATCCATCTTGACGGCAATCGGCAACGACTACGGTTTTGAATACGTATTTTCTCGCCAGATCGAGGGCAAGATGACGCCAAAGGATGTCTTTCTTGGAATAACCACATCCGGCAATTCGAAGAATATCCTCGCCGCACTGCGCAGTTGCCGGAAGTTGAGAATCCGCACCATCGTGTTTTCAGGTGGCAATGGCGGTCTTGTTGCGCAGGAAGCCGATTACTGTTTGCTGGCGCCGAGCAATGTTACCAGTACAATCCAAGAAATCCACATCGTCCTCTCGCATGCACTGTGCGAGTGCGTCGAAAATGCGATGTTCCCGACCTAATAGTCATGGCGCCGAGAGCAGCGGACGCTCGCTGTTGCGCACAAAGGCCCTTCAGGGAGATTACCGCAGATGAGTTACAACATTCTGGTGACCGGCGGCGCCGGCTATATTGGATCAACGCTCGTGCCCCGGCTGCTAGAGGCAGGCCACAAGGTCACCGTGCTCGACAATTTCTTGTTCAAGCAGGCTAGCCTGAACAATTGTTGTCACTACGATAATTTTGTTCCGGTGAAAGGGGACATACGGACCGAGCGCACAATGCTGCCGTTGTTGAAGACGGCTGATGTGATCATCCCGCTTGCAGCCTTGGTCGGCGCTCCGCTCTGCAATCTGGATCCAGTTGGCGCGACAACGACCAACCATGATGCAATTACCATGATGCTGAAGCATGTCTCTCGAGAACAGCGCGTTCTGATGCCGACGACGAACAGCGCCTACGGGTCCGGCGACGAAAATAACTGTTGCACGGAAGACTCTCCCCTCAAGCCAATCTCAAAATATGCGATCGACAAAGTCGCTGTGGAAAAAGAACTGATGCAGCATCCCAATGTCATCAGTTTTCGTCTAGCGACCGTGTTCGGAATGTCGCCGCGCATGCGCCTCGATTTGTTGGTCAACGACTTCGTGTATCGGGCGGTCAACGATCGCTTTGTGGTGCTCTTCGAAGGCCACTTCAAACGGAATTATGTCCATATCCGCGATGTTGCTCGCGTCTTCGAACATGGTCTAGAAAATTTCGAGACGATGAAGGGCCAGATATACAATGTCGGCCTCTCCAATGCGAACGTTTCAAAGAAAGAACTCTGTGAGCACATCAAGAAATTCGTACCGGATTTTACTTTTGTGGATGCGCAAGTAGGTCGTGATCCCGACCAACGAAATTACATCGTGTCGAATGAGAAAATTGAGAAGACGGGATACAAACCGACCTATTCCCTCGATCAGGGTATTCAGGAGCTGTTGAAGGGATTCGCCATGATAAAGAACAGTATCTACGGAAATGTTTGATCACGGCTACTCTTGTATCAACTCACGCGCTCGCAGCCTTCAGCTAACCCCCTAATATGTTTTCGTCCTGTCAAGCAGGCTGCTTTTCGTTGTCGGCCCGCGGTTCGTTCAAGGAGGAAATGCCGTTGGGTACCTTTAACGTCATCGATCAGTTCGTCGACCGAACCTACAGGCGCGAGAGCTCGTTCTTCGGCAACGGCTGCGTCGCCCGCGTTTCGATGGCGCATCCAGTGTC
>Ga0213876_10001247_pt1 | contig 16062 bp, 10 predicted proteins | sample BarmaccomBMRX_R9_FD_160113 | JGI IMG/M metagenome (GOLD analysis project Ga0213876, IMG submission 160113) | Root-associated microbial communities from Barbacenia macrantha in rupestrian grasslands, the National Park of Serra do Cipo, Brazil - RX_R9 | ecosystem: Host-associated > Plants > Roots...
CTGTCAGCTTCGGTTGCCCCTCATCGATGCTGGCAACGGAGAGCGCCTCGGTTCGTCCGAGGCGCTCTTTTCATCATCACCGGTCTCGGCGCAACGCCCGTTCCGGTCCACGATCCTCCGCTTGCCGGCGCGTCTCCTCTTCGAGCTCGTTCAGTCCGTCGGTGGTTTCGGAAGGCACATCAGGCAGTGCGTGCTCGGCCTCGATGAACTCCCCGAGCAAAATCTCGGATTCGGTTTCGGCGGGCGGGTCGTTCCCGATATCCTCGCTTTCCGCGAAACGCTCCTCTTCAGGCTCCGCCTTCGCGGCGCGGCCGAAGACGTTTTCCGAGTCGCTGTGCTCCGGACCCACGGCCCGCGATTTCTCGTAGGCACGTGCCTCCTGTTTCTCAGTTTCGTCGGTCCTACCCATGCTGCGAACTCCTCAGATCCTTTTTCCAATGCTCATACGTCAACCGCCGATCGGCCTGGGCCGTTCCGAAGTATTGCGATGAGCAGGCTCCCGGCAGTCCCTCGTGGAACCGAGCTCTGATGAGGCCGTTCATGCCATCGCCACGGATTGATCCGCGGAGATGTTCGAGACGCCAGCTTTTTACGTCGAGAGAGACGGGCAGCCGGGTCTTCCGAAGCTCATGTGTGGCGATATCGCTGGGAGGAAAGCATGGGCGCGAAGTTCAAGAGCGCGGCACCAAAGGGCGAGAAGATAAACGGCGCGAAATTTCCGAGCGCGAGAGCTGCGGCGAAATCCAGTTCCGGCGCCGTTTCTCTCCCGGCCGCTATCACCGTCGAAGCGCCGCGGGAGGCCGCTGAAGCAAGCGGCCTTGTCTATGTCGATGAGCAGGGGCCTGGTATAACGCGCAAGAGAAAGGGAGAAGCCTTCGCCTATTACAGCTCGAGCGGAAAGCTGATCCGGGATCGGGCGGAACTCAGTCGGATTCGCGCTCTCGCCGTCCCGCCCGCCTACGAGGACGTCTGGATCTGCCCCGATCCGAACGGGCACATCCAAGCCACCGGGCGCGACGAACGGGGCCGCAAGCAATACCGCTACCATCCTCGCTGGCGGGCCCTGCGCGACGAAACCAAATACGAGCACGTCCTCGAATTCGGCAGGATTTTGCCCCGTCTGCGTCAACGGGTTGCTGCCGATATGCGCAAGCCCGGCCTGCCGCGCCCCAAAGTGCTCGCCACCGTCGTGAGTCTTCTCGAGAAAACCTTGATCAGGATCGGCAACGCCGATTACGCCAAGGAAAACAAGAGCTACGGTCTCACGACCTTGCGCAGCCGGCACGTTGCCGTCAACGGGACCGAGCTTCGCTTCGAGTTCAAGGGGAAGAGCGGAAAGCTTTGGCATCTTGCCGTGAAGGACCGCCGTGTCGCGCGCGTCGTTCGAGCATGTCAGGATCTCCCGGGGCAGCATCTCTTCCAATATATCGAGGCCGATGGCAGCCGACAGGCGGTCAGCTCGTCGGACGTGAACAGCTATCTGCGCGAGATCACGGGTCGCGATATCACGGCCAAGGATTTTCGGACTTGGGCAGGGACGGTTCTCGCCGCGATGGCGCTTTCCGAATTCGCCAGCTTCGACAGCGCTGCCGCGGCCAAGCGGAACCTGAAGGCGGCGATCGAGCGTGTCGCGAAGCGACTGGGCAACACGGTCACGATATGCCGCAAATGCTATGTGCACCCCGCCATCCTCGATGCGTATCTCGACGGTGAGCTCCTGGTGAATTGGCAAAAGGAAGCGGAAGGCGAACTGCGCGAGGAGCTCGGCTCGCTCGGCGCGGAAGAGGCGGCGGTGCTCGCCTTCCTGCGTCGTCGCCTGGTTGCCGAGACGCGACGGCGAAAGGCCGAGGCTGCGAAAAGCTCGCGGCGACGGCTCGATCCCGCTGCCGAACTCCGCCGCGATCTGAGACGTTCCCTTCGAGGAAAGCCGAAGGGAGCGGGCGATGAATCACGTCGAGGCACCCGGCGGGTTTCGGCTTGATATCGTCAAGCACGGCGAACCCCCTCATCCCTCCTTCACGGGTCACCTTTAATCTCGTGCGATCCTTCCGGAGATCGGTCTTTCGCGGTCGTGAACGACGACCTTGCGGCGCCTTGTCCCTGGCGCCCTATCTCTCTTGAGCGCGAAGAATCCATTCTGTAGTTCTACTTCGAGAACCCCTTCCATGACGGGTGCCACGCCTCAGGTCTAATTGAGGAATTGACGATTTTTGCGAGATTGGAACGAATCCTGTATTCGCGCGTTTCGTCCCGCTGGAGCAGGAGGGTAGATGACGCCGGGCGCTGAGCTTCTCGAGGGCCTGCCGGTCGCCGTTTACACGACCGATGCCGAGGGTCGGATCACCTATTTCAACAGTGCTGCTGCCGAACTTTGGGGTCTCGCTCCGAAAATAGGAGAGGATCGCTGGTGCGGTTCGTGGCGCTTGTATCATCCCGATGGGCGGCCGATGGCACATGAGGAGTGCCCGCTCGCAGTGTCTCTGAAAGAGGGGCGTCCCATTCGCGGCGCAGAAGCCATCCTCGAGAGACCGGATGGGCGCCGGATTCCGTTCGCGCCGTTTCCCACTCCCCTCAAGGATGCTTCCGGCCGCGTAATAGGGGCCATCAATCTGCTCGTGGATGTTACCGCGGATCGCCACGCTGGCATCGAAGCGGCTCGACTCGCGGCGATTGTCGAGTCCTCGGACGATGCGATCGTGAGCAAGACGCTCAAAGGCGTGATCAAGACTTGGAACAGCGGCGCCGCGCGCATTTTCGGCTATTCGCCGGAAGAGATGATCGGCGAGCCTATTGCCAAAATCATTCCGCCGGAGCTGATGCAGGAAGAAGTGGAAATCCTGTCCCGGCTCAGTCGAGGAGAACGGATCGAACATTATGAGACCGTGCGCGTCGCGAAATCCGGCCGGCGCGTCCATGTCTCGCTGACGGTCTCGCCGCTGCACGACAAGCTCGGCAATATTGTCGGCGCCTCGAAAGTCGCCCGCGACATCACGCAGCGCAAGAACGCCGAACAGCTGCAGCGCCTCCTGTTTGAAGAGCTCAATCACCGCGTCAAGAACACATTGGCCACTGTTCAGGCCATAGCCAGCCAATCCCTGCTTCATTCAAAAAGCCCACAAAAATTCGTCTCGAGCTTCAACGGGCGTATTCACGCTTTGGCACGTGCCCATAATCTGCTCACGCAAAGCTCTTGGCAGGGTGCGGAAATCTCGGGACTCATTCGCGATCAGGTGACGCTCGGCGCGACCGAGGATCCACGTGTCACCTATTCGGGACCTTCGTTCATTCTCGATCCACAAACAGCCGTCAAGCTGGCCCTGGTCCTGCATGAGCTTGGAACGAATGCGCGAAAGCATGGTGCCTTGTCGGTTCCGGAAGGCAGGCTTTCCGCGAGCTGGGATTTGCGCTCGAATGGAGCACGCGAGTTTTGCCTGGATTGGATCGAGAGCGGCGGCCCGAACGTCGAAGCGCCCTTGGAGCATGGTTTCGGCACGACTCTCGTCGAGCAGAGCGTGATTTCGTGCGGAGGGCAGGTCTCGGTCGAATATGCGGCTCAGGGCCTGCGGTGCCATATCGCGCTCCCCTATGCGGAACCGCTTCAAATCGAGGTGGCCCGAGGTTTTTTGCACTCCACGACGGACAGCACGATGAATTTTTCCGGTTCGGAAATCGAAAACGACTCGGCAGCCGACAAGCGCATCCTGGTCATCGAGGACGAGGTGTTGCTCTCGATGGATATCGAGACGAGCCTCATGGATGCCGGCTACCATGTCGTCGGTCCTGCAGGAACGATCGAGGCCGCAAAGAAGCTCATCGTCGAGGGTAATTGCGATGCTGCCCTTGTCGACGCCAATCTCGGAGGTCAACCGGTCGACGAGCTCGCCGCCTCGCTTGCGCGTGAAAAGATCCCGTTTGCTTTCGTGACCGGCTATGGGCGTGATGCACTTCCCCAGGAATTTCGGGACAATCTTTTGTTGGGAAAGCCGTTCAGTCCGGATCAGCTTTTGGGCGTCGTCTTCACCCTGCTCGGAAAGAACGCTTCAGCGGAAACGTCTCCACAAATTCCGACCTGATCACATCTGCGAGACGACGTTCTCGGAGCGTTCGGCGAGAGCGCTCCGAGGAACGGCAAACACGGCCTGCAGCGCCTTTCTCTCGACCGGCTTTTGCATGATCGGAACGTTCGCGAAACGCTTATCGATGTTCTCTTCCGAATATCCGGTGACGAAGGCAAAGGGGATTCCGCGGGCGGCGAGGATCTCCGCAATCGGATAGACGAGCTCCCCACCGATATTGACGTCCAGGATGGCCGCGTCGATTTCGCCGGCGACCGCGGCGCCGAGCCGATAATCCATCTTGCCGAAGGGCCCGAGAATCTCGAAGCCGATCTGGCCCAAAGCCTCCGTCATCATGGCCGCGACGAGCGCCTCATCCTCGACGAGAAGAAGTCGATTTCCTTTGACGACAAGCGGCGCCGCAGGCGACGTTTCCGCTATTCGCTTCGGGGCTGTGACGGTTGCGGCCATTGTCAGATTTCGTGGGCCGAAAGGTAGGGCGAGGCGACAGCGCAGTCCTTGCGGAAGCCATTGAAAGGTTACGTCGCCTTGCAATTGCCGCTCGAACGCGGCGGTGACGGTTTTGATCCCGTAGCCAAAGACTTTCGGGGGGGCCGGAGGCGGACCGCCATGCTCGACCCATTCGAGGACGAGCCGTCCCGTGTCCAGTTTCCAAGTGAGTTCGATTTTTCCCGAAAGCGCGGACAATGCTCCATATTTCGCCGCGTTGGTCGCGAGCTCGTGCAATGCCAGGCTGACAGTCTGGCCGATCGCCGGCGGCAGGACGATATCGGGGCCGGCGGCCGCGATGTTCGCATTCGCCTTCGCGCGATAAGGGGCAAGCTCTTGCTCGACGATGCTTTCGAGCTTCGCGCCCTCCCATCGGGAACTCGCCAGCAACGCATGGGCGCGCGACAAAGCGCCGATCCGCCCTTCGATCGCGGTGACGTAGGCTGAGAGGCTATTGGCGCGCGTCAGCCGCACGATTGCCTGCACCACGGCGAGCGCGTTCTTGGCGCGATGGTCGACCTCCCGCGTAAGAAGAAGCTGATGCTCTTGGGCCTTCTCCAAATCGGTCATATCGACTGTGACGCCGCTCAGCCGCGTGATCCTGCCGTCGCCGTCGCGCTCCGCGGCCGCAATCCCAATGCAGGATCGGATCTCGCCCGAGGGACGCAAGACGCGGAATTTGGCTTGCAAGATCCGCGCGTCCTCCGGAGCTTGGCGGAGCGCCTCCTCGAAGACAGGCAGATCCTCTTCCAGGATCAATGGAAGCACGGAATCCCGTGTGGCTTTGAAGGTCTCAGGATCCACGCCGAAGATGCGACACTGGCCATCGTCCCAGCTGCTGTGATCTGCGGCAACATCCCAATCCCAAGATCCCATTTGGCCGGCGGCGAGCGCGAGGCTTCGCAGCTGCTCGCTTTGGATAAGGCGGGCATTCGCGGCCTCGAGCTCGGATGTCCTCTCCGCGACGCGCTGCTCCAGTCGGCGATTGAGAGCCTCGAGCTGCTTCGTTTTTCTGTACAGCTCGGAGAAGACCTTGATCTTGGCCCGCAACACCTCGGGGACGACTGGGACGGGCACATAGTCGACCGCGCCCATCTCGTAGCCTCGTAGCGCGTCCACCTCGGTCAGCAGCACGGCCGAGACGAAAATGATCGCGGTCTGCTGGAATCGGGGATGCTCGCGCACCATGCGCGCAAACTCGAAGCCGTCGAGCTCCGGCATGCAGACGTCAACGAGGATCACCGCGATCTCGTTCGTCAACAGCCGTTCCAAGGCCTCGCGAGCAGAGGTCGCCTTGATGAGGTTCTCTCCGAGCCCCGAGAGAATCGCCTCGTAGCTCAGAAGCTTGGCCGGCTGGTCATCCACAAGGAGGATGTTGACCGGGGCGTTGGCGTCCACGGTTGTCGTTCCTTCTCGCTCAGCGATGCAGCCACATTCTCAAGGCGGAGAAAAGTTGCTCCGTGTTCACCGGCTTTGCCAGGTAATCGGACGCGCCGGCTTCGAGGCATTTCTCCCGATCTCCCTTCATCGCCTTTGCCGTGAGCGAGATGATCGGCAAGCGCCGCAGATTCGGCTTGGACCGAATCTCCTTGATGGTTTGATACCCATCCATTTCGGGCATCATGATGTCGATGAGCGCAATGGCAAGATCAGGTGTCGCTTCGACGAGCCGGATCGCCTCCGCTCCCGTTGTCGCGGTGAGCACTTTCATGCCGCGCCGTTCGAGCAGGCTGCTCAGTGCGAAGATGTTGCGCGCGTCATCGTCGACGAGAAGCACGGTTCGTCCCACAAGGTCGTCGTCGGAGCGGCTCAGGCGCTCGAGCATGCGCTGCTTCTCGGGCGGCAAATGCGCCATGACGCGGTGCATGAACAGAGCCGTTTCGTCGAGCAGGCGCTCCGGTGATTCCACACCCTTGACCACGATGCTCCTGGCCATCCGATGCAGATGCGCATCCTCCTCCGCCGACAACTCGCGCCCGGTGAAGACGACCACCGGCACCGCCTGCAGAGATTCGTCTTGGTCGATCCGATCCAGGACCTCGAAACCGGTCATGTCGGGCAGGCGCAGATCGAGCACGACGCAGTCGAATGACTGCGCGCGCATGAGGTCGAGAGCTTCCCTCCCGCTGGCCGCGCTGACGATCTCGATGTCGTCATGGGAGAGCAACTCCCTGATGCTGAGCTGCTCCGCCGGATCATCCTCGACCACAAGCAGGCTCCGCCGCCGAGGCTTCGCATATTCCCGGATGCGATCGAGGAGGCGGCCGAGTGCCGCGGGCGTCGTCGGCTTGGTGACGAACGAGAAGGCGCCGCGCGCCAAGCCATGCTGGCGGTCCTCATCGAGCGTCATGATGTGAACCGGGATGTGTCGCGTGAGCGGATCCTGCTTGAGTTCGCTCAAAACGGTCCAGCCGAGCATATCCGGAAGGAATATGTCGAGCGAGACGGCTGTCGGCTGGTACTGCTTGGCGAGATCGATCGCATCGGCTCCTCGCGTGGTTACGATGACCTTGAAGCCGCGTTCGCGCGCAATGTCGGCGGTGATCCGCGCATAATTCGGGTCATCCTCGACGATGAGCAAGATGGCATCGCCCGGCTCGATCTCCAGCCGGTCATCGGCGATCGCTTCGCTCACCGTATCTGGCGAGGGAGCGCTGGCGAGCGTCGATTTGAGCGCCTCTCGCTGCGACGGCGTAAGCGCCCGGGAATGGCCAACAGGGTCCACGTATTTCAACGGAAGATACAAGGTGAAGCAGCTTCCCGAGCCCGGCATGCTTCGCAAATGGATCTCGCCGCCTAGGAGGTTGGCGAGTTCGCGGCTGATCGCAAGGCCAAGACCCGTTCCGCCGTAGCGACGGCTTGTGCTGGCGTCCGCCTGCTGGAATGCCTCGAAGATGAGCTTCTGCTTCTCAGGCAGGATGCCAATGCCGGTGTCGGCGACCTCGAAGGCGACGACGTCGGGCGCTTGTCGGAGCACCGGATGATCGAGATTCCATCCTTCGAAAGCCGGACGGACCTTGAGCTGAACGTAACCCTTTTCCGTGAACTTGAAGGCGTTCGAGAGAAGGTTCTTCAGCACTTGCTGCAGGCGCTTCGAATCGGTGAGGATGCTGCGCCCGAGATCGGGCGAGATCTCCACATTGAAGCCGAGCTTGCGGTTCTCGGCCTCGTGCCGGAAGGGACGGGCGACCGTCTCGATCACATTGGCGAAGAAGATTTCTTCGGCCTCGACGGAGACCGTTCCGGATTCGATCTTCGATAGATCGAGGATATCGCTGATCAGATTCAAGAGATCGGTGCCGGCACCATGAATGGTTCGCGCGAATTCCACCTGCTTGTTCGTGAGGTTGCCGTCTGCGTTTTCCGACAGCTGTTGGCCCAGGATCAGGATGCTGTTCAGGGGCGTGCGCAGCTCATGAGACATATTGGCAAGGAATTCGGATTTGTATTTTGACGTGAGCGCAAGCTCGGACGCCTTTTCCTCGAGTGCGCCGCGCGCCTGCTCGATCTCTTGATTTTTTCTTTCCACCTCGACGTTGCGCTCGGCAAGCTGCTGGGCCTTTTGGCCGAGCTGCTCGTTTGTCTGTTGCAGCTCCGCCTGTTGCGACTGAAGCTCGGCGGCGAGCTGTTGTGATTGTTTCAGCAAGCTCTCGGTCTGCATTGACGCCGCGATACTGTTGAGCACGATACCGATGCTTGCCGTCAATTGCTCGAGGAACGTCGTCTGCAACGTCGTGAACGGTGCGATTGAGGCAAGCTCGATGACGGCCTTGACACCGTTCTCGAAGAGCACCGGCAAGACGATGACGTTGCGTGGGGCGATCTTGAACAGCGCCGAGCCGATCTGCACCGAGTCGACCGGCAGATCCGAGACGAGAAGACGTCGCTTGTCGTGCGCCGATTGGCCGATGAGCCCTTGGCCGAGCCCAATCTCGGACGGGTATTGCGACTCGGCATCCTCCGCATAGGTTGCGACCAGTTTCAGTGACAAATTCTCCTCTTCGCTCATGCGGTAGATCACGCCGAGCTGCGCGTTCACAAGTGGCGCAAGCTCGGTCAAGAGAAGGCGTCCGACCGCCTCCAGATCGCGCTGTCCTTGCAGCATGTTCGTGAATTTCGCGAGGTTCGTCTTCAACCAATCCTGTTCGGTGTTGCGCTCCGTCGTAAGGCGCAAATTGCCGATCATGGTATTGATATTGTCCTTCAGCTCCGCCACCTCGCCGCGCGCCTCGACCTGGATGGAGCGCGTCAGGTCGCCTTTGGTGACCGCGGTAGCAACCTCGGCGATGGCGCGCACCTGCGTCGTGAGATTTGCGGCGAGCAGGTTGACGTTGCCGGTGAGGTCCTTCCAGGTGCCGGCTGCCCCCGGCACATTCGCCTGGCCGCCGAGACGGCCCTCGACGCCCACTTCTCGTGCAACCGTCGTCACCTGATCCGCGAAGGTCGCGAGCGTATCCGTCATGTTGTTGATGGTTTCGGCGAGCGCCGCGACCTCGCCTTTGGATCGCACCGTGAGGTTCTGCTTGAGGTCGCCATTGGCGACGGCGGTGACGACCTTGACGATGCCGCGCACCTGCTCGGTGAGATTGAGCGCCATGACGTTCACGGTGTCGGTAAGGTCCTTCCAGGTTCCGGCCACTCCGGGAACCTGGGCCTGTCCGCCGAGCTTGCCTTCCGTGCCCACCTCGCGCGCCACGCGCGTCACTTCCGAAGCAAAGCCGTTGAGCTGATCGACCATCGTGTTGATGGTGTCCTTCAGCTCCAGGATTTCACCCTTGACGTCGACTGTGATCTTGCGCGACAGGTCGCCTCTCGCGACTGCGGTCGTCACTTCGGCGATATTGCGCACCTGCGTTGTCAAGTTTGCAGCGAGCAGGTTGACGTTGTCGGTGAGGTCCTTCCAGGTGCCGGCGACGCCGGGCACCACGGCCTGGCCGCCCAGCCTTCCTTCCGTGCCCACCTCGCGCGCCACACGCGTCACCTCGGCTGCGAACGAGCGGAGCTGTTCCACCATGGTGTTCAGCGTTTCCTTGAGCAGCAGGATTTCGCCGCGCACGTCCACGGTGATCTTGCGCGACAAGTCGCCGGTCGCGATTGCGGTCGCCACCTCGGCGATGTTGCGCACCTGCGCGGTCAGGTTTCCGGCCATGGAATTCACGTTGTCGGTGAGGTCCTTCCAGGTGCCGGCGACCCCTGGAACCTGGGCTTGTCCGCCGAGCTTGCCTTCCGTGCCCACCTCGCGGGCCACCCGCGTCACCTCTGAGGCAAAGGCGTTGAGCTGATCCACCATCGTGTTGATGGTATTCTTCAGCTCCAAAATTTCGCCTTTCACGTCGACCGTGATCTTGCGCGACAGATCGCCTCTCGCGACCGCCGTCGTCACCTCGGCGATGTTGCGCACCTGGGCGGTCAGGTTTCCGGCCATCGAGTTGACGCTGTCTGTGAGGTCCTTCCAGGTGCCGGCGACGCCCGGGACTTGGGCCTGGCCGCCCAATCGTCCTTCGGTGCCCACCTCGCGCGCGACGCGTGTCACTTCGCCCGCGAAGCGATTGAGCTGATCCACCATGGTGTTCAGCGTTTCCTTCAGCTGGAGGATCTCGCCGCGCACGTCCACGGTGATCTTTCGCGACAAATCTCCGGTCGCGATCGCTGTCGCGACCTCCGCGATGTTGCGCACCTGAGCGGTCAGATTGCCGGCCATCGAATTGACGCTGTCGGTCAAATCCTTCCAGGTTCCGGCAACGCCCGAGACCTGAGCTTGTCCGCCGAGCTTGCCGTCGGTGCCCACCTCGCGCGCCACGCGCGTCACCTCCGCCGCGAATGCATTGAGCTGGTCCACCATCGTGTTGATGGTTTCCTTGAGCTGGAGGATCTCGCCGCTCACATTCACGGTGATTTTTTTCGAAAGGTCGCCGCGTGCCACCGCGGTCGCGACCTCGGCGAGGTTGCGGACTTGGGCGGTGAGGTTGCTCGCCATGGAATTGACGCTGTCGGTAAGGTCCTTCCAGGTGCCGGCGACGCCGCGCACCATGGCTTGGCCGCCGAGCTTGCCCTCAGTGCCAACCTCGCGCGCCACGCGCGTCACTTCGGAGGCAAAGGCGTTGAGCTGATCGACCGTGGTGTTGATGGTCTCCTTGAGCTGGAGAATTTCGCCCCGCACATCGACGGTGATCTTCTTCGAAAGGTCGCCATTGGCGATGGCGGTCGACACTTCGGCGATGTTGCGCACCTGGGCCGTCAAATTGCTCGCCATGGAATTGACGCTGTCCGTGAGGTCCTTCCAGGTGCCGGCCACGCCGAGCACATTCGCCTGGCCGCCGAGGCGTCCCTCGGTGCCGACCTCGCGCGCCACGCGCGTCACCTCTCCGGCAAAGGCGTTGAGCTGATCCACCATCGTGTTGAGCGTCTCCTTGAGCTGGAGAATCTCGCCGCTCACGTTGACGGTGATCTTCTTCGAAAGGTCGCCGCCGGCGATAGCGGTCGCGACCTCGGCGATATTACGCACCTGTGCGGTCAGATTGCCCGCCATGAAGTTCACGCTGTCGGTGAGATCCTTCCAGGTGCCGGCGACACCGGGCACCGTCGCCTGACCGCCGAGCTTGCCTTCGGTGCCGACCTCGCGGGCGACACGCGTCACTTCGGAGGCAAAGGCGTTGAGCTGGTCCACCATGGTGTTGATGGTGTCTTTCAGCTCCAGAATCTCGCCGCGCACATCGACAGTGATTTTGCGAGACAGGTCGCCACGGGCCACGGCAGTCGTCACATGGGCGATGTTACGAACCTGGTCGGTGAGGTTGCCGCACATGGCGTTCACCGAGTCGGTAAGATCCTTCCAGGTGCCGGCGACGCCGGGCACGGTTGCCTGGCCGCCCAGCTTGCCGTCGGTACCCACCTCACGCGCGACGCGCGTCACCTCGGAAGCGAAGGAGCGGAGCTGGTCGACCATCGTGTTGATGGCCTCCTTGAGCTGGAGGATCTCGCCACGGACGTCGACGGTGATCTTCTTCGAGAGGTCACCGTTGGCGACCGCGATCGTCACCTCGGCGATATTGCGGACCTGCGCCGTGAGGTTATTCGCCATCGAGTTCACGCTCTCGGTGAGGTCCTTCCAGACGCCGCTCACGCCGCGCACTTGCGCTTGGCCGCCGAGCTTGCCTTCGGTTCCGACCTCGCGGGCCACGCGGGTCACCTCCGAGGTGAAGACCCCGAGCTGCTTGATCATGGTGTTCACGATCGTCGCGGACTCGAGAAATTTGCCTTGAAGAGGGCGCCCGTCGACATCGAGACGAACCGTCTGGAGAAGGTTTCCTTGCGCCACCGCCGCGATGGCTCGCGTCACCTCGGTGGTCGGCCAGAGGAGATCGTCGATCAGCGCGTTGAGCGTGCCTTCCATCTCGCCCCAGGCACCATCCGTCGAGCCGAACTTGGCGCGAAGCCGCGTGCGACCCTCCCGACCCACAACTTGGCCAAGGCGGTCAAGCTCGCGCGCCATTCGTTGATTGGTGGCGACGATCTCGTTGAAGGCATCGGCGATCTTGCCCAGAAGACCTGCACCGCCCCTCGTCATCCGAGCGGAAAAATCACCGATCCGCATGGCTTCGAGCCCATGCAAAAGCTCGATCAGCTCGCTCGGGGAAGCTCCTTCGTGCCCGGACGGCTCGGTCGAACCATTCAGTCGTCCGGGTTTTTGAGCTGCCCGTCGCAGCTTGGGCTTCTGCACGACTTGACCGACGTCACGCATATGGCTCTCCGTGACCTTGCATTACGATGAAATTTCGGAGGAAACTTCGCTGGGGCGAACGAGCGGTGCCATCCGGGCACACGAAGGCCGCGCCATAGAATTCTATGACGCGAGCCAAAACAGCCTCCAGGCAGCATCCACTCTTAACGACCCCTCCAGCAGCGATACAGCGCGCGAACTCGTCAAAAGCAAAAAAGTTCCGAGCTCCGCCTAAAATATTTTTTTCCCGCCGACTTGACGAATCGAGCTGTGTGGAAAACCGGAGGCAACGGGAAAAACCGCGATCAACCCTGCGGGCTCGGCTTGGATTTTGAAGCTTGCACTACGATTTGGGCTAATTGGCCTGTCGAAAAACACAAAGTTGCGCCTCCCGTTGTGCAAACGAGAAGGATGGCGAGCAATCCGGCGTCGGAACTTCGCTCACCGCGGCAACGTTAATTCATCGAACAGCTCAGTAAAATTGATTGGAAATTCGAGAGAAGAGGAGACGTCATGCGTAATGTTGCATTATTTGCCGTATGCGCGGCGCTCTCGCTTGCGACGGCCGCCCCTGCCGGGGCTGATACCATTCCAGCGCCAAAAATGGCCACCGCTTCGTTTTCGTCGATCAATGCGGTTGCCGTAGTTAGCCTTGAAACCCTGTCCAGCGAGGCTCAGGAACAAGTCTATGTCGCGACCATCCGCATGAGCGATGACCAGCTCAAGGCGCTGCGCCATTCAATCGACACCTTCCCGGCCGCCACGGAAGCTTTGAAGTCGCACGACCTTCATGCTTCCGACGTTCTGGCGGCGGTCATAAATGGGGAAGGTCAGTTGCTGTTGATCACGGCCGTTGTGATCTGAGGAAAACCTGGCCACTTCCGATTTGGAATGTTCCCGGCGCAACTGCCGCACTCCAGGTTACGCTTACTCGGCTTATGATGAAACGTGAAGGAGCGCCTTAAGACGCCCCTCCCGACTTCCCGTTCATTGCATCTTGCTTGAGAGATCCTGCGCCATTTTCTGGTGGTTTTGCACGGTTGACAGCGTTTCGGACAACGCGGACTTCATCTCATCATTCGTCGCGGCCGGCACGAACTTATTTTGAATGGTGTCCGCCACCTCACCATGCATCTTCGCCTGCGCGTCGATGTAAGCCTTGTCGAAGTCCTTCCCTTTTGCGGATTTCAATTCTTGATCGCCGCTCTTTGCCTCCGACATGAGGGATTTCGTTTCGTCGCTCGAAGCAGGCTTTGCCTTTATCTGTCGCGAGAGCTTCGCCATCGTCCTGTCATTCGCAGTATGATCCTTGATCATCTGGTTGGCGAAATTCTTGACGTCCGCGTCCTTGCTTTTTCGCAAGGCCATTCGCGCATCGGCGATCTCGCCATGGTTCACCGTCTGCAGGTATTTCACGATCTGCCCTTCGGAAATCGAGGAAGCGCCAGTCGATTGGCTCATGGCGGGTGCGGCGGCGAGTAGCGCTGCAACCGCTATTCCGGAAAGCCCGAGATATCGCTCGAACATGTTGAGTTCCCCATTGCGTTGGCGAAGCCCGCCAGCCCGGCGGCATGCGCCAATCCAACTTGCGGCCGGCAAACGAGTTCCATCATTGCTGGAGAGGAGAGCCGGCTCGCGAGCGAGGCGGCATGATCTCAATCGAGATACTTCGAGGGCTTGGTTTCCGGCAGGGCGGCCCACAGAAAAAAGGTGGCTGCCGCCGCGACGCCGGTGATTGCGAGGAAACCGATGAACGCGCCGAATTTGGCGAAAAGAAAACCGGTGGCCGTCGTGCTGATCGCCGCGGCGATCGCCTGAAGCATTCCGACGACACCGGTCGTCAGATTGAAGCGACCGCTACCGGCGGTGAGATCGGCGATCACGAGAATCGTCAGGACTGTGATGATGGCCGAACTCACGCCGTTGAGGACCTGGGCCAAAATCAGTACGGAATAGCTGCTGAAGAAAGCCAGAAGCAGGGCCCGAAGCGCGTCAAGGCCGAAGGCCAGCACGAGAAGCGGCTTGCGCCCCCGTGTCTCCGAGTGATAGCCGGCCCAAGGCGCGAGCCCGGCGACCACGACTTGCGGCACGATGATGAGGCCGGACATGTATATCGAGCCAAGACCGCTCCCGCTGAGCGCGAGATTTTCTCCGATGAGCGGCAGCATCGAGGCGTCGGCAAGTTGAAGCAGCATCAAGCACGCCGCGAAGACGAGTAGGGGCCGATTTTTAGCAACATCGAGAAGACGAGAGAGGTCGCGCGATTGCTCGCCCGTCTTCGCGTTGCGGGCGCGATGATAATCGATCTCCTCTGGCCGTATGAGCCCAAGCGCTACGAGCGCCGGCGCACAAAAGACCGAGGTGGCAAAAAAGATCGCGCGCGTCGAGAAGCGGGAGCCGATGAAGCCCATGATTGCCGCCGTGATCGCGGTCCCCGCCGCCTGGAATCGCTGGTTGCGTCCCGTTCGCGAGGACATTGCGCGGCGACCCACAAGTCCGAGACTGATCGCCGAAATGCCAGGCCCGATCAATCCGGCCGTAGTTCCATGTAGCAGCTCGGCGATCACCACCATCCCGAAAGAGGGCGCCAACGCGTAGATGAGAGCGGTGCCGGCAAGCGAAACGATGCCGCAGGCGATGAGGAGGCGCTTATGCGCGATCTCGTCGGCAAGCGCACCTCCGGGTATCAGGCTGATGACCGCTGCGAGGCCGCCGATCGTCAGCACCATGCCGACATCCGGTTTCGACCAATGCAAGCCCGCAAGGTAGAAGGCAACGAAGGAGCCGAAGCTCGTCTGAACGTCCGAGATGAAGAAATTGGTCCAATCGAGTCCGTATCGACTACGCGGGGAAATCGGCTCGCGCAAGGATCTGCGGGCTCGCCGGTATCTCGCGGCTGTCTTGTGGAGCGGGAATCTCGGTCTGCGCTTCATTGAGGCTCAACTAACGTCCCGGCGCAGCGCGAGGAAGCGCCAGCCAACCCTGCCGGGTGCGGCGCAGGGCTGCGCTCCCATTTCCACCTGCCGATCACGGTAGATCGCGCCTCCCGCACGCATGGTGGGATCATCGGCGGGAAGCGCAGATGCGGTGGGACTTTCTCCGGGCAAATCCTCCAGATAGCTTGCGATCGCCTGAAGGTCCTCATCTTTCAACCGCAAGGTCGAACACGAGATCTCCTCGGCCATCGGCCCTGAAGCGGCGGCGAACCGATTGTGGCCGCTCTTGAGATCGTCGACGATGTCGTTTGTGATCAAGCGCCGAACCGTGGCGCGGAAATCATCGAAGGACCGGCGCATTGCGGCGTTTGCCACACGCCGAAGACGTGGCGAGAGGCATCGCCGTCGATGCTAGAAGCTCACGTCGGCTGAGCTGCGCTTTTCCCATGGTTCCTGCCATGCTTTGAACGCAGCTGCCGAAGAAAAAGTTCGTCTCCCGACGGCTAAGTGAGGCGTGCGAGGAAGCATGATGCCCCCTCGCGACGAAATAGTCTCAAGACTTACCCGACGCGTAATGGAAATCGGGCGCCGCTTTGAGCTGGTCCTTGGTCAATGTCACAAAGCCATGATCGGGGTAATCGTAGACCGTTGTCCGAGGTGGGGTGACAGCCGAACTGCCGGGCAGGGCCGATGCGGCGGGCGAAGCGGCTTGGTTGGTCGATGCAATCGAAGAAGTGTTCGTCGGCGGGGTCGGCTGCGTGCCGCTCGCAGGCGCTGGCAAAGGTTCGACGACCGGCTCCTCACTCCACTTCACTTCCGAGAAGGGCAGGGCCACGTCTTT
>Ga0213876_10001248_pt1 | contig 16062 bp, 18 predicted proteins | sample BarmaccomBMRX_R9_FD_160113 | JGI IMG/M metagenome (GOLD analysis project Ga0213876, IMG submission 160113) | Root-associated microbial communities from Barbacenia macrantha in rupestrian grasslands, the National Park of Serra do Cipo, Brazil - RX_R9 | ecosystem: Host-associated > Plants > Roots...
CCGCATGGGCACGTCCAAGCGCATTCACCAGATGACCATTCCGCAGTGGGAAGCGGCCTTTCCGCACGATGACGCCTGTAAGGCGTATCTTGTCCGCAACCGCTGGCCTTCGGGCGTAGCGTGCCCGCGCTGCGGCAATGTCGAGGTCTACGAACTGTCCCGCGCCTTCCATTGGCAGTGCACGGCGTGCGCTCCTGGAGGCTCTACGGGCTACCGGTTTTCCGTCACCGTTGGCACGATTTTCGAGAATACCAATAAGCCGCTGCGGGACTGGTTTCGCGTCATTCACCGGATGCTGGTGAGCAAGAAGGGTGTTTCCTCCCACCAGATTTACCGTGAAATGGGGTTCGGCTCTTACCGCACGGCGCTCTACATGACCCACCGCATTCGCGCCGCACTTATCGATAAGAACTTTCGCCAGCTTATCGGCATGGTTGAAGTGGATGAAACCTACATCGGCGGGCACGATAAGAACCGCCACTGGAACAAGAAAAGCGGCGGCGTTGGCGGCGAGGGTTCGCACAAGTTCATCGTGATCGGCGCGGCACAGCGCAAAGGCAACGTGGTCGCCCGCGTGATCGAGAACACAAAAACCGAAACCTTTGAGCGGTTCGTCCGCAACATGGTTTCTGACAAGTGCTCGCTTCTCTCCACTGACGAACACAGTGCATATCGCCGCTTGTCGCCCGATTACCCGCACCATGCCGTGCGCCACCAAGCAAAGAACTATGTTGTCGGCGCAATCCACACGAACACGATTGAAGGCTTTTGGAGCCTTGTGAAGCGCGGCATCATGGGAACCTTCCACAAGGTGAGCCGCAAATATCTGCCCCTGTACGTTGCGGAATTCGAGTGGCGGTATAACAACCGCTTGAACCCGGACATTTTTGCGGAAGCCATCAAGGGTTGCTGAGTTCATTGCGGGTACATTTCATCGGAGCGCATGAGGGCATCGAGATTGTCGAGCCAATTTTCTAAGGCGTTAAGCGTATTGCTCCACTTTTCCGCCTCCCCAGGTTTGTGCGCACCGGTCAATATCCATGACATCGAAGTCCCACGGACCAGCACGAACTTTTCTGCGGCAGCACGTGTCATGTGCTGCTGTATCCAACTAGCCGTGCTGTTAACCCACACCATCGTCAAATGGACCTGCTGATCTATTTGCTCGTCTGTGAGCGAGGAATTCTTGAGTACTCGGTAGAGCGCCGCACCATCTGCCCATTGATCCTGAAGGTAGGGAAGGAAAGGACTTTTTATCTTTGGTAAGACCGATTGATTCACGGTGCCGATATTGTTTGCGTTCACACCACCAGACTGCCCTTGCGAGGAAACGGTCACGGGCTGCGGCGTTGTGCAAGACGAGAGCGCGAGCAATGCGGCTGAAATTCCTGCGGCAAATTTATTCGTCATGCGGCGGCTCCACGCCTTGATTCACAGTGCCAAAATTACACCCGGTAACTCCTCCCTTTTGATCTTTCGAGGTGACACTTCCGCAGTCGCCAGACGGGCTTTGAGGCTGGTTTTGTTTTGCATCTGCGCCAGTGCCGCCGCGTCCGTAATCCCAAAGATGACTTCCATCGGGCAACTGGACGTTGGGCAGGTCGCGCAGTTCGGCAGGGCTACGGCCCCCTCTGCCCCCTTTACCCCCAGCTTGTCCGGCCTCACCGCCTTCGCCACCCTGTGCGACGGAATCATCACCATGAACAATCGCATCACCCCCCTTTCCACCGTGGCCGTATGGGCCGCCTCGGCCACCGGGGCCGCCGAATGCCTGACTTCTCTTGCCGATCACGGTAGCCTTGCCGCCCTCGCCGCCACTTCCCTTTGGTAGCGGATCGGCCGGATAGGTTGGGTGAGACTGAAGAGGCGGCTTTAGCGTTCTTCGCAACACAATAGATTGCTTGATGGGCGTGCGCACAGAAAGTGCCCAAGCGCCAGCCGCAACACACAGAATGAAAGCGCCAGCGGCAAGTAACAATGGCCCACCATACTTGGCCGAAGCTGGTAGGTGCTTCCACACCAGCAATACGATCCCAAAGGCCACTCCGCCCCAAGCTATCGCGGGAGGCATGTCTTTGACCGCGAATGCAAGGAACCCAAAAATGACGGCGATGCCGATACCAGTCCAGTCCAATCCGCCCATGCTATTCTCCTTCGGGAAGCAGCAATATTATTGCTACTTGCCTCGGAAAATAGGCCAAAAGATTCGTTATGTCGAGTAGTGCATATGACCCTCCCTCGAGGGGAGGGTCGGTTAGACGTTGTGGTCTGGTTGAAAAGCGGTGTCGAATAACGCATAGCCTTTGGCGCGCAGCTGGCAGGCGGGGCAAGAGCCGCAGCCATAGCCCCAGTCGTGACGCGTGCCGCGTGCGCCTTCGTAGCAGGTATGCGTTTCTTCGCGGATCAGCTCGACGAATGCGTCACCACCGATTTGGCGGGCTAGCCCCCAGGTTCCGGCCTTGTCGATCCGCATCAGCGGCGTGTGGATGACGAAATCCGCATCCATGCCGAGATCGAGTGCCTGCTGCATCGCCTTGATGGTAGCGTCGCGGCAGTCGGGATAGCCCGAGTAATCGGTCTCGCAGACGCCGGCCACGAGATGTCTTGCGCCGCGCCGGTACGCCAAAGCCGCGGCGAAAGTGAGGAACACCAGGTTGCGGCCGGGCACGAACGTGTTCGGCAGGCCGGTGCCGCTCATGGCAATCGCGACATCGCGCGTGAGCGCGGTCTCGCTCAGCGCTCCGAGAACGCCAAGATCGATCACATGATCCTCGCCCAGCTCTTCGCTCCATTGCGGAAACTCACCGCGCAGACGCTCCAGAATGCGCGGCCGTGCTTCCAGTTCGATGCGATGGCGCTGGCGATAATCGAACCCGACCGTCTCGACAGAATCGAAACGCTGCAACGCCCAGGCGAGGCAGGTCGTCGAATCCTGCCCGCCGGAGAACAGCACGACGGCAGAATTGTTCTCGCCGCCTTGGGACGTGGAAGCCGACATTCAGCGGATGCCCGTGAATTTGTGAGTCTGCACCGATAGCCGCCAGCGCGGGTGCGCCAGGCAATAGGCAATGGCCGCGGCGGTGTTGGCCTCGCGCGCCGGACCATCCATCGGCTGCAACAGGAAATGATCGAAGGCCAGCGTCTCGAACCGCGCGGGATCGAGCCCGGCTTGGGGATATACCAGCTTCAGTTCGTTGCCGGTCGTCTGCGCAACAGGCGCGGTGCCTTTCGGGCTGACGGTTATCCAATCGAGTCCGGCCGGGGCGGGCAAGGTGCCATTCGTTTCCACGGCAATTTCGAACCCGCGCGCGTGCAACTCGCCAATCAGCGGTTCGTCCACTTGAAGCAGCGGCTCGCCCCCGGTCAGGACGACGAAGCGCGTCTCACGCTTTTTGCCCCAGATGCGTTCGATTGCGTCCGCCAGTGCGCTGGCATCGGCAAAACGTCCTCCGCCATCGCCATCCGTGCCGACAAAATCCGTGTCGCAGAAATTGCAGATGGCGCTCGCGCGATCCTGCACGCGACCGTTCCACAAATTGCAGCCCGCGAAGCGGCAGAACACGGCCGGCCGGCCGGCGTGCCGGCCTTCGCCTTGCAGCGTGTAGAAAATCTCCTTGACGGAATAAGTCATGGTGTCCCGTCAGAATGGCAGTTTCACCGCTCGGATGTCGAGAATCCGCAAGCATAGAAATATTGATCGCAACTACCGGTTGTGTTAGCGATTCCGTCGGAGGGGGAATAGCATGGCTTGGATCGAACTCGGCTATTACAGGGGCTGGCACATCCATTGGGACGCCGGTTCCCACCGCATGTATGCGAAAGAGGGCGGGCTGCTCGGGTCCACTTATCATTTTTCCGAGCGGCCGAACGATCGCGCCACCGCTTTTGCCACGGCCAAACTCTGGGTCGACAGCCGGTAAGTCAGTCCAAAGGTTACGCAGGAACCTTTCGAAGGCGATTGCGTTGCTCGTTGGCTGACACCTCGCGGTTTTGTTGCTGCGACGGGATGTTGCAACCAAGGGGGTTATCAAATGTCGTCTTCCAAATGCTTGTTTGCAGTCGCCGCCGCGGCGCTCACGCTGGCGATGCCGGCCAGTGCCGGAGCTCCGAAAAACTATCACCTCTTCCGAGCGACCTCCTTTGACTCGCTGGCCAAGCGGCCGCCGCCGCCAGACATCGACATGAATTATTACGGCGGTCCGGTATTCTCGCATGCGAAAGTCGTGACCGTCATGTGGAACAAGGACGTGCCGCAGCACACGCAGGACGACATCCCGTTATTCACGGCGGCGCTTGTCGCTAGCGATTACGTGGATCAGATGGCTGAATACAGCACCAAAGGTGTCACCGCCATCAACGGTCATAAGGGAACGCAGCAGACGATCCATCGCGGGACCTATATCGGCCAGGTCGTGCTGACGCCCAAGAACAAGCGCAAGGTTCTCCAGGACTCGGACGTGCAGAAAGAACTGGAGTACCAGATCGCGCAAGGCGTTCTGCCTCCGAACGACGCGAACACGCTCTACATGACCTATTTCCCGGCCGATATCACCATCGAGATCGATGGGCAGGCGTCGTGCGTCGTTTTCGGCGCATACCATTTCGCCACCAACGACAAGAAGCGCGACAAGAAGCACAACATTTTCTACAGCGTGGAGCCGGAGTGCAATTCCGGCTACGGTTTCCTCACCTTCGCGGCCTCGCACGAGTTTGCGGAAGCGGTGACCGACAACGTGCCCACGCCGCTCGTCAACCCCGACTATCCGCAGGCCTGGAACGATGCGACCGGTTATGAGATAGGCGACAAATGCTCCGGCAGCGGCACGCTCACCGGCACCGCCGGCAGCTGGGAAGTCACGCAGGTTTATCTCAACAGTCTGCACGGCTGCAGCACCGGAAACTACACCGGGCCGTAGCGGTTTCGAACGGCGCCGGTCCTGTGCCATGCGCGGGACCGGCCCCCTTCTCTCACCAAATGATGTGCGGGTGAGCGCTGTGCTCGCCTCTTGATCACATCTGCGGATGTGGAAGCCGCAGCCGCACCGGCAGCAGCTCCCTGCGAGCGTCGGTTGACGCCTGAAACGCCTGAGATCGTGCCGCAGCCCAGATCCCGCGCCCCGCGAAATATAAACCTCTGTTCCGGAATAACCGGCCGTTGAAAAACGTCGCTGCGCTTTCGGCGAAAACGCTGGAACAGGTCGCGTTCCGGCCCGTTGGTCATTCAACTTGCATAGTATCCAGCGAAGGAAGTTCCACCATGAGCAGTCTGAATTTGCGTACACGTGCGGCGCTTCTTGCAACGGCCGCTTGCCTTGTCATGCCGGCCGCAGCCTCCGCCCCGAAGCATACGCCTGCCTCGAACGGCGTGCGGGTCGGCACGTATCACTACGACAATCTGCGCACGGGCTGGAACTTCCGGGAACATGAGCTGACGCCGAAGGCGGTGCGCAGCGGCCAGTTCAAACTGCTGAAATCGGTCGAGCTGGACGATCTGGTGCACGCCCAGCCGCTGTACATGAGCAACCAGCCCATCAAGGGCAAGGGCGTGCACGACGTGGTCTATGTGGCCACCGAGAGCAACACGCTGTATGCCATCGACGCCAAGAGCGGCGAGATTCTGCGGCAGCACAATTTCGGACCGTCGGTTCCCTATACGGCCCTTCCGAACCAGTGCACGAACAACGGACCCAATCTCGGCATCACCTCCACACCCGCTTTCGTGCCCTTCACCGGCAGAATGTACCTGATCACGTACACCTACCCGAACTTCAAGCCGACCTATCAGATTCACAAAGTGGATATGGTCTCTCTCGACGACGACATTAAGCCGGTGACCATTACGGGGTCGGCAAAGCTCTCCGACGGATCGACCTATCGCTTCGACCCGACCGTGAGCCGCCAGCGGCCGGCGCTGCTTGCTTCGGGCGATACCGTCTATGCGGGTTTCGGCAGCTTCTGTGACGCCGCCTCGGACCGCTCGCGGGGGTGGATGCTGGGCTTCAGCGTCGACGACCTCAAGCCGTCCACGGGCAACGAATTGCTGAACTCACGCGCGCGTTCGCCCAACAATTTCTTCCTGACGGCGGTGTGGATGTCTGGCGCGGGGCCGGCGGCTTCGCTCGACGGCCATGTCTATTTCGTCACCGGCAATTCCGATTTCAGCGGCGGCACGTTCAACCGCACGCGCAACATCGCCGAAAGCGTGGTTCAGGTCTCCGACGATCTCTCCGAGGTGACAGGTCTGTTTACGCCGCGGGGGCCGGAGCTGGGCGCGAGCGATCTGGACAAGGTGGACGAGGATTTCGGCTCCGGCGGCGTGATGTTGCTGCCGGCGCAGAAGGGCCAGCCCACCAATCTCGCCGTGGCGCTAGGCAAGGCCGGCAAGATGTATCTGCTGAATGCGGATGATCTCGACAATCAGGCGAGCGGCAATGCCAAGGCCTACGACATCGTGCATGGCGGTGCGTGCTGGTGCGCGGAATCCTATTTTGAGGGCGCCGATGGCGTCGGCCGCGTGGTGACGAGCGGCGACAACGTCATCCGGGTCTGGAAGGTGAAAGGCGGTCCCGCGCCGAAGCTGCAGAAAGAAGTCGAAAGCGCCGCGACTATAGAGAACGATCAGGATCCCGGCGTCTTCACTGTCGTCTCATCCGACAACCACAGGAACGCGGTGATCTGGGCGACTGGCAAGCCGGTGGATTTCGATCCCGGCACGTTCAAGCTCTATGCCTTCAATGCAACGAACGGCAACGTCCTGTTCAAGGGCGATGCCGGTACGTGGCCGTTCCCGGAGAACAACAACACCGTCATGCCGATGGTGGCGAACGGCCGCGTGTTCGTGGCCGGCTACAAGACGCTTTCAATATTCGGTCTCGGAAGTGGCGAGGCGGCTGCCTTGCCGCGCGTTGCAGCGCCGAACATGCGCGTGAAGCTCGCTGCCGGCGAGCATGAAATCTACGGCACCGTGCGCGCCATCGATGGCGTGAAGCTCACCGTCGAGAAGCGCGATGGAAGCATGCTGACGGTGGATGCGACGCGCGCGGAAAAGGAACACGCAAAAGCCCAGCCGCAGGTTGGCAAGGCGCTGGTGGCGCGCGGCACGTATTCGTCCGCGGGCGTGCTCGACGCCAATGTCGTGCTGCACGCGAAAAGCAAATCGACGATGTGGTACGCAGACCGCTGATCGGCAGCGCGTCATCCTGGCTGATACTCCGGCCCTCAGCGTCCCAGTGGCGCGTGGGGGGCCGGATGTTCAGCGGATGACGAAGATCGGCACCAGCTTGCTTTTCGAAAAACCGCGCACCGCTCGCAAGTCGCGCTGGCCTACCAGCGATTGTTTTTCGCCTTGAAAGTTTCAGCCGGCTGGGCCGCGGCGGCAGTTTCGGCCACAGAGGCGAGCGTCAAAAGCCGCTCGAGCGCCAGCAGCACCAATCCCATGTCCGGCGGGGTCATCTGCGCCTGTATTTCGCGCCAGCAAGAGATGCCCCCGCGCAGTGAGAGCCTGTAGCAGTTCGCTTGTCTCCATGGGGTAATCTCCTGCAAGCGTTGGCCTGCAAGAGGCTGCTCGCCAGAGATTAACAAAACCCCGCGCCTTGCGGATTTGGCAGCCGGCTAAAGTCCCAACACCTGTCGGGCGGCGTCAGAAATTCCGTTCGCGCCAAACGGATTTCGCACGACAATGCTGCCTAGTCTCGCACCGTCAGCAATGTCTTCCGACAACATGACGGTACATCCCGCTTCCTCAGCTGAGGCGAGAAGGACTGCATCCCAAAAGAAGTAGCGGCCAGATGCCGACAACGCCGCTGCTTGACTGAGCGCTATCCGTGTATGGGAGAACGTCTCGAATGTGGTGAGAAGATCTTCGACACGTGGGTGCACAATCTTTGCCGGAAGCCGCAATTTACGAGTGGACGCGACAAAGAATTCGCCAATAGCTTGCAAGCCCAATTTTGAACGCACATTCGCGGCCGAGGTGACAAGCGCGATCGCTGCATGGTGCTTCGCCGGATCGCGCGTGTCGACGGCGTAAACCAGAACATTGGAATCGAGCGTGACGCATCTAGCGCTCATAAAGCTCTTCGCGAGTCCATGGTCCGACCGACTTCGCGGTGCTTGCGCGAGCAAATTCCAGGAAGCCGTTCAGCGCTGCATTCTGAGCCGGTGTAAGCTTCCGCTTCCCCTTCTCCTCGAACGGCACGATCTTGACCGTGGCCTTGCCATTCCGGAGAACAACCACTTCCTCGCCGCTCTCCGCGACGTCGCGCACGATCTTGGAGAACTGTTGATTGGCGTCTCGCAGCGACAGTTCTTTCATGACGGACGGCCCTTATCTTACAGCAATGTAGCACGTCTGTGCTACAAATTCAAGGCGTTGCCCTCTTGCTTTGGATACCCCATCTATGGCGCGAAACTGCATCACGAACGCGCATCCGCGCGCTTCTGGAGGGACGGACAGATGAAAAGGCTTGCTTGGTTTGGCAAACAGGGCGCGGTGCTGGCGGCGGTTGCCATGACGCTCGCGCTTTACGCCTGCGGCATCAACCAGGTGCCGACGCAGGACGAGCAGGTGAAGGCCGCCTGGAGCCAGGTGCAGAACGAATATCAGCGCCGCGCCGATCTGGTGCCCAATCTCGTCAACACCGTGAAAGGCTATGCCCAGCAGGAGCGCACGGTGCTGCGCGAGGTGATCGAGGCGCGTGCCAAAGCCACGTCCACCACCGTCAACCTGCCGCCGGACGTCACCTCCAATCCGGAGGCCTTCCAGAAATTCGAGCAGAGCCAGAATCAGCTGACGCAGGCGCTGGGGCGGCTGATGGTGGTGAGCGAGCGCTATCCGGATCTGAAATCGAACCAGAACTTCCTGGCGCTGCAGTCCCAGCTGGAAGGCACGGAGAACCGCATCACGGTCGCGCGCAAGGACTACATCGACGCGGTGCAGACTTATAACACCACCTTGCGCACCATTCCGCAGCGCTGGATCGCCGGAATTTTCTACCCCGACGCCAAGGTGAAGCAGACGTTCTCGGCCAACGAGCCTGCGCAGACGGCACCGCGCGTTTCGTTCTGATGGGAAGACTCGCGGCCATTGCGGCGCGAGCGCTGGCGCCATTGGCGCTGCTGCTCGCGCTCGCATGGGCCGGTGCGGCGTTTGCCGCGCAGCTCAATTTTCCGGCGCTAAGCGGTCGTGTGGTGGACGATGCCGGGATTCTTTCCAGCGATACCAAAACACGGCTGACGGATCTTCTCGCCGAGCTTGAACGAAAAACCGGCGACCAGCTTGTTGTGGTCACGCTGAAGTCGCTGCAGGGGCAGGAGATCGCCACCTACGGCTACCAGCTCGGCCGCGCCTGGGGGCTGGGCGAGAAGAAAAAGAACAACGGCGCGCTCCTTATCGTCGCGCCGAACGAGCACAAGGTGCGCATCGAGGTCGGTTACGGCCTCGAAGGCGAACTTACCGACGCGGCCGGCCGCATCATCATCGAGAACGCCATCCTGCCGCAGTTCCGCGCCGGCAACTACGACGCCGGGGTAGAGCAGGGCGCGGCCGATATCGTGCGCCTGCTCGGCGACGGCAGGGTCGATCTCAGCAAGGTGCCGGAGGCGCCGCAGCCCGAGCATCAGGAGAAAGGCGGCATTCCCTGGGTGGTGATCGCCTTCATTCTGGTGTTCGTTATTTTCGGCCGCGGGTTCTGGCCCCTGTTCCTGCTGGGCGGTATGGGCCGAGGCGGTGGCTGGGGCGGTGGCGGATTTGGCGGCGGTGGATTTGGCGGTAGCGGTGGCGGCGGCTTTGGTGGCGGCGGAGGTTCGTTCGGCGGAGGGGGCGCGTCCGGCAGTTGGTAGGCATGCAACTCACCTCTGAAGACCGCGCGCGCGTGCAGGCTGCGCTCACCGCGGCGCAGGCGCGCACCTCCGTACGCTTCGCCACCATGATCGTGCCGGTGAGTGACCGTTACGAGATGTATCCGCTCGCCTTTGCCGGAGCTGCGGCCATGGCGGTCGGCGGCGCGCTCGCCTTCTTCTGGCAGACGATCGGCTTGCGCTTGGGTTTCCTCATTGAAGCGGCAGCATTCGGCATCACGGCGTTTGTTTCCGACTGGCGGCCGCTGAAGCTGCTTCTCGTTCCTGCGGTGATCAAGCAGACGCGCGCGCGCAACATGGCGCATCGCGAATTCGCCGCCGGGATTCTCGCTGCGCGCGATCATGCGGAAGGCGTGCTGTTCTTCGCCGCGCTTGCGGAGCATTACGCCGAAATCATCGCCTCGCGTGAGGTGCACGCGCAGATCGGCGAAGACGCCTGGCGGCGCATCGTCGGCGATTTCTCCGCCCGGGCGCGTAGCGGCAATCTCGCCGACGCTTTCGTCGCTGCGATCACATCCTGCGCCGATGTGCTGGCGGCGCAATTTCCCAAGGCACCGTGAAGCGCAGCGCCGGCATTCTGATGTTCCGGCGCACGGGAGCGGAGTTCGAGTTCTTCCTGGTGCATCCCGGCGGGCCGTTCTGGAAAAAAAAGGACGAGGGCGCCTGGACCGTTCCCAAAGGCGCCATCGAAGATGGCGAAGATCCGTTGGCCGCCGCGCGCCGCGAGTTCACTGAGGAAACCGGCTTTTCGGTGGACGGCGATTTCGTCGAGCTCGGCACGTTCAAACAGCCGGGCGGCAAGCATGTGCTGGTGTGGGCAATGGAAGGCGATTGCGATCCGGCCAAGCTCACGAGCAACGATTTCGAGATGGAATGGCCGCCGCGTTCGGGCAAGCGGCAGCGATTTCCCGAAGTGGATCGCGGTGGCTGGTTCAGCGATGCCGAAGCGCGCGACAAGTTGTTGATCGGCCAGCGCCCGTTGCTGGACGCATTTATGAAAGGAATGCGTCGCGAATAGCCGATCTACATAATCGGACCCTCCCCTCGAGGGAGGGTCGAAAATTGCCGAACGTTAGTGAAGCAAATTTCGGGAAGGGGTAAAGTTCGGCGTTTAGACACCCTCTCCCCGAAACTCTTTCGCTTCGCTTCAGAGTTTCGACCCTCCCTCAAGGGGAGGGTCGGATGACAAGATGCCGTGGCGATCGTCGTTACTTCATCGCGTCCATGGCCATCTGGACATGTGTCTTGCAGCCGGCCTCGTCGCCCTTGGCCTTGGCTTGGCGCGCCATGCTCATGTGGTTTTGCATCGCGGTGAGGCGCGCGCCGGAGGCGTTGCCGGCCATGGATTCCTCCTTCGCCATCATCTGATCGCACGTCATGGAAGACATCGATGACGACGTGCTGCTGGGGCCCGTCATGGCGCCGCCGGCCGGCGGTGTCGTGGCGGTCTGCGCGAAGGCTGGCATGGAGAGCGTCAGCGCGAGCGCGCCAATTGCGATGGACATTCGGGACATGGTTGGTCTCCCTTGGGTGAGGTTGGACGCATTACGCGCCCGCGGGACAAGCGGACCTGCCCAACGGTTTACTCCAGATAGCGCGCGGGATGCCAAAGGTTTCCATTTCCGGGCGAAAGGCTTGCTAAGGTGCCCGGTGCACATGGCGGGAAACAGGCGATGAACCCGGAAATCCTGGAAAAAAAGACCGTCTACCAGGGCTGGGCCAGGTATTCGGTTCTCAAGGTGCGGCTGGCGGACGGCCAGATTGCGAAACGCGAGCTGGAAGAGCATGGCCCCGCCGTCACCGTGCTGCCGTACGATCCGGAACGCAAAGTGGCGGCGCTGGTTCGCCAGTTTCGCGCGCCGGTGCTGGCCTGCGCCGGTGAGCAATCTCTGCTCGAAGCCATCGCTGGCCTGACCGACGGCGAAGATCCGCCGGCCGCCGCGCGACGCGAGGCGTTGGAGGAAACGGGACTGCGTCTTACCGAACTCGAACCGGTTGCCTTTCTGTGGACGATGCCCGGACTCTCCACCGAGCGCATGCATCTTTTTCTCGCGCCGTATTCGGAGCGCGACAAGATCGGCAAAGGCGGCGGAGCCACTGGCGAGCACGAGAACATCGATGTGGTGGAACTCCGGTTCTGCGAACTCATGCGCATGATGGAAGCGGGCACGCTCGCCGACATGAAGACCTTCGCGCTGCTGCAAGCTTTGCGGCTCAGGCGCCCGGAGCTGTTTCTCGACTAGGAACCGTCTCAGTCGGACAGGCGATATTTGTACACCACGCCCTTGCCCGGCCAGGGCAAAAGCCCACCGGCGGGAGTGGTGCCGTAAAGATTTCCGTCCGGGCCCAATGTTAGGCCCGTGGTGGGTTGCGCTCCGTCGTGATGCTGTCCTTTTCGCAAGCCCTCATTGTGGGTGATCCCGAAGAAGGTGTGCAGCAACTCGAAGCCTGTGCCGTCCAGGCCGACGCGGAATAACGTGCCGATCCGGTTCGGATCGTTGGCCGGAAGGCCGCCGTTTTTCGCGGTGCCATAGAGCTTGCCGTCGATTTCCAGAGGCTCGGCGGCGGGGCCACTGCCATCCCCCAGCCTGCCATCGGCGTTGAAATGATAGATCGGCGCGATCGCGCCATCGAGGGTCAACGAATACAGCGTGCCTGCGCCGTGCGCGCCGCAATCGATGGCCGCGCCATAAAGCTTGCCGTCGCTCGCCTGTATCAGGCCCGAAGTGGGCTGGCAGCCGGCATTCGTGTTGGCGAATTCAACCAGTACCTGGAACTTCGTGCCGTCCGGCTTCAGGCGGTAGACGACGCCGCGCTCGCTGGTCGCGCCGCTGGTGGTCACGCCATAGAGAAATCCATTGCTTGCCAGCAGCAGCCGCCCGATGGGCCCGCGGCCGTCGGTGAAACGGAAGCCGTGCAGCACGGTGAGGCTCTTCGTCTTCGGAGAAAAAGCGTACGCGGTTCCGCAGCGCGCCTGCGAGTCGTGACAGGCGAATGGTCCGCCGAGCGAGGCCGTGCCGTAGAGGCGCCCATCACTGCCTTCGATCAGGCCGCCCTGCAACGTCGTGCCCTGTCCGAACGACATGAAGTGCTGCACGGAGAACTTATCGCCCGAAGGGCGGATGCGGTAGATCGTTCCGCAGCCGTCGACGCAGTTGAAATCGTCGCTGCCGCCATAGCGGGTGGTGCCATAGAAATACCCATCGGAGGCGAGCAGCAGCCTGTCGATGGGCTGCGAGCCTTCTTCCTCGGTGAAATTGTGGATGGTGGTAAGCTTGCCGCTGGCGGGATCGAAACGGAAAATGGTGCCGCGGTCGGTCGTTCCACCGAGCAGTGTGGTGCCGTAGAGCTTGCCGTCGGGGCCAAGCGTCAGCGCCGCCTGCGGATCGAGCCCGTCCGGACCGGAAAAGCGGTGCTGGACGATGTATCTGTCATCCGCGGAAGCCGCGGCGGTGACCAGGGCCAGCGCCATGCCGAGCAGTATCGTTTTCATCCGCTGATCCTCTCCCCGCGGTTTCACATAAAGCAAGAATGAGCGAGACCGGTTTTCGATGCAGCGCCACACGTCCCGATCGGTCGAATAGCGCGAGGCGGCAGCCATTTTATCTGCCTGGACGCTTTGCGCGTCGCAGCCGCGCACTGTAGTGCTGGCACCAACGCTTGCGAGGGATTCGATGTTTGCGTGGTGGAAATTTTCAAACGACCTGTTTCAGGCCAATCTGGCGGCGCAGCGGGTGATTGGCCTGCGCATGCTGAAGCTGGCGCAGAACGGACCGGGTGCCGCGCAGGAAGCGCACCGGATGGTGGCTGAAAAAGTCACGGCTTCCATGGAGGCGGCCCTCACGCTGGCCGGTGGAGGCTCGCCGGAGAAGGTTGTTCGCCGCTACCGGACGCTCATCAACGCCAACGAAAAGCGGCTGCGCCGTTCGGGCTCGAAACGGCGCCGCTAGACGCTGAGTGGAAGCGTGGTTCCGCCGGGGTGTATGCTGCCCCCTGGGGCGGCAATGCGGAGGCGAGCATGCGCGCGGCGAAATTCCTGGCGGCAACGGCGGTATCTATAGCGGCGCCGTGCACGGCGGCGCAGGCGGACGTGCAGATCAACAACAAAGCGACGAGCAACATGAGCTGCGTGAGCGGCGTGTGCACGGCGACGGCGCAGAAGGCGGTGCTGAATGTCGGCGAGCTGCAAACGATGCTGGCGGGCGGCGCCGTGACGGTGAAGACGGGCACGCTGGCGAAGGACATCTCGCTCGATCAGCCGCTATCATGGACCGGCACGAGCAGACTCACCTTCGACGCCCAGCGCTCGGTGATCCTGAACAAGCAGGTGACGGTGATGGGGCCGGGCAGCCTCACCGTCACCACCAACGACAACGGTCAGCCGAAAAATAAATCCGGCGAGTTCATCATCGTGCCGGAGCGCGGCAGCGTGCAGCTGTGGGATTCATCCAGCAGCCTGATCATCGACGGGCATACGTACACGCTCGTTTACGACATCAAGACCCTCGCTGCCGATGTCGCCGCCAACCCCTCCGGCTATTTCGCATTGGCGAAGCCATACGATGCGAGCGTGGACGGGACGTACAGTGGAGCGGCTGTTCTTAGCGATTTTCAAGGGATTTACGAAGGACTTGGTAATTCGATCGCAAAGTTCCGAGTTAGTTTCGTGGGCTATGAAGGCGACCTGTATGGCCTTTTCGCTCAGGTTGCAGTTCAAGGCATTGTGCGCCACTTTGGTCTGTTGAATGCAAATGTAACTGGGCCTTCTTTTGGTCGTGTAATTGTGGGAGCAATTGTAGGAAACAACAACGGCCTTGTCGATTCGTGCTGGGTCACGGGAGCAATCAAGGCAGGTACCGGAGGTGGAATAGGCGCGATTGCGGGAGCAAATGGTGGGCTGATTGAGCGCGCTCACGGTGGAGCAAAGATAGAAAGTTCTGGAGCTGAAGATGTTTATCTTGGCGGGGTCGCCGGTGTAAGCAATAATCTGAAGCGGTCCTATTCGACGGGCAGCATAAAAGTCATACAGGCAAATGGCGGCTACGTAGGCGGGCTTGTTGGTTACAATCTCATGCGTGTCAACAATTCTTATTCGTTGACCAAGATTCAGGACGGGCGGGCGAACTGCTGCGAGGCTTACTTCGGAGGACTCGCCGGCAAGAACGGCCTTGGAGCCAGAATCGTTAGTTCCTACGCCGCCGGGCGCATCCGGTCGGGATCGCGTGACACGATATTGGGGGGCTTCATCGGATTCGATGCCAGCAAGCCCGGCAGTCTTTCAGACAACTATTGGGACTTGGAGAAAGGCGTTGGCAATCCTTCCCAAGGTGCCGGTAATCTCCCGAACGACTCTGGAATCACAGGATTGGGGGACGAAGCGCTGAAGTCCGGGTTGCCGGATGGGTTCAGCCAGAAAATCTGGTCTAGCGAGCCAAACAAAAACAAAGGTTATCCATTCCTGAAATAGGTGAAAAATACGGTGACAGTTAATCCATAAGCACAGCTTGCTCCTCGCCTCTCGCGATCCACGCGATCAGTGCTCCCGCGAATGCCACGAAATCCGTTCGCTATCATCGGGACAAATTTATTTCATTACCATTCGTCTACCACCGCGCTTTCGGCCTTATATTGGCGGGCATGAATGTGCCCCAAATCGCATCGCAATTTTGCGTCGCGCATGCGAATGCCCCCTCCGTCTCGCTCGCTGCGCTCGCGCGACACCTCCCCCGCTTCGCAAGGGAGGAGCCGACAGTGCGTGGAGTGGGTACTTCAAATGCGTCGCCGCTCGCAAAGTACAACATCTGGTGTTTTCGAGAATGCAGCGAACGCAGAGGGGGGAGGGGGTGGCCCATCTACCACCGAACAAAACGAACAATTCCGTTTGGATAGAGGCACTAGGGGGAGGGGGTCGAAGGTCTCCATGAAAACGACGATCAAGATGTGGTGGTTTTACGTCCGATCACTCTAGATATTGAAGCGCAAAATCGGTAGGGCAGAAAATCCGGGATTCCGCTATAACGGCACCGATGACCACTTCAGTCGCTCCCGCTCCGGAACCGGCGCCAAAGCCCGGCGTCGTAGGCCCCGCGCTCGCCCGCACTGGCGAAGCGCTCGGCCGGCTGCTCGCGCCGCTCAGGCCCCGGCCCCGCCTCATGCGGCAGACCGAGCTGGTGGAGCGGGTCAAGTCCTATGATCCGGGTGCCA
>Ga0213876_10001249_pt1 | contig 16054 bp, 18 predicted proteins | sample BarmaccomBMRX_R9_FD_160113 | JGI IMG/M metagenome (GOLD analysis project Ga0213876, IMG submission 160113) | Root-associated microbial communities from Barbacenia macrantha in rupestrian grasslands, the National Park of Serra do Cipo, Brazil - RX_R9 | ecosystem: Host-associated > Plants > Roots...
GCGGCACGCCTTATCTCGCGTCGTCCGGCCTTTGCGAGATCGCATCCCTGATGCGAGCCAGACATTCCTCGCTGCCCAGCACCACCATCACATCGAAGAGTCCTGGCGAGGTGGCGCGCCCCGTCAACGCCGCACGCAGGGGCTGTGCCACCTGGCCGAGCTTGATCTTCTCTCGTTCGGCGAAGCCGCGCACCGTTCGTTCGAGTTCGGTGGTGCTCCACTCGTCCCGCATCCCCTCGAGCTCGGTCTCGATCTTGGCGAGCGTCTCTATGGCCACGGGCGTGAGCAATGCTTTCGCCTTGTCGTCGAGCGCCAGCGGGCGCGCGGCGTAAAGATAATAGGCGCCGTCGATCAGCTCGATGAGCGTCTTGGCGCGCTCCTTCAAGCCGGGCATGGCGGCAAGAAATCGGGCGCGCACCGCGTCGTCAAGCACGGTCGGTGCGCCGCGCGCCGGGCCGATCTCGGGAAGAATGTCCTCGATCGCCTCCAAGAGTTCGCGATCGGCAGTCTCGCGAATGTAGAGGCCGTTCAAGTTCTCGAGCTTGGCGAAATCGAAGCGCGCCGGCGAGCGTCCCACCGCCTCGAGGTCGAAGACCTCGATCATCTCCTTGGTCGAGAATACTTCCTGATCGCCATGCGACCAGCCAAGACGCACGAGATAGTTGCGCAGCGCAGCCGGAAGATAGCCAAGCGCTCGATAAGCGTCGACACCGAGCGCGCCGTGACGCTTCGAGAGCTTCGCTCCATCCGGACCGTGAATCAGCGGGATATGCGCCATGCGGGGCACGTCCCAACCGAAGGCGCGATAGATGTGGGTCTGGCGCGCCGCGTTCGTGAGATGATCATCGCCGCGGATGATGTCGGTCACGCCCATGTCGTGATCGTCGACGACGACCGCGAGCATGTAAGTCGGCGTGCCGTCCGAGCGCAGAAGCACGAGGTCGTCGAGGTCCTTGTTCTGCCAGGTCACCGGGCCTTGCACCATGTCGTCGACGACGGTCTCCCCCTCGGTCGGCGCCTTGAGACGGATCACAGGCTTCACTCCCGGCGGCGCATCGGCGGGGTCGCGGTCGCGCCAGCGCCCGTCATAGCGCGTGGGCCTGCCCTCGCGCTTGGCCTTCTCCCGCATCTCATCGAGCTCCTCTTTCGAGGCATAGCAAGGATAGGCATTGCCGGAGGCAACGAGGCTCAGCGCCGCCTCGGCGTGGCGCGCCGCACGCGCGAATTGGAAAACCGTCTCGCCGTCCCAATCGAGGCCGAGCCACTTCAGCCCGTCGATGATCGCCGCGATCGCCGCTTGCGTCGAACGCTCGCGATCCGTGTCCTCGATGCGCAACAACATCCGTCCGCCGCGATGGCGAGCGTAGAGCCAATTGAAGAGCGCGGTCCTCGCTCCTCCGATATGGAGAAAGCCGGTGGGGGAGGGAGCAAAGCGCGTGACGATCGAGCCGGACATCGAATGTTCCAGGAGAGGGGAAGCGAATAGGGCGCTCGGAGGATCAGGCTCAAGAAGGTTCGACACGATCGACGTGACTGCGCGGACGGAAAGGAGGCCCGGACGCGGTGGTCACGACAACAAAACACGCCCGTTCCCGTGGGCCGCAGCAACGCGCGCCCTCGGTAACGGCCTTGCAGACGTCGAGGCCAAGCAGCGGGTTTCACGCATTTGCGCGGGGCCAACCGTGATCGCCACAGTGTCGGCTCCGTCGATATGCACAAGGATGTTGCGCATGCACTTTCCTTGCCCGAAGATACTGCGTGTCAGCATTGGGGCGGCACATAGGGCATCCGGGGGGGCTTGTCACGGGCGTGAGCAGCTTCGAGGACGGCGCGGTCATCGCAGCGCCGGCGCGCGCCGAGGGCGTGTTCGGCGGCTTATGGCTGGTTGAGGCTTGGCTCGATCTCGGCCGGCGGCTTCGCGCGGCGATCGAAGTCGAGGTTGCGCATCGTCGCTTGTTTCTTTGGCTTCCCGTGGCGGCGGGCGCGGGCGTCGTTCTCTATTTCGCCGCCGACCGCGAGCCCTCGCTCGCTTACGCAGCCTTGCTGACGGCGAGTGCGGGCGTGTCTGCGTTCCTGCTGCGTCGCCTGCCGCTGCCGTTCCTATTTGCGCTCACCTTGGCGGTTCTGTCGGCTGGTTTTCTCTCCGCCACCTTGCGGTCCTGCCTCCTGTCCGCTCCCGTCATCGATCGGGTCCGCGTGCTCAAGCTCACGGGCACCATCGAAGAGATGGATCTGCGCCGGGTCGGTGCCCGTTTCCTGCTGCGGGTTTCGAAGGCGGAAGGCTTGAGCCCGGAGGAAACGCCTTTTCGGGTGCGTCTCACCTTGCGCGAGACCCCACATGTCGAGGCGGGCGCTTTCGTCTCGGTTTCGGCGCGTCTGTTGCCGCCGGCGAAACTCGTGATCCCGGGCGGCTATGATTTTGCCCGTGACGCCTTCTTCGGAAGGATTGGCGCGGTCGGGTCGGTGCTCGGACGCATCGAGCCCATCCCCGCGCCCGCCCCACTCGGGCCATGGCTCGCGCTCACGACGTCGATCGACCGCGCCCGAAACGCGCTGGCGCAACGTGTCTTCGCCATCGTTGGCGGCGACGAGGGAGCGGTCGCCGCGGCGATGGTCACAGGAAAGCGCGACCTCCTCTCCGACAAGGCCCGAGACCTTATCCGCGAAGCTGGCATATTCCACATCATCACGATCTCCGGCGTGCAGATGACGCTCGTCGCCGGCATGATCTTTTGGATCGTGCGGCGTCTTCTCGCTTTCTCGACCGCGCTGGCGTTGCGCCACCCGATCAAGAAATGGGCGGCGGGCACCGCCATTCTGGGGGCGATCGCTTATGACGTTTTCACCGGCTCTCGCGTGGGCACCGAACGCGCCTTGTTCATGACGCTCATCGTGCTCGCCGCAGTGATCGCGGATCGGCGCGCCTTCACGATGCGCAATCTCGCTTATGCGGCATTCGCGGTCATCATCTTCGAGCCGGAGGCGGTGCTCGGCGCGAGCTTTCAACTCTCCTTCGCCGCGGTGTCGGCGCTTGTTGCCGTCAGCGAAGCGCGCACGGAAATCTCGGCGCGACGAAGGGCGCAACGGGAGCGCCGGGAAGCGCCGCCGAAGGGTGTCCTCTCACGAATGCTCGCCAGAGCCGTCGAGGTGCTGGTCTGGCTGTTCATCGCGACGTTCTGTGCAACTTTGGCCACCGCCTCGTACATGGCGTATGATTTTCACGAATTGAGCCCTTACGTGCTCATCGGCAACCCCCTGACCTTGACCGTCATCGAGTTCTTTGCGGTTCCAGGTGCCTTGATCGGGGCCCTCCTTTACCCGCTCGGGCTCGATGGCCCCATCTGGCATTATGTCGGGAGCGGCATCGAGCTCATCTTCTGGGCGGCGGCGAAGATCGCGGCGGCGCCGGATTCGACTTTCCACATCCGTGCTTTCGCACCTTGGGCCATCGTGTTTCTCACGCTTGCAGTGCTGTCAGCCGTGCTCTGGCGCAGCCTTTTGATGCGCTCGAGCGCGCTTGTCTTCCTGGCGCTCGGCCTTCTTGGAGCCTTGTCCGGGGGCGGCTTCGATGTCGCGATCGCACCCACGGGGGAAAGCGCCGCGGTGCGTCTCTCGGACGGCAAGCTCGCGGTGATCGGGACACGACCGGAACCGTTCGAGGCGGAGCAATGGCTGCGCGCCGACGGCGATGGGCGAGAGGCGCGGGCGCTTTTGGCGCTCGGCACTTATTGCGACAAGCTCGGCTGCGTCGGAAAACTCATCGACGGCAGCGCGCTCTCCCTCGTCACCCAACAAGCGGGCTTTGAGGAAGATTGCCTGCGAGCGGACATCATCGTGTCGCCTCACAAGGCTCCGGCTTCTTGCGCCGCACCGCTGATCTTCGATCGTCCAAGGCTCGAAATCTCGGGCGCCGTCACTTTGCGAGTCATCGCTAACGGCTTTGCCGTGAGCTCGGCGCGCTCACCCGACGAGGATCGCCCCTGGTCGCGACCACCGAGACGGGCAGAGCAAGCCACAAGCGATGATGCCGTTACTCAACGCGCGGACCCGGAAGAGGACGACGCGCGGGATCGCGAATGATCTGCATTATGTGCCCTTTCAACGACCGAACCCGGGAGCGACGCCTTCCCGCATTACGAAACGACGCAAGGGCCCAATGAGGTCGAGCGCCGCCATGCCGAGGCCTCGCGCGACATCGGAAGGCGGGAAATGCGAGAGGAGCGACCGGTTCATGAGATTGACCGCCGCAGAACGTGTCGCGACATCACTTGCGCGAGCATCTTCGTAAGCCTCGAGAACGTCGGCCGCGCCGATGTCTTCGCCTTTGCGCAAGGCCTCGCCGGCGAGAGCCGCAAGCGTTGCCGCATCGCGCAAGCCGAGATTGAGCCCTTGCGCCCCGATCGGCGGAAACGCATGCGCGGCTTCGCCGACAAGAGCAAGCCGCGTCGCGCTGATCGACGCCACATGCGCGATGGAAAGCGGCACCGCCCCGCGCGGACCCGTAAGTTGCATCTTGCCGAGAATGGAATGCGTGCATCGCTCGACCGCCAAGGAGAAGGCCTCATCATCGAGCCTGCGGAGCGCCCTGGCCCTGGCGCTGCGCACCATCCAAACGAGGCTCGAGACCTGCGGTCTTCCGTGACTTTGGTCGGGAGAAGCCAGCGGTACCAGCGTGCACGGACCCTCGCGCGTATGGAACTCTGTCGAGATGTCTTCATGAGGAAGCTGGTGCTCGAAGATCCCCGTCAAGGCCCATTGCGGCAATCGTTCGAGCCTTGCCGAAATTCCGGCCGACTCGCGAAGCTTCGAACGCTGCCCGTCCGCCGCGACGATCAGCGCGGCTTCAAGCCGCTCTCCGGCGATGTTGCACCCCGCGCGATCTTCCTCGAAATACGGCGCCGCTGCAGAGCCGTCGATCACGTGAATAGCGGGCGAGCTTTCGGCGATACGTCGCAATGCGACATTGAGCGCGCCCGATTCGATGTTCCAGCCGAAGGCGTCGAGCCCGATCTCGGCGGCGTCAAACATCAAGGGCCGCCAGCGAAAGAGATTGTTGGTATCGTCGATGATGCGCAGCCGTCGCAAGGGCGCAGCCTGGTTAGATATTCCTTGCCAGACGCCGAGCTCTTCGAGGAAGCGAATGGAATCATCGAAAAGCGCGAGGGTGCGTCCCGACGCACCTTCGCTCGTCTCTCCCACGAGTGTGACATGAATGCTTTCACGGGCGAGCGCCAATGCGGTGACGAGGCCGACCGGACCTGCGCCGACGAGGATGGCCCTGCGACTGAGATCGACGCTCACGTCACGGCCCGCATGCGGAGCTGCGGCGCCGCCGAGCTCGCTCGCCGACGAATTTTTCCGCAATCACCAGAAGGTACGCGGATCGGTCCAGAAAGCTCTCTCGCCGACGGTCTGCTTGATGCGCGCGGCTTCATTTTGGATTCTGTTGAGCCGGGCCGGCGGAAAACAACCCCATTGGCGCGCCTTGTCGACAGAAAGGGAGACCTCGGTCGCCTTCGTGGAAACGTCGATCTGCTCCGCGTTCATCACGGCATTCAAGGAAATGTCGGGCCCGACATAGCCGTCATTCTCCCTGATTCGCTTGAGACGATGGAATTCCCTGTCCTGGCTGCGGAAAAGTCTCGCCGTCTCGCGGATCGAGCCGAGGGCGCTGCTGAAACTTTGCTCGAATTCCCAACAGGGGGAGGGCTCGGCAACGGTATATTGAGGCGCTGGGGCGTAGGGTCCGAGATCGGCCGCGGCGGCGTGTCCGCCAGGGCCCGAGCTCAAGAGCCCTGCCCCAAACAGCAGGCAAGCAGCGTGGCGAATGAATCCGTTTTGATCGTTCATGAACCCAGGCTAGTGCAGGATTGAAAAAAAGAAAACTGGCTTGTTGCGCAAGCGTGCGTACGGCAGGAAGTCGTGGGAACCGATCACGTCAAAAATCACCTCGGGGCGCGTGTGCGGATCTCAACGAATCCGCCGGCGATCTGAACCTCGAATCTGGAGAGAAAACTCAACCCCAACAGTCCATCGATCGCCTTCCCATAAAGCTTTTCTTTGGAAGATTGAATGACGATTGGAACATTTCTTGCGGTGAGTTCTCCGAGCTTGACAGAATCTGCCCTTGAGAGAACTCCCGAAGTCTCGCCGTTGGCTGTGTGAAGCGTCACCTTGCCGTCCGCCTCGATGGGGAGATGAGCCCGTTTTGCAAAATCCTGCTCGACGGAAACGAAGCTTGCTCCTGTGTCGAGGACGAAAATTCCAGGCGCGCCGTTGATCTCGACCTTAACCAGCGCGACGTTGGTCCCGCCCTTGAGCGGGAAGCGTTGTGATTTCTTGGCTTGAGTGTTTGCGCAATTCCCCTTGAGAGAATAATCCGCGATCAACTTTTGGGCCTGGCTCGTGTCCCGATTGACGGGATCAAGCGCAATCCACGTCTCGATCGGCGTCATGGCTTCGCAAAATCGTCCGAGCGCGGCATAGGCTTTGGCCATGTTCACGAAGACATTGCTCGACAGGTTCTTCTTGTTCGCGAACAGTTCGATTGTCCTGGCATAGTCGTCGAGGGCGCGGGCGTGATTTCCGGCATCATCGAGCGCGCGCCCGCAAATACATCGCGTTGGCTGAACTCGGATCGATGCGTACCAATGCGTCCGCGACCTCGGCGGCCTTCTCGAAATCCGAAAGCTTAAGGTAGTTATCGGCGGACATCGTGAGCGCGGTATCAGGGCCGCCACAAGCAAGCGCGAATTGATACAGGGCGTTTGCGGCCTCGCGACGAAATCCCCATATGTCAAGCGCCTTGGCGAGTTCGAGAATGCTGACGCGATCGCAAGGCTCACGCCGCAGCTCGTCGAGGCGCAGCCAAACCGAAGAGTCTCTTGCAATGTTGGTTGGGAGCTCGATTTTGAGGCGGCTGTATACAGGAGCGAACAAGATGTTCGGGTCCTCGTCGTAAGGAGAGGCAGCAGCGTTTGCGCGTGGCGCAAGGGCAAGGGCGATGAGGATGAGAACGCAGATTCGGATGATGAACATGTTCTCCATGCAACCCCGATTTAGAGTTGCCTACTCCGAGGAACGAGATGTGAATGAGGAGAATGTCTAATTGCAGCCGATCGTGCAAGCAGACGGCGGCAAGGTTGCGCGAGGAATTCCGATCATCCGGGACGGCGAGATTGCAGACGGACGGTCCGATAAGCTTCGGGATGGGGGGCTGTTGGCTTCTCATCTGGCAAGGGGCGCAGCGCATCTTGGGCGCAAAGTGGAGGGGTCGATTTTCGCCTCATGGAAGCATATGCCAGAACAGACCCCTGCGAAAAAAAGAGGGAAAAATGAGCAACATTGCCCAGAGTGCGGCTTCCGAGAAGGACCTCACCCCCGCCCCGATCGATCCGGGAACGCGAATCGGCCATGTGCATCTCAAGGTGGCCGATCTCGATCGCGCCCTTGGCTTTTACTGCGGCGTGCTTGGCTTCGGCCTGAAGCAGCGCTACGGATCGCAGGCCGCCTTCATCGCGGCCGGCGATTATCACCACCATATCGGGCTGAATACCTGGGAGAGCGCCGGCGGCAGGCCCCCGGCGCCGGGCACGACCGGACTTTATCATCTGGCCATCCTTTACCCCACGCGCGCCAAGCTCGCCGACGCGCTGCGACGCCTGATCGCCGCCGGAATTCCGCTTGATGGGGCGAGCGATCACGGCGTCAGTGAGGCGCTCTATCTGCGCGATCCCGACGACAATGGCGTCGAGCTTTACTGGGACCGCCCCGAGGACAAGTGGCCGAAAACTCCGCAAGGCGAGTTGCAGATGTTCACTCGCCGTCTCGACCTCGAGGGATTGCTTCGCGCCGCCGAGTGACGCCAGCGGCCATGTGGCGGGCAGGCGATCGCCTCGCGGCGGCCCTAGAGATCACGCCGGCTCGGTTTGCTCCGTCCGCTCGTGCACCGATCCCGAGGTGAGCGAAGCTGCCTGGCGCTCGAACAGCTTGCGGTAGATTCCAGTCTTGCCGCGAAGCAAGGAGAGATGATCGCCTTCCTCGACGATGCGGCCATGCTCGAACACAAGGATGCGGTCGAGCTTCTGCACGGTCGACAATCGATGCGCGATAACAATCGCGGTGCGGTCGATCATCAAGCGTTGCATGCCTTCCTGGATCAGCGCTTCCGATTCCGAATCGAGGCTCGACGTCGCCTCGTCGAGGATGAAGATCGGCGCATCGGCGAGAAAAGCGCGCGCCAGGGCGATGCGTTGCCGCTCGCCGCCCGAGAGCTTGACGCCCCGCTCGCCCACAACCGTCTCGTAGCCTTTCGGCAGCCGACAGATGAACTCGTCGGCGTGGGCAAGCTTCGCGGCCCGTGCGATTTCGAGGGGGCTCGCGCCCGGCCGGCCATAGGCGATGTTTTCCGCCAGGCTCCGATGGAAGAGAAGCGGCTCCTGCTGCACGATGGCAATCTGCGCGCGCAAAGAGGCCTGTGTCACCCTTGCCACATCAATGCCGTCGATCGTGATCCGCCCGCCGTTGATGTCGTAGAGGCGCTGAATGAGCTTGACGAACGTGGTCTTGCCGGACCCGGAAGGTCCGACGAGGCCGATCCGTTCGCCGGCCGCAATCGAGGTGCAGAAACGGTCATAGAGCGGCGCGAGGTGACCTTTGTAGTGGAAGGTCACATGATCGAAGACGATGCGACCGCCGCGGATGGCAATGGGCGTTGCCTCCTTGTGGTCCGCCACGCCGAGCGGCTCGTCGTGAAATTCGACAAGCTCCTCCATCTCGCTCACGGAGCGCTGAAGATTGCGGATGTGCATGCCCACGTCACGCAAATAGCCTTGCACCACCGCGTATGTATAAAGCACTCACGCCAGCTTACTCAATAAGTCATTGAAAACAAACACTCTCATCGACACATTACGTGTTTTATATCAATGGGTTAAGGGGACAACTGTGGACAAGTACGGACTACCTTGCTACTCTGTTATACAGGCTGATCCTCTACGTACTCCTACATAAAGGGATGCCCAGGTGGCCCGCAAGACGACGTTCGTCCAGACTGCCCTGGAGCGCCTCGCGCCGCCGGAGCGCGGGCAGGTGCTCCTCTGGGATCGAAAGCAGAGCGGCCTGTCCCTGCTCGTCTCATATGGAGGAACGAAGACGTTTCGGAGCGCCTTCATCATCCACGGTAAGTATCAGTCGCGCGCCATCGGTCGCCTCGGCGAGATCAGCCTGTCGGAGGCGCGGGCCCAGACAAGAACCGACCGCGAGGACGCCCGCAGCGGTGTCGACCCTCGCAGACCCCGACCGAGGGAGCTGCGCCTGTTCGGCGAGGTGGTCGGGGAGTTCATCGAGCACCACGCCAAGGCCAGGCAGCGCACCTGGCGGCAGACGGAGCGCGTGCTCAGGGTCAACTGCGCGGAGTGGCTCGACAGGCCGATGGCCACGATCACCAGGCAGGATGCGCAGACGCTGCTGCGCGGGTTCATCGCCGACGGGCACCCCTACAAGGCGACGATGACGATGTGCTGGATAAAGACGCTGTGGCGGTGGGCCGCAGACGAGGAGATCGTCCCCGACGACGCGATGCGCAGGGTCAAGATCGAGATCGAGGCGCGCGTGCGCGATCGCGTTTATAGCAACGAGGAGATCGCGGCCACGTGGCGGGCGGCCGAGCAGCTGGATCCGGAGAGCCGCGCGTTCGTGCGGCTCCTGATCCTGCTGGCGCCGCGCAAGACGGCGCTCGCCGCCATGCTGTGGAGCCACCTCGACGATCCGAGCAATCCGACGCTGTGGACGACGCCGCACGAGCTGACGAAGTCGAAGAAGAAGGCGAACCGCAGGCGCGTCTATCTCACCCCGCTTCCGCCGCTGGCGCGTCAGAGCATCAGGAGCCTCCCCAGGATCAGTGATCGCGTGTTTCCTGGCCTTCCCGTCGCGGCGGGTGAGCAGCCGAGCTTCCACGGTTTCAAGCTCATCAGGAAACTCGTGGAGCGCGGGGCTCCGCCCGACCTCGCGTATCACGCGTGGCGCCACACCGTGGCCACCTGGCTGGAGAACGAGGGCGCGTCGGAGTGGGAGCGCGGGCTCGTGCTGAACCACGCGGGCAGCGGCGTCACGGCCGGCTACTCCCACGGCTTCGCGGGCAAGCTCAAGCTGGAGCTCCTGACGCGGTGGAGCGACCACGTCGAGCGCCTGATTCAGCCAGAGGGGGCGACGGGATGAGCGTCACGCGCACCACCGTCCGCGAGGTGATCGCCCGGCTCGAGGCGGGGAACTGGGCCTCCCCCGTGGAATGCCCAGCAGGTGGCTTTTCCTAGTAAGCACGACGGCGGCGGCAGCCGGGAAGATGTCAAACACCCATCACGCTGATAACCATGGCGACGACCAACGCCAAGCCGACAGCGCCGATGATGGCGATAGACAGCCGCGCACCCTGCTCCCGAACAGGTAGACGACGTGACGCCCAGGCCCTCTATCGGCCCAACGCGCTATGGTCGCGGCGAGGTGGCGCAACTCGCGAGGTGGCGCAACTCGTCAGTGATCACTGGTTGGTTACTTTCCGTCCTTCACGATCGTGTATTCTTTCAACAGCTCAGCCAAGATCAAGTTGGCCTTGTCCCACGATGCCTTTTTTCGGCATGCCTTTTCTGACTGCGCAACACTCCCAGCCGTCAATGCGTTGAAGAATTCCGATACGTATCACGTCGGGGAACTCGCTCTGCAAACGCGCGGTAAGCATTTTTTCCATTTGCTTCAAACTCACCTGCTTCAAAACTCGCTCCCTAGCCGACATGATGCTCACCGATATACTCGGCAAGCATGGAGATCGTCGACCGCGGCACTCTGCCATGATGCTGATGGGGGTTTAGGGCAATGGAGAAGACCAAACATGGGTGAACCACATGTCATGTCTCCCATCTTCCGCGTTGCTTTCGCCTTCCTTAACTCGTCAAGGGACGAGCTTTCAGAAGCAGATGTTGGAGACGCTGCAGAGATGCCCCAAGCTTCGTTGCCCAGCTACTTTCTCGTCTTGAAAGAGCGGGCTGGCTCAGTAGCAGGCTAGAGGGAGTAAAGGCAGGCGGACGTGTATACAAACTGACCCCGCTGGGAGCCGAACAAATATCTCGTCTGAATGCCGGGATTTACGATGCGGAAGCAATTGCTCGCGCGCTGCACGATGCCGAGGTCAACGACGGAGCGCGTCGCTGCTCGTTTTGCAGCAAATCGGACCACGAGGTCCGCAAACTGATTGCTGGACCGAGCGTCTTTATCTGCGATGAGTGTGTTGGGATTTGCACCTGCATCATCAACGAAGAAACGGTGTAATCCCGTGAGCCCGCGTTTCCCTGACCCGGTCATGGAGGTCGCGATTGAGCCGAGATCCAAGGCGGATCAGGAGAAGCTTGCAGTCGCGCTGGAGAAGCTCCTTGGGGAAGACCACTCGTTTCGTTTCTCGACCGATCAAGAGAAAGGACAAACAATTCTCAGGGGGATGGACGAACTGCATCTCGACGCCAAGGTCGAGCTCTTACGTCAGCTCTATCAGGTCGACTTTAGGCTCGGTGCGCCGCAGGTCGCCTTTCGCGAGACCATCAGAGATGCAGGCACCGTCGATTACACGCACAAGAAACAACAGGATGGCTTCGGCGAGTTCGCGCGCGTCAAGATCAATCTCATTCCGGGTGCGCGGGGCTCAGGCTACGCCTTCAGCTCGAAGATCGTCGGTGACGCCGTTCCGGAGAAATACATCCCTGCCGTTCGCAAAGGCCTCGAAACCGTTCTTGGCTCCGGTGTGCTTGCCGGGTTCCCAGTGGTCGATCTTCGGGTTGAACTCATCAACGGCGCCTATCACAACGTAGACAGTACGCCACTCGCGTTCGAGATCGCCTCCCGTTCCGCCCTGCAAGAGGGCTTGCGGCGCCATTCGGTTCTGCTCGAACCGATCATGAAAGTCGAGATAGTCACCCCGGAGGACTGCACGGGCGTGGTAATCCGCGATCTCTATGCGCGGCGGGGGCAAGTCCAACAACAGAAGAAGCGCAGCGGCGACTGCGTCATCGACGCACTGGTGCCACTCGCCGACATGTTCGGATACGTCAACAATCTGCGTGCAATGAGCCAAGGGCGGGGCAGCTTCGCAATGCAATTCGACCACTACCAGCAAGTGCCTCCCCATGACGATGGAGGCCCAGGCGCGGCCGTTGCGCATTTGGGCTGATCTATGCAGGACGTTGCTCGGGCCGGTAGAACTCTAACCTTCCGTGCGATAAAGCGATACTCGCGTGGTTGCATTTGCCTTCACCGCGAACTTCAAAACTGATCGCGGTATTTTGTAGGACGACATTGCCAAGCTCGTTTTTGCGTATACCGGAATGTCGATGACCACCTTCAAATTTGGCACCGCTAGCACTTTCGCGAGAAGCGGCGCTGCCATCGCTTTGGCCTGTTCAATATCGAGATAGTAGGTTCGCGTTTTGCCGCGTTGCGACTGTCGGTATGCGCGCGCAATCAACTCCGACAATTCGCCCGCCCTGCCAATCGGAAGTTCAAAGCTTACGACGATGTCGCGCGTCATTTCTTCTCCTTCATCCCGTCATTCGCGCGATTTTAGGGATTTTGAGGAGCGCGCTGACCGCGATTGGCATCGTCCACTTGAGGGTTGGGTGGCGCCAATCCCGGTGATGGTTGGAAGCGTGGGGGCAAATCGCGCGAACAAATGTGCGCACCATTGCCGAGGTTTTGACATGCCCAGTCTGGACCGAAGCCGATGTTTCCCCAAAAACTCACGGTTGGATGCCCAACAGCTATCGCGAAGATCCATGAAGCACCGAGCAGTAGTGGAAAAGTCAGTGCTGCGAGGAGAAAAAATCGCCGCCAGTCGCGCCATCGCGCGGCGTCAACAGCGCAATAGAGTGCATATCCGGCGCCTACCAAAAAGCCGGCCGACACGCTGATGAGCTGGATCATACTTCGTCATCCCGCTCTCGGTCGAAATAGATCAAAATATTCGCTCGTACTTTTCCGCCATCTGCCCTGACCCTTCTGCGACATAGTTTTTTTAATCTCAATTGATCCATCTCCTTTGTAAGTAAGAACACCCTGAGTTGGGGTATAAAGCATCCACTGATCCGCATCGTTGCCAGTCGTAGGGCGAGTTCTGATCTTGGCACCCATGTCAAACGTAATTTCAGAACCGAAGTTTTCCACCGCAATCTCTATATCCAAAAACTGCTGACCATCGACGAGTTTAATGCGCTTTGAGATCACTGATGGCTGGGACCGATCGGTCGCGACCAACTTCCCATCACAAAACAATTCCCACTCGCATTCAAACAGCCACAGGTGCCAATCGCCGTGAATGAACACGAGACGACGTTCGAGACGTCGCCTGGCGCGCGCTGATGTTATTCGTCGGGAGCATCCAGGCTCACGAATTTCGAGACGAGGCTTTCCAAATTCGAACGTCAAACTGTTGTTGATCCCTCTGCGCGAGTGCCAAGTTACCGCTCCCTTGACCGGTGAAATTGCATCGGCGAGGAGATTGACAGCTTTCGCTCTCGCGTTATGGGCCATGAAGTACTCCGATCGCTCCCCGAGATTTTCAACCCCAATGGTCCGACGGGGTTGATGTAAGGTCTGCTCTCTTTCACGATCGTTTCAACGGTGAATGAGGTTTGAGCATTTCACCACGATTTGGCCTGAGGCAGCACTCAGGATTTCATGGACAGAGGTACGGCCAATGCCGAGCCGTCGTGCGATCTCACTCGGTCCGATACCCTGCGCCTTCCCAAGTGAGGCAGGAAGGCCGATGAGCCTTAGTCCGCTCGCGGTCGGTTTCACCTCCCCGCCGTACTCCTTTCGTCCGCTCGTTCGCGACGATCTCACCATGATCAGCCACTGGCTTCACGCGCCGGAAATCATGCGCTGGTGGGGCGATCCGGACGAAGAATTCGCCCTGATCGAGGAAGATCTCGATGGGGCCGGGATGGCGCAATGGGTTGTGTTCGTGGAAGGCAAGCCCTTCGCCTACGCGCAGGCCTATGATGTCCGGGCGTGGCCGCAATCCCATTTCGCCCACCTCCCGGCGGGCTCCATGGCGATCGACGCTTTCGTCGGCGAGCCGCATCTGATCGGCCGCGGCCACGGCTCCCGTTTTCTGCGGGCCTTGGCGGAAAAGCTGATCGCAGCCGGGACCCCGCTCGTCGCCATCGACCCCGTGATCGACAATGAGCGGGCGCGCCGAGCCTACCGCAAGGCCGGATTTCGTGGCGAGGAACCGGTTTTGAGCCCGGCCGGCTTGGCCGTGCTCATGATCTTCGGCTGATCCCAAGCCCTTGAACTCGAAGCCGGGCACGGGGCCATGCGTGGCCAAGATTTCAGCTGTGTTCGGGTTGCGGCCGTGGTTCGCGAGACTTGTGCTGGTGGAGACGCTCCAACTTCTCGGCGATGCGCAGCCACTCCTGCGCGGCGGACCTTAGGCAGGCGCGATCTTCCAGCGAGCTGTTTTCCTCCGCCATCCCTAACAACGCTTCCGCGTGCTCGCGCACTGTCGAGCCTCATCAGACATACAAACCTCTCCCTTGGCGGAACATCCGCCTGGCGCAAGGTTCCCGCGACAGCCCTGGCGTAACCGCAGAACTGGCAGGCATTTTCGGACAGAGCTGCCCTCGGTCTCGCATTCCAGCTTGCAAAGGAACCGGCGACGGCGACCCGGATTTGCCCTGCTTAGACAGGGGTCGCGTGCCATGCCGGATCGATCTGAAAGCGGAAGCCTGAGAACCGCGCTGCACTATCGCGAGGAGGCGGCCCAGATGCGCGAGCACGCGCGTCGGGCCCACACGGCAAAGCTGCGCAACATGCTGCTGCAAAATGCCACCCTTTACAATCGGATGGCGGAGTGGGCGGAGCGTCAGAAGCGTAGCCAGGGCGACGGCGCCGACGCTTAGCGGCCTGCGTCGGCTGACCGCGTCTTCATCTTTTGCTTCGAGGAAAAGATGGCGCGCTCGGCAAAATCTCCTCGGGGAGATTTTGCTTTCCGCTCGCGCGGAAACCTCAGCGCTGCTGCATCAAAGAGCCTCTTGTTTCGACTCGCTTCACAAGCCGGCGGCCCGTGGAGCACCAAACACAAATCAAACGCGTAGATTGAACTTGCTGCTTGTATCCACAGGTGGATCATGTTCCTCGTCGCCCGCGTTTATCGCGCAATGCGCATCATTCACAAGGCGATCCTGGCCGCTATTGCGATCACGATCGTGATCGTCGGCGCCGCAACTACCTTCGGATTTCGTTTCGCGATGTTCGTCGGACTTCCACTGCTCATCGGCGGCCTGGTGTTCATCGCCTGGCGCGTCATTGTCGCAAGGGAGCGCAGGAGTTGGGCCGAGAAAGTGGACGCAGCCCACCGTCGTGAGGAAGGACAGGAATAAGGGGGTCCGGTCTCGATGTCCTTCGCGGCATTGGCCGCCACGTCACGAAAACCTCGCCGCGCCGAGCGTGGCCGGCCGAGGGTGAAGGACCTCGACCGGCCGGCGCGCCGGACTCAAAACGGCGCGCTCCCGAGGAGGCCGCACTTCGGCGAGGGGAAGACGAAACCCTCGCCTCTTGCCCACCCCGAGCCATGAATGAGAAGTGAGCCGGCCTCGCCGTGAATGGACCATGGCAGGGCCGGCTCTTCGGTGCCCGGTGGGGGGCGCCTCCGTCGCAGCTGGGCTGTCGCGCTGGGGGGGAGCTTCTGACCCGCTGCGGCGAATTCGTAGAAAGTGGGTTGGCCGCCGCGCCCCGGGCTAGGAGGGCGACGGCGGCCGCATTCGACGCCCTTCTCGCGAGAAAGTCTTTCTCATTGAAATCCTCTTCGCAGCAGATCGGGGCGACGGAAAATCAACCGCACGCAGCTCAACCCGTTACTCACGTCCTCCTTTAACAACTCGCAGCTTAATGGTCCCAGGAAGCTTCCTTTCGCGGGGGCTGGCACTCCACTCGCCACTGCGCCGGACCGTCTTCTCGTCGGACCACGGGACACCAAAGCACCAAGCGTATGTGCAAATTACCGCCGCAAAAA
>Ga0213876_10001250_pt1 | contig 16050 bp, 9 predicted proteins | sample BarmaccomBMRX_R9_FD_160113 | JGI IMG/M metagenome (GOLD analysis project Ga0213876, IMG submission 160113) | Root-associated microbial communities from Barbacenia macrantha in rupestrian grasslands, the National Park of Serra do Cipo, Brazil - RX_R9 | ecosystem: Host-associated > Plants > Roots...
GGTAATCGGCGATGCGGCCGAGATCCCACAGCCAGCGCCCGGTCTGCGCCAGCGACACGCGAACATGCCAGCTCCCGCCCTCCCGTGCCTGGCGCGCTTTTGCCATCATGGCACCGAACGCCATCAGGTAGCCGGTGGCATGGTCCAGCATCTGCGCCGGCAACTCCTTTGGTCCGTCAATCCCGGCGGCTTGGCCTTCGGCGTGGTTGAACCCGGTCGCGGTCTGTACCAGCGAGTCGAAGCCGCGGCGTGCCGCCCACGGTCCGCGATGGCCATACGCCGAGAGCGACACGGCGATGATGCCGGGACTGATCGCGGCGGCTTCCTCCGGCGAGAAGCCGAGCGAGGACAGCGCACCGGGGCGATAGCCCTGCGAAAAGAAATCCGCGCTCGCGAGCAGTTCGCGAAAGCGGGCGCGGCCATTTTCGCTTTTCAGGTCGAGGAAGCAGGAAAATTTGCCGCGGCCGGTGTCGATGGTGAGCCACGGGATCGCCGGCAGATCAGGACCTGAAACGAGCATCACGTCAGCGCCATGCGCGGCGAGCGCGCGGCCGGCAACAGGGCCGGCTATGACTCGCGATAAGTCGAGCACGCGCAAGCCTTCAAGCGGACGCTCTCCGGCGGGCCATGGTCTTGGCGCAGCCTCGCCGATTTTCTCGATGATGAGTGGCGGCAGCTCGGCCAGCATCTTCGCCTGCGGCAGGGTAGACCATTCTTGATAAGACCGCATCAGCGCCACCACGCCGCCCGCGGCATAGGCCGCAGCCTCAAACGCTTCGCCGTTCCATTGCATCAGCGCGGCCTGCACTGCCTCGCGCTCGCCCTTGCAGTCGAGCACCTTGCAGACGGCGGCGCGGTGATGCGGAAAATTGGTGTGCAGCCGGACGACGCGTTGATCGCCGGTGCGATAGACACCGGCGATTGCGTCCCAGGCCGGCGGCGGCGGTTCGCCATTGACGCGCAGATAGCGCTCGGAGCGACACTCGACGACCGCATGGCGCATGTCGACGGCCACGCTCTGCCGCTCGCCACTGCGCTGCTTCCAGATCTCGGCCGCGGCGAGGCCCGCCGCGGCGATCGAGACTTGTGCCGCCACCGCGACACGGAACGACGACGGCAGTTGCGGCTCCTCGCCGGTGAGCGTGACCGCGTCGAGCGCGGCCCCGTCGCCGCCGGCGTGCATCCAGAGATCGGCCAGGATTTTTTGCGGCGTTTGCATCTGGGCCTCTGTCGATGGCTTCATCCCAGGGATTGTCGCGTATTCAACAGGTCATAGCGCACTAGGCATCGCGTGTTACACGCCGCGTCAAAAAAACGTCAAGCCCTGGATCGCCGACCTCGGCTCACCTGCTGCTGCACATACTCGCGCAGCGCTCGATTGATGCGCGTTTGATAGCCTTCGTCAGACGTCGCATGACTTTTAAACCAGGCGAGGACGTCGGCATCGAGCCGAAGAGTCAGCTGCTGCTTGACGGGTCGGTAGAAGAGACCGCGCTTGGCGCCCGACCAGTCGAGAAATTCTGGCGCATCCGAGGTGTCGATGGCGTTGTCGCGGAGTGACGCGAGCGACTTCAGTTCTGCGCGCTGCTTGGGTGTCAACCGCTTAGAAGCTCCCTTCTTCATAGGCTTTCCTTTCATGTGCGGTGGCCTTGCGAGCGCTGATGATGCGCCGATGAGTTCGCCGTCCTCGGTTTCTTCGGGCCAAGTATGGACAACAAGCAGCAAGACCTCTCCGACGAGTCCGATGGGTATGCCAGCGATCGCCGTCCGGATGCGGGTCCTGTTTCGACGCGTGGAGTGGGTCGTCAAACACCAACGCTGCGGTCTCGAACGACAGGCCATGCTTTGCGCGGTTGACCTTGGCCTTGTCCGGATCCCATGTCCAAGGCATGGCCGCTCCGTGTAGCTACAAACATGGCACTATTATTACGTAACGTCAAGATTTGGCGCAGAACGACGCGCCGGCGATCAACGAAAATCCCTCGAACTCGGCAGGATGCGCACGTTGCGGGGGTGGCGGACTTTTTGCGCTGGATTGTCCGGATGCTGGCGCCGGTCGTCATGCAGCGGTTCGATCAGGGCCGCACCGTTCGGCACCTCTACCTTGCGGCCAAGCCTGTCGTCCGAAAGCAGCTGAAGGTCGGCCGAGCGGTCGTAGAGCCGTTCGGCGACGAGGTGGACGACCTTTTCGGGACTGCTCTGGATATAGCCTTCGACCAGGACGAGGCGCGAGCCCATCACCTCCTTGCGGAAGCGCTCCATCACCTTCGGCCACACCACGATATTGGCGATGCCGGTTTCGTCCTCCAGTGTCATGAACACCACGCCCTTGGCGCTGCCCGGGCGCTGGCGCACCAGCACCACGCCGGCGCAGCTTGCCCGTTGCCTGTCCCTCGCATCAGAAACCTCGTGACAGGCCAGCACGCCCTCGCGCGAAAACATCGGCCGCAGGAACTGCATCGGATGGCCTTTCAGCGAGAGGCGGACGGTCTGGTAGTCGGCGACGACGTGTTCGGGCAGCGGCATCTCCGGGAGGCTCTGCGCCTGCTCGTCCGGCTGCTCGCGCGCGATCGCCGCCTCGAACAGCGGCAGCGCCACATCGTCGGGCAGCCGCCGCACCGCCCAGAGCGCGGCGCGGCGGTCGAGGCCGAGCGAGCGGAACGCATCGGCATCCGCCAGCAGCATCAGCGCGCGCTTCGGCAAGGCCGTGTCGCGGGCGAAATCCTCCAGCGTCGTGAACGGACGGCGCGCTCGGGCCGCGACGATGCGCTCGGCCCAGTTGTCTCTATCTCCGGCATTCCGGGGCGTCGCGGCAGCGACGAACCCTGGTGCGCAATTGTGCACCTGAGAATCTCGAGGTTCCGGGTTCGATGCTGACGCATCGCCCCGGAACGACAGTTTGGACTGCTCCTCGTCCGGGTCGACCCATCTAAAACCGTCGATCTGGCGGAAGCCGAGCCGCACCGCATGATGCTTGCCGCACTTCTCCTCCAGCGTGTTGTCGCCATGGCTGAAAGAGATATCGATCTCGCGCACGGTGACGCCGTTCTTGCGGGCGTCGCCGACGATCTGCGCCGGCGCATAAAACCCCATCGGTTGGGAATTCAACAGGGAGCAGCAGAAGGCGTCGGGATGAAAATGTTTCAGCCATGAGGAGACGTAGACGAGCTGCGCGAAGGCTGCCGCATGGCTTTCGGGAAAGCCGTATTCGCCAAAACCCTTGATCTGGTTGAAACAGTTTTTGGCGAACTCTTCGGGATAGCCGCGCGCGATCAGGTTGCCGACCATCTTCTCCTCGAATTTGTGGATGGTTCCGAGGTGACGGAAGGTCGCCATCGCGCGGCGCAACTGGTTGGCTTCATCGGGCGTGAATTTCGCAGCCTCGATCGCGATCCGCATCGCCTGCTCCTGGAATAGCGGCACGCCCAGCGTCTTGCCGAGAATGTCCCGGAGCTCGTTGCGGTCGCCATATCTGGGAAAGGGATACTCGATCTGTTCCGGCTCCAGGCCGCGCCGCTTCAGATAGGGATGCACCATGTTGCCCTGGATCGGCCCAGGCCGCACGATCGCAACCTCGATCACGAGGTCGTAGAATGTCCGTGGCCTCAGCCGTGGCAGCATGTTCATCTGCGCGCGGCTCTCGACCTGGAACACACCGAGCGACTCGCCGCGGCACAGCATGTCGTAGACCCTGGAATTCTCGCGCGGGATGGTCGCGAGCTCCCAGCGCTTGCCCTTGTGCAGATCAATCAGATCAAAACATTTGCGGATGCAGCTCAGCATGCCCAGCGCGAGCACGTCGACCTTCATCATCCTGATTTCGTCGATGTCGTCCTTGTCCCATTCGATGAAGGTGCGGCCTTCCATTGCGGCATTGCCGATCGGCACGTACTCGTCGAGCCTGCCTTGCGTCAGCACGAAGCCGCCGACATGCTGCGACAGATGGCGGGGAAATTCGATCAGCTCGGCCGCAAGCCGCACCGCCTGGTCGATCATCGGATTCTTTGGATCAAGCCCGGCCTGCTTGACCTGCATCTCGGAGAGGCCGTCGCCCCAGCTCCCCCACACGGTGTCCGCCAACAGCGACGTGACGTCCTCGGTCAGGCCCAGCGCCTTGCCGACGTCACGGATCGCGCTGCGCGGGCGGTAGTGAATGACGGTCGCAACGATCGCCGCGCGATGACGGCCGTAGCGACGATAGACATATTGCATCACCTCCTCGCGGCGCGAATGCTCGAAATCGACGTCGATGTCGGGCGGCTCGCGGCGCTCCTCGGAGAGAAAGCGCTCGAACAGGAGGTCGATCTCGACAGGATTGACCGAGGTGATGCCGAGCATGAAGCAGACGGCGGAATTGGCCGCCGATCCCCGTCCCTGGCACAGGATGTTTTTGGAGCGCGCGAAGCGGACGATGTCATGCACGGTCAGGAAATAATGCGCGTAATCGAGCTTTCTGATCAGCGCCAGCTCTTTCTCGAGCGTCGAGCGGAGCTTGTCGTCGATGCCTTGCGGAAAATAGCGATCCACGCCTTCCCGGGTCAGGTCTTCCAGATGCTCTTGCGCGGTCTTGCCCGGCGGCACCGGCTCGTCCGGATATTGATATTTCAATTCGTCGAGCGTGAAGGTGATACGCCGGGCAAAGCGCAGCGTTTCGGCAATGGCGTCCGGGTGATCGCGAAACAGCCGCGCCATTTCGGCAGCAGGCTTCAGGTGACGCTCGGCATTGGCTTCCAGGAGGCGGCCCGCTATCTCGATACTGGTCTTTTCACGGATGCAGGTGACGACATCCTGCAGCACCCGCCGGCCATGGTCGTGATAGAGCACGTCATTGGTGGCGATCAGCGGCACGCGGGCAGCCATCGCGATCTGCTGCAGGCGCGCGAGCCGCCGCCTGTCGTCGCCGCGATGAAAAAGGCTTGCGCCGAGCCATACGCCATCGGCACGCGTGGCGCGCATCTTGCCCAGGGCCTGCGCGATGACATCGGCCTGCACGCGGTAAGGCGGCATCAGGATCAGCAATAATCCCTCGCTGAATTCGGCGAGATCGGCAAAACGCAGATGACATTCGCCTTTTTCCGCCGCGAGCTTGCCGCGGCTGAGCAGCCGGCAGAGCCGGCCATAGGCCAAACGGTCGCGCGGATAGGCCAAAATGTCGGGCGTGCCGTCGGTGAAGACGAGGCGCGATCCGACCAAAAGTTTGGGCAGCGATTTCAGCTCGGGATTTTTCAATTCCGCATAGGCGCGCACGATGCCGGCGAGCGTGTTGTGGTCGGCAATGCCGATCGCGGCCAGGCCGTATTCAGCGGCCTGGTGGACATATTCCTGCGGATGCGAGGCGCCGCGCAGGAACGAGAAATTTGAGGTGACGCCGATCTCGGCATATTGAGGTGCGCTCATGCGAACAGTCCATGCATGAACCAGTGCACCGGCTTGCCGTCCTGCTGCTCGATCTCGCGCTCGTAAAGCCCGTCGCGATAGACCCAGAACCTCAAGCCCGCCTCATCCTCCACGCGGAAATAATCGCGTGTCAGCGCGCCTCCGCCCGCTCGCCACCATTCCATGGCGATGCGCTCGGGGCCTTCGGCGTGGACCACCATATGCGTGGCGCGCCGCCAGACGAAACGGGCGGGCGGCCCGTCCGGCACCTGCGCGATCACCTGGATTTCCTCTGGCCGTTCGAACAGACGCAAGGGTCGCAGCGGCGGCTCGCCTTCCGCGCGTTCCGGCCAGGGCGCGGTCATTGCGGCGGCAAGATGCTGCTGCGCCGGTTGGGGCAGTACCGCGCGCTCGGGGATGTGGGTGTCCTGCGGCAGGTGCACCAGGACGCGTCTGGTGCCGAGACGGGCCGACAGACGATCGATCAACCCGGCGAGTTCGTCATTGTCATGGACATGGGCGTCGAGGTCGCGCTGCTCCTGCACCACGATCTCGCTGCGGCTCGCGGCGAGGCGAATGAGATCGAAGCCGAAGCCGGGATCGAGCGGGTCGGCCAGAGCATCGAGCCGTTCGCGAAGCAGGCGGTCGATCACCTCAGCCTTCGTCACCGGCTGTCCGGTATCGACTGTGAGTGTGCGCACCGCCCCGTCGGTGCGGAAGAAGGAGGCTTCCAGCCGCCGCGCGCCCTTACCCTGGCGGCCCAGGGCCGTGACCAGCATTGCGGCCAGTCTTGAAAGCGCAGTCATGATTGCCGCCTCGGTTGAGACCGGCTCGGCAAAGCGTTTTTCTGTGATGTAATCCGGCAGAGGCTTTCGCGGGCTGATCGGGTAATCACCCTGCCCCAGCGCCTGGGCGAGGAGGGTCGTAAAGGCGGACCCAAAGCGCGCGGTGATCTCGTGACGGCCGCGCGCGGCGACATCGCCGATGGTTTTTAGGCCCGCGCGCCGCAGACCGGCGGTGACCGCCTCGCCCGCGCCGAGTGCTGCGACCGGCAGGGGGCCGACCGCGTCCGCTTCCTCGCCGTCGCCGACGATGCGGCCATGGACGTGGCGGTTCAGCGTCCGCGCACAGACCGGATTTGCGGCAATCGCGGCCGAGACAGCAAAGCCCTGCGCGGTCAGGAGGTCTGAGACGAGGTGCAGCATCGCGGCCTCGCCGCCGAACAGATGGGCGCAGCCGGTGATGTCGAGAAACAGGCCTTGCGGCGGATCGAGCGCCACCAGGGGCGTGAAGCGGTCGCACCAGTCGGCGATGTCGGAAAGCTTTTTGGCGTCCAGCGCCTCGTCGGCGTCGAACACCTCGAGATGCGGGCAGATGGCGCGCGCATTGGCGAGCGGCAGGCCGATGGTGAGGCCATATCGCGCCGCGGCCTCGTCGAGCGAATGGATTTTCAGTGCGTTGTTTTCCTTTATGACGACGATGCTGGGAAGGTCGGTGTTGTCTTGCCGAACCAATGACTCGTCATGCCCGGGCTTGACCCGGGCATCCACGTCTTGCTTTCTTGCAGCTTGCAAAGACGTGGATGGCCGGGACAAGCCCGGCCATGACGGCGCGGAAAGAGCTGAGTTACCGTCAACCTGCGCTGCGAAGCTTTGTGCGCGCTTGATGCGGTCGATGGGCAGACGTGGCAGCCAGAGGCTGAGAATCCGCCGCCGGTTCTGTGAAAAGGCGCTCATCACATTTCCATTCCATGATCCATCGGCCGCTCAGGCCATGGCGGTTGCGGACAAGCTCGGCATCGAAAAGCGGCGTGCCCCACGCGGCCCAGGACGCCGATGGCGGCGAATGCGCCGCGCGCACGATCCACCGCGTTTCCGCGGTCGAGGGATTTGGCGTGGCGGCGATCCGCAGCAGAAGCGCGGTGACGCCGGAGGCCTGCGCCGCCAGGGTCAGCTTGCGGCTTGCGACCAGGTCGAGCTTTTGCGTCTCGCCCCAGACTTCCAGCACCACGGCGCCGAGCGCGTCGCAGGCGAGCGCATCGGCGGAAGCCCGCAAGGTGGCCTCGACATCGGCGGTGCACACCGTCACCAGGCAACGCGGATCGAGGCCGAGCTCGGCAAGGCCGCTCATCGACAGCGCGCCGGCTTCCCGTTCGCAAAAATCCTGCCGGATCCAGAGCAACGGCCGGCGTGGCGCAATCCGCCCCGCAAGGCCTGCGACGAACCCGGTCGCCGCGGCACTCTGCCGGCCGGCCTCGGCGAACACTTCATGGACAGCGCCAACCGCAAGGCCGCCCTGCAGCGCCGCATCGGCCTCGGCATGGCCGAGGCTGACACGGCGCGGCCGCAGCGCATCGCCTTGGGCCCCGATCCGCTCGATGCGGTCGCGCAAAGTCGCAAGCGTGCTCAGGCGTGCGCTCGTCATGCGCCGCTTCCCTCGGAGGTGATGACCGCTCCCGATTCATAAGAACCAGGAGCTGGCCTGATTGTTCATGATATGTTCTAATATAAAGCTAACCTCGCCGGCAGAGTCAATCCGGATCAGGTCGGAGATGATTTTTTCAATGAAACCAATGGGCTGCGTGGGGGTTCGCAGCCACGGCTGAAGGTATTGGAGGAGGCTCTCGAATGCACCTCATAACCCTCGACAACGAAACCGATTTTGACGGCTGGCGGATGGCGGCACGGGCGCTCGTCCTGCACTCCGTGACAACGGCCGAGGTGAACTGGACCGTCAGAGATCACGCGCAGGACCCGCCATCGCAAGCCGCTCTGCCGTTTCCGGAGGTGCCGGAAGGACGTTTCAGCGTCCCGGCGAAATTCATCGAGCTGGCGCGCACCATCATCCGGCATCACGATATCACGCGCTTCGCCCTGCTCTATCGCCTGCTTTGGCGCCTAAGGCACCATCACGACCTGCTTGATAATGTGGATGATCGCGACGTCGCGCAGGCCGCAGCGATGGCGAGTGCCGTGCGTCGTGATGAGCAAAGAATGCTCGACACCCTGCGCTTCCATGAAATCGGCCGCGAGCGGACCTCGCGCTATGTCGCCTGGTTCGCGCCGGAGCATCACATCGTCGAAGCGGTCGCCCCAAGCTTCGCGCGCCGCTATGCCGACATGCCCTGGTCGATCCTGACGCCAGACATCTGCGCCCACTTCGACGGCAGCCTGATCTCCTTCACGGAGGGTGTCGGCGAAGCCGGGGCGCCCTCGGAAGACCGGCTGGAAGAAACCTGGCGGCTTTATGCCGCGAACCTTTTCCCTCCCGCACGGTTACATCAGAAGGCGCAGCCGCCCAAACGGTCCTGGCAGACCATCGAGCGGATGTCCGATGCTGCCGGCGAAACGCAAACTGATCCGGACGCTGCCATGCGAAGGAAGCAAGCGACATCCGTCGAGACTATCGAAACGTTGCGCGAACAGGCTGCAACCTGCCGCGCCTGTCACCTCTGGAAGCATGCGACCCAGACGGTGTTCGGCGAAGGTCCTTCACATGCACCGATCATGATGGTCGGCGAGCAGCCCGGCGACAAGGAAGACCTCGCCGGACTTCCCTTCGTCGGCCCCGCCGGGCAGATGCTCGACCGTGCCATGGAAGAAGCCGGCATCGACCGCAAGAAGGTCTATGTCACCAATGCGGTGAAGCATTTCAAATTCGTGCCGCGTGGAAAAATCCGGCTGCACCAGAAACCGAATACGGAGGAGATCCGCGCCTGCCGACAATGGTATGAGCGGGAACTCACCGCCCTCAGACCCAAGCTCGTCATCGCGCTGGGCGCCACCGCAGCACAATGCGTGTTCGGCAAGATCACGCCGATCAACAAGAACCGCGGACATTTGATCGATCTCGCGGAGGGTGCGAAGGCACTAGTAACGGTGCACCCGTCCTATCTCCTGCGGCTGCCCGATGCCGATGCCAAGGCGCGGGAATATGATCGTTTCGTCGAGGATCTGAAGATCGCCGCCGCCATGCTCGGGAAACCGGCCCGCGCGGCGTAGGCATTGTTCCCGTGCTGCGACGCAACGCGGGACCGCGATAACCCGGCGCCTGTCATCTGCCCTTCAAGTCCGTCGGTCAAATTCGACCCCTGGTCTTAGTAAGGGGGTCAGCATGACCGACATGACAGTCAATTCAATGACGGGGGATTCCGGCCCCGTCCAGCCGGCTTCAAAGCCTAATTTAGATAAGGGGTTCAATCCCCTGACCATGATTATTTTCTTTGGGATTTTGGCCGCGGGATTGCTGTTCGTTGCCTACAGCATCTATGTCGACATCGACGCGACCGGCACCAAGGTCACGACCTACACGCCCTTCATCCTGCTGTTCGTCGCGCTCCTGATTGCGCTCGGCTTCGAGTTCGTCAACGGTTTTCATGACACCGCGAACGCGGTTGCGACCGTGATCTACACCCACTCGCTGCCGGCCCCGATCGCCGTGGTCTGGTCGGGCATGTTCAATCTGTTTGGCGTGCTGCTCTCATCGGGCGCGGTCGCCTTCGGCATCGTCTCGCTGCTCCCGGTCGAACTGATCCTGCAGGTCGGCTCCAACGCCGGCTTCGCCATGGTGTTCGCGCTGTTGATCGCCGCCATCATCTGGAATCTCGGCACCTGGTGGCTGGGCCTGCCGGCTTCGAGTTCGCATACGTTGATCGGGTCGATCATGGGGGTTGGCATCGTCAATGCGATGCTGCGCGGCCGCGACGGCACCTCGGGTGTCGACTGGGGTCAGGCGACCAATATCGGCAAGGCGCTGCTGCTGTCACCGCTGTTCGGCTTCGCGCTCGCCTTCCTGCTGTTGTTCATCGTCAAGATGATCCTGCAGCGTGCGACGCCGGCGCTGTTCGCCGAGCCGAAGGGCAGCCAGCCGCCGCCGTTGTGGATCCGCGGCATCCTGATCCTCACCTGTACGCTGGTCAGCTTCTTCCATGGCTCGAATGACGGACAGAAGGGCATGGGCCTGATCATGCTGATCCTGATCGGCACAGTGCCGACCGCCTATGCGCTGAACCGTTCGCTGCCGACCAGCCAGATCGAGCAGTTCGTGAAAAACTCCACCGCCGCCAGCAAGGTGATCGAGACCAAGGCGGCCGGCTACAATGTGATCGGCAACCCGCGCCCGGCGGTGACCAACTACGTCTCACTGCGCCAGATCAACGAGGGCACCTTTCCGTCCCTCGCCGTGCTGGTGCGCGACATTGCGGACCAGGTCACGAAATACGGGTCGCTGGCGAAATTCCCGGCGGAAGCCGTCGGCAACACGCGCAACGACATGTACCTTGTCTCGGAAGCGATCCGCTTCCTGATGAAGGACAAGGAGAGCGACCTCAAGGCCGATGACGTCGCCGTGCTGAACGCTTACAAAGGCTCGCTCGACAACGCGACCAAGTTCATCCCGGGCTGGGTGAAGATCGTGGTGGCGATTGCGCTCGGGCTCGGCACCATGATCGGCTGGAAGCGCATCGTGGTCACGGTCGGCGAGAAGATCGGCAAGACGCATTTGACCTATGCCCAGGGCGCCTGCGCCGAGATCACCGCGGCCGCCACGATCGCGGCCGCCGATGGTTACGGCCTGCCGGTGTCGACCACCCACGTGCTGTCATCCGGCATCGCCGGCACCATGGCCGCGAACGGCTCGGGGCTGCAATGGTCGACAATCCGCAACATCGCGATGGCCTGGGTGCTCACCCTGCCAGCGGCGATGGTGATCTCCGGCACGCTGTACCTGGTGTTCTCGCAACTGTTCTGAGCCGCTGCGTTCTCACGTCATTCCAGGGCGATGCGAAGCATCGAACCCGGAATCTCGAGGTCCGGGTCTGGTCCTTCGGACCATCCCGGAATGACCAAAGCGAGAGAAAAGGCCCGCATGTGCGGGCCTTTTGCTAAGGCGTCTCACGCCGCGAGCGTGTTCTCCACCAGGCGGATCCAGAATGAGGTGCCGTAGAGGATCGCCTCGTCGTTGAAGTCGTAGGCCGGATGGTGCAGGCCGGCGCTGTTGCCATTGCCGCAGAAGATGAACGCGCCCGGCCGCGCCTGCAGCATGTAGGAGAAATCCTCCGCGCCCATCAACGGCGGCATCTCCTCGACATTGCCCTCGCCCGCGACCTCCGCTGCGATGTTCCTGGCGATGTCGGTCTGTGCCGCGTGGTTGACCGTCACGGGATAGCCGCGCTCATAGGCGAGGTCGATCCGGGCGCCGGTGATCTGTGCAACGCCCAAAATGATCTCGCGCACCCGCTTCTCGACCAGCAGCCGCGCCTCCGACGTCAGCGTCCGCACGGTGCCGCGCAGTTCGGCGGTCTGCGGAATGACGTTGCGGGCGTTGCCGGCGTGGAATTCGCACATCGACAGTACCGCGGAGTCCAGCGGGTCGACGCTGCGCGCCACGACCTGCTGCAGCGCATTGATGATCTGCGCGCCGACCAGGACCGAGTCGATGCATTTGTGCGGACGCGCCGCGTGTCCGCCATGGCCCTCGATGGTGATGTCGATGGAGTCGGTCGCGGCCATCACGGGGCCGGGGCGGATCGCGAACGAGCCGATCGGAATGCCCGGACCGTTATGCATGCCGTAGACCTGATCGATGCCAAAACGGTCCATCAGGCCGTCGTCGATCATCGCCTTGGCGCCCGCGCCGCCCTCTTCCGCGGGCTGGAAGATCACCACCGCGTCGCCGGAAAAATTCCGTGTCTCGGCGAGATAGCGCGCGGCGCCCAGCAGCATCGCGGTGTGGCCGTCATGGCCGCAGGCGTGCATCAGGCCCGGCGTCTTGGAGGCATAGGGCACCCCGGTCGCCTCCTGGATCGGCAGCGCATCCATGTCGGCGCGAAGCCCGATCACCTTGACGTCGCCGTTGCCGGCGGGCCTCTTCCCCTTGATCACACCGACCACGCCGGTCCTGCCGAGACCCGTCGCCACCTCGTCGCAGCCGAACTCGCGCAGGCGATCGGCCACAAAGGACGAGGTGCGGAGAGTGTCGTAGAGCAGTTCCGGATATTGATGGATGTCCCGCCGCCAGGCTTGAATGTCGGAATGCAGATCGGCGACGCGATTGACGATGGGCATGAGGCTCTCGGATCATGTTGTGAAGGAGTTTTGACCTGTCTAGCATGGCGCTCCAGCCGACCCAACCCAGGCGGTCGGCCGGACCAGCACCATCGATCCCGGCAGCAACGACCCGAATGGCTTCCGCGCTTGCTGCAGCATCGAAGCTGTGCCAACGGTTCGCACCCGAAGGGACGGAAACATGAACATCCAGGCCGAATTGCGCTGTCGATGCGGAGAAGTGCGCGCGCTGGTGAGCGACCCCTCGCCCAAGGCCGTCAATCGCGTGATCTGCTATTGCGACGACTGCCAGGCCTATGCGCATCAGCTCGGCCGTCCCGACCTGCTCGACGTCCACGGCGGCACCGACGTCGTGCAGGTCGCCCCCGCATCCCTCACATTCGTCAGAGGCCAGGACAAGATCGCGGCGCTGCGACTGTCGCCCAAGGGGCTATTCCGGTGGCATGCGCGCTGCTGCAACACCCCGGTTGGCAATACGCTGACGCCATCCATTCCCTTTGTCGGCGTGGTCGCCCAGGCCTTCGAAACCGATGGGCAAAATGTGGATGCGCTGTTCGGGGCTCCGGTCGGCACGAATCTGGGAAAGTTCGCGATCGGAGACGTCCCGGGCAAGACCAACGGAGTCAGCCTGTCGCTGCTGCTCCGCATTCTGCGCCTGGTGCTTGGCTGGCGCCTCACCGGAAAAACCTGGCCGCATCCGTTTTTCGAACGCGGCAGTGGCGCGCCGCGTTATCCCGTCATCGTGCTGTCGCGCGAACAGCGCGACGCCTTGCGTCCCCTCTGCGGCCCGCGACCGCGGCCTCTGACGTCGGTCCAATGAAGCAGCTGGAAGGCGAGTTCGACTATATCGTTGTCGGCGCCGGTACCGCGGGCTGCATCCTCGCCAACCGCCTGTCGGCAGACCCGCGTCGCCGGGTGCTGATCCTGGAGGCCGGCGGTAAGGACAACTGGATCTGGTTCCACATTCCGGTCGGCTATCTCTTCGCGATCGGCAACCCGCGCTCGGACTGGATGTTCCGCACCGAAGCGGAGGCCGGCCTCAACGGCCGCGCGCTGGCCTATCCGAGGGGCAAAGTGATCGGCGGCTCCTCGGCGATCAACGCGATGATCTCGATGCGCGGCCAGGCCGCCGACTACGACCACTGGCGCCAGCTCGGACTCGCCGGTTGGGCGTATCAGGACGTGCTGCAGGCCTTCAAACGGCTGGAAGATCATTTCCTCGGGGAAAGCCAGCACCACGGCGCCGGCGGCGGCTGGCGCATCGAGGCGCCGCGGCTGTCCTGGACCATCTTGGATGCGGTCGGCGAGGCCGCACAGGAGATGGGGATCCGAAAAATCGCCGACTTCAATACCGGCGACAATGAGGGCGTCGGCTATTTTCACGTCAACCAGAAACGCGGCCGCCGCTGGTCATCGGCGCGCGGTTTTCTCAAGCCGGCGCTGCACCGTCCCAATTTGCGGCTCGAGACCCATGTGCTGGTCGATCGCCTGCTGATCGAAAACGGCCGCGCGGTCGGCGTGCGCTTCCTGCAGGGCGGCGAGGTCGTCGAGGCGCGCACCAAGGGCGAGGTGATCCTGAGCGCCGGCGCGATCGGCTCGGTCCAGGTGCTGCACCGCTCCGGCATCGGTCCCTGGGAATGGCTATCGCCGATCGGCGTCGATGTCGTGCTCGATCGCCAGGGCGTCGGACGCAACCTGCAGGACCATCTGCAGCAGCGCGCGATCTACAAGGTTTTCGGCGTGCGCACCTTGAACGAGACCTATCATTCGTTGGCGCGGCGCGGGCTGATGGGGCTCGATTATGCGCTCCGCCGCCGCGGCCCGCTGACCATGGCGCCATCGCAGCTCGGCATCTTCACCCGCTCCGATCCGTCGCGCGAACGCGCCAACATCCAGTTCCACGTGCAGCCGCTGTCGCTCGACAAGTTCGGCGATCCCCTACACCGCTTTCCAGCCATCACGGTGTCGGCCTGCAACTTGCAGCCGACCTCGCGCGGCATCGTACGCATCCGCAGCCGCGAGATATCAGCCGCGCCATCGATCGCGCCAAACTATCTGTCGACTGACGAGGATCGCCAGGTCGCGGCGGATGCGATCCGCACCACGCGGCGCTTGATGCAGCAGCCGGCGTTGAAGCGCTATTCTCCGAGCGAATTTTTGCCGGGTCCCTCAGTCGGCGATGACGATGCATCGCTCGCGAAGGCCGCAGGCGATATCGGCACCACGATCTTCCATCCCGTCGGCACCGCGAAAATGGGACTTGCCAGCGACCCCACCGCGGTCGTCGACGAGCGGTTGCGCTTTCACGGCATTTCGGGTCTGCGCATCGCCGATGCCTCCGTGATGCCGACGATCACATCGGGCAACACCAACACGCCGACCGCAATGATCGCCGAGAAGGCCGCCACCATGATCATCGAGGACGGGCGGGAAACCATGATCATCGCAGACGCGAAGTAGCTTGAATCGGGCCACTTGCGCGGCTGTCAGTCCTCCCCTCCCCCCTTGCGGGGGGTCCCAGGACTCAGCTCGTCGTGTGGTACCCCCCTCCCCAGCCGTCCCCCGCAAGGCAGGGCAATCGCATATGGGGTTTGAACGCTGGCGGTGCGCTCCCTCCCCCGCTTGCGGGGGAGGGCTGGGGTGGGGGCGTCGTGCGAAAAAGGCTGCAGCTGAGGCCGGGCGGCCCCCAGCCGCCGCGCAAGTGCGGCTACCTCCCCCGCAAGCGGGGGAGGCAAAACGGAGAGAGCGCCACTCATATGCGATAGCCCTGCCCCGCAAAGGGGGAGGGAGCGCAGTGTCGCCGCGGTAACAGCAGACTGTCACCTCAGCAGTCGAACGGAACTACTCCCACGCCCAGGTCGAAAAATCGTTCTCGAACTGCGGCACGTCCTTCCATACGCCCTTCAGCTTCTTGCTCACGATTGTGATCCATTGCGGCTGGTACAGAAAACCGGCCGCCGCATCGGTTGCGAGCATGCGCTGGGCATCGCCGAGCAGTTTTGCGCGGCCGGCCTCGTCCGACGTCGTCACGATCTGCTTGTACAGCGCGTTGAAGGCCTCGGAGTTGTAGCCGAAATAGTAGTCGGGTTCGGTCCACTTGACGAGGTCGAACGGCTCCACATGGGAGACGATGGTGAGGTCGTAATTATGCGGCCCGCCCGGCGTAAAGACCTGCGACAGCCATTGCGCCCATTCGATGTTCTCGATCTTGGCCGTGATCCCGATCTTGGCGAGTTCGGCCGCGAGGATCTCGCCGCCCTGCCGCGCATAGGGCGGCGGCGGCAACTTGAGGCTCACCTCGAGCGGCGTGGTCACACCGGCCTCCGCGAGCAGCTTCTTGGCCTTCTCGGGGTCGTAGGGATTGATGCCGGTGGTATCGACGTAGCCGGGCGAGCCCGGCGTGTAGAAGCTTCCGATCGGCACGCCAAAACCATCGGCTGCGCCGTCGATCATCGCCTTACGATCGATCGCGGCCAAAATGGCGCGACGCACCCGCACGTCGTCGAACGGTTTCTTCTTGTTGTTGATGGTCACGATCGTCTTCGCCTTGGAGCCGCCAATGAGCACCACGAAGCGGGGATCGGCCTTGAACTGCTCGACGATGCGCGTC
>Ga0213876_10001251_pt1 | contig 16050 bp, 12 predicted proteins | sample BarmaccomBMRX_R9_FD_160113 | JGI IMG/M metagenome (GOLD analysis project Ga0213876, IMG submission 160113) | Root-associated microbial communities from Barbacenia macrantha in rupestrian grasslands, the National Park of Serra do Cipo, Brazil - RX_R9 | ecosystem: Host-associated > Plants > Roots...
CGCAGCTCGCCGCGGCGCTCAACGTCGCGAAGGCCGCGCTCAGCGACACCGGCTACGCCACCTTCCAGGCGATCCGCGCCGCCGACACGTACCTCGGGCAGTCGGCGAGCGGCTACGGCGAGGGGAACTACGTCATCGCCGTCCTCGGCACGCCGTCGACCACGTCGCGCTGGATGCTGCAGCTCGGCGGACACCACTACGCCTACGACATGGCGTTCAACGGCACGGCCACGCCCAACGTGACGACCACCGGCACCCCGTTCCACCTCGGCGTCGAGCCGCAGGCGTTCACGCTCAACGGCGTGTCGTACGCGCCGCTGCAGTCGCGCAAGGTCGCGATGTACACGATGATCAACGCGCTCGACGCCACGCAGAAGACCGCGGCGCAGCTCTCGTCGCGCTTCGACGACGTGCTGCTCGGGCCGGGCAAGGACTGGCAGTTCCCGACGTCGCAGGGGCTCCTCGGCTCGTCGCTCACCGCGGCGCAGCGCGCGCTCGTCGCGGCGGCGATCCAGCAGTGGGTGCGCGATCTGCCGGCGCCGCAGGCCGCCGCCGTGATGGCCGACTACACCGCCGACAGCTCGCTCGCGCGGACCTACGTCGCGTGGGCGACGTCGACCGACTCCACGGTACAGGGCTCCTACATCCGCATCGACGGCCCGCGCGTGTGGATCGAGTTCGTCTGCCAGGCGGGCGTCGTCTTCCGCTCGCAGATCCACTTCCACACCATCTGGCGCGACCGCGTGCGCGACTACGGCGGCTCCATCAGCACCGCATCGATCGAGACGGCCGCCTTCATACGCGAGCTGGCCGATGCGCGCAACCACTTCACGCCGACGCCCGCGAACCCCGCCGACTGGCTGGCGTCTCGATGAGAAGCAACCCTCTACGTGTCTCTTGAACCACAGAGGACGCGGAGGGCACGGAGGAAACCGTCGCCAATGCCGTCATTCCCGCGAACGCGGGGTGACGGCCGAACGCAACGTCGCTGGGCCCCGGCATTCGCCGGGGCGACGATCGCAGACTGTCCTCCGTGTCCTCCATGGCTCCTCACTTCACAGCGCGAGAATCCCAGATGATCACATCGCGCGAATCGTTAGGCATCATCCGGGCTGTCACGCTCGCGTTCATGCTCGCGCTCGCGCCCACTGCCGCGCGTGCGCAGGCGGCGACGGCGCGGATCGTGACCGCGGCGAACGCGTTCCTCGCGACGCTCGACCCCGCGCAGCGCCAGAGCGTGCAGTTCGCGTACGACGACGAGCAGCAGCGTGCGCGCTGGTCCAACTTCCCGTTAGGCATCTTCCGCCGCGCGGGGCTCGCGCTCGGCGACCTCACGACGCCGCAGCGGTCGGCCGCGCTCGCGCTCCTCGCGTCCGCGCTCAGCAAGCGCGGCTACGAGAAGGTGCAGCAGATCGTGGAGGCGGACGAGGTGCTGAGGCGCACCGACGGCGGCGGACGCGGGAACCTGCAGTTCGGCCGCGATCTCTATTACGTCTCGATCCTCGGCACGCCGTCCACCACGACGCCGTGGATGCTGCAGTTCGGCGGGCACCATCTCGCGCTCAACGTCACGATCGCCGGAGATCGCGGCGTGCTCACGCCGAGCCTGACGGGCGCCCAGCCGGCGCTCTACACGGTGAACGGAGCCACCGTCCGCCCGCTCGGCCAGGAGAACGACAAGGGCTTCGCGCTGCTCCACGCGCTCGATGCCGGCCAGCAGTCGCAGGCGATCCTGCCGTATCGCGTGGCCGATCTCGTGCTCGGACCCGGGCAGGACGGCAAGACGATCCAGCCCGAGGGGCTCAGGGCGTCGGCGATGACCGCACCGCAGCGCGCCATGCTGCTCGATCTGATCGCCGAGTGGACGGGCATCGTGCACGAGAGCGCGGCGGCGGCGCGCATGGCGGAGATCCGGACTGGCCTGGACGACACGTGGTTCGCGTGGAGCGGGCCGACCACGGTGGAGCCGGGCAAGAACGGCGCGGCCTACTATCGCATCCAGGGGCCGAGGCTCGTCATCGAGTACGCGCCGCAGCGGATGGGTGGCGACCCGGGGATGCACATCCACACCATCTATCGCGATCCCACCAACGACTACGGCCGCGCGCGCGTGACGAAGTGAAAGGGCGCGTCGCTCTCCGCCACATCTAGCTTATAGCGGACCCGGGGACTTGCGACAAGCCCGGGGGGACCCCGTAGAGTCGCCGGCCTCGGTCGGACCCGCCGGCCGAGGCAGACCTACGGAGACGAGAGGTGCGGATGGCCCGCTACGTGGTGGAGTTCCACGAGATCGACCGGACGCAGGTCGCGCTCGTCGGTGGCAAGGGCGCGCATCTGGGAGAGCTGTCGCGCATCGACGGGGTCCGCGTGCCGGCGGGCTTCTGCGTGACGACGGCCGCGTTTCGGCGGATCATGGCCGACGCGCCGTCGATCGACGAGCGGCTCGCGCGCCTGGCCCGCCTGAAGCCCGACGACCGCGAGGCGATCCGCGCGCTCAGCGCGGAGATCCGCGACACGCTCGAGGCGATCGCCGTCCCCGACGACATCGCGGCGGCGGTCGCGAAGGCGGTCGCGTCGTTAGGCGGGCCCGGCGCGTACGCCGTCCGGTCCAGCGCGACCGCCGAGGACCTGCCGACGGCGTCGTTCGCGGGGCAGCAGGACACGTATCTGAACGTCCCCGCGGCAGCGGTCCTCGCGCACGTCGGCCGGTGCTGGGCGTCGCTCTTCACCGAGCGCGCCGTGACCTATCGGCTGCGCAACGGCGTCGACGAGCGGACGGTGCACATGGCCGTCGTCGTCCAGCGGATGGTCGTTCCGCAGGCGGCCGGCATCCTGTTCACCGCCGATCCCGTCACGGGCAACCGGAAGGTTGCCTCCGTGGAGGCCAGCTACGGGCTCGGCGAGGCGCTGGTCGCCGGCCTGGTGAACGCGGACGTCTACAAGGTCCGCGACGGCGCGGTCGTCGACCGCGTGTTAGGCACCAAGCAGCTCGCCATCGTGCCGTCGCCGTCAGGCGGGACGGAGCGCCGGGCGATCGAGCCGGAGCGGCAGGCGCAGGCGGCGCTGACGGATGCGCAGGCCGTCGGGCTCGCGCAGTTGGGCAGGCGGATCGAGGCGCACTTCGGCCGCCCGCAGGACATCGAGTGGTGCCTGGCCGGCGACGAGTTCCAGATCGTCCAGAGCCGGCCCATCACGACGCTGTTCCCCGTTCCCGAGGCCGCCGACGGGGAGAACCACGTCTACGTCTCCGTGGGGCATCAGCAGATGATGACCGACCCCCTGAAGCCGCTCGGGCTCTCCTTCTGGCAGATGACGACCCCCAGCCGCATGGCCGAAGCCGGCGGGCGGCTGTTCGTCGACGTCACGCGGGCGCTGGCGTCGCCGGCGAGTCGCGCCAACCTCGTGGGGCTCCTCGGCAGGTCCGATCCGCTGATCGGAGACGCGCTCGCGACCATCCTCGACCGCGACTTCGTGCGCCCGCTGCCGGACCAGGGGCCCGCCTGGACGCCACCAGGCGCCGGGTCGGACGCCATCGCGACCGATCCCGCCATCGTGACGGAGCTGATCGAGCGCAGCCAGGCGTCGCTCGCCGCGCTGAAGCGCGACATTCGCACGAAGTCCGGATCGGCGCTGCTCGACTTCATCGTGGCGCACATGCAGGCGCAGAAGCGCACCCCGGCCGACCCGCGAAGCCTGCAGGTGGTGATGGCGGGGATGGAAGCCGCCTGGTGGCTCAACGAGAAGCTCGACGCGTGGCTGGGCGAGAAGAACGCGGCGGACACGCTCACGCAGTCGGTGCCCAACAACGTCACGTCCGAGATGGGGCTCGCGCTGCTCGACGTCGCGGACGCCATCCGCCCGCATCCGGCGGTGGTGGCGTTCCTGCGGCGCGTCGAGGACGAGCGCTTCCTCGACGAGCTGCCTAACGTCGCCGGCGGGTGGGAGGCGCGCGACGCGATCCAGCGGTGGCTCGACCGGTACGGCATGCGCGGCGTCGGCGAGATCGACATCACGCGCCCGCGCTGGAGCGAGCGTCCCACCATGCTCCTCCCGATCCTCCTCGGCCACGTCGCGAACTTCACGCCGGGTGCCGGTGCGCGGCGATTCGAGCAGGGGCGGCGGGAGGCGGCGGCGAAGGAGCAGGAGCTGCTGGCGCGCCTGCGCGCGCTGACCGATGGCGAGCAGAAGGCCGAGGAGACGAAGCGGATGATCGACCGGGTGCGGACGTTCGCCGGCTACCGCGAGTACCCGAAGTACGTGATGGTCAGCCGCTACTTCGTCTACAAGCAGGCGTTGATGGAGGAGGCCGAGCGTCTCGTGCAGGCGCACGTGCTCCGCGAGCGGGAGGACGTCTTCCATCTCCGGTTCGAGGAGCTCCAGGAGGTCGTGCGCACGCAGCGGTTGGACGACCGGCTCCTCCGCGAGCGCAAGGAGGCGTTCGCGTCGTATCGCGCGCTCACGCCGCCCCGCGTGCTGACGTCGGATGGCGAGGCGATGACCGGCGCGTATCGGCGCGGCGACCTGCCGGCGGGGGCGCTGGCCGGCCTGCCGGTGTCGACCGGGACCGTCGAGGGGCGGGCCCGCGTCGTCCTCGACGTGGCGGCGGCCGATCTCGCGGCGGGCGACATCCTCGTCACCGTCTACACGGACCCGAGCTGGACGCCGCTGTTCGTCGGGATCGCCGGCCTCGTGACGGAGGTGGGCGGCCTGATGACCCACGGGGCGGTGATCGCCCGCGAGTACGGCGTGCCGGCCGTCGTGGGCTTGGAGCACGCCACCCAGCGCATCCGCGACGGCCAGCGAATCCGCGTGCACGGCACCCAGGGCTACGTCGAGATCCTGTCGTAGGTGGTCGTCGGCCCTGTTGGAACCGCGTCCTCCGTGGTTCCATCGATTCGATCACCCCTCGGCGAGCTGCTCCGCCAGCGCGACCCAGCGGGCGACCTCGGCGCGGCGCCGGGCACGCCGCCCCGCGCCGCGCGCCGAGGGGAGCGCCGACTCGAGGGCGGCGGCGACGAGCGAGGCGACCGTCTGGCGGGAGAAGTCGGCGCTGCGCGTCGCGTCGACGCACGCGCGCACGGCGGCATCGATGCCGGCCTGGTCGCCGCGCCCGGCCGCGTCGCACAGAGCGGCCCGCGCCGCGCGCATGGCGGCGACGTGCGACGGGGCCAGCGTCCGCTCGGACATCGATGGCGATCGGAGAGAGTCGTCGGACACCGCTGGGGGCGCGGCCCGGAGGCGGCGCGGGGACGGGTGCACGGTTCATCCCTGGAGACGGGGCGAGTGCCATCGGCATTTCCGCCTCCCCGATTGGGAGAAGCCCCGGGGAGCATGCCTCGTTCCCCTAGGCCGGGCGGCGAGGCGGACGCCGGCTCGTACCCGGAAGACCCGCAGCGCCGCCGCGACCCTGACGTCGCCGGCGGGGCGGCGGGCACGCGCCGCTCAGGCGTGGCCGAACACGAGGCCGTAGAGCAGCAGCACGAGCACGAGCGCCGTCACGCCGACGTACAGACGGTCGCGCTGGACGACGAAGGCCACGAGCGTCAGCGCGACGCGCGCGACCGGCGTCGCGATGAGGAGCACGAGGCCGAGCTGGACGACCGCTCGGCTGTCGAGCGCGAGGGCGCCGCGCACGATGCCGGTCACGCTGCTGAGCGCCGACGGCTCGCTCCGGAACACGGCGAAGTCGGCCGTCGCCGCGCCGTGGTGCGCGAGCAACGCGATCCCGCCCGCGACGACGACCGCGGCGGCGACGAGCACCCCGACCTGCAGCAGCCGTCCGACGAGCTGCTCGACCGCGTGGTCGCTCCAGCGTCCCTGTCCCTCCTGTCCGCCGGCGGTCACAGGCCCCCCGTGATGCCCTTGTAGAGCATCTCGCCCGCCAGCACGACCACCACGCCGGTGAAGATCAGCCGCAGCCACCGCGTCTGCGCGATGGCGAGGATGCGGGCGCCGAGGAGGGCGCCGGCGAGCACGCCGACCATCACCGGGAAGGCGATCTCCGGCACGATGTAGCCCCGGTGCAGGTAGACCCCCGCGCTCGCCGCCGCCGTGACGCCGATCATGAAGTTGCTCGTCGTCGTCGAGACCTTGAACGGCAGCTTCATCGTGCGATCCATTGCCACGACCTTCACGACGCCGGAGCCGATGCCGAGGAGGGCGGAGAGGATCCCGGCGGCGAACATCATCGCGAAGCCGGCCGGCACGGCCTGCACGGTGTAGGCGCGCGGCCCCTCGCGCGTCGGGTAGGTCGAGTCGAGCCGCAGCCGCACGGCGAGCGGGTGCGGCGGCGCGTCCGTGGCGTGGTCGTCGGGCGCCTGGAACGAGCGGTAGGCCGTGAACAGCAGCACCGCGCCGAACAGGATCGACAGCGCCCCCGTCGAGACGACGCCCGCGAGCGCGGCGCCGATCAGCGCACCGATCGTCGTCGCCACCTCGAGCAGGACGCCGACGCGCACGTTGGTGTACCCCTCGCGCACGTACGCCGCCGCCGCCCCCGATGACGTGGCGATGACCGACACGAGCGACGCTCCCACCGCGTACCGCAGGTCGACGTGGAAGAGCAGCGTGAGCATCGGCACGACGACGATCCCGCCGCCGAGCCCCGTCAGCGCCCCGAGCAGCCCCGCGCCGAACGCGCCAGCGCCGACGAGCGCGGCGAGAAGGAGGATGGACATGGGGGACAACATAGCGCAGAGGGCAGAGGGCAGAGGGCAGAGAGGTCGGCGCTCTTCCCGCCCGTCACCCCGGCGAAAACCGGGGCCCAGTGACTTTCGAACGACACTGGATCCCGGCTTTCGCCGGGATGACGGCGGGGGGCTCTGCCCTCTGCCCTCTGCCCTACCGCAGGCGCGCAGCGACTGCCGCGAGCGAGTCCAGCTCCAGTCGGTCCGCGCTGCTCGGCGGGCGGCCGCCGAGGTAGCTGGCCCAGGCCACGCGGGCGCGCGACAGCTCCACGCGCGCTTGGGCCGGACGCCGGCCGGCGGCGGCGAGGCGGGCGAGCTGGCCGTGGGCGAGCGCGAGGCCGCGACGGAGCTGGACGTTCTCGTGGTCCTCGCGCGCCAGGCTGTCGCGGATGGCGAGCGACGCGCGAGCGTGCGGCTCCGCGGCCGCCGCGTCGCCATGTCCCAGCAGCACGTCGGCGATGATGTAGTGCATGACCGCCACGTCGCGCCGCGCGTTCACGCTCGACGGCTGCTCGGCGGCCAGCCCCTGGCGCAGCGTGAGGGCGCGGCGGAGCGTGTCGAGCGCGCCGGGCACGTCGCCGGCCAGCTGGAGCATGCGGCCGAGCCGCTCGCGGACGAGCGCGCGGTAGCGGCGCACCGTGAACGAGGTGTCGCCGGCGAGCGGCGGCGCGTCGAGGCGAGTGAGCGCCTCCTCGTACGCCGCCTGCGCGGTCGCCCGGTCGCCCGCGTTCACGAACGCGGGGTGGCCGGCCACGTCGCCCAGCTTCACGAGGCTGATCCCGAGCGCCAGCGCGCGCGGCGGCGTCGGCGTGCGCGCCGCGAGCGCGCGCCGTGCCTCGACCACGCTGCGCGCCATCGCCATCGCGCCCGGTGCGTCGCCGTCGGCGCCGCGCAGGTCGGTCGTGCGCTCGCGCAGGTCGACGACGACCGACGCGAGGTCCACGTCCGCCGGCCGCGCCGCGGCGGCCCGCTCGGCGAGCGCGAGGCCGTGCGCGTACGCGTCGCGGGCCGCGGCACGGTCGCCGAGGTTCGCGTTCGTCGGCCCGCCGCGCGCGTCGCCCACGCGCTGGAAGGCGAGGGCGAGGTCGCGCTGGAGCATCGGGTCGTCGGGCGCGCCGGCGGCGAGGCGCGTGAGGTTGCGCAGCGCGCGCTCGGCGAGCTGCGCGCGGACCGCCGTCGCGCCGGGCACGTCGGCCACCACGTCGTGCACGTCGAACAGCAGAGCGCGGGCGAGGGCGCGCACCTGCTCGTAGCGCTGCTCGGCCACGTGCTGGGCCGTGCGGGCAGCGCGCATCTGCCACACCGTGCCGGCGATGCCGAGCAGCCCCACCGGCACGACGACCCCCGTGACCGCGGCGGCGAGCCGGTGGCGCCGCATCCAGCGCCGGACCCGCTCGGTGACCGCGGCAGGCCGCACGCGGACCGCGCGCGACTCGAGCCAGTGGCGCAGGTCGTCGGCGAGGGCGTCGACGCTGGCGTAGCGGCGGGCCGGGTCGGCGGCGAGGGCGACCTGCACGATCGCGTCGAGGTCGCCGCGCGCCTGGAGGGCGAGCCGCGCCGGCTCGTCCTCCAGCCCGCGCGCGGCGGTGCCCGCCGCCAGCACCTCGGACACGCGGCGCGGGGGCACGGCACCGATCGTCTCCGCCGCCTCGAGCGACGACCGGCCCGCGACGGCGTGCGGCCGCAGCCCGGTGAGCAGCTCGTAGAGGATGACGCCGAGCGAGTAGACGTCGCTCGTCGTCGTCGCCGGCTCGCCGCGGAGGACCTCGGGGCTCGCGTACTCCGGCGTGTACGGCTGCTCGCCGGGGCGGGTGAGCGGGTCGGCCGCCTCCTCGTCGTCGTGCGGCGCGAGCACGCGGGCGACGCCGAAGTCGAGCAGCTTCGCCGTGCCGTCGTCCGTGACGAGGACGTTCGTCGGCTTGAGGTCGCGGTGGACGACGAGCAGCCGGTGGGCGTGGCTCACTGCGGCGCACACGTCGAGCAGCAGCGCGACGCGGCCGCGCAGCGTGAGCCGGTGCGTGGCGCAGTACCGGTCGATCGCCTCGCCCGTGACCAGGTCGAGGGCGACGTACGACCGGCCGTCGGCCGTCACGCCGGCGTCGCGGAGCGCGGCGATGTTCGGGTGGGCGAGGCGGGCGAGCAGCCGCTGCTCGCGCCGGAAGCGCCGGGCGACGACGGTCGCGTCCCACGCCCCGCGCAGGACCTTGAGCGCCACCGGCTCGTCGTCGCCGTCGCGCACGGCCTCGTAGACCACCGCGCTCGACCCGCGGCCGATCTCGCGCCGCACGGCGTACGGGCCCACGCGCCCGCCGTCGAGCAGGGCGTCGGCCGGGTCGTCGCCCGCGAGCTCGGGCCCCGCCAGGTCGGCGATCCAGTGGCGCAGCGCGTCGTGCGCCATCACCTCCACGACGTCGGCGTCGTCGTGGGCGCGCAGCAGGGCGCGGACCTCGGCGCGGAGCGCGGGGTCGGCCGAGGGCTGCGCGTCCAGCCAGGCGTCGCGCTCCCCGCGCGGCATGGCGACGAGCCGGTCGAAGAGGGGGCCGATGCGCTCCCACTGGGCGGGACTGGTCATCGACATGGAATGCGCAGCGGATGCCGGCGGAGGCTCATCGAGGGCGCGTGACTCGTGACTCGTACCTGCCCGTCATCCCCGCGAACGCGGGGATCCAGCGTCGTTCAGAGAGACACTGGACCCCCGCGTTCGCGGGGGTGACGGCGGGGGGAGGGCGGGAATGACGGCAGGAGGGAGGCGACGAGTCCCGAGTCCCGAGTCCCGAGTCCCGAGTCCCGAGTCACGCGTCCCGGCTCGCCGCGAGCTCGCGCCGGAGCCAGGCCCGCGCGAGCGTCCAGTCGCGCTTCACCGTCGCCGGCGAGATGGCGAGCGCCTCGGCCACCTCCTCGATCTCCAGCCCGGCGAAGAAGCGCAGCTCGACGACGCGGGCCGGACGCGGGGCGATGGCGGCGAGCCGCACCAGCGCCTCATCGAGCGCCAGCACCTCGAGCGGCGACTCGGCGGCCGACTCCTCGACGCGGTCGGCGAGGGGCGCCGAGCGCTTCTGCGCGCCGCGCCGCCGGGCGTGATCCACGAGCACGTGGCGCATGGCGCGGGCAGCGAGGGCGAGGAAGGCGGGCTCGCCGGGCGCCGGGGTCGGCGTGTCGTGCGGAAGCCGGAGCAGCGCCTCGTGCACCAGCGCCGTGGGCTGGAGCGTGTGGCCGGCGCGCTCGTGCCGCATGTACCGCCGGGCGATCCGACGCAGCTCGGCGTACACCCCGGGCGACAGCGCGCCCGGCTCGTCCGGCGGCGCGGGCGCCGCGACGAGGCTCGCGGGCTCGAGGCGGAAAGCGGACATGGCGCAGCGGCGGGCGACTGAGGGAAAGCGAACCCGAGCACACGATATAGCTCGGTGGCACATGGGACAAGAACGAGGTTCTCCCCCGATCGACCCGCCGTTCCGTACGCGATTCGGGCGCCCACCTCATCATTGGGCGAGGGTCGCGGCCCGTCCCGGCGTTGCCTGACGGATCGCGCCGGGCGACGCCCCGCGGCAACGTCCCCGGCGGGGCGCACGTATCAGCGACGTCAGGACGGCGCGTTCATGCGTCGTTCACCCACGCCAGCCCCCGACGTCAATGTCCCTCGTGGTCCCGCGGTCCGGACGTCCGTCGTCCCTCGCCGTCGTCGCGATCGTGACGACGGTCGCCACCGCCGTCCCCGCCGCGTCCGCCGCGGCGCAGAGCGCCGGCAGCGTACGCGGCACCGTCACCGCGGCGCAGGGCGGCACGCCGCTGCTCAACGCGCGCGTCGCCGTCGCGTCTCCCGCCCGCGTCGTCACCACCGACGCGTCGGGCGGCTTCGTGCTGCGCGACCTGCCGAGCGGGCGGTACGAGGTGCTCGTCACCGCGCTGGGGTACCGGCCGTCGCGCCAGCCGGTGGAGGTGAGCCGTGGCGGCACGGTGACGCTCAACGTGGCGATGCAGCCCGGATCGCTGCTCCTGTCGAGCGTCGTCACGACGGCGACGCACACCGCGCTCGAGGCGCGCCAGGTGGCGACGACGGTGAACGTGCTGACGCCCCAGCACATCGAGACGAGCCCGGCGCGCGAGTCGCAGGACCTGCTGCGCGAGATCCCCGGCGTCGAGCTGCCGCGCACGAGCAGCCTGGTGGGCGGCACGGCGCAGATCGTGTCCATCCGCGGCGTCGACGAAGGGCGCACGGCGGTGCTGTTCGACGGCATCCCGGTGAACGACGCGTGGGGCGAGTGGATCGACTGGGGGCGCGTGCCGAAGTTCCTGCTCGACCGCGTGGAGGTCGTGGAAGGGGGCACGTCGAACCTGTACGGCAACGGCGCGATGGGCGGCGTGATCTCGTTCTTCTCGCGGCCGCTCGCCCCGGGCGCCGCCCGCCTGCTCGTGGAGGGCGGCAGCCGCAACACGCGCCACGTCTCCGCGGCCGCCGGCGTGCCGTTGGGCGGCGCGTTCAGCCTCGTGGCGAGCGGCGACTACCAGGACGGCGGCGGCTACCGGCTCATCGGACCCGGCTCCACCACGGTGGTCACCAACGGCGTCTCGTCGCAGGTCGCCTCGACGCCGCCGGGGCTCGTCGACCAGCGCTCGGAGATCATCCAGCGCAACGCCTACGCGCGGCTCACCTACGCGCCGTCGTCGCGGCTGTCGGCGTTCGTGGGCGGGCACAAGTACGGCGACAACCGCATCGCCGGCACGGCGCTCAACTACCAGACGCGCGACCAGGGCGACATCAGCGCAGGGCTCGACTACGGCGAGGTGGCCACCGGCCAGCTCTCGGTGCGCGCGTGGGACGGCCGCCAGGACGAGCACCAGCGCTCCACCGCGGTGCGCGCGACCGGCAGCGCGACGACCGGCTCGGCGACGTGCGCGATCCCCGCCGCGGGCACGCCGCGGCAGTGCGAGGACTCGAGCGTCGTCGCCGACATCCCGAGCCACGACTGGCGAGACGCTCGGCTTCGAGTCGATCAGCGTGGGCGCGGACTTCCGCCACTACCAGGGCAACTTCGACGAGGTCGACTTCAACACGACCTGCCCGGGCACGTCGTGCGGCGCGGTCACCCGCACGATCCTCTCCGGCGGGGACCAGTCGCTGAGCGGTGCGTTCCTGCAGCTCATCGCCGCGCCGGTGGCACCGCTGCGCATCGAGCTCAGTGGGCGCGTGGACCGGTGGGACAACGCGAACGGCAAGTCGGTCGACGCGACGGCCGGCACGACCAGCTACCCCGACAGCGCGAAGGTCGCGTTCTCGCCGCGCGTCGGCGTGCGCTACCAGGTGGCGTCGCGGCTCTCGCTGCACGGCGCCTACTACCAGGCGTTCCGCGCGCCCAACCTCGCGGAGCTCTATCGCAAGCAGATCACGCCGACGCAGATCACGCTGCCCAACCCGTACCTCAAGGCGGAGCGCGCGTTGGGCCGCGAGGTCGGCTTCGACTTCCAGCCGTTCGACTGGGCGCAGGTGAAGGGCACCTACTACGTCGCCGACTACAAGGACTTCAACGTCCCGACGACGATCTCGCAGGTCGGCAGCCTGACGACGCGCCAGCGGCGCAACGTCAACCGCTCGCGCAGCAAGGGCGCCGAAGCGTACCTCGCGCTGCGTCCGATCGAGGCGCTGCTCGTGAGCGGCAGCGTGAACTACGACGACGCACGCCAGCAGTCGGACATCGCGGACGCGAGCCACAAGCCGCACATCAACCGCGTCCCCTCGCCGAAGCAGACGATCCGCGCGACGTACACCTCGAAGCTGCTCGGCGCCTACACCGGCATCTGGCGCCACGAGGGCCACACGACGACGCTGCAGGGGCTGTGGCTGGAGCCGTTCACGGTCGTCGACGCGCACGCGACGCGCGAGATCATTCCGGGCGTGTCGGGGTTCGTGGCGGTGGAGAACATCGGGAACAAGAACTACCAGATCAATCTGTCGGGAACGGGCGCGGCGGCGTTGATCTCGTACGGGATGCCGCGCACGGTTCGGTTGGGCGTCACGTTGTCGCGCGATTGACGGTGGTGGCGGAACGCCGTCGTCGACGACGACGGCGTTCCGCCGACGTCGTTCCCGCGGGCCGCCCCCAGCGCCCGGGGCGAGGCGCGCGTATCCGGGGTATCCCCTGATTGCCCGCCCCTGCCGGCCGCCCGCTATTCTACGCCGCGTGGCCCCTCCTCGTCCTCGCGCTCTGGTGGTTGCTCCGTCGCCCCGCCGACCGCGAGCCGCGATGAGCCTACCGAACGCCCCCCGATCGATGACGAAGTTCGTGATCCGCGCCGCGGCGGCCCGGCGCGCGGCCCGCTGACGCCCGCCGCGGCGCCCGCCGAGGCCGTGCGCCCCGTGCCGACGGTGGCGCGCGTCGCCCGGGCCTGCGCGACGGGGGTCCTCGTGCTCGCCGCGCTCGCGCTCGTGGGATGGGCGGCGAACCTGGAGATGCTGTTCGGCTCCCTGGGCGGCAACTCGGTCATGCTTCCCAACACGGCGGTCGGGTTCCTGCTCGGCGGCGCCGCGCTCTGGCTCCGCCTCGACGCCCCCGCCCCGGGCACGATGCGGCGCCGCGCCTCGCAGGCGGCCGCGGCGGCGGTCCTGCTGTTCGGCGCCGCCGTGCTCACCGAATGGCTCACCGGGCGCTCGCTCGGCATCGACCTGCTGCTCTTTCCCGAGAGCGTGCGGACGATCGCCGCGCGCTTCGGCCAGCGGGTGCCGGGCCGCATGGCGCTCAACTCGTGCACGTGCTTCATGCTCGCCGGCATGGCGCTGCTCGCGCTCGACGTGCCCGCCACCCGCCGCGGCCGCCCGGCCGAATGGTGCGCGGGCACCGGGCTGGTGATCGCGACCGCGGCGCTCGTCGGCCACTTCTACGGCGTGCGGCCGCTCTACGCGCTCGACCAGGTGGCGGGGATGGCGCTCGCCACGGCGGCGACCTTCTCGCTGCTCTTCACCGGCGCCATCGCCGCCCGCCCGGCCGACGGCGTGGCGTCGCTGCTCGCCGGCAGCGACGTGGGCGCGGTCATCGCCCGCCGGCTGCTCGGGACGGTCGTCGTCGTGCCGTTGGGCCTCGGCTGGGTGTGGCTCACGCTGCGCGAGCACGAGATCCTGAGCCGCGGCGTCGCGGTCGCGCTCTTCGTCGTCGCGGTCATCGTCACGCTCGCCGTCGTCGTGCTGTTGGGCGCCGCGGCGATGCGTCGCGTCGACCGCAGCCGCGAACGCGCCCGCCAGCGCGAGGTGGCCGCCCGCGCCGCGGCCGAGGCGGCGAGCCGCGCGAAGAGCGACTTCCTCGCCGTCATGAGCCACGAGCTGCGCACGCCGCTCAACGCCATCCTCGGCTACGAGGAGCTGATCGCCGAGGGGCTGAGCGGGCCGGTGACCGACCTCCAGGCGCGCCAGCTCGCCCGCATCCGCTCGAGCGCGTCGCACCTCGTCGGGTTGATCGACGAGATCCTCACCCTGTCGCGCATCGAGGCGGGGCGCGAGATCGTCTACCCGGAGCCGGTCGACGTCGCCCTCGCGCTCGACGACGCGGCGTCCATGGCCGCGCCGCAAGCGGCGCTCAAGGGGCTCACCTTCGGCGTGCGCGCCCCGGCGGAGCGCCTGGTCTTCGAGACCGACCCGGCGAAGCTGCGGCAGATCCTCGTCAACCTGCTGTCGAACGCGGTCAAGTTCACCGAGCGCGGCGAGGTCGCGCTCTCCGCCGACGTCGAGGGCGGCCAGGTGTGGTTCCGCGTGCGCGACACGGGGATCGGGATCGAGGCGGAGCACCTGGAGCGCATCTTCGAGCCCTTCTGGCAGATCGAGCGGCGCACGTCGCGTCGCCCGGCCGGCACGGGCCTCGGCCTCGACGTCTCGCGCCGGCTCGCCGAGCTGCTCGGCGGGGAGCTGTCGGTGCAGAGCATGCCGGGGGAGGGGAGCACGTTCACGCTGCGGCTGCCGGTGTGAAGGGTCGTGACTCGTGACTCGTGACTCGTGACTCGACACGGCCGTCATCCCGGGCAGTCACGAGTCGCCAGTCACGGTCCATTTAGATTCGCCCCATGCGCATCCTTCTCGCCGAAGACGACGCCGTGCTGGCCGGGGCGATCGCCGGCGGACTCGCCGAGCACGGGCACGCGGTGGCGCACGCGGCCACCTTCGACGACGCCTGCTATCGGGTGGCGCTCGGGAGCTACGACGTGTTCGTGCTCGACGTGATGCTGCCCGGCGGCAGCGGGTTCGACCTGTGCCGCACGGCGCGGCGGCGCGGCGTCGGCACGCCGATCCTGCTGCTGACGGCGCGCGACGCCGTCGCCGACCGCGTGGCGGGGCTCGAGGCGGGAGCCGACGACTATCTCACGAAGCCGTTCGCATTCGCCGAGCTGGTGGCGCGCGTGCACGCCCTCGCGCGCCGCCGTCCGACGCCGCTCCCCGACGTCGTGCGGGTGGCCGACCTCGAGGTGGACCTGGCCGCGCAGCGCGTGCGGCGGGGCGGCCGCGCGATCGCGCTCACGGCCAAGGAGTACGCGCTGCTCGAGTTCTTCGTGCTCCACCGCGACACCGTCGTCGACCGGGCGGCGATCACGGCACACGTGTGGGACGAGAACCACGACCCGTTCACCAACGTGCTCGAGGTCCTCGTGCGCCGGCTGCGCCGCAAGATCGACGACGCGTTCGAGCCGAAGCTGATCCAGACGCTGCGCGGCGCCGGGTACCGGTTCGGTGCGTGAGCGCGGCGCGCCCCGGTTCGGCGACCGGCCGACGCTGGAGCGGCTGCGCGTCCGCCTGACGGTCTGGTACGTCGCGACGCTCTTCGTCGTGCTCGTGGCGCTCGGCGGTGGGCTGTTCGCCGTCATCAGCCGCCAGTTCGCGCTCGACCTCGACACGTCGCTCGCCGCGGCGACGGCGGAGCTGATCCGCGCCGCGCACATCCGCGAGCAGGAGTCGGCCGCCTCCGGGCCGGTGGTCGACGCCATCGACGAGCTGCGCATCCCCGACCGCACGCTCTACCTGCTCGACGTGCGCGGCGGTCCGGTGAAGCCGGCGCACATCGAGGGGTGGATCCGCGCCACGGCCGTCCGCGCGGCGGCGGCGGGACGGCTGGAGGAGGAGCGCGAGCTGCCGACCGGCCGCCAGCTGCGGCTGCACGCCGAGCGGTTCGCGCTGCGCGACGGCACGCCCCTCGTCGCCATGGCGGTGGCCGACAACATCGAGCTGGAAGACCGCTTCGCCGCGCTCATCGCCGCGTTCGGCGGCGCGGCGGTGGCGGCGATCGTCCTCGTCGCCGCCGCGGGGTGGCTGCTCGTGCGCCAGTCGACGGCGCCGGTGGAGCGGGGGATCGCGCACATGCGCCGCTTCATGGCCGACGCCGCCCACGAGCTG
>Ga0213876_10001252_pt1 | contig 16048 bp, 13 predicted proteins | sample BarmaccomBMRX_R9_FD_160113 | JGI IMG/M metagenome (GOLD analysis project Ga0213876, IMG submission 160113) | Root-associated microbial communities from Barbacenia macrantha in rupestrian grasslands, the National Park of Serra do Cipo, Brazil - RX_R9 | ecosystem: Host-associated > Plants > Roots...
TAACTTTAAAAAATCTCGCCTTCTCATAGGAACTTTCCAAGGGGGGGTGATGGATTCGATGTGGCTCTGGGGGGAACGAAGGGTGGAGTGTCCGTTAGGTCGCGGGTGCCAAGGGTCGGGTGTGGGTCTTCGTCCGGGAGGGACGATCACCGTTAGGCTCCCTCTAGAAATAAGGTGATCAGTGGTTCGGCTTGCGAGGCTGGATTTCGTAGTTCCAGTCGCCGTGGAATTTGTCACGCCGCAGCTTGACCTGGGCGATCTCCTGGTCCGAAACTTTGATCCCCGATTCATAGGAGGCGGTGTCCAACTCCGAATGCACCCGGAGGCCTGTGGCGGTGGTGGTAGCGGCAATGAGACTCACGATGGCCTGCAAACTGATCAGAGGCTTGCCACGCCAATTCTGGGTGATGAAAGCGAACAACCGATGCTCGATCTTGTTCCACTTGCTGGTGCCGGGCGGGAAGTGGCACACGGCAATGCGCAAGCCCGTTTCATCGGCGAGTTTTTGTAGCTCCCATTTCCATAACCGCAGCCGTGAGCCGTTACTGCCCCCGGAATCCGCCGTGATCAGCAGGCGCTTGGCATGCGGATAGGTTTGCTGGCCCATGGACCGCCACCACCGGCGAATGCTTTCAACCGCGAATTCGGCGGTGTCATGGTCCACCCCCACACTGACCCATCCTGAGTTGCGACCGATATCGTAAATGCCGTACGGGGTGGCGCGCCCCAATTCCTGGTCGATGAAATCATGCACCCGCACTTTTTCCGGATCGCCTTTGGGGCGCAGTTCCCGGCCGCCATTCTTGAAATCGCCCACCAATTCCTTCTTTTTGGTGTCGACCGAGATGGCGGGCTCTCTGCGGCTTAAGCACCACTTCACCTTAGCATTGAGATGCTCAAACTGGGCATTGCGGTCCGGATGGTTGGCCCCCCCTTTGGTCTTGCGGTTAGCTTGCAAACTGTAGCCCAGCTCGTGAAGCAAGTCGCCCACCACTTGATGGCTGACGCGGTGGTGGAGGCGCTGCAGTTCCTCCGTCAGCTTCCGCAGGCTCTTACAGGTCCAGCGCAAGGGCGCCTCGGGGTCTGCGCGCGTGGTGGATTCCAGCAGTTTCTCCAGATCCGACTTGAAGGTAGGGTCCCGATCGACCGCTTTTTTTCGGCCGCCGCCGGCCCGCCGAATGCGCCCCGGGCTCAACGCCGCTGGCTCTTGCAGTTCCGCCAAGCCGTGGCGGATCACGCGCCGTGAAACCCCGGTGGCCCTGGCGACAGCGCAGATGCCTCCTGGTCCAATCGCCTGACTCTCTGCGGCGGCCAACAGCCGACGCGCCCGCTCATCCAACCGGGGCCGTAAGGTCTCGTAGCGCGCTCTGATGTCGGCCTCAGCAATCATGAATCCAAGTGTAGGCCGAAATCTTTCTATATGGAATGTTTATTTCTAGACGGGCCCTTAGCCCGGGACTGCAACGTTTGGCGCGGGAAGAGCGTGGTTTCGGTTTCAGCCCCTTCGGGGCTGAAGGCGGGTTCGTCCGGACGAAGAGTGTTAATGGACGATGTTGCCATGTTTCGAATCGCCCGTTGCGGGGGAGTTCTTCTCATAAGGGTACAGCATAGTGTGAAACCTGACTGCGATGAACTTCGGTTTGAATTCCAATTTCCGGGATTTGGTCGTCGGGTGCCAACCCTGCGGCGGGTATGGCCGCTTATGGCTGGAACCGGCGGCCCGTTTACCGGCGGGACCGCGCGATCATGACGGCGAGAATGATAATCACGCCGCGGGCGATTAACTGCTGGCTGAACTCCAGCCCCATCAGGATCAGCCCGTTATTGATTAGACCAATCATGAGGGCGCCCACGATCGAGCCGACGACCGATCCGAATCCTCCGAACAAACTGGTGCCGCCCAGCACGGCCGCCGCAATTACCGATAATTCATCACCTTCACCGAGCTGGAACCGGCCCGAGTGGAGCCGACCGGCATAGAGCATCCCGGCTATCGCGGCCGCCACACTGGAAATGATCAGCACCTGCAGCTTAATATTATGCGTCTTGATGCCCGTAAACCGCGCGGAATTCTCGTTGCCCCCGGTCGCGAGGACCTTGCGCCCGAAAGTGGTTTTTCTCAGGGCGACGTGGCCGATGATCGCCGCAATCAACGTCCAGATCAACAGGATCGGGATGGCGCCCAGGCTGCCGGAGCCGAAATAGAAGTTGTAAGTCCGGTCCAGAATCGGGACGGCAGCGGTGTTGCTGGTCCACATCGCCACGCCCCGCGCGATTTCCATCATCGCCAGCGTCACCAGGAACGACGGGATACCTACGCCCGTTGTCAGCATCCCGTTGACCAGCCCCACCACGATGCCGGTCAGAAGGCCCGCCACGATCCCTCCGATGAGCCCGAACGCGGAGATCGCCAGCGCCGTGATCACCGACGCCAAGCCCGCCACCGCACCGACAGACAAGTCGATTTCACCGCAGGACAGCACGAACGTCATCGCCACGGCCATGATCGCGATCATGGCGGTCTGTCGGACGATGTTGAGCAGGTTGTTTGGGTCAAGGAATCCCTTCTCGCCCAGCGTGATCGAGAAGAAGATGAAGATCAGGACAAACCCTGCGTAAATGACGTACTGGCGCCAGTCCTCCAGGGCACGGCGCATAAAGGTGGGCGCGGGCCGCGAAGCCGCCGGCGTGGTGGGCTCAGAGATCGTAGGCATGGTGTTCTTTTTCTTGGATGGCAACTTGCAGGCCTTTTTCCATGGCCGTGATACGGCTGCCCGTGTCGGTGGCGCCCGCCGCCCAGCTTTCGATTTCCTCAGAGGCAACTTCTCGAACGATTCTTCCCTCGGACATGATCAGGATCCGGTCGCTGAAGGCCAGCAGTTCGGCCGGTTCCGACGAGATGACAATGACGCCTTTGCCTTGGTCGGCCAGGTCCCGAATGATCTCGACGATCTCGGTCTTGCTGCCGATGTCGACGCCAGCGGTGGGTTCGTCCAGGATCAAGAGGCTGGGGTCGGCGGCCAGCCATTTGGCGAGCACCACCTTTTGCTGATTTCCGCCCGACAAGCTGCGGATAGGAAGGTCCGGAGAGGCGGTCTTGACCCGGAGCCGCTGGATAAAATCCTGGACCAGGGCCCGTTCCTCGGACTCGCGCACAAAACTGTACCGGGCCAAGCGGTTGATGACCGGCAGGCTCAGGTTGTTCGCCACGCTGTGCTGGAGCACCAATCCCTGGGTGAGCCGGTCTTCGGGGATCATGGCTATGCCTGCGGCCAGGGCTTCCGGCGGCGAGGTGATCTTGACCGCCTTTTCTCTCACCCGGATTTCACCCTCAACGACCGGTTGCAGCCCGGTGATCGACCTGGCCAGGGAGCTGCGACCGCTCCCGAGCAGGCCCGCGATACCCACGATCTCGCCTGCCCGAATGGTAAAACTCACGTCGATCGGGCGAGGCTTACCGGTCAGGTGCGAAACGCGCAGGATTTCCGGGCCCAGATTCCTATTGGCCCGTGCCCGCCGTTCGAATGCCCCGATCCGGCGGCCGACGATTTGTTCGACGATGTGGTCCAGGGGCGTTTCCGCCACGGACTGGGTCATGACGTTGCGCCCGTCCCGCAGGATCGTTACCCGCTCGGCGATCCGCCGGATTTCCTCCATGCGGTGCGAGACGTAGATAATGGACATCCCCGAACTCTTGAGGCGATCCAGGAACGCAAACAGGTGATCGATCTCCGCCGTGCTCAGGGTCGCCGTCGGCTCATCCATGATGAGCACACTCGCCTCCTGCGAAAGGGCTTTGGCGATCTCGGTCAGTTGCCGCTGGCCAGCGCTCAAATTGCTTACCCGGCGACGCGGGTCGAGCTCGACGCCGATCTTTTCCAGGAGTCCGTGCGCCTTTTTCAGGGCCGTGCGATCGTCCAGGAAGCCGCCGGCGGCCCTGGGTTCTCTCGTCAGGAAAATATTCTCGGCAACGGTCAGCGTGGGAATCAGGCTGCCCTCCTGGAAGATCATTGCAATCCCCAGGCGGCGGGCCGCCTCGGGCGTATGCTCCTCGAGTTTGACCCCGTTGATCCAAATTTCACCCGCGTCCGGTTTGTGGACGCCGCAAAGGATCTTCAGAACCGTGGATTTACCGGCGCCGTTTTGACCGAGAAGGGCGTGGATTTCGCCTTTGCGCACCGAAAAATCCACGTGCTCGACCGCTTTGACCCCGCCGAAGGCCTTGACGATGCCTGTCATGACGACGGCATCGCCCGGTTGTTGATTAGCTTGCTTCATCGATTGACGTCGACTGATTCTGTCCAAGCCGTCAGGCCTTGAGATTACTTCATGCTTTTTGTGATATTGGCGGGAGGATCCTGGTGGTACACTTCCTTCCAGGCCTGCAGCAGATTATCTCGGGTGATGGCCAGTGCGGGCCAGGCAACGTAGGCGGGCGCCGGTTTGTTAAGGAGCCCGTACCCGGCCAACAATGCCTCGGTGGTGCCCTGGTCGTAGGGCCGCTGTGCCCCCAAGCCTTTAATCAACCCGCTTTGGGCCATTTCGATGGCCACGTTCTGCCCTAAATCGCAGGTGGTGATAACCAGGTCATCCTTGGCCGCGGAACGGGCCGCCGACATAACCCCTTCGGCGGGCACGTCCCATACCGCCCAGATACCGTTCAAATTCCGGTGGGACGTGAGCATCGCGGAGGCGGCCCGGTCCCCATCGCCCGAAAAGTCGGGCCCCCCGATGCCTTGTTCGGCCGCGATTTTGATCCCGGGGTAGCTGTCGGCGATTGTTTTCTTGAACCCGTCGTAGCGTTGACGCGTTACGAAGAAATCCGCCGCGTGGTAAACCAAGCCGATCTGACCCTTGCCCTTCAGGAACTTCGCCATGAGGTGGGCGGCAACGACACCGTTTCCGTAGTTGTCGGCCGAAACGACGCTTACGTAGTCTTTACCAGCCTCCATGCCCTTGGGAACGTTATCCATGAAGACCAGTTTCACCCCTTTCTGGCTCGCTTTCTGGTAGGCGGAGGCTGTGGAGGTTGGGTCCGTCGGGATCGAAACGATGATTTGGGGGTTTTGCGCCAGGATCGTTTCGATGTCAGCCACCTGTTTCTCCGGTTTGAAACCCGCGTCGGTCACCGCAACAACGTCGATGGCCATTTTTGCAAATTGGGCCTTGAGGCCGGCGATCTGCGCCTGCGACCAATCGTTTCCTCCGTAATGCATCACGATCGCGGCTTTCGCCTTGAGCCCCCGGACTTTTTCCAATTCTTCGGAAGTTAAACTTACCGAGTTCGGGTCAGCGGCATCCTCGCCGTGGGGGCCTTTACTCAACGGCTTCTGCTGGACTTCGGCCAACGCTTTCGCCGGATCGACGCCCTGGCCGTGCGCACTTCCGGGCACGCCGCCCAGCGCCGCCAGTGCAAGGATGAGTGAGGTCAGGGTAGAACCGATTTTCATAGGGGTGGGGGGGTATAGGCTAAATTTGATTTATTTGCGAAAGCTCAATCTCAGCTTTCAAGCCGCTTCTCAAAGCTTTCCAAGTACTGCATGCTGATCTCTGCGCCGGCTTTCGGATCGTCATAGGCGTCCAATTCCACCGCGATCCATCCGGAATAGTTGATCCGGACCAGCGCATCCAGAATCCCCTTCATGTCCAACTCACCCCGGCCCAGCGGCAGAAACTCAAACGGCTGCCGGCGAAAATCCTTCAGGTGGACGTAGCGGATTCGGCCGGCGTGATCGAGAATCAACTGCGCCGGATTGCCGCCCGCTGCAGCCAGGTGAGCGGTATCCGGACAAAAGCAGATCCTCGAACGGCTGAATACTTTCTTAATCTGTTCGGGCCTTTCCACGATCGTGGTTAGGTGCGGATGGTAATGCGCCAACAAACCGCGCTGCTCAACCGCGTCGACGACCTTGTCCAAAGCCTCGGCAAGGCGGTCGTAATCTTCATCCGTCGCCGGCACCGTTTTTTGCGCTCCGCCGCCTACCACCAGGTGCTCAGCGCCGAGCTCGGCCGCGAGGTCCGCGGCCTTTCGAATTCTCCATAACTCTTCGGATAAGATGTCGGGAAAGACGAAATTACCACCACTGTACACGGCGACCAGACGGAGCCCGGCCTGATCGAGCCGGCCTCGAAGGCCGCTGAGGTTATGCTCGTAGTCCACGAGGTTGCCGTCGAAGAGCTCGATGGCCTGATAGCCGGCCTGCGCAATCTCGGCGATCGCGCGATTCATGTCGCCAAAGGTCCGGTAGAACAAATTCTTCACGGAAGTGACCCCGACAGGTTCTCCTCCCAGAGCACCCCAACAATTCGCGTGGTAAGCTTTCTTCCAAAGCGGCATATCGACTCCCGATGTCAGCCACGGTTAATTCAGTCTCATCACGTTACTTCCTGCTACGGCTTGCGCTCGGCATTGTAGCGGCTGGCAATGTAGTCGGAGACGCGCCAGGCGTTGGCCATGATGGTGAGCGTGGGGTTGGCCCCGGTTGCCGTCGGGAACGGCCCGCCGTCGACGACGAACAGGTTATCAACCTCATGCGCCCGGCACCACTTGTTCAGAACCGACGCGGCAGGATCATCGCCCATACGGGTGGTGCCGTGCTGGTGCGAACAGTTGCCGGTGATGCGTTTGGGGTAGACGCGGTACACTTTCTTCGCTCCGGCCGCCTCCAGGATTTCAGCGTTACGATCGATGACCCAGCGGCCCATCTTGAGGTCATTCTCGTGCATTCTGCTGGTGATCCGCGCAACGGGTAGTCCCCAGGCGTCTTTGACCTTGTCGTCGAGCTCCACGCGGTTGTCGTGTTGCGGCATGTCGTGGAGCACCATGCCGACGGCGAAGCTGTGGTTATAGAAGTCGCGGTCCATCTGCTTGGCTTGCAGGCCCCACATCGGGCGATCCGGCAAGCTCCAGTTGATCGGCAGCGGGATGCCGACGCCCGCGGAAGCGACATGACAGCCGCTGACGAAACCGCGTTTTTCGTCGTGCTCGTAGAATTGATAACTGCTCGACGCCACGTAGCCGCCGCCCGCCCAGGCGTAGATCGGGTCGTCAAAAACGCCGACCGCCGCGCTGTACTCATGGAAGGTCGCGTTGCGGCCCACAAGGTCGCTGCCGTTCGCCAGACCATGGGGAAAGCGGGTCGAGCGTGAAAGCAACAACAACCGCGCTGACTCGATCGCGCCGCAGCCAAGGATAAAGATGTCCGCCTCCTGCTCTGTAAAGTCGCCGTCGGCATCTTGATACACCGCGCTCCTGGCCCGGCCCCGCCCGTCAACCGTAATTTCGTGCACGTAACAGTCAGGCCGCAGATCCAGCCGTCCGGTCTTCAGCGCGTCGGGAATCCAGACGGAGAGCGCGCTTGAGCGCGTGCCGGTCGGATCGCCGTGCTGCTGGGCAAAGGCGCTCTGAACGGTCACGGGTCGACCGTTGTAGGGGCGGGACAGCGCCGCCATGGGCGTCGGGAAGCAGTTGTAACCGAGCTTGCAGCAACCCTCGTAGAACTTTCGACCGTAGCGCGTCGCGGGCAGGGGCGGACACGGGTAATCCTTACTGCGGAACGCCTCGTACCTGTTCACGCCGCCCGCGCCCGACACGCCGAAGGCCCATTCGACCCTGGTGTAATACGGTTCCAGGTCCGCGTAAGAGATCGGCCAGTCGACGAGCGTTGTCCCGGGCAGGTCACCGGCAATCGTGCGGAGTTTAAAATCGCTCTCGGTGAAGCGCGGCAGCCAGCCCTGCCAATGGACCGTTCCCCCGCCGACCATCTGCGGCACCGGACAAAACAGTTCAACTTTAGTTTCTCCGTCTGTGGACCCCCGGTAAGTGCGCGGGTTGAGGATCGGGTCAGGCCAGAGGTTGTAGCGGTTTACATTGGCGAGCTCATCGCCGCCGAAGCTTTCGCGGTTGCGCCAGGGCCCGCGTTCGAGGGCCACCACCCGCATGCCGCGTTCAGTGAGCACCTTGGCAGCGGTCGCGCCTGACGCGCCTGCCCCGATGATGACCACTTCTACGCGTTCCGGCCTATGCTTTTGCGCCATGGTGCCTGTGCTCCTCCCAATCGATCGGTTGCTCAGCGAAGAACGGCAGCGTCGTGAAGCGCCCGGCGTGCGTCTCGGCCAGCGACTCCGGCCCTTCGAATCCGATTAATTTCCAGCCGACGCGGTCTTTGTTGCCGCCATAGATCGGATCGGAGTAGAAAGCCTGCCGGGTGTGCAGGGCAAGCAACGGGAAAAAGCCGAGTTCGATCTCGGTGCTCGTCTGCTGCAGCGCGGGCTCGACCGGTGCGAAACCCGCGGCGGTCTGCGCTTCCATCAGCCCTGCCTCGGCCTGCAGCGCCGGCCGTTCGATGCCGGCCAGAATCCTGTCCTGCTGCTCAGCCGTCAGCCGCACGAAATCAGCCCCGAACCGGGACCGGCTCCTGCGATCCAGTTCGTTGATGCCCTCAACGTATTTCGCGCCCAGGACCGCGATGCGCCGTTGCCATGCCTCGGCGCGCTTGCCCTTGAGCTTCTCGAAGCCGCTGCCGTCAGGCTTTGCATACACGAAGTCAATGCCCGAGAGGTAGCGATCAAGGAATTCAACCGTTCCGGCCTCTCTGGCCCCGGGCTGATCGTCGGCCGGAATAATGCGCGCCATCGCTGCCTCGACCGTCGCGCGCTGGTGCGCATCGAAAAATCTTCCTTCCATGCTGCTTCGATCCGCTTGCGAGTCTGCCATCGGGAACCTCCTACGCGGTTAGAACAAAGCCTGCACCCGCGCGTTCACGAGAAAATGGACGGTTGGGACTACGAGGGTCCGGGTCCAAATCAAAGTAGTTCGCACACCCAAAAGGGATGTTGGGGTAAGGTCCTCTTTTCATCATGACGCAACGATCGACCCTTAGCGGGCCGGGGGGAGCTCTAGCCGGCAGCGCCATGATAGGGCGTGCATAAAACGCCCGTATAGAATGAAAGTGCGCGGCTTTTTGAACGTTATTGCGATCGCTGCCAATGCCCGGGGGTTTGGCCGAACGCCCGTCGGAAGCGCCGGGTCAGGTGGGCCTGGTCCGAAAAGCCCGCTTCCACGGCGATCTCAGCCAGCGAACGCTGGCCGCCATCGAGCGCGATCAATCGCCGGGCATGCCGCAACCGGCATTGCACCAGGTATTCGTGAGGCGAAACGCCCACGCTGGCGCGAAAGGCCCTGAGAAAATGGCATCGGCTCAGGCCGGCGACCCGGGCCGCCTCTGCCGTTGAAACTCTTTCGCGGAAACGTTGCTCAAGCAGTTGAACAGCCCGCTCAACCCGCAGGTCGCGGGGCCGAGCCGCCCGGGCCGGGGCCACCCGCCGGACCAGCGCCACTGCCAGGGCGCAACTGAGCGCTTCAAAAAAACCCAATCCGTGCGGGCACCCTTCCTCCGCTTCCTGGGCAACAAGGCCGCAAAGGGTTTCCAACGGACCGTCGAGCAGCACTTCCTGCTTCTCCGTGTGGTACAGGACGCGAGGGTCAATGCGCAACGACAGGGCCGCAGCTTCCAGAAACGCGGGCTGTAGCTCGAAGCGCGTCACGGGCCGTTCATAGTGCCCCCGTATCGCCGCATGGCACAACACGCCCGGGGCCACAAAAAACAAGCGGAGGTCCGAACCCACGCCGGTAGATTCCGTCGCCATCCGGCCCGCCTCCGCTTGTGGCGCCTCGTAGATCAGCCAGAAATGGTTTAATCCGCCGTCTGGCGCTTGCGTCTCCCGGCCCGCGGGCAGTTGGTGCACGGAGACTCGCAGGCCCCCAAACTGCACGCCGTCACCGGTCCGCTGGCGAGTGGGCGTCAACGGGCCTGCTGGATCATCTGGCTGGTGCAGGGTAGGCATCATCACGTCATTGACATTTTTTACCGTTCGCCACGTATAGGGAAACCGGGTCTGCTTGTCTCACGGTGATGGAACGATCCGGGTTGCCTTGCGGCGAAGATCCGGACGGCACACCTTCGCGGGCAGCCGTCCTGGGCACGACTTGGTGAATACGTTCTTGTCACGGGCGGCAGCGCTGAAGCGTTTTGGGAATCGGGGCGGGCCATTCGCGGCCCCCGTCTCCCCCGCCCGGGAACCGAAACCTTAGAGAGAACGTTGTCATTCTGCATGCTCTTAATCGCGTTCCGGGTGAGTCGCAACCGGAAAGGTTGCGGCCGACTTCACCCCGGCCGGACAGCCGATCGGCCCCTCGACATCACGAGCGCGCCCCACTCAGCCGGCGGTCTGACACCTATCGGGCCACCAAGCCGGCAGGCAAACATCGCCCGCTGAGAAAACGTTACCACTGAAAAGCTGCCCAACGGATCAGGCGCCAAAAAATGTAAGCTAGCTGCGGCTCCGGAACGGTGCGGGGAAGAAACGGTGGGCTGCCATTCCCGGCCGGTCCCCGCCTTCCGGGCGCAGCCCTGCGGGCACGCCGCCGCCGGTTGAGAGGGAACCGCCCGTTTCCCGATCATCACCGGGCGGTCCAGCCGAGATCGATCGAAAGCGCCGCGCCCGTGATGCTCCGGGCCAGGTCGGAGCTCAGGTACCAAATGAATTCCGCCACTTCGTCCGGTTCGACCAGCCGCTTGATTGCAGCCGGTTGCAGCATGACGTTTGGAATCACGGCTTCAGGGGCGATGCCGTGGATCCGGGCCTGGTCCGCGACCTGCGCCTCTACGAGGGGCGTGCGCACGTAGGCCGGGCACACGGCGTTCACCGTTATGCCGTCTTCGCCGACTTCCAACGCGGTGGCTTTTGTGAGGCCGATCAGCCCGTGTTTGGCGCTGACGTAGGCCGATTTGAACGGGCTGGCCACCAAACCGTGCATGCTGACGATGTTGATTATCCTGCCCCAGCGCTGCTTTTTCATTCCCGGCAACACGGCTTTGGTGAGCTGAAACGGCGCGGTCAGCATGACCTGGATCATCCCGGCCCACGTTTCTTCCGGGAACCGGTCTACCGGCGCGATATGCTGAAACCCGGCGTTATTGACGAGGATATCGATTTTGCCGTCCCCGATGGCGAGGGCCTCTTCGGCGATCCGGTTGATCCCCGCGAACGCGGACAAATCGCCGTCGACGTAAGCCGCGCCCAGTGAACCCGCGAACTGCCGGCCGGCATCGCGGAAATCGTGCACGATGACCCGGGCGCCGCCCCGCGCGAAGCGTTCGGCCGTCGCTTTGCCGATCCCGCTGCCCGCGCCGGTGATGAGCACAGTTTTATCGGATGCCATAGGAAGGGGGGAAGTCTGGTCTGGTCTGGTCTGGTCTAAATGGGGAAAAACCTGGTTTGAAGCTTGCATCAACGGGGCAAAGAATAGCGAATTTTTTTTAGGTTTTCCGGGCGGGTGCCGTCTTTGAATGTCGGCTCAGGGGGTGCCGGCGCCGGAGGATGCTCCGTAGGTGGCTGAATCGGTCTTAGGCCCAACGGGCCGGCGGACCTAGACCGTTTATACGGTCTAATCGGTGTAACGCCGGCAGGGCATCGGCGAAGGAAGACAACATTTTACCTCCATGGCCGTCGAAATGGCACCAGTCAACGGGCGGCGCGGCCCGGGTGCGTTCTTGCGCAGGTTGCGCCTTCCAGGCGACCGGCACGCCCGGACCCGGCGATCTCCTGCTGTGAACGAGCCCGAACCGCAGGAGCGAAAGACGCGCCACGAGTTGGCGCAGGATGAGGAGGCCTTTTTCAACCAGAGCGGCACCGTCGGGGGAGAATTCGGTGAGACGGACACCTCCGGGGAGAACGCCGCGGTTGACCGCGAGCCCGAGCGGGGAAGCGATCCGGGCGACATCCATCCGGAGTAACGGACCCGGTGCACCCTTCGGCGCGCCGAATGCCCGGAAGGCACGTCGCAACCGATCAGGCCGCCTGGTGCCCGGTGCCCTCGGTCTTACCGCGCTTTTTCCGGTCTTTCCGGGCCAGACTCACAAGTTTGCCTTCCAGGGCGGCAGCGGCATTCTTACCGTTGCCGGCCGCCGGTGCGGCTTCAGTTTCCTGTTTCTCCAGGCGTTTGCTCAGCAGCGCCAGCACGGCCGCCTCTTCAGGAGGCAGGCGTTCGAGGTCATGCTCGATTTTGGCGTCGGCGAGCTCGCGGAGTTCGTGCACCAGCGTCCCTTCCATGTAGCCCTCAATGATGTGGGGGTGCACGTAACACTTCCGGCAAATGGCGGGCGTGTTGCCGAGCGCTTTGGAGACCGATTCGATCGCCGCGACGACGTTCTTTTTTGCGGCTGCCTGGCCGTCCACGGTTTCAAATTCCTGCAGGGCCATTGCAGCTAACACGGTACCGGACCAGGTACGGAAGTCTTTTGCTGTGAATTGCTCCCCGGTGATTTCCTGGAGGTAGGCATTCACCTCGTCTGAGCCCACCTCGACCGGTTCCTCGTTTTGGTCCAGGTACTGAAAAAGGTGTTGTCCGGGCAATTCCTGGCATTTGGCGACGACCCGGGCAATGCGCCGATCCGCCACCTCGATTTCGTGGCGTTTACCGCTCTTGCCTTTGAACCGGAAAAGGATTCTCGACCCATCGACCTTCACGTGGCGGTTGCGCATCGTGCTCAGGCCGAATGAATGGTTGGTTTTTGCGTACTCCTCGTTCCCGACCCGGATCCGCGAGACTTCGAGCAGCTTAACAACGGTCGCAAGGACCTTCTCCCTGGGAAGCCCCGGTTTGGCGAGGTCCTCAGCGACCCGCGCACGGATTTTCGGCAGCGCTTTGCCGAACTGCATCATGCGACCATACTTGTTTTCGTCGCGAACGCGGCGCCATTCGGGATGGTAGCGGTATTGTTTGCGGCCGCGCGCGTCAAAGCCCGTCGCCTGCAGATGACCGTTGGCGTACGGGCAGATCCAGACGTTCTCATAGGCCGGCGGAATGCCGATCGAACGGATGCGCTTCAGTTCTTTTTCGTCCTCAATCGCGCGGCCGTGGACGTCGAAGTAGACGAACTCATCTCCGCGACGTTCGCGCCGGATACCGGGTTTGTCGTCCGACACGTACCGCAGCCCGGCAGATTTCGCATCAATTTCCGGCTGATCGACAACGGTTGCACTTTCTTCCGCCATATCCAAAGATTACGTCCGCACGGGGTGTTCGGGTTAGTGCCCGCGCATGCGAAGATCGTGCGCATGAGCGGGCGCGGATGGGTGGGGAAACCGCGTCGAGAGCAGGGCGGCTCTAACCGGCAGCGGCCGTTTCGACCGATTCGTCGCCCTGGAGGTAGCTTTTCCCGCGGTAGAACCGCGCGCTGAACGCGTAGACGAAAGCGGCGGCGAGCATGACGCCCATAAAAAAGAGGTAATAATTAGCACCGTCCAGGTTCAACCCCCGCGCCCGAAGGGCCGGAATCAGGAAATCGAGAAGGCCGGTAAACCAATTTCCAAACGTTACCGTGAGCAGCCAGCCGGCCATGACGAAACTCTTCATCCGCCTCGGGGCCTGGGTGTAGGAAAATTCGAGGCCGGTGATCGACACCATGACCTCCCCGGCCGTCAGGACCGCGTAAGCCAGCAACTGCCACCAGACGCTGGGTTTCATGCCGGCATCGATCCGGCGTTGGATCCACCAGATCACCACGAAGGAGGCCGCCGTCAAAAACAGGCCGATGCCGATCTTGCGCAGGGCGGTTAACGGAAAAAACCTGCTGATCAACGGGTAAAGGCCATAATTAAACAGGGGGATAAAGGCCAGGACATAGAGCCCGTTGACGACCTGGACCTGCTCGGGCAGCAGCGTCAGGCCGAAGAGGTTCAGGTCGAGATTCTTCGCCTGCAAGGTCCATTCACCCCCATTGCTCTGGTCCCACAAGGCCCAAAAGATTGCCACAAACACGTAGATGAAACAGAGCCCGCCCACGGCGGAAAGGCCTTCCCGGCTCGCCGACTCGCGCACGAACGTCATGCCGCCGGGTGGGACGTGCACGAATTTCTTGCGCCCCAACCAGAATACAAAGGTCGCCAGCAACATGAACACGCCGGGCAGGCCAAAGGCATAGCGCGGGCCGAAGCGCGGGTTATCGAGCAGGATCGGGCAAAGATAAATCGAGATCGAGGAACCGACGTTGATGGCAAAATAAAACCAGCCAAAAACTTTCGGCAGGAGGTGCTTGTTACTTTGGCCGAACTGGTCTCCGACGTGGGCGGAGACGCAAGGTTTGATGCCTCCCGCACCGATTGCGATCAGACCCAGGCCAATGAACAACCCGGTCCGCGTGTCGTTGAGTGCCAGGGTCAGGTGGCCCAGGCAATACACGATCGAAAGCCAGAGAATCGTCCGGTACTTGCCGAGCACGCTGTCGGCCAGTATGGCGCCGGCAAGGGGGAGCGCGTAGACGGCGCTCTTGAACATGTGGGTCCAAGCCGCCGCTTCGTTGTTCGGCAACGGGTCAAGCCGGCCGCGATTATTCATGAGATAAGTCGTCATGAAGATGACCAGGATCGAATTCATCCCGTAAAAGCTGAACCGCTCGGCGGCTTCGTTGCCGATGATGTACGGTACGCCCGGCGGCATCCGCGTCAGGTGCTGGTCAGGCGACCGGCGGTACCTGGACCCGGGACGCTCGGCGACGGCAGTCACGGCACTCGGAGGAGACGGCTCAGCCATTACCGGGACATTGATGCCGTGCCGTCGTGGCCTTTGCAACGGGAATCCCCGGCGAAACTCCTCGATCGCTGCCGGGTTTAATCAGTCGGAAAACGTTAACCGTACCCAGGGTTGCAGGTTCACCTGCAGCCCTTTCATCCCCTCGGTTGCGTCGCACCGCATCGCTTATGCAAACTCGAATCGGTTCATGGGATCGCCTCTGGCGCTCCGGATGGCAACGCCGGGCTTTAGTGCTCGCGGCGTTGATCACTACATTTTCCGCGTTGACGATAACGCCGGGACGCGCGCAGGTTTTTGTGCGCATCGGCCCGCCGGCGCCGATCGTTGAGCCCGGACCCCCTCCGCCTCCCGCGCGGGGTTACGTCTGGGTGCCCGGCTACTGGCATTGGAATGGTTATCGGTACGTTTGGCGGCGTGGCCGTTATATGTACCGGCCGCGAGGTCGCGGCGGGTGGGTGCCTGCCCATTATGACCGGCGCCCAGGCGGCTGGGTGTACGTTCCGGGCCATTGGCGTTGAGGCTCAGGCCGGCGCCGCCGCGTGCGCGTGCGTGCTGCCGGCGTAAATAAAAGAAAGCGGCCGGGGTTACCCCGGCCGCTGCAAATTGCCGCTGCCACCGGACGCCGCGTGCGGACCGGCCCGACGAGCGTGCGGCAGGCCGGCAGGTGCACGGGGCAGGGTACACGGTGGCTGATCAATCCGTGTGCAGTCCTGCCCCCGTCTCTTTTTTGACACGGGCAAACAGTTTAATCGTCTCGCGATTGAACGCCGGAATGTCTTTCGGCGTGCGGCTGGTCACCAGGAAATCATCAACCACCACTTCTTCGTCCACCCAGTCCGCACCCGCATTTTTCAGGTCCGACTGGATCCCCGGGAATGAGGTCAGGCGCCGGCCTTTGACCACTCCGGCATCGATCAGGAGCAACGGCCCGTGGCAGATCGCGGCAATCGGGCGCCGTCCTTCTACGAACTTCCTGGCAAATTCAACCGCATTGGGCTGCTTGCGAAGGTGTTGCGGGTTCTCCTCGCCTCCGGGCAGCAAAAGGGCGTCGTACTCGGTTTCATCCGCATCATCGAGAGGAACATCAACCGGGAACGTGTCACCCCAATGGTCCTCATCCCACCCTTTGACTTCCGTCGGTTCGGCCGAAACGAGATGGGTGGTCGCCCCGGCCTCTTGCAGGGCTTGACGCGGTTTCACCAGTTCAGACTGTTCAAACCCATTCATCACCAGAATGGCCACTTTAACTCCCGTTAAATCTTCGCTCATAATGTCTTTCGGTACAGGTCCGCCGGGGCTGTCCACGCCTCGTTTGCAAACGCCGCGGTTTCAGTAAGAACAGATCGAATTGCAGCCACCCATCGGATGGCTGGCGGCGTTCGGCGTTCGGCGTTCGGCGTTCGGCGTTCGGCGTTCGGCGTTCGGCGTTCGGCGTTCGGCGTTCGGCGTTCG
>Ga0213876_10001253_pt1 | contig 16043 bp, 11 predicted proteins | sample BarmaccomBMRX_R9_FD_160113 | JGI IMG/M metagenome (GOLD analysis project Ga0213876, IMG submission 160113) | Root-associated microbial communities from Barbacenia macrantha in rupestrian grasslands, the National Park of Serra do Cipo, Brazil - RX_R9 | ecosystem: Host-associated > Plants > Roots...
GACGGAAAGACCCCGTGCACCTTTACTACAACTTGATAGTGAATGCGGGCGCACGCTGCGCAGGATAGGTGGGAGCCTTTGAACCCGTGGTTTTGGCTGCGGGGGAGGCAACGGTGAGATACCACCCTGTGTGCGTCTGCGTTCTAACCTAGCCCCGTCATCCGGGGCAGGGACACTATCAGGCGGGTAGTTTGACTGGGGCGGTCGCCTCCTAAAGAGTAACGGAGGCGCTCGATGGTTGGCTCAGGCTGTTTGGAAATCAGCCGTAGAGTGTAAACGCATAAGCCAGCCTGACTGTGAGACAAACAAGTCGAGCAGGGACGAAAGTCGGAGTTAGTGATCCGGCGGTTCTGTATGGAAGGGCCGTCGCTCAACGGATAAAAGGTACGCCGGGGATAACAGGCTGATCCTGCCCAAGCGTCCACAGCGACGGCAGGGTTTGGCACCTCGATGTCGGCTCATCGCATCCTGGGGGTGCAGAAGCTCCCAAGGGTTCGGCTGTTCGCCGATTAAAGCGGTACGTGAGCTGGGTTTAGAACGTCGCGAGACAGTTCGGTCCCTATCTGGTGTGGGCGGAGCAGGTTTGAGGGAATCTGACCTTAGTACGAGAGGACCGGGTTGGATCGACCTCTAGTGTACGAGTTATCGCGCCAGCGGTAGCGCTCGGTAGCTAAGTCGAGCATGGATAAACGCTGAATGCATCTAAGCGTGAAGCCAGACCCAAGATGAGACCTGCCAGTGAGACTCGTGGTAGACCACCACGTTGATAGGCTGGGTGTGAAAGCGTAGTAATACGTTTAGCTGACCAGTACTAATAAGTCCCAAGGCTTGACCGTAAAATTTACTGACGAGCAACAAGTGCTTGCACGGTTCGGCCTGACGAATTTCACTATTCGATTCTCAAAGCCCTTTGGCTTTCGCTCTTTTAAGTTTTCCGGTGGTTTTGTCGAGAGGGTCACACCCGTTCCCATCCCGAACACGGAAGTTAAGCCTCTCAGAGCCGATGGTACTGCGCGGGAAGCTGCGTGGGAGAGTAGGTCGCCGCCGGATTAATTTTACAGAAAAGCCCGCTCGGTCTAAACAGACTTCGAGCGGGCTTTCGTTTTTCCGGCCACTCTTGAGAGAATGTGGCGCGAAGCTTTCGGCCTCGGACTAAAGAAAGAAGGGCGGGGGTTAGTCCATACATGCGACCAATCTTAACTCTGCTTCTGCTGCTCGCGTCCCTGTTCGCCGGCTGCGACGCCACCGGCAGGAATACGAACTCTCTGCCGATTGACGCCGCGCCGCCGAACGCGAACGCCAACACGTCGCGCTCGGGGGCCGTGGCCGTTTACGGCTACGAGGTGGTCAACACCTTCCCGCACGACCCCGAAGCCTTCACGCAGGGACTAATCTTTCACGACGGGGTGCTGTTGGAGAGCACCGGGCTCGAACGTCACTCGACGCTCCGCCGCGTCGAGCTGCAGACCGGAAAGGTGCTCCAGAAGGTAGACGTGTCGCCCTACTTCTTCGCCGAGGGCATGACGCTCATGGGCGGGAAGGTCTACCAGCTCACCTGGAAGGGCGAGAAGGGCTTCGTCTACGACCCGCAGACCTTCCAGAAGACCGGCGAGTTCGCCTACACCGGCGAGGGCTGGGGGCTGACGCACGACGCCGATTCGCTCATCCTCAGCGACGGCTCGCCGCGGATACGCTTCATCGACCCCGCCACCTACCAGGTCAAGCGCACCATCGGCGTCAACGACAACGGCCGGCCCGTCCCGTGGCTGAACGAACTCGAATACGTGAAGGGCGAGATTTACGCGAACGTCTGGCACGAGAACCGCGTCGCGCGCATCGACCCGCAGACGGGCGGCGTCAAGGGCTGGATCGACTTCTCGGGGCTGCTCAAGCCGGGCGACGTTCAGGACGGCGAGGCCGTCCTGAACGGCATCGCGTACGACGAAGCGACCGACCGCCTCTTCGTGACCGGCAAGCTCTGGCCGAAACTTTTCGAGGTCAGGCTCAAGCAGAGGTAGGCCGTCCGGGCATCTAAAGAGGCGATGTCTTTCGAGAGCTACTTCCGGGTTTGCTCCTACGCGATGGTCGCGTGCGGCGTGCAGGCGCTCGCGGTCTCGGGCGGCGTCGGCGCGGGACTCGCGCTCGCGTTCGCGGCGGTGCTCGCGCTCTCTTGGAAGCTCACGGGGACGCGCTGGCAGTTGTCGGAGCGGGCCGGGATGGTCGTCGTGCTGCTCGCCCTGCCGGCCTTCTACCTCGACTGGAATCTCCAGCGCGGGGTCGCCGAGGACGCCGCGCAGCAGGTCTACGCGGGCGTCAGCGCGCTCGTGCACTTCACGCTGCTGCTCTCGTCCATCAAGCTCCTACAGGTCAAGTCCGACCGCGACTGGCTTTTTCTTTACCTCATCTCCTTCTTCGAAGTGCTTCTGGCCGCGGGCCTGAGCGCGAGCCCGACGTTCCTCGTCTCGCTCGGCCTCTACGTCTTCACGGCGCTCCTGGCCGTCGTCTGCTTCGAGCTGAGGAAGTCCGCGCGGGTCGTCCCGCAGAGCGAGAGCCGCCTGCTCGTCGCCAACAAACCCGGCCTCCTCCGGCGCGGCCGCGCGGGGAAGAATCAGAGGGGCGCGCGCGCGCTGCGGCGTCTGCCGCTGGCGGCGGCGGGCCTGTTCCTGGCGATCTTCGGACTGGCGCTCCCGATCTTTCTCATCACGCCGCGCGCAGCCGAGAACACTCTGTCCGTCCCGGGCGGCGCGGCCTCGACGGGCTTCACCGGCTTCTCCGACCACGTCAGGCTCGGCGACATCGGGCGGCTCAACGAGAGCAACCAGCTCGTCATGCGCGTCCGCGTCGAGACGCCGGCGAAGGCCGCCGGCCGGCCGCTGCGCTGGCGCGGCGTCGCGCTCGACCATTTCGACGGCCGCAACTGGTCGCAGACGGACGACCCCCGCCCGCTCTACACGGACTCCGACGGCAACCTCTTCAAGCTCGGCACGACCGAGGACATCACGCGCCTGACGACGCAGACCTTCTTCGTCGAACCCATCGACACGCCGGTCATCTTCGCCGCGCCCCGCGCGCTCGCGCTGCAGGGGGCCTTCCCGTACGTCAGGCGCGACAGCGAGGACGGGCTGCTCTCGCGCCCGCACCCGACCGAGCGCGTCACCTACACCGTCCACTCCGACACGTACGAGCCTTCGCCCGAACAACTGCGAGCGGAGCGCGGCTCGCTCCCGGCGAACGTCACGCCGAACCTGCGCCGCCCCGTCGAAGAGTACCTGCAACTGCCCGCGAGCCTCGACACGCGCGTCGGCAGCCTCGCCGTGATGGTCGTCGCGCGGGCGCGCGCGAAAAACTTCTACGACGTGGCGCGCGCCATCGAGGCGCACCTCAACAGCAACGCCTACGGCGGCGACTACAGGTATTCTTTGGAGATGCGCGCGAAGGGCCCCGACCCGCTCTCGGACTTCCTCTTCAACGTGCGCGCGGGCCACTGCGAATACTTCGCGACGGCGATGGCCGTGATGCTGCGGACTTTGCGGGTGCCGGCGCGCGTCGTCAACGGCTTCCAGACCGGCGAGTACAACGCCGCGGCCGACGCCTACGCCGTCCGGCAGGCCGACGCGCACTCCTGGGTCGAGGTCTACTTCCCCGAATCGGACTCGTGGGTCACGTTCGACCCGACGCCTTCGGACGGCCGCGCCGCGGGCACGAGCGGCGCGGGCCTGATGGGCGCCCTCCGACGCTACACGGACGCCCTTGAGCTGTTTTGGATTCAGCACGTGGTCGCCTATGATAGGCAGGGCCAGCGCGCGCTGGCCCGAACCATCTCAAGCCAGATCAGTTCTTACACGCAGGCGGCGTCGGACTCCGCGGACGGGCTGGGTGCATTCCTCGCCGGATGGTTCGGAGGCGGGGGCGGGCTCTCTGGGGCGCTCGGCTACGTCGCGTCGCCCTTCACGCTCGCGCCCGCCTCGGTGCTGCTCGCGGGCGTCGGGCTGCTTTGGCTGCGCCGCCGAAGGCCGGGCGGGGCCGGCTCGAAGCGCGACGGCGCGGCGGCGGCCCGCGCGGTCGTCGAATTCTACGAGCGCATGTTGAAGGCGCTCGCCGCGCGCGGTCACGTCCGCCGCGCCGACCAGACGCCGCTCGAATTCGCCGAGGCGGTCGGCACGCCCGAAGTGCTCGCCGTCACCGGCGCCTATAACCGCGTCCGCTACGGCGCGCAAAACCTGACCCGCGCCGAGGCCGAAGAGGTCGAGCGCCATTTGAGGAAAGTGATGAGTGATGAGTGATGAGTGATGAGAAAGACAGGGACGGCCTTGTCTTCCTCTTATCACTTATCACTTATCACAGGCAGAGCATTACCAATGAAGAAAGTCGGATTTATCAGCCTGGGTTGCCCGAAGAACCTCGTGGACAGCGAGGTGATGATGGGGCGTCTGAAGCAGGAGGGTTACGAGCTGACGAGCGACGCGGCCGAGGCCGACACGCTCGTCGTCAACACGTGCGGCTTCATCGACGCGGCCAAGAAGGAGTCGGTCGAGGCGATTCTCGAAGCCGCGCGCTTGAAGAAGGAAGGGAAGTGCCAGCGGCTCGTCGTCGCCGGGTGCCTGGTCGAGAGATACCGGGACGAGCTGCGCGCGGAGATGCCGGAGGTTGATGCCTTCATCGGCACGAGTCAAATCAACGACATCACGACCGTCGCGGACGCGCGCGTCAACACGCGCTCACTTCCCGTGCTGCCGCTCGGCAACCAGACGGCGACGTACCTCTACGACGAGTCCACGCCGCGCGTGCTCGCCACGCCCTCGCACTTCGCGTACGTCAAGATCGCCGAAGGCTGCGACCGCCCGTGCGCCTTCTGCTTCATCCCGCAGATGCGCGGCCACTTCCGCAGCCGCCGCTTCGGCTCGGTCGTGGCCGAGGCGAAGCAGTTGGCCGAACAGGGCGTGAAGGAGATCATCCTCGTCGCGCAGGACTCGTCGCGCTACGGCGAAGATTTGGGCGAACAGGACGGGCTCGCGCACCTGATGCGCGAGCTGTGTCACTTAGACGGCGTCGAGTGGGTGCGCGTGATGTACACGTACCCGACGCACATCAGCGACGCCTTCCTCGACGTGCTGGCCGAGGAGCCGAAGGCCGTGAAGTACCTCGACATGCCTTTGCAGCACGCCTCGCGCAACGTCCTGAAGTTGATGAAGCGCGGCGGGAGCCGTGAAAGTCTCGAACGACTCATCGAGCGCGTGCGGCGTACGGTGCCCGGCATCGCCGTCCGCACGACCTTCATCACGGGCTTCCCCGGCGAGACCGAAGAGGACTTCGCGGAGCTGTTGACCTTCGTCAGGAACGTCGAGTTCGAACGCGTCGGCGTCTTCACCTACTCGGACGAGGAGGGCACGCCGGCCTTCGACCTCTCGGACAAGGTGGACGCAAAAGTCGCGCGCGCGCGCCGCGCGAAGCTGATGCGCGCGCAGTCGCGCATCTCCCTGAAGAAGAATCGCGCGCGCGTCGGCGACACGGTGCGCGTGCTCTTCGAGGGCGCGTCCGAAGAGACCGACCTGCTCTGGCAGGGGCGCATGCAGACGCAGGCGCCCGACATCGACGGCTGCGTCCTCATCAACGACGCGCCCGAAGGCTTCACGCCCGAGCCGGGCCAGTTCGTCAACGTCGAGCTCACGGAGGCGCAGGAGTACGACCTCGTCGGCCGTATAGTTTAGAAGTCGGCTACAATCTCCCCATGACCAAGCCCAAGGAATCCAGCGACTCGCTGGCACACCCGGTAGTCGAGCCGGCACACATCGTGGTGCCGGAGCGGAGGCGGAGTGCGGGAGACTACCTCGCGTTGGCGCTCGCGACGTGCGGCGTGGGACTCATCCCCGTCGCGCCGGGGACTTGGGGCTCGGGCGTCGGCGTCGCGGCCTACCTCGGGCTCGGGCACCTTTCGGAGCGCGTCTTCGACTACGGGGTCAGGCGCGGGCTAGACCTCTCGCCGCAGCAGTTCCCGGCCGTGCTGACGACGGTGTTGCTGCTCGCCATCCTCCTCGTCGCGCTCGTCGGGACTTGGGCGGCGACGCGGGCGGAGAAGCTTCTGGGGAAGAAAGACCCGGGCGCGGTCGTCGTGGACGAGGTGGCGGGGCAGCTCATCGCGTTCCTGTTCGTGCCGTGGCAGACGACGTGGACTTGGACGGTCGTCGCGGGCTTCGTCGCCTTCCGCGTCTTCGACATCTGGAAGCCGTACCCGGTCAGGAGGCTGGAAGGCCTGGGCGGTGGGCTCGGGATTATGGCCGACGACATGCTCGCCGGCTTCTACGCGGCGGCGACGATGTCTCTGCTCGTCACGCTACACCTACTCTACTACTGACCGAGGAGGGTTCGGATGGAAGAGACGCAAGACCCGAAGGCTTCGACCGAAAGCGGCGGCACGCCCGAGCGCGACGCGGAGGCGACGAGTTCCGAGACGCTGAGCGACATCGAAGAGAACGAGAAGGTGAGCACGGGCGGCTCGGGCAGTGGCACCGGCAGCGCGCTCGAAGGCTCCTCCCCCAAACCCGACGCCGGTGGCGAAGGCCGCGCCGACGGCAGCGAGACCGGCGGCCCGATGTGAAAAGCAGTAGGCAGTAGGCAGATGGCAGTAGGCAGTTAGAAGAATGGTTTTTAAACTGCCTACTGCCATCTGCCTACTGCCTACTTTCTCCTATGCCTGACATCAAAATATTCGTTGCGGACGACGTGAGCGAGAGCGGGCTTGAGCCTCTGCGCGCGGCCGGGTTCGTCGTCGAGAAGCGGACGGGGCTGAAGGGCGACGAGCTGGCGGAGGCCGTGGCCGGCGCCGACGGGGTCGTCGTGCGCAGCGAGACGAAGGTGACGGCGGCGCTGTTGGAGGCGGCCGGGCGTCTGCGCGTCATCGGGCGCGCGGGCGTCGGCGTGGACAACATCGACGTGGCGGCCGCCACCGCGCGCGGCGTCGTCGTGATGAACGCGCCCGACGGCAACACGATGACGACCGCCGAGCACACGCTCGCGCTGCTGCTCGCGCTCGCGCGGCGCGTGCCGCACGGGCAGGCGAGCCTGAAGGCCGGCCGCTGGGAGCGGAAGAAGTTCGTCGGCGTCGAACTGCGCGGGAAGACGCTCGGCGTCGTCGGCCTCGGGCGCATCGGCCGCGTCGTGGCGAGCCGCGCGCAGGGGTTCGAGATGAAGGTCGTCGCCTTCGACCCCTTCGTCGCGCCCGAGCAGGTGCGCGAGCAGGGGATCGAACTCGCCTCGCTCGAAGAGGTCTGCGAGCGCGCCGACTTCGTCACCGTCCACTCGCCCCTGACGCCCGAGACGCGCGGCCTCATCGGCGCGCGCGAGTTCGCGCGGATGAAGACGGGCGTGCGCGTCATCAACTGCGCGCGCGGCGGCCTGGTGGACGAGCGCGCCCTGTACGAGGCGATTAAAGAGGGGCGCGTGGCCGGCGCGGCGCTCGACGTGTTCGAGGAGGAGCCGCCGCCCGCCGACCATCCTCTGCTCTCTCTCGAAGAGGTCGTGGCGACGCCGCACCTCGGGGCCTCGACGCGCGAGGCGCAGGAGGGCGTGGCCGTCATCGTCGCTGAGCAGATGCGCGACTTCTTCCTGACGGGCGCGGTGCGCGGCGCGGTCAACCTGCCGGCGGTCGGCGCGCAGGAGTTGAAGGCGCTCGAACCTTACCTGCGCCTGGCCGAGCGTCTGGGTCGCTTCCAGGCGCAGATCGTTGACGAGCCCGTCCACGCCGTCGAGATCAGCTACGCGGGCGAGGCCGCGGGCCTCGACGCGGCGCCCGTGACGCGCGCCTTCCTCGCAGGACTCCTGCGGAACATGAGCGCGCGCGTCAACGTCGTCAACGCGCTGCTCATTGCGGAGGAGCGCGGCATCAACGTCACCGTCTCGCACCGGCACGCCGCCAGTACGGATGCGCGCGAGGCAGTGCGGACGCGCGTGCTGACGACGGCGGGCGAGCACACGGTGTCGGGCGCGCTCTTCGGCCCCGGCGCGGACGGGCGCATCACGGAGATCGAAGGGTTCCGTATCGAAGTCGTGCCGGAGGGCAATATGCTCCTGATGCGGAGCAGCGACGTGCCCGGCGTCGTCGGCCGCGTCGGCACCATCCTCGGCGATCACGACGTTAACATCAGCCGCTTCCACCTCGGCGGCCGGCGCGAGCGCGGCGGCGAGGCGATGTCCGTCATCGAGACTGACGCTCCCGTTGACGACTCGACCCTCGAAGAGCTGCGCGCCTTCGGCCCCGTCATCTCCGCCCGCCGTATCTCTTTGGAGGATTAGTAGGCGGTAGGCAGACGGCAGTAGGCAGTTAGGAAAAAGGCGAAAGATTAAAGAACCGGGGCGGCGAGTTATGAATCTCGCCGCCCCGGTTCTTTCAGTCGCCTACTGCCTACTGCCTACTGCTATTCAACGACGAAGCGCGTGCGTTGCGAGGTGGTGGTCTTGGCGGCGCGGTCGATGGCGGTGAGTTGCAGGACGTAGCGGCCGGGGGGGAAGGTCTGGAGGCTCAGCTCGGCCATGTAGGGGAGGCGCGCGAAGTCTGAGCCGTCGTCGGCCCGGAGCTTACTGAGCGGCGCGGTGAAGACCGGCTGGTCGTCGCGGAAGACCTGTATCTGGAGCGCCACGTCGGGCCGTCCGTCCGACCCCGCCGCGGGGTTGTAGACGAAGGTCAGGAAGCGTATGTGCGACGTGCGCGCGAAGCGGCGGTCGACGCTCAGGAGCACGCCGCGGGGCAGTTCGTCGTCCTTCATCTGCGTCGCCTGCTGCTGCGCGGTGGCGCGCTCGCCGACGAAGACGCTGCTCATCGCGAGCTGCTGCTTCTTCAACTCGGGCACTTCGACCCACTGCATCGCGCTCCCGGTCTTCCCGCTGTTCGAGTCGCGGGCGGCCGCGCGCACTTGATAGAGGCCTGGCCCGAGCGGGATGCGGAAGCTGTAGATGACGCGCTGCTGCGACTCGGAAACGAGCGGGTTCGGCGTGACGCTCAGGCGTTGGCCGAACTGCCTGACCGGCTTGCCGCGGTCGTCGATGACGGCGCCGAGCACGTCGAAGTCTGCGTGCCTCTGCTCGCCCTGGACGAAGGTGAGCGCCTCGCGCTCGAGTTCGACCGAGACGGTCAGCACGGTCTCGCCCGCCATGCCGTAGACGTAACCCGTGGCCAGGGAGGTCGGCAGCGCCGCGCGCGGGAGCGGCGAGTGCAGGGCCGCCGTCAGGTCGCGCTCGGCCGGGCTCGCCTTCTGCGCCCCGGGCGCGTCGTCCGCCTTCTTCTCCTTCCTCTTCTTCTCGGCGCGCGCGGCCTCGGGCGGCACCGCGCCGTTGTAGAAGCCGCGGCGGACGAGCACGCGCAGGTCGGGCCGCTCGCGCACGGCGACCTCGATGCGCTGGTACTTCGGCGAGCCGCCCGACGAAGCCGTCGCCTCCGGCTTCCACGCTAAAAGGTAGTAGAGCGAAGTCTCCTTGAGCGCGCCGGAGACGACGCGCCCGAGCGCGTTCGTGTTGACGAGCGCGCGGCCGCCCGTGTCGGCGGCGAGCGTGACGAGCGGCGCCTGCATGGCCGCGACCGCGCCCGTCTCGGTGCGCGCCAGCCGCCCCGCCGGGTCGAAGTTGCCCGACTCCGAGGCGTCCGGCGTCCCCGAGCGCAGACCCTGCGCGTCGAGCGAGTAGATGACCACGCCGGCCCGCGCCGCCGCGTCCGAGATGGCGCGCATCCGCTCGCGCAGCCCCGAGTCCCTCTCGTCCATGATGAAGCCGTCCGAGACGAAGAAGAGCACCTTGCGGCCCGGCAGCGGGCCGAAGCCGCGCACGACCGAGGCCAGCGTGTAGAGCGTGTTCAGCGCGACGACGTTCGACTGCTGGATGATGTTGTGCGCGCGCGTCTGCACCTGCGACTCGGCGAACTCGCGTTTGAGGAAAGGGTTCTCGCGCAGCAGCTGCTCGACGTAGTAGTCGATGACCGAGATGTCGTTGTGCTCGACGGCCATGGCCTGCACCTCGTTCATGGAGGGCGACTGGCCGTCGCGGACGGTGTAGGGGCGCGTGTTGATGCGTTCGGTCGCGGCGCGCATCACGGCCTTGTTGTCCGAGAGCTGCGAGAGGAAGCCGACCAGGCCGCTCGCGGAGATGACGGCGGCCTCGTCGTTCTGCCCGATCTCTTCGTCGATGAAGCGCTGGATGGTCTTGCGGATGTGGGTGGCGCTCGGGGGCGAGAGGTGCAGGTCGTCTACGAAGAAGACGACGGTGCGGCCGCGGTCGAGCGGGACGGCGCCGCCCGCCGCGTGGCCGTAGGCGCCGCCGCGCGCCGCGGCGATCTGCGCGTCCTCGTTGACGGTGCCGGCCTTGATGCGCTCGAAGAAGCTGATGGCCTGCGGCCGGCCGTCCACGCGCAGCTCGAACTGCTCGGGCTTGAGGCCGTCCACGAACTTGCCCGAGCCGTCGAAGACCATCACGTCGGTCTGCACCAGCTCGGTGCTGATGCGGACGATCTCCTCGTCCTCGTTCGCGGGGGGCGCGGGCGTGTCGGGTTGTTGCGCACGCGCGGGCGCGAGCAGGCAGAGCGCGGCGACAAACAAGTGCGCGAGGCGCGGACGGAAGAGCCTTCTGGAGAGCATCGCGGAGAACCCCTGTCCCGAGCCGCTCTGGGGTGACGGCGGCAGAAATATTACCACGCGTCCGCGCGCGCGTGGAGGGAAAACTGCGCGCGAAACTTTAATGTCCGGGGGGCGTATAAGTTCGCGTCTTTACGTCCAAATTTCCGTTCACTTGAGACTGATAGTGCAGATAATTAACCACAGAGACACAGAGACACAGCTTGATGTCTTATGTGTTCAAAGCTGTGCCTCTGTGTCTCTGTGGTGAAACCTTTCTTACTTCACTCTCAAGCTGAAATATATAAGCCAGTCGGCAAGAGTACCAACCTTTGAGCGAACAACAACCCACCCTCAGACTTGAGGACGTGACCAAGCGCTACGGCGAGTTCACGGCCGTCGGCTCTCTGAGCCTGACGGTGCGGCCGGGCCGCATCTTCGGGCTGCTCGGGCCGAACGGCGCGGGCAAGACGACGACCATCCGCATGATCGTCGGCATCACTCGCCCCGACGAAGGCAGGCTCGAACTCTTCGGCCGCCCCGTCACGCCGGAGTCGCAGAACCGCATCGGCTACCTGCCCGAAGAGCGCGGCCTCTACAAGCGCATGCGCGTCGCCGACCAGTTGAAGTTCTTCGCCGAGCTGAAGGGCTTCACGGGCCGAGCGGCGGACGGGGCCCTGGATCGCTGGTTCGAGAAGGTGAAGCTGTCGGACTGGAAGCGCAAGAAGGCGAGCGAGCTGTCGAAGGGCATGCAGCAGAAGATACAGTTCGTCGCCGCGGTGCTGCACGACCCAGACCTCCTCATCCTCGACGAGCCGTTCTCGGGACTCGACCCCGTCAACGTCGAGCTGCTGAAAGACCTCGTGCTCGAGCTGAAGGAGGCGGGCAAGACCATCATCTTCTCGACGCACCAGATGGAGGTGGCCGAGCGCATCTGCGACGACATCTGCCTCATCAACCGCTCGCGCAAGGTGCTCTCGGGCAGCATCCGCGAGGTCAAGAGCGGCTTCGGCCGCAACTCGGTCGCACTCCGCTACGAGGGCGGCGAAGGCGTGCTCGAAGACGAAACGCTCGTCGCCTCCGTCGAGCGCCACAGCGACGACCTGGAGGCGCTGCTCGCGCCCGGCGCCGACGCGCAGGAATTACTCGGACGCCTGCTCGCCGCGGGCGCGCGCGTGTCGCGCTTCGAACTGGTCGAGCCTTCCCTGCACGACATCTTCATCGAGAAAGTGAGTGGCGGCGAATGACCCCTCTGACGAAGTTCCGCGCGGTCGTCAAGCGCGAGTACGTGCAGCGCGTCCGCAGTCGCATGTTCGTCATCGTCACCGTGGGCGCGCCGCTCATGTTCGCGCTCTTCACGGTCGTCCCCATCCTCATCGCCGGCATCAAGACGGGCGGCCCGACGCGCGTCGCCGTCGTGGACGAGTCGGGCCGCATGTACGCACGCGTCCGCGACTCGCTCACGAACGCGCAGGCGAGCCGCGACGAGGACGACGACGAGGAGGAAGTGCCGAAGGCCGCGCAGGGCACGATGAATCAGAACTCGCGCGCGCGTATGGAGCAGATGACGAAGGCCGCGGCGCAGAGCTACCAGGTCGAAGAAGTCCCGGCGGGCGGCCTCGGACTGGGCGAGCTGAAGGCGCAGCTCGACGAGCGCGTGAGGCGCGACGAGCTGGACGCGTACCTCGTGCTCCCGCGCGACGTGCTCGCGGGCGGCGAGACCGAGTTCTACACGCGCAACGTGAGCGACGTGTTCACGCGCGGGCAGGTGCGCAACGCGCTCGTCCGCGCCGTGCGCGACGCGCGCCTGGACGAGCGCGGCGTCGGCCCCGACGTGATGCGCGCCGTTAACCAGCCCGTGCGCCTGAAGGCTTCGAAGGCGGGCGGCGGCGGCGAGGCCGACCGCGGGCAGGGCTTCTTCCTCGTCTTCGGCGCGGGCTTCCTCATCTACCTGACGATTCTCATGTACGGGCAGGTCGTCCTCGGCGCCGTCATCGAGGAGAAGGAGACGCGCATCGCCGAGATACTCTTCTCGTCCATCCGCCCGTTCACGCTGATGACGGGGAAGCTGGTCGGCGTCTCGCTCGTGGCCCTGACGCAGTTCGCCATCTGGGGCCTGGCCTTCGTCGGCCTCGGCGCCTACCTCGCGGCGGGCGGCGCCTCAATCGCCATCCCGCAGGTGCCGCCGAGCGTCTACGCCTACGTCGTGCTCTTCTTCCTGATGGGCTACTTCATCTACGCGACGCTCTACGCCTTGGTCGGGTCGATGGTGACGACCTCGCAGGAGGGCGGGCAGCTCGCGATGCCGATCATCATGCTGCTCGTCGTCGGCTTCTACCTCGCGTTCCCCGTCATCCGCAGCCCGAACTCCTCGTTCGCCGTCTGGGTCTCGCTCGTCCCTTTCTTCGCGCCCATCACGATGCTCATCCGCATCGTCTCGCAGGAGCCGCCCCTCTGGCAGATCCTGCTCTCGCTCTGCATCGGCTTCGCGACCGTGGCGGCGCTGCTCTGGCTCGCCGGGCGCGTCTACCGCGTCGGCATGCTCATGTACGGCAAGCGCGCCACCATCCCGGAGATGCTGAAGTGGGTGCGACAGCCCTGAAGAAGATGCCCATCGAGATAGAGAAGAAGTACAGGCTTGAGCCCGAACGTCTGGAGCCTCTGCGCCGGAGACTGAGGGAAGTCGGGGCGGCGGGGCGGGGGAGTGCGGAGTTCGAGGAGAACGTGATCTACACGGGGCCGGGCCTCGACCCCGCGCGGCGCGTGCTGCGGCTCAGGAGGAGAGACGGGCGCGCGCTCTTCACGTTCAAGGAGCGCGACCTTTCGGACTCGGCCGTCAAGCGGCAGCGCGAGGAGGAGACGGAGGTGTCGGACGGGGACGCGCTGGCGGCCATCCTCGAAGCGCTCGGCTACAGGCCCGCGCTCGTCTACGAGAAGCGGCGCGAGACCTGGCACGTCGGGGGGGCGGAGGTCGTTTTAGACGAGCTGCCGTTCGGACTCTTCGTCGAGATTGAGGGCGAGGAGGCGCGCATCCTGGAGGTCGAGAAACTCCTCGGACTCGACTCGGCGGAGGCGGAGCACGCACCCTACCCGGAGCTAACCTTGCGCCACGGCGTGAAGCTGGGCGACGCGTTCGAGGCGCGTTTCTGATTCAGGGAAGCTGCATCGGCCGCTCGCCCGCACGTGGGCGGGCCTCGTGCGGCGGGGGCAGGAGGTCTGAGAAGTCGTAGACGATGTTGCCGTCGTTCTCGACCTGCACGTTCGCCGCGCCCTGCAGAGCCATCCGTTCGAGCGCGGCGCGGCTCTCCTCGATACTCGCGCGACAGTGGAGCGCGACCATCCCCACGGTCAGCCGGCAGCCCTTCGCCGCGGCGAGCTGTAGAATCCTGTTCTCGAGGTCGAAGTCCGGCGGCGCGGGCGTGCGGCGCATAAACTTCCACGCCGCAAACACGCCGATGGCGGCCAGCCCGACGAAGAAGAAGAGTAGCCCGATGACCACGCCCGTCTTATCCGGTTCGCGGCCGGAGATAAGGTCGCTGATGGCGGCGAAGACGAAGATGAGGCTGACGAGGGAGCCGCAGATGCTCAGGATGCCGCATCCGTAACGGAGGGGGCCGGGCGTCGAACTTTTCTGATTCTGTTGTCTGTTGGGGGTCATTCAAAGCTTGCCGGGGGCACTGACTTAAACGAACGAGCGGCGAGTATATTCGTCGCCCCTCAGGCTTTCAAGTCTGACACGTGACATCAAAAAGAAGCGGCCGCGCCCTTTAACGAGCGCGGCCGCTTCCTTACTGACAGAAGTCAGTGGGTGATTACATGCCCATGCCGCCGCCCATGCCGCCGGGCATGGCGGGCGTCTTGTCGTCCTCGGGCAGCTCGGAGATGAGCGCCTCGGTCGTCAGCATGAGGCCCGCAATCGAGGCCGCGTTCTGGAGCGCCGAGCGCGTCACCTTCGCGGGGTCGATGACGCCCGCGTCGACGAGGTCTTCGAACGTCTCGCTGGCCGCGTTGTAGCCGTAGGACTCCTTCTTGGCCTCGCGCACCTTCTCGACGATGACCGCGCCCTCCTTGCCGGCGTTCGAGACGATCTGGCGGAGCGGCTCTTCGAGCGCGCGGCGCACAATCGTCACGCCGATCTGCTCGTCGGCGTCGCCCTCGCCCTCGTCGTTGGCGCGGAACTTGTCGAGCGCCTTCGCCGCGCGCACCAAGGCGACTCCGCCGCCGGGGACGATACCCTCCTCGACGGCCGCGCGCGTGGCGTGCATCGCGTCCTCGACGCGGGCCTTCTTCTCCTTCAGCTCGGTCTCGGTCGCCGCGCCGACGCGGATGACCGCGACGCCGCCGACCAGCTTCGCGAGGCGCTCCTGCAACTTCTCGCGGTCGTAGTCCGACGTGGTCTCCTCGACCTGCGCGCGGATGGTCTTGACGCGCGCCTGCACGTCGGCGTCCTTGCCGCCGCCGTCGACGATGGTCGTGTTGTCCTTGTCGATGGTGACCTTCTTGGCACGGCCGAGGTCTTCGACCTTGATGTTCTCAAGCTTGATGCCGAGGTCTTCCGAGATGACCTTGCCGCCCGTCAAAATCGCGATGTCTTCGAGCATCGCCTTGCGGCGGTCGCCGAAGCCGGGGGCCTTGACGGCCGCGACGTTCAGCGTGCCGCGCAGCTTGTTGACGACGAGCGTAGCGAGCGCCTCGCCTTCCACGTCCTCCGCGATGATGAGGAGCGGCTTGCCGCCCTTCGCGATCTGCTCGAGCAGCGGGAGCAGGTCTTTCATCGACGAAATCTTCTTCTCGTGGATGAGGATGAGCGCGTTCTCGAGCACCGCCTCCATCCGCTCGGGGTCTGTGACGAAGTAGGGCGAGAGGTAGCCGCGGTCGAACTGCATACCGTCCACCACGTCCAGCTCCGTGTCCATCGTGCGCGACTCCTCGACGGTGATGACGCCGTCGCGGCCGACCGTCTCCATCGCCTTGGCGATCATCTCGCCGATGGTGCGGTCGCCGTTGGCCGAGATGGAGCCGACCTGAGCGATCATGTCGCCCTTGACCGGCTTCGCCATCTTCTTGATCTCGGCCGTGGCGCGCTCGACGGCCTTGTCGATGCCGCGCTTGAGCGCCATCGGGTTCGCGCCCGCCGCGACGGTCTTCACGCCCTCGCGGAAGATGGCCTGCGCGAGCACGGTGGCGGTGGTGGTGCCGTCGCCGGCCACGTCCGAGGTCTTCGAGGCGACCTCGCGCACCATCTGCGCGCCCATGTTCTCGAGGCTGTCCTTCAGCTCGATCTCCTTCGCGACCGTCACGCCGTCCTTGGTGATGGTGGGCGAGCCGAACTTCTTGTCGAGGACGACGTTGCGCCCCTTGGGGCCGAGCGTGATCTTGACCGCGTCGGCGAGCTGGTTGACGCCGCGCAGGATCGCCGCGCGCGACTCCTCACCGTGAATTACTTGCTTA
>Ga0213876_10001254_pt1 | contig 16033 bp, 13 predicted proteins | sample BarmaccomBMRX_R9_FD_160113 | JGI IMG/M metagenome (GOLD analysis project Ga0213876, IMG submission 160113) | Root-associated microbial communities from Barbacenia macrantha in rupestrian grasslands, the National Park of Serra do Cipo, Brazil - RX_R9 | ecosystem: Host-associated > Plants > Roots...
CTACCCGTGGCGCACGGAGCCGACAACGTAATTCGAGCTGATTCACAGGAAGTTCGCCCAGACGTCGCTACTTGATCTCGGCGAGCACCGTGCCCTGGGTGATCGCGGCACCGGGCTCGACGGCCAATCCGGTGATGGTGCCGTCCTTGTGCGCGGTGACCGGGTTCTCCATCTTCATCGCCTCGAGGACCACCACCAGATCGCCGGCGGAGACTTCCTGTCCCTCTTCGACCGCGACCTTGACCACGGTGCCCTGCATGGGTGCGGTCACCGCGTCCCCGGAGGCCGCCGCGCCCGCATGTGAGCCCCGCTTGCGTGGCTTGGGCTTCTTGCGCACGACGCCCACCGCGTCGGGCGAGCCGTTGGACAGTGCCAGGTCGCCGGGCAGCGAAACCTCGAGCCGCCTTCCGCCGACCTCGACCACCACTTTCTGCCGTGGCCGGGTCTCGTCTTCGTCAAGGGGTTCGCCGCCGGTGAACGGTTCGATGGTGTTGTCCCATTCGGTCTCGATCCAGCGGGTGTGCACCGTGAAGCCGTTCTCGTCTCCGATGAATGCCGGGTCGGACACCACCGCGCGGTGGAACGGGATGACCGTGGCCAGGCCTTCGACCTGGAATTCGTCCAGGGCGCGGCGGGCGCGGGCCAGGGCCTCGTTGCGGTCTGCGCCGTAGACGATCAGCTTGGCCAGCATCGAATCGAACTGACCGCCGATCACCGAACCGCTCTCGACGCCGGAGTCCATCCGCACGCCGGGGCCGCTGGGCGGGTGGAACTTGGTTACCGGTCCGGGGGCGGGCAGGAAGCCGCGCCCGGCGTCCTCGCCGTTGATCCGAAACTCGATGGCGTGCCCGCGCGGGGTGGGGTCCTCGGTGATGTCGAGCTTCTCGCCGTTGGCGATCTTGAACTGCTGCAACACCAGGTCGATGCCCGCGGTCTCCTCGGTGACCGGGTGCTCCACCTGCAGCCGGGTGTTGACCTCCAGGAAGGAGATCAGGCCGTCCTGACCCACGAGGTATTCGACGGTCCCGGCGCCGTAGTAGTGGGCCTCTTTGCAGATCCGTTTGGCGGATTCGTGGATCTCTTTGCGCTGCGCGTCGGTTAGGAACGGCGCCGGCGCCTCTTCGACCAGCTTCTGGAAGCGGCGCTGCAGCGAGCAGTCCCGGGTGCCTGCGACGATCACGTTGCCGTGCTGGTCGGCGATCACCTGCGCCTCGACGTGACGGGGCTTGTCCAGGTAGCGCTCCACGAAGCACTCCCCGCGGCCGAATGCGGCGACGGCCTCGCGGGTGGCCGAGTCGAACAGTTCGGGGATCTCCTCGAGGGTACGGGCCACCTTCATGCCGCGGCCCCCGCCGCCGAAGGCGGCCTTGATCGCGATCGGCACGCCGTACTCCTCGGCAAAGGCGACGACCTCGTCGGCGTTCTTCACCGGGTCGGGAGTGCCGGGCACCAGCGGGGCCTGCGCGCGGGCGGCGATGTGGCGGGCGGTCACCTTGTCGCCGAGGTCACGGATCGACTGCGGGCTGGGCCCGATCCAGATCAGGCCCGCATCGAGGACCGCCTGGGCGAAATCGGCGTTCTCCGACAGGAAGCCGTAGCCGGGATGAACGGCGTTGGCGCCGGACTTGGCCGCGGCGTCCAGGAGCTTGCCGAAGTCCAGGTACGATTCCGCCGAAGTCTGGCCCCCAAGGGCGAACGCCTCGTCGGCCAGCGCCACGTGCGGAGCCTCGGCGTCGGGTTCGGCGTAGACCGCCACGCTGGGCAGGCCCGCGTCGCGGGCCGCCCGGATCACCCGTACCGCGATCTCGCCGCGATTGGCGACCAGAACCTTCGAGATCCTCGAGCTGGCGTGACTGGCCACTGCGCCTCCTGTGGGACTGGACGTCTTTGCGTCTCTGTCGAAAATGTCTCTTTAAGAGAATTTCTTACAAGTCTTGTCGGGGGAAGTTTATGCGGCGCGCCGTCGGCGGTATAACCCGGCTCCACTCACCGGGTTTGGCGGCCGGACTCGCGCAGTCGACGTTTGATCCGGGCCAGCATGGCCGACATGCCCCGCAGCCGAAGGGGGCTGATCAGAGCGGCCAGGCCCAGGTCGGTATAGAAGTCGTCGGGCACGGCCAAGATGTCGGCGGCGGGTTGCTCGTCCAAGCCGGCGGCCAGGATCGAGGCGAACCCCCGGGTGGTCGGGGCTTCGGCAGGCGCGCTGAAATGCAGCCGCACCCGGCTCGGGTCGCTGGCATCGACGTGCAGGAACAGCGGGGACTGGCATTCGGGCACCGGCTCCATCGCCGCCTCTGTCAATTGAGCCGGCAGGGCCGGTAATTCAGTGGCGAACTCCAGCAGCAGCTTGAGCTTGTCCTGGCCCTGGACTTCGGCGAAGTCGGACACCACCTCGGCCAACGGGGCGGGCAAGCTCATCACGGGGATACAACGCCGGGGCTTTCACCCGCGACGATCGGCGCGCGCACGGTGTTGCCCCACTCGGTCCACGACCCGTCGTAGTTGCGCACGCCGGGCTTGCCCAGCAAGTGGGTGAGCACGAACCAGGTGTGGCTGGAGCGCTCTCCGATGCGGCAATACACGATGCTCCGGTCGTCCGGGGTTATGAATCCGTAGAGCTCGTCCAGCTCTTCGCGGCTGCGGAAGCGGCCGGCCTCGTCGGCGGCTTTGGCCCACGGGATCGACCTGGCGGTGGGGATGTGGCCGGCCCGCAGCGCGCCCTCTTCCGGATAGTCGGGCATGTGGGTGCGCTTGCCGGTGTACTCGTCGGGTGAGCGCACGTCGACCAACGGCTGGCTGCCCAGGCCGGACAGCACATCGTCCTTGAACGCGCGGATCGGGGCATCGTTGCGCTGTACGACGGGGTAGCCGGCGGATGTCCTGGACGGGACCTCCAGGGTGGTGTCCCGGCGTTCGGACAGCCAGAGGTCGCGGCCGCCGTTGAGCAGCCGAACGTCGGGATGGCCGAACAGCGTGAAGACCCACAGCGCATACGCCGCCCACCAGTTGTTCTTGTCGCCGTAGATCACCACGGTGTCGTCGCGGGCGATGCCTTTGCGGTTCATCAGGTCGGCGAACTGCTCGCCGTTGATGTAGTCGCGGACTAGCGGGTCGTTGAGGTCGGTGTGCCAGTCGATCTTGACCGCTGTGGGGATGTGGCCGACGTCGTACAGCAGGACGTCCTCGTCGGACTCGGCGATGACCAGGCCGGGCGTGCCCAGATGGGCTGACAACCAGTCGGCGGTCACGAGCCGTTCGGGGTGGGCGTAGGCCGACAGGGTTGGGCTTGGATCGGGCGGTAGCGGCACGCCTTAAAGCCTACCCATCTGGCTTAGCTGAGCGGATTGGCTGCCCACAGCGCCGCCATCGACAGCCCGGCGCGGCTGAGCAGCGAACGCGTCACCGGCAAACCGAGGCCGATCACGGCGGACGGGTCTCCGTCGACGCGGTCGATGAACCAGCCGCCCAGGCCGTCCAAGGTGAATCCGCCCGCCACGCTCAACGATTCGCCGCTGTCCAGGTAGGCCTCCAGATCCTCGGGCGATGGCGTGCCGAAATGCACTGTGGTGATTGATGTTTCGGTATCCCGGAAGACGATCACGTCGTCCCGCAGGCGGACGACGCAGTGGCCGGTGTAGAGCTGGCCGGCGCGGCCCGCCATGGCCTGCCACTGCCGGCGGGCCTCGTCGATCGATGCGGGCTTACCGCACAGCCGACCGTCGAGCTCGAGCATCGAATCACAGCCGATGACCACGCAATCGGATGCGACGATGCTGTTCGGGCTGGAGAGCGTGCCGGTCACCTGCGCGGCCTTGGCCTGGGCCAGGGCACGCACCACGTCGGCGGGCCGCGCATCGGACCCCAGGCCCGCTGCGACCAGATCCTCGTCGACGCCGGAGACCCTGACTAACGGGTCGATGCCGGCCTGGCGGAGGACCTTGAGTCGACCGGGCGAGGCGGACCCGAGTACCACGCGGGTCATCGGCGCCGCTCCTCGATCCCGGCTCGAAACTCCAAGCCGGCATCATCGTCGTCGGCGCGGGTCATCGGCGCATGTGTATCCGTTCCTGCAGGGTGACCCGTTGATAGTTGGAAATCGCGTAGCGCAGCTTGTCCACCGGCAACCCCCAGCGGCTGCTCTCGGTCAGTCCGGACTGGGCCGCGCCGCCGGACGCTCCGCCCAGCACCGCGACCAGCGCGGCGAGCTCCTCATCGGTGGGTCGGCCCCTGAGGATCTGGATGTGGGGTTCGTTCACGCAGTTTCCTCACTCACAGTGCTCGCAGTGCTCACAGCGGCACGTTCCCGTGCTTCTTCGGCGGCAGATGGGCGATCTTGCGTTCCAGCAGCCGCAGCGCCGTGCCGACATAGCCACGGGTGTGTGACGGCGGGATGACCGCATCGACGTATCCGCGTTCGGCGGCGACGTAGGGGTTGACCAACGTGTCCTCGTACTCCTGCTGCAACTGCAGGCGGAGCTCGTCGACTTCCTTGCCCTCCTTGGCGGCCTCGGACAGCTGCTTGCGGTAGACGAAGCCGACGGCGCCGGAGGCGCCCATCACCGCGATCTGCGCGGTCGGCCAGGCCAGGTTGACGTCGCAGCCCATGTCTTTGGAACCCATGACGCAATAGGCGCCGCCGTAGGCCTTGCGGGTGATGACGGTGATCTTCGGGACGGTGGCCTCGCCGTAGGCGTAGAGCAACTTGGCGCCGCGGCGGATGATGCCGTTGTATTCCTGGCCGGTGCCGGGCAGGAAGCCCGGGACGTCGACCAGCATGACGATCGGGATGTTGAAGCAGTCGCAGGTCCGCACGAACCGGGCCGCCTTCTCCGAGGCGTTGATGTCCAGGCAGCCGGCGAACTGGGTGGGCTGGTTGGCGACGATGCCCACCGGCCGCCCGTCGATACGCCCGAATCCGACCACGATGTTCTGGGCGTAACCGGCCTGGATTTCCAGGAACTCGTCGTCGTCGAGGATGCGGACAATCACTTCGTGCATGTCGTAGGGCTGGTTGGGCGAGTCGGGGATCAGCGTGTCCAGTTCGAGGTCCTCTTCGGTGAGGTTGTCCTCGATCGCGCCCTCGGGCACGGGTACGGGGTCGCGCGGGGCGTCGGTGAAGTTGTTGGGCGGCAGGTAGCTCAACAGGTCGCGGACCCAGTCGAAGGCGTCCTGCTCGCCGGATGCGACGTAGTGCAACGTGCCCGACTTGGCCATGTGGGTGTGCGCGCCGCCGAGTTCCTCCATGGTGACGTCCTCACCGGTCACCGTCTTGATGACGTCGGGGCCGGTGATGAACATCTGGCTGGTCTGGTCGACCATGATCACGAAGTCGGTCAGCGCGGGGGAGTAGACGTGTCCGCCGGCGGCCGCGCCCATGATCAGGGAGATCTGCGGGATGACGCCCGAGGCCAGGATGTTGTTGCGGAAGATCTTGCTGTAGAGGCCCAGCGAGACGACGCCCTCCTGGATGCGCGCGCCGGCACCGTCGTTGATGCCGATCAGCGGACGACCGGTCTTGATCGCCAGCTCCTGCACCTTGACGATCTTCTCGCCGTAAACCTCGCCCAGGCTGCCGCCGAACACCGTGGCGTCCTGGCTGAAGACGCACACGTCGCGGCCGTCGATGGTGCCGTAGCCGGTGACCACGCCGTCGCCCAGCGGCCGGTTGCTTTCCAACCCGAAGTTGGTGCTGCGATGCCGGGCCAGCGCGTCGAGCTCGACGAACGAGTCCTCGTCGAGCAGGGCGTAGATACGTTCGCGGGCGGTTAGCTTGCCCTTGGCGTGCACCTTGTCGACGGCGGTTTCGCCGACGGGATGCAGCGACTCTTCTCGGCGCTTGTGCAGTTCCGCCAGCTTGCCCGCCGTGGTGTGGATGTCGATCGTGTGCTCCTCGGCGGGTTCTGCGGTGTGGTCGGTAACGCTGGTCATGGGTCACGAGCTTAGCGGCGAGGTAGTCTCCGCTCGTGGCGGCGGTGGTCGATTGGGCCGAAGAACACGACGTGCTGGTCGCCGGGTCCGGTGGCGGGGGTGTTACCGGCGCCTACACCGCGGCCCGCGAAGGACTCGACGTGCTGCTGGTCGAGGCGACCGACAAGTTCGGCGGCACCACGGCCTACTCAGGCGGCGGCGGGGTGTGGTTCCCGTGCAACCCGGTACTGCTTCGCGCAGGCACCGACGACACCATCGACGACGCGCTGACCTACTACCACGCGGTGGTCGGTGACCGCACTCCCCGCGAACTGCAGGAGACGTTCGTGCGCGGCGGCGCCCCGCTGATCGAGTACCTCGAGCGCGATCCGAACCTGAAATTCGTGCCGCTGCCCTGGCCCGACTACTACGGCAAAGCGCCCAAGGCGCGGTTGGACGGCCAGCGGCACATCGCGGTGAAGCCGCTGAAGGTGGCCGCCGCCCCCGCACTGCGTGAGGTGATCCGCGGGCCGCTCGACACCGACCGGCTCGGCGCCGAAACGCCGGCCGACTACTACGTCGGGGGCCGCGCGCTGATCGCCCGGTTCCTCACTGCCATCGCGCAGTACCCCGGTGCGTCGCTGCGGCGCGAGACCGCCCTGGTCGAGCTGGTCGTGTCGGACGGCGCCGTGACGGGAGCGATGGTCGAAAGCAACGGCAAGCGCAAAGCCATCCGCGCCCGCCTCGGAGTGTTGTTGGCGGCCGGCGGTTTTGAGAGCAACGACAAGCTGCGCCGCGAATTCGGCGTGCCCGGCGTGGCGCGAGACACCATGGGTGGGCCGGGAAGTCGCGGCCTGGCGCACCTGGCTGGCATCGCTGCCGGTGCGGACACTGATCTGCTGGATCAGGCCTGGTGGTCGCCGGGCATGACGCACCCCGACGGTCGTTCGGCCTTCGCGTTGTGGTTCACCGGCGGCATCTTCGTCAACCAGGACGGCAACCGGTTCGTCAACGAATCCAGGGCCTACGACCGGGCCGGCCGCGAGATCATCGCCTTGCTGCAGGACGGGTCGATCACGTTGCCGTACTGGATGATCTACGACGACAGGGAAGGCGAGGTGCCGCCGGTCAAGGCCGCCAACGTCGCCATCGTGGAGGCCGAAAAGTACCGTAAGGCCGGGCTGTGGCACACGGCCGACACCCTCGAGGAACTCGCCGGCAAGATCGGCGTGCCGGCCGGTCGACTCGAGGCGACGGTGGCCCGGTTCAACGAATTCGCCGCCGCCGGCGTCGACCAGGACTTCGGCCGGGGCGACGAGGGTTTCGACCGCGCATTCTCTGCGGGCGCGGCGCCGCTGGTGCCGATCGACAAACCGCCGTTCCACGCCGCGGCGTTCGGCATCTCCGACCTGGGCACCAAGGGCGGGTTGCGCACCGACACCGCGGCCCGGGTGCTCGACACCTCCGGCAGGCCGATCCCCGGACTGTATGCGGCCGGCAACACGATGGCCGCGCCCAGCGGCGAGGCGTATCCCGGCGGCGGCAACCCGATCGGGACCAGCATGCTGTTCAGCCATCTGGCGGTGCGGGACATGCTCAACCGCGCGAATCTCCGAAACGTCTGATTAGCCGCTGCCGCACGGGTTTCGGGCATCGGTGGGGCCGGCGGCGCCGGGGTTCGGGAGCCACTGGCATCGGGGAGCAGGGGGCCGCGCCGGATCGCTCTTCGGCGCGCCGGGCCAGCACGGGCAGGCGCTCTAAGCTGAGCGGTCATGGACCGCGACCAGCCGCTGGACGAGGCCGTGCTGCGCGCGGGCCTGACCGGGATGTGGCGCCAACTCGATGTCGTCGAACGGACCGGGTCCACCAACGCCGACCTGTTGGCGCGGGCGGCGTCGGGAAGCGACATCGCCGGGCGGGTGCTGATCGCCGAGCACCAGACCGCCGGCCGTGGCCGCCAGGGCCGCACCTGGACGGCGACCCCGCGCACGCAGCTCAGCATGTCGGTGGGCGTCAGCGTGGTGGACGTCCCCGTCGCCTCCTGGGGCTGGCTGTCGCTGGCCACCGGCATCGCGGTGGTCGACGCGGTGGCCGGCCTCGGAGTGCGGGCGGGCCTCAAATGGCCCAACGACGTGCTCGCCGGTCCGCAGGACTCGCCGCGCAAGCTAGCCGGCATCCTGGCCGAGGTCGCCCGCCCGGCGGTGGTGGTCGGGCTGGGGTTGAACGTCACCGAGGCGCCCGACGGTGTCGACGGGGCGACGTCGCTACTGGATCTCGGCGTCGCGGCACCCGACCGGCAAAGCCTCGTCTGCACGCTGCTGGATGAGCTGAGCTCCCGGATCGCGCAATGGCGGCGCGGCGATTCCCAACTGGCGGCCGACTACCGGGCCCGCAGCCTGACCCTCGGATCGCGGGTGCGCGCCCTGCTGCCCGGCGACCGGGAGGTGATCGGGACCGCGACCGCCATCGACGAGCAGGGCCGGTTGTGCCTGGAATCGGCGGGCCGGGCCGTGGTGGTGTCGGCCGGCGACGTCATTCATTTGCGCTGATTTCACGCCATCGCCTCGGCCCACGCGATATGGCCTTCGAAGCCAAGCGATTTCGCCATGTCCCGGTAACCATCTCGGAGGTGGGTGTAGTTCGCGCTATCGCCGCGCGCCCGTGCCAGCAGCGCTTGTAGTCGCAGCAGAAAGACGTCGCGCACGGCCAAGTCCGCTGTAGTCGGCGCCGTCGCTAACCGTCCGATCGCGGCCTCGGCTTCGGCCACGTCACCGTCGGCGTCGCGTTCCAGCAGCGTCTCCACCAGCACACCCGTCGCACAGACGCCCCAACACAGCAGCTGCCCCTCGCGCACCAGTTGCTCGATGGCCGCGCGCATGACCACGATGGCGTCGTCGCGATCTCCGCGCCGAGCCCTCTCCCGCGCCGAGTACACCTCGACGGTCGGTAGATCGGACAGGTTGTGTCCCCGGCGCACCAGCTCTTCGCCGACCTCAGCCAGCACCTGCTGACCGCGTTCGTGCTCGGCAGCCGTATGGCGATGCACCAGCGCAACGCCTAGGGTCAGCCGGGCCGCCGACACCGCGTTATCGTGGCCGGATCGTTCGGCAATGTGCACGGCGTCCTCGATCTCGCGCACCACGGAATCTTCTGGCCGCACGACTCCAAGCGGTATTCCCACGCAGTAGGCGTAGGCGATCACCATCATGTACATCGGGGGATCGGCGTTGCGGGCCATGGTGAGGCCGCGCTCTAGGTCCTCTCGCCATCCGCGACGGCCCAGGCAATACCGGGCGATGGCCCGCGACGTCAGGGCAAGCGCAAGGGGGGACCCGATAATGAAGTTGCCTTTGGCCGGATCATCGTCGGCCAGCTCGATGACCCTCTGCGACCACCGCAGGGCGTCGGAATATTCGCCGCTTTGGCCCCTGGCGAGGATGGGGGACATGGACAGCCCCACCGTCAAGGTGGGATCGCCGATCGACTCGATGAGCGCCCAGGCTTCCGACGCCAGCTGTGTGGCTTCGCGCATCCGGCCGCGATAGTTGTGATCCATCACCAATCCCGCCATCGCGATAGCCAGTGAGGTCTTGTCGCCGGCGGCCGCGCACAACTGCCGCAATTCATCGAAGCGGTCGCCGGCGACGCTCACAAAAGTTCGCCAAGCCGTCCCACACAACATCGTGCGCGGAGCGATGCGCATGGCGTCTCGGTTGTCGTCGTCCGCCGGTAGTGCGTCGGCGATCGTTTGGGCACGCTCCCAGCTCAGTCGCGCCGCGATGAAGTCGCGGTGGGTGGCCCACGCCGCGGCGCGCATGTGCCAGCCGTAGGCGGCGTGCAGATCACCGGCGGCCTCCAGATGCTCGGCGATCAGCGCCGCGTTTTGTTCTCCTGCCGCCGGGTCACGCGATTGGATTGCGGTCGCGACCCGCCGGTGCAGCTCGGCGCGATCGGATTTGAGCTGTGAATCATGGGCCACCTTGCGAATCAGCGGATGGTGGAATACGTACTCGGGTTGCGGGGTGAATTCCATCTGATCGATAAGTTCGCCCTCGACCAGCTCGGCAAGAACGGGAGTAATCCCCAATGTCTCGAGCAGGTCCCGGCCGAACCGCGAGCCGACCACTGCCGCCGCACTCAAGGTCCGCTTGGCCGCCGGGTTGAGGCGGTCGATGCGCGCGGCGATGGTCGCCTGCAGGGTGGCGGGCACGCCGACCTCTGCGACGTCGGCCGGCGACATGTAGGCGCCGCGGTTCCCCCGCAGTACACCGCGCTCGGCCAGGTCATGCACCATCTCCTCGGCAAAAAACGGATTACCGGCGGCTCGCTCGGTGATCACGGTTGTCAATCCGCCCACTGAAGGTTCCGGCCCAAGTAGCTCGGCCACCAATGCTGCGGTATCCGAATCACTCAGCGGCGCCAGGGCTATGGTCTGAGCGCCCGGAAGCGTGCTCAGCGCCCCCCGATATTCGGGCCGGTAGGTGATCAGTACCAGTGACGGCGTCTGCGAGATCACCCCGAGAAAATCCGCGAGCATGGATTCGCTCACCTCGTCGATCCAGTGTGCGTCCTCGACGACATAGACCGCGGGGGCATCGCGGGCCAGCAACGCGGCGTTGACCAGCGCGGTCAATCGCCGGCGCCGCGCATCCGGCTGGATCCTGGGGAGGTTCACGTCGGGATCGGCGATGCCCAGCAGGTCGTCGAAGAGCAGCAAGTCTTCGGCCTCGGCGTCGCGAGCGCGGGTCCGTACCTGGGCGCGGGCCGCCGGGCCGTCCAGCTCACCCACACCGCTGGCCGCCCGTAGCAGCCGCGCTACGGCCACGAAGGCAACGTCGCTGGTATGCGACTCACAGAAGGCAGAACACACGCGGACACCCCGGACGGCCGCCATCGCGGCGACCTCGCGCACCAGACGACTCTTGCCGATGCCCGCCGCTCCCCGCACGCCGACCACCGCGCCGTGGCCCTCGACGGCACGCTCCAGCAGGCCTTCGACGGTGGCCATTTCGGGGCGCCGGCCTACCAGAATCGACTCGGCGCGCCCGGCGCGACGCCGTTCCGACACGCTCAACAGCTGCTGGGCACAGACCGGTTGGTCGGCACCTTTGATACGGACCAGTTCAGGGTTATCGAGCACAGCCGCATCCTCGACCAGCCGCGCGGTGGATGCGCTGAGCATCACCGCGCCGGGCGGAGCGACGGACTCCATCCGCTGGGCAATTCCCACCTGCTCGCCGATGGTGGTGTAACCCAAAGCGCCCGAACCGATTTCACCGGCAATCACCTGACCGGAATTGAGGCCCACCCGCAGCCGCAGGTTCACCCCGTCGCGGCGTTCGACGTCAGCGGCCAGGCGCTTGGCTTCACCCTGAACACCCAGTGCGGCCAAACACGCGCGCAGAGCGTGATCCTCGAGCGCGGCCGGCGCCCCGAAAACGGCCATGATGCCGTCTCCGGTGAATTTGTCCACTGTGCCGCCGTAGCGGTGCACCACCGCCGCCGAGCGAGTGACCAGCTGGGTCATGATTTCCCGTAACCGCTCCGCGCCGACCGCCGCCGCGATCTGCATCGAGTGAACAACGTCGGCAAACAGCACAGTGACCTGCTTGTACTCCGCCGGTGTGCCCGCTATCTCGGTCGGTGACCCGCACTCATGGCAGAACTTCTCGCTCGGCCGCAATTCGGTGCCGCATGTCATGCATGCCAATACGGTCGTCACGACAGCACCATCCATTTCCGGCTACGGCGATCCCGTCAGCCCAACAATAGGGTGCTTAGCAGGCGCAAAACCAGCGTCTCCATGGCGGAGAACCGCACCCGCGACGTATGTTGACAGCCGTGACAACTGTCGCCGTCCTGGGCGGTGGAGTCGCGGGTCTCAGCGCCGCCCACGAGCTGGCTACGCGCGGGTTCGACGTGACCGTCTACGAGTGGCGCGACGTGTTCGGCGGGAAGGCCCGCTCGATACCCGTGCCGAAAACCGGAGCCGGGTCTGCGGCATTGCCCGGCGAGCACGGCTTCCGCTTCTTCCCCGGCTTCTACCGTCACTTGCCGGACACTATGGCGCACATCCCGGACGGCAACCCGGCCGACAACCGGAGCGTCGCGGACCACTTTGTCGCAGCGACCCGGGTGTTGCTGGCACAAGACGACGGTGAACCGGAGCTCGTCGCGCCCGCCGAGTTGCCCTCCTCGTTGAACGATGTCGAGGTCGCAACGCGGTTCGTGTGGGAATTCGGCACTCGTTTGGGTCTCAAGCCCGCCGAGTTGTCGGTGTTTGTGGAGCTGTTGCTGACGTTGCTCACCTCGTGTGACAAGCGCCGTTATGACGAGTGGGAGCAAATAAGTTGGTGGGAATACAGCGGCGCAGAGCAGCGGTCGCCGGCGTTTCAGAAGTTCCTTGCCGACGGGCTGAGCCGTTCGCTGGTCGCGGCGCGGGCGCGCGAGATATCGGCACGCACCGGCGGACTGATCCTTTGTCAACTGCTGCTAAGCCTGATGCGACGCGGCGGGCGGGTCGACCGGGTGCTGGACGGCCCCACCAGTGAGGTGTGGATTGACCCGTGGGTCGAGTACCTGCGCACCACTGGCGTTGCGTTGCGTTCCGGTTGGGAGGTCGCCGGGATCGACTGCGACGGCCATCGCGTCACGGGTGTGACGTTGCAGGATGGCAACAGCACGGAGCGTGTGACGGCCGACCATTACGTGGCCGCGCTGCCGGTGGAGCGGTTGCGCCTGCTGATCTCGCCGGCGCTCCGCTCGGCGGAGCCGCGGCTGGCAGCGCTGTCGGCATTGGTCACGCGATGGATGAATGGGGCCATGTTCTACCTCAAGCGGGATGTCCCCCTGCAGCGCGGCCACGCCATCTTCATCGACTCTGAGTGGTCGCTGACCGCAATCTCGCAGGCGCAGTTCTGGGCCGGCATCGATCTCAAGCAACGCGGCGACGGCGACGTCGCCGGGATTTTGTCGGTCGCCATCTCGGAATGGGACCGCCCCGGTCGTCGCACCGGAAAGGTGGCTCACGCGTGCACCATGGACGAGATCTGCGAGGAAGTCTGGGGACAGATGGTCGACCATCTGGGTAGCGCCACGCTGGATTTCAACAACGTCGACAGCTGGTTCCTCGACCCCGACATCGAGTTTCCAAATACCACCGCGACGACCAACCTCGAGCCGCTGCTGATCAACACCGCTGGCTCTTGGGCCAACCGGCCGGACGCGGTGACGCACATTCCCAACTTGTTTCTCGCCGCCGATTTCGTTCGAACCCATACCGATCTGGCGACAATGGAGGCTGCCAACGAGGCGGCCCGGCGCGCGGTCAACGGCATTCTCGACGCGACAGGCTCGGCCGCCGCCCGTTGTGGGGTCTGGCCGCTGCACGAGCCGCGCGTCCTCGGTCCGTTTCGCGAATTCGACCGGCTGCGCTATCGATTGCGGCGCCCCGCCGCCAAGCTGACGGTGAGCAAGACCGGTGAGTTGGCGCGGAACGACCCCGTCGCGAGGGGGCTGCTCGCGGCAACAAACCATCTCGGTCGGGGCTGAGGTCGCGAACATGAGCTATCCGGACAATGCCCTGGCCGCCGGTGAACAGGTCGTGCTGCACCGTCATCCGCACTGGAAATGTCTGATCCTGCCTGTCCTGGTGCTGGTCTTGGTGACCGCATTGGCCGCGTTCGGATCGGGGTTCGTCAACTCGACGCACTGGCAACAGCTCGCCAAGAACATTATCTACGGTGTCGTCTGGGGAATATGGCTGGTGATCGTCGGCTGGCAGACCCTCTGGCCGTTTCTGAGCTGGGTGACCACGCACTTTGTCGTCACCAACCGGCGGGTGATGTATCGGCACGGGGTCCTGACCCGCAGCGGCATCGACATCCCGTTGGCCCGCATCAACAGCGTGGAATTCCGGGACCGGTTGTTGGAGAGGATGTTTCGCACGGGCACGTTGATCATCGAGTCCGCATCACAGGATCCGCTCGAGTTTTACGACATTCCGCGTCTGCGCGAGGTGCACGCGCTGCTATATCACGAGGTTTTCGACACCTGGGGCGCAGAGGACTCCGGGGCCCCAGGGGCCTCAGGGGCATTGCCCAGCTGAGAAAACCGGCTCGCCCGGTTGCGCCAGGAGCGCAAAAGGGTGACGTTGCTTTCTTCCAGGCCGCCCCCTATGGCGTCCTCGAAGACCTCGGCGATGCCGCCGGCGGTCAGGGCCGACTCCAGCGCCTTGTCGGGGTTGCGGGCGAACTGGTCGGGGAACACCCAGCGCCGGAACGCCCAGAAGCGGAATCCCATCTGCAGCAGGTTTCCGACGATGTAGGCCGAGACGAAGTCGGCGATGTTTTCCATGGTCAGCGACACCGTGGGCACCCGCAGCTGCAGTACGTAGCTGGAGAACCACAGCGGAGCCATGCTCAGCAGCACGCCGACGCCGCTGAACGCGAAAAACAGCAGCGCCTCGTGGTGTCGCTCACGGCCGCCGCGGTCGCGGAAGCTCCACTCCCGGTTCAGGATGTAGGAGGCGATGACCGCGACAATTCCCGCGATGACCTTGGCCGTCACCGGTTTGGACTCCAGAATTGTCAGCTTGAGCGTGTAAAAAATTGCCGTGTCGATGACGAACGTCGTACCGCCGACGATGGCGAATTTGATCAGTTCGTGGTGGCGTTCCGCATAGGGCTGAAACACCCCGGGGAGGCGCGCGATCGTGGCATCGGCAAAGGACACAACACCGCAGTCTACGGACGTACGCAGAATCGGCGCAAAATCTTACGTAACGATTGGGCGTCATGGCCGGTCAACACGCCGGTGAGTGTCATGACAACATGATGGCCGTGTCGAGTACCCGGAGCCCGGTGGTTGCGATGGTCGGCGGCGGTCAACTGGCCCGGATGACACATCAGGCCGCGATCGCGCTGGGGCAGAGTCTGCGGGTGTTGGCCGCGGCCCCGGACGACCCTGCCGCGCAGGTGGCGCACGACGTGATCGTCGGTTCCCATGCCGATCTCGACGACCTGCGCCGCGTCGCGAACGGCGCCGACGTGCTGACTTTCGACCACGAGCACGTTCCGACCGAGCTGCTGGAGAAGTTGGTCGCCGAAGGCGTGAAGGTGGCACCGCCGCCGCACGCGCTGGTGCACGCCCAGGACAAGCTGGTGATGCGGCGGCGCTTGGCGGCGCTCGGCGCCGCGGTGCCGCGCTACGCGGCGATCGAGACCTTGCAAGAGTTAAGCGAGGTCGACGCCTTCGCGGCCAGACTGGACGGGCCGATCGTGGTCAAGGCGGCGCGCGGCGGTTACGACGGTCGGGGCGTGCAAATCGCGGGCGAGCTGGCCCAGGCCCGCGCCATCGCCCACGACTACCTGCGCTCGGGCGTGCCGGTGCTGGTCGAGGAGAAAGTGGACCTGCGGCGCGAATTGTCCGCGCTGGTGGCGCGCTCGCCGTTCGGCCAGGGCGCGGCATGGCCGGTCGTGGAGACGGTGCAGCGTGACGGGATCTGCGTGCAAGTGATCGCGCCGGCGCCCGCGCTGCCCGAGGAGCACGGCGCCGCGGCGCAGGAGCTGGCGCTACGGTTGGCCGCCGAACTCGACGTGGTCGGGGTTCTCGCGGTCGAGCTGTTCGAGACCTCCGACGGTGAGCTGCTCGTGAACGAGCTCGCGATGCGTCCGCACAACTCCGGACACTGGACCATGGACGGCGCGCGCACCAGCCAGTTCGAGCAGCACCTGCGGGCAGTACTGGACTATCCGCTCGGGGATACCGCCGCTATCGTGCCGGTGACGGTGATGGCCAACGTCCTGGGCGCCCCCGAACTGCCGGGGTCGACGCTCGACGAGCGGTTGCACCATCTGTTCGCGCGGATGCCCGACGCCCGGGTGCACCTCTACGGCAAGGCCGAGCGCCCGGGCCGCAAGATTGGGCACATCAACTTCCTCGGGGACGACATGTCCGGCGTCGCCAGCCTGCGTGAGCGGGCCGAGCGGGCCGCACACTGGTTGTCGCACGGGCAGTGGAGTGACGGATGGGATCCGCATGCAGGCGACGATGCGAGCAAAAGGAGCGGGCGCATATGACCCCTGAAACCCCCCGGGTCGGGGTCATCATGGGCAGTGACAGCGAC
>Ga0213876_10001255_pt1 | contig 16031 bp, 19 predicted proteins | sample BarmaccomBMRX_R9_FD_160113 | JGI IMG/M metagenome (GOLD analysis project Ga0213876, IMG submission 160113) | Root-associated microbial communities from Barbacenia macrantha in rupestrian grasslands, the National Park of Serra do Cipo, Brazil - RX_R9 | ecosystem: Host-associated > Plants > Roots...
CCGCGCTCGCCTGGCGCGGCGTGCCGAACACGGCCAAGACGCTGGTGCTGACCATGATCGACATCGACGTGAAGCCCAAGCTGTGGTCGCATTGGATCGTGGTCTATCTGCCGCCCGATTCCACCGGGCTGGACCGGGGCGTCCAGACGCTGCCCAAGGGCGCCTTCGGCGTGAAGAGCAACTTCGGCGACAACTTCTACGACGGCCCCTGCCCGCCCGACGGCTCGGGCGTGCATCATTATCGCTTCACGCTCTGGGCGCTGCCGCGCTTTTCCGACGTGCCGCCAAATGCGAGCGCGATGGAGCTTCAGACGGCGCTCGGCCTCATCGCCATCGACAAGGCGACGATCACGGGCTGGGTGAGGCGCTGATCACTTGCTCCACGAGGTGCGCCTGACCGTCCAGATCGTCGAATATTTGGGGCTGAAGCCGCAGCCGGTCTGGGACTTGAACTCGAAGATCGGCGAGTCGCGTTCGAGCGTGCCGGTGGCGTCGGTCTGCGCGCGCAGGTCTTGACTGAACACTCCGCCTTTGTCGAACAGCCCCACCACCTGTACCGCCACCGGCCCGTCGCAACCGTGCCAGGGAAGGCCGTTGATCTGGTCCGTGAAGTCCGAGCCCACGGGATGGAGATCGCCGGTGAAGACGTTGTTGCGCAAGCCGCCCAGCAGCAACGCGCTCACCTGCGATTCGAGCGCGTTGAAATCGCCGTGCCCATAGCTGCCGTCGCCGAAATTGAGCATGGCATAGCCGAAGCGCAGGCCGTCGGTCCGGCCCGGCACCAGGGTGAACGGCCCGATCGTCATGCCCTTGAAGGGATGGAAGCCGCCGCTCTGGTCGCCCTGCAGCGCGGCCTGCACGCAATCGGGCCCTGGGATTCCCACTCTGCAATGGACGCCGGCGCCGGCGTCGAAGGTTTCGCCGAGCAGCGTGGCCGTCAGCGAGTCGTTGTGGACGGCGCGCGTGTGATCGATGGTGAAGGTGTTCAGCGTCACGGTATAGGTGGCGGCGACCGGCGTGACGAGGGGCGTCTCGGACGTGCCGTGGCAGGTCCTGCCGGGGTCGACCGGCGGCAATTGACAGAAGCGTATGATCGCGGTCGCGTGCGGATCCGACGCCGGAACATGCCAGAACACGGCTCCGGACAGGGTGGCGTCGCCGGTGACATTGGGGAAGTAGTTGCTGTTGTCGGGCTTGCAGTCCTCATCTTCGCGGCTGACCGCGCAGACATAGCCGGTGACGGGATCGGGATTGTTGTAGGCCTTGGTCGTCAGCGTGTAATGCACCTTCTCCACGTCGTGCTCGACCGGCACGTCCGTAAGGGCCTGCGGCGCGATGGTGATGGAGAGCGACCTGACCAATTGACAGGCCGGCGGGCATCTCGCCGCGGCGCTCGACGGCACGGCCAGGAGCGCGAGCGCGCTCAACACGACAATCGCCGGAATGCGTTGAAGCTTCATGGCGGATCCCCCCGGATCGAAGCCACCTATAGTAGCACACGGGAGAATTCGCGCAAAATTACGGGGCGGTAACGTCGGTCAGCCGGTCGACGTCGCGCAGGGGCGGGAACAGCTTCATCCAGATCGCGACCACCGCGAGCGTGCCGAGCCCGCCGATGACCACCGCGGGCACCGTGCCGAACAGCGCCGCGGTGAAGCCGGATTCGAACTCGCCGAGCTCGTTGGAGGCGCCGATGAAGAGCATGTTGACCGCGCCGACGCGTCCGCGCATCGGATCGGGGGTCGCGAAGTTGATCAGCGCCGAGCGGACATAGACGCTGACCATGTCGGACGCGCCGATGACCGCGAGCGCCGCCAGCGACACCGCGAAGTTCGTCGAAAGGCCGAAGACGATGGTGGCCAGCCCGAACACGCCCACGCAGGCGAACATCGAAAGCCCCGCGCGCCGCTCGACCGGCCAGCGTGCCAGCGCGAAGGCGGTCGCCGCCGCGCCCACCGCGGGCGCGCTGCGCAGCACGCCCAGCCCCGTCGGGCCGACATGCAGGATGTCGCGCGCGTAGACGGGCAAGAGCGCCACCGCGCCGCCGAGCAGCACCGCGAAGAGGTCGAGCGAGATCGCGCCCAAGACCACCGGCCGCTCGCGCACGAAGCGCACGCCTTCGATCACGCGCGCGAGCCTGGAGGCCTCGCCGCGCACGGTTCGGTCGAGCTGGCGTCCACCCAGTCCCACGATCAGCGCCGACGCGACGAGGAAGCCGCCCAGGCACACGCCATAGGTCGCGACGGGCCCGAGCGCGTAGAGGAAACCGCCCAGCGCCGGGCCCGCGATCACGGCCGTTGTGAAGACCGAAGAGTTGAGCGCGATCGAGCGCGCGAGCTTCTCCGGCGGCACCAGGAAGGCAAGCAGCGAGCTTCCCGACGGCGCCGAGAACCCGCGCGCCGCGCCGAACAGGACGAGGATCAGATAGAAGGGCAGCGCGTCGTGCGGCCTCGAAAGGCTGAGCAAAAGGAACAGCGCGGAGCAGAGCCCCTGCACCACCAGCGCCGCGGCATAGACGCGCCGCTGGTCGACGCGGTCGGCGAGCTCGCCCGCGGGCAGGGTGAGCAGGAACATCGGCAGGAACTGGCAAACCCCCACCAGGCCCAGCGCCAGGGGCGTGCGCTCCATGTCGTAGATCTGCCAGCCGATGGCGACCGACTGGATCTGCATCGCCGCGGTCGAAAGGAAACGGCCCGAGATGAAGGAAAGGAAATCGATGCGGCGGTAGAGGACGGGCGGCGCTTCGGTCGTCATGTCGGGCGTGCGGTCATGATGTCGGGGCTTCGGTCGTCATGTCGCCTGCAAGCGCCGCATCCATTCCGCGCGCGTGATCGCCCAGATCTCGACCGGATAGTCCTTGCCGCCGATCCTGAGCACCGCCGTGCCGCCGCGCCTCTCGCCGAGGCGCTGCGCCACCTGCTGCGAGGCGACGTTGTTCGCGTCGATGCAGGAGATGAGCCGGTCGACCGGCTGCGTCATGAAGGCGTAGCGCATGGCGGCGCCGGCGGCTTCCGTGGCATAGCCCCGCCCCCAATATTGCCGGCCCAGGGTCCAGCCGATCTCGAGCCCCGGCCAGCCTTCGGGATTGATCATGCCGACGCGGCCCATCATCGCGCCGTCCGACTTGCGCTCGACCGCCCACTTGCCGTAGCCGCGGATCGCCCAATGGCCGGCGAGGCTGGCGAGCGAGCGCCACGCGTCGTTGCGCTCCATTACCCCGCCCAGGAAGGTCATCACTTGCGGATCGCCGTGTATGGCGGCGAGCGGCTCGAAGTCGTCCGCGCGCCAGCCGCGCAGGATCAGACGTTCGGTCTCGAGGCGGGGAATCATCGGCTCAGTGTAGCTTGATCGAGGTCGCGTTGGGGCCGGATTTCAACGTGATCTTCGCCGCGTCGAACCGGGCCGGCCCCAGATGAAGCCAGTCCGGTCCCGCATTGTTCGAGAAGCCGTAGCGCTCTTTCGGCAGGCCGAGCCAGGTCTGGTCGAATTGCTCGTTCCTGTTCTCGTCCTGGAACATCTTGATGGCGTATTCGCCGGGCGGGACCGGATCGAAAGTCACGATATTGGGCCCGCCCGCCTTGGCCGGCACGACGCGATCGGTCACCGGGTCCTTGTCGCCCTCGTAGCGCGCGCGGTCATAGAGCGCGAGGCGCAGGTTGCCCCCGCGCGCCGAAACGTTCTCGACGCGCACGGTGAGCACCGCCTGCGCTTCCGAAAATGCCGGCGCGGCGAGCGCGAGCAGTGCCACGGCGGCAAGCGCTGCCTTCAAGCCAGCCTCGGGTCGAGCTTCTTGCACGCCTCGATCAGGCCCTTCACCGAATCCGCCGACTTCACCAGCGCCGTGCGCTCGTCCGCGGTGAGCTCGAGCTCGACGATGCGCTCGATGCCGTTCTCGCCGATCACCGACGGCACGCCGACATAGAGGTCTTTGATGCCGTAGGGCCCGTCGACATAGGCGGCGCAGGGCAGCACGCGCTTCTTGTCCTTCAGATAGCTCTCGGCCATCGCGATCGCGCTCGCGGCCGGCGCATAGAAGGCCGAGCCGGTCTTGAGCAGGCCGACGATCTCGGCGCCGCCGTCGCGCGTGCGCTGGATGATCTGGTCGAGGCGGTCCTGCTTGATCCAGCCCATCTTGACGAGCTCGGTCAGCGGAACGCCGGCGACCGTGGAGAAGCGCGGCATCGGCACCATCGTGTCGCCATGGCCGCCGAGCACGAAGGCCGAGACGTCCTCGACGCTGACGTTCATCTCCTCGGCAAGGAAGTGGCGGAAGCGGGCGCTGTCGAGCACGCCGGCCATGCCGACCACGTGGCTCGCCGGCAGGCCGCAGAACTGGCGCAGCGCCCACACCATCGCGTCGAGCGGATTGGTGATGCAGATGACGAAGGCGTTCGGCGCGTGCGCCTTGATGCCTTCGCCGACCGCGCTCATCACTTTCAAATTGATGCCGAGGAGGTCGTCGCGGCTCATGCCGGGCTTGCGCGCCACGCCGGCGGTGACGATCACGACGTCGGCGCCCTCGATGTCGGCATAGGACTGGGTGCCCTTGAACTTCGCGTCGTAGCCTTCGACCGGGCCCGCCTGCGCGATGTCGAGCGTCTTGCCCTGCGGCAGGCCCTCGACGATGTCGAACATCACGATGTCGCCGAGCTCCTTGAGCGCCGCGAGATGGGCGAGCGTGCCCCCGATCTGTCCGCCGCCGATCAGCGCGATTTTCCTGCGGGCCATGTGAAATCCTCGTGTATTTAAGGGGAACCGGGGCGGTACCTAGCGCGCGGGGGGCGCGGGGGCAAGCGCGACGGTGTCGCCGCTATTCCACCGTCACGAGGCCCGGGATTCGGGCGCAGGTGAGCTTGTAGGTCCCCCGCTTGCCGGGCGTGAAGCGCAGGTCGACGGTGGCGCCGCCATTGATCGTGACCGCGCCCTCCTTGACCTTAGCGGCATCCCCGGGTGCGACGACGCCCGCGGCGAACAGATCCGGCGCGCTGAAGTCGCGCGCGCCGCTCTCGGCATTGAGGATGTGCAGCTGGTAGTCCGAGCCCGCCAGCAGATCGAGGGTTGTCGGGCGGCAGGTCGAGTTGATCATCATCACCGAGACGAGCTGGACATGGGCGGAGGCCGCCGAGGTCAGCGCAACGAGCAGCGCAAGCATGCGGACGATCATGACGGTGCTCCCTTGGCAAAGCGCGCGATCAGGGCGAAGGGGATGCAGGCCAGCGACAGCACGACCGCGGCGATCGCGCCCTTGAGATCGCCGCCCTGAAGCTGATGCCACAGGAACAACACCAGCAGCACCGCGTCTGCGGCGAGCACGAGCGCCGGGAACACCGGATAGCCTATGGCGCGGAAGGGCCGCTTCAATTCCGGCTCGCGCGCGCGCAGCACGAAGATGGTCACGCCGATGAGGATGCCCGCGAGCGAGTTCAGCGTGCCGATCAGGCCGAACACGGTCTCGAAGCTGCCGCTCGCTGCCAGCACGATGGAGCCGACCGCCGTCATCAGGAAAGCCACCGTCGGGCTTCCGCCGGCGTTGACGCGGGTGAAGGCGCGCGGCAGCAGCCCGTCGCGTCCGAGCGCGAAGAGGATGCGCGGCGCGCCCATCATGTTGGCATTGGCGCAGCTCGCCACCGTGATCATCGCCCCGAACGCGAACAGCACCGAGGGCACGTTGCCGCCGAAATGCATCAGCACCGTGGTGAAGGGCAGCACCGAGCGTGCCGTGCCCGCGACGCCGAGCGCCGCAAGCAGGGCCACGTTCACGCCGATATAGAGAAGTGCCGTGAGCAGCAGCCCGATGCCCAAGGCGCGCGGGATGGCCTTGGCCGGCTGCGCGTTCTCTTCGGCGAAATAGACCGGCGCTTCCCAGCCCGCATAGGCGCCGCGGATGAGCTGATAGGCGCCGATCAGCGCGAGCCAGCCGATGGCCGGCGTCGCGGCCGAGGCGACGTGCGCCGCCGGCATCTCGCCCGCGATGGCGACCGCCGCGACGATGAAGACGAGCAGCAACAGCGCCTTCACCAGGCTCGTACTCTGCTGCAGGACGCGCCCTTCGCGCAGGCCCAGCAGGTTGGCGCCGTAGAGAACGAGCTGCATGCCGACCGCGATCGCGATGCCGTAATCGGCGAGGCCGGGCCAGAGCTGCGCCAGGAAGTTCGCGAACGACGCCGAAGCCGCGGCGACGCCCGCGAGATCGGAGAGCCAGTTCGACCATCCGACGATCAGCCCGCCGATGTCGCCCAGCGCGCGATGGACATAGACGTAGCCGCCGCCCGCCTTGGGGATCGCGGTGGCGAGCTCCGCATAGATATTGGCGCCCAGCGCCGCATGCACCGCGCCCAGGACCCACAGCGCGACGATCCACTCCACGCTCGGCACGCCGGCCGCGATGGAGCTCGGCGAGCGCAGGATGCCCGAGCCGATCATCATGCCGATGCCGACGGCGACGCCGAAGCCCACGCCCAGGATATGCAGCAGGCCGTGTCGTGCGGGTTCTTCGGCGGCGATCGACAAGGCTCGGAACCTCATATGGCGGCATCATCCCGCCACAGACCGCCCCAAAAGGCAAAGCCGGACCGGCGCATCCGCGCCGTCCGGCCTTGGCCCGATCCTGAACGGAAGTTTAGACGGCTTCCTTCAGTTCCTTGGCGGGGCGGAAGGAGACCTTCTTGCTCGCCTTGATCTTGATCGCTTCGCCGGTGGCGGGGTTGCGGCCCATGCGCGCGGCGCGCTTGCGCACCTGCAGGATGCCCAGCCCGTTGATGCGGATGCGGGTGCCCTTCTTCAGGTGCTTCGTCATCGCACCCACCATGTCCTCGATGATGGCGTTGCCCTGCTTGTGGGTCAGGCCCTGCTTGTCGGCAATCTCGTTGGCGAGCTGCTTGGTGGAGAGCGTGACGGTCTTGGGCTTCGCGGCGGAAGCAGTCGATGCGGCTTTCGTTGCCATTGGTTCCTCGTTATGGAGAATCACAAAGAAGCTTGATTTTACGGCATTTGTCGTGCGGCGCGAAACGCGAGGCTCGAAAAAGCCCGATGCCATCGGCATTAGAGCGCATCGGCGAAGAATCAGCCGCGCCGGAACAAAAGAAAAAGCCCGGAAAATCGATGTTTTCCGGGCTTTCTCGAAAGCGGTGGGGCGGGCTTCAGGCCTCGGCGCCCTCGGCCACGTTGTCCTGCCTCTCGGCGATGCGCGCCGACTTGCCGCGGCGACCGCGCAGGTAATAGAGCTTCGCGCGGCGCACCTTGCCCTTGCGCACGACGTGCACCGAATCGACCAGCGGCGAATAGACCGGGAAGACGCGCTCGACGCCTTCGCCATAGGAAATCTTGCGCACGGTGAAGCTTTCGTTCAGCCCCTCGCCCTGGCGCGCGATGCAGACGCCTTCGAAGGCCTGGATGCGCTCGCGGGTCTTCATCTGCTTGGCCTTTTCGTCATAGGTCTGCTCGACCACCTTGACGTTGACTTTCAGCGTGTCGCCGGGGCGGAACTCGGGATGGGCGGTGGCCCGGACGGCCTTCATCTGCTCGGCTTCGAGCTGTTTGAGCAGGTTCATTTTGGGAAGTCTCCGTCAGGCGAAAAGTTCATAAGGAAGCCGGGCGATATAGCCTAACCCTCGGCCTTGGTCCAGAGGTCAGGACGCCTTGATTTCGTTAGGTTTTCGGACGCCTGCCGGCGCCATTTGGCGATCTCGGCGTGGTTTCCGCCCAAAAGCACCTCCGGGATCGGCCGCCCCTCGAAGTCCTGGGGCCGGGTGTATTGGGGGTATTCCAGCAGGCCGCGGCTGAAGCTTTCCTCGACGGGCGAGGCCTCGGCGCCCAGCACGCCCGGGAGCAAGCGGACCACCGCCTCGATCAGCGCCATGGCCGCGATCTCGCCGCCGGCCAGCACGAAATCGCCGATGGAGATCTCTTCGATGTCGCGCGCCTCGAGGACGCGCTGGTCCAGCCCCTCGAACCGGCCGCAGAGCAGGATCGCGCCCGGGCCTTCGCTCAAGCGGCCCACGCGCGCCTGGGTCAGCGGCGCGCCGCGCGGCGAGAGATAGATGAGCGCGCGCCCGTCCCGGGCCACCGCGTCGATGGCGGCCGAGGCGACGTCGGCGCGCATCACCATGCCTGGCCCGCCGCCCGCGGGCGTGTCGTCGACGGTCCTATGCCTGCCGAGCCCATGCTCGCGGATGTCGCGGACCTCGAGCGACCAGAGCCGCTTCTGGCGCGCCTTGCCGATCAGCGACACGTCGAGCGGCCCCGGAAACATCTCCGGGAACAAGGTCAGGACGGCGGCGGCCCAGCTCACAGCTCTTTCTTGAAGCCGAAATGGCTCTGCTCGAAGCCGAGGCGACGATAGAACAAATGCGCGCGGGAGCGGCGGTTGTCGGAGGTCAGCTGGACCAGGCCGCAGCCGCCTTCGCGCGCCAGCCGGATCGCTTCCTTCATCAGCGCCGTGCCCACGCTCTTGCCGCGCGACGCGGCGGCGACGCGCACCGACTCGATCACCGCGCGCTTGGTGCCCTTGCGCGACAGGCCGGGCACGAAGACGAGCTGCAGGCAGCCCACGATTTTGCCCGCGTCGAGGGCGAGCAGCATGCGGTTGTAGTGCTCGCCTTCCATCGCGGCGAAGGCCTTGACGTATTCGTCGGAGACCGCGGGAAGCTCGCGGTTCTCGGCGATATCGTCGTCGGCGAGCAGCGCCACGATGACCGGTAGGTCGTCCTTGGTCGCGGTGCGGAAGCTGAGCGCGCTCATTCCACGTAGTCTCCTTCTTCCCCTTCTTGGGCTTCCCCTTCTTGGGCTTCCCCTTCTTGGGCTTCCCCTTCTTGGGCTTCCCCTTCTTGGGCTTCCTTATCCTCGGGCACGGCCACGACGACGCGCCCGGCCGCGATGTCGACCACCGGCACGAAGTCGCGCGCGAAGGGCAGCATCACCGTGTCGCTGCCACGGCCATCCACGGAGGCGCGCGCGATCTCGATGACGTCGCCGGCGCCGTAGTTGTGGATCGCCTGGATGGTGCCGATCTCGCGGTCGGCCTCGTCCATCGCGGTAAGACCGATCAGGTCGGCGTGGTAGAACTCGCCCTCTTCCGTCGCCGGCAGCGCCTCGCGATCGACGAACAGCTCGACGCCCTTGAGCGCCTCGGCGGCGCTGCGGTCCGCGACCTCCGCGAACGAGGCCACCTCGCCGCGCAGCGCTTTCACGCTGAAGACGCGGCCGTCCTTGGCATGCAGCCGCGGATAGCGCGCGAGCTCGCCGGTGAAGAGCTTGAGCTTCACCTCGCCTTTGAGCCCATGCGCGCCGATCACGGCGGCGAGAAGGACGTTCCTGGTCGTCACGCTTTCCATAGCCTCAATGCCGAATGCTTGGCGATATGGGCGAAATCGCGGTCGGTCGCCAGCATCGTCAGGTCGTGATGGATGCAGAGCTGGGCGAGCAACGCATCGACCGTCTCGATCTGGACACCCGCCCTGCGGCAGCGGTTGCGCAGCTCCGCGGCTTCTATGTGGTCGTGCATCTCCGGCACCAGAGTCGGAAGAGCCGCAAACCTGTCGATGATCTGCAGTCGCGCCTTCGGCCCCGCGAAGCCCTGCAGCACTTCCTGCAACACCAACCCGGTCACATAGATCGTTTCCCGGCCACGAAACGCATCGATAAGCGCCAGCACCTCGGGTTCGGATTGCGGCTTGTCGCGGCGAAAAGTCAACGACCAGACGCTCGTGTCGGCCAACAGGCTCACTTGAAGCCGAGCTTCTTGTCCGAGCGCCCGCGCTCTTTCTTGTAGTCGTAGTCCGGATCCCAGTCGAACTTGCCGACAAGGTCGAGCAAGCGAGCCTGATCGCGGCGCGCGATGAATTCCTCGAGCGCCTTGGTGACGGCCGCCTTCTTGGTGCGCTCGCCGCTCACTTTCAGCGCCTTTTCGATCAGCTTGGGATCGATCGCGAGATTGGTCGCCATGTGTAGACCTCCACACATAGGTTCGCACAAAGAGCGGCCGCCAGCAAGCCGCGGCTAAGCCGAAGCGGCTTCCGCGGCCTTGGCGGCGGCGGCCGCGCGCTCCTGCGCCTTCTTCTTGGGCTGGGCCTTCTTCGGGTTGTTGTGCACGCGCGCCTTGGTGACGCCGGCATCCGACAGGAAACGGTGCACGCGGTCCGACGCGGTCGCGCCCTTCTCGAGCCAGGCCTTGGCCTTGTCGAGGTCGAGCTTGATGCGGTCGGCATGCTCGCGCGGCAGAAGCGGGTTGTAGAAGCCGATCTTCTCGATGAAGCGGCCGTCGCGCGGCGAGCGCGAATCCGCGATCACGATGTTGTAGTGCGGGCGCTTCTTGGTGCCGCCGCGGGCGAGCCTGATCTTGAGAGCCATGTCGTCGTGTCCTTCTTCCGTTGAAACCAAAAAAGTCAGCGTTTGGGCATCGGCGGCATGCCGGGCGGCATCCCGCCGCCGCCGCCGAAAAGACCTGCGAGCCCCTGCATCGCGCGCCCGCCCTTGCCCATCTTCTTCATCACGTCGGACATCTGGCGGTGCATCTTGAGCAGCTTGTTGACCTCGCTCACCTCGACGCCCGAGCCCGCGGCGATGCGCTTGCGGCGCGAGCCGTTGATCAGGTCGGGATCGCGGCGCTCCTGCTTGGTCATCGAGGAGATGATCGCTTCCTGGCGGGTCAGGATCCTGTCGTCGAGGCCGGCGGCGTTCATCTGGTCCTTGACCTTGCCGACGCCCGGCAGCATCGACAGCACGCCCTGCATGCCGCCCAGCTTCTTCATCTGCTTCAGCTGCTCGGCGAGATCGTCCATGTCGAACGATCCCTTCTTCATCTTGGCCGCGATCTTCTCGGCCTTCTCGCGGTCGATCGTCTCGGCCGCCTTCTCGACCAGCGAGACCACGTCGCCCATGTCGAGGATGCGCGCGGCGACGCGCGCGGGATGGAAGGCCTCGAGCGCGTCGAGCTTCTCGCCCACACCCAAGAACTTGATCGGCGCCCCGGTCACCGCGCGCATCGACAGCGCCGCACCGCCGCGCGCGTCGCCGTCGGCGCGCGTCAGCACGATGCCGGAGAGCGGGACGCGCTCGTTGAACGACTTGGCGATGTTGACCGCGTCCTGGCCGGTCAGGCTGTCGGCGACCAGCAGCGTCTCGTGCGGGTTCACCTGCGCCTTGACCTGGGCGACTTCGGCCATCAGCTGCTCGTCGATATGCTGGCGGCCGGCGGTGTCGAGGATCAGCACGTCGTAGCCGCCGACCTTCGCGCTCGCCATCGCGCGGCGCGCGATCTCGACCGGGCCCTGGCCGGCGACGATCGGCAAGGTCGCGACGCCCGCCTGTTCGCCCAGCACGCGCAGCTGCTCCATCGCGGCCGGGCGCGAGACGTCGAGCGACGCCATCAATACTTTTTTCTTCTCCTTGCCCTGAAGCAGGGTCGCGAGCTTGGCGGAGGTCGTCGTCTTGCCCGAGCCCTGCAGGCCGACCATCAGGATCGGCGCCGGCGGCGAGCCGAGCGCGAGGCCCGCGCTTTCGCTGCCCAGCGTCTCGACCAGCGCGTCGTGCACGATCTTGACGACCTGCTGGCCGGGCGTGACCGAGCGGATGACGCCCTCGCCCACCGCGCGCGGACGCACCTTGTCGATGAAGTCCTTGACGACCGGCAGCGCGACGTCGGCCTCGATCAGCGCCGTGCGGATGTCCTTCAGGCCCTCCTCGACGTCGGCCTCGGAGAGCGCGCCGCGCCCGCGAAGCCGGTCGAAGGTGGCGCCGAGCCTGGACTGAAGACTGTCGAACATGCGTATCCGTCACCTAACAAGACAAAGCAGTATCGCCCCAGGGGGCGCACCTGCGCTGCCTGGGGGCGATCCCGGCTGCCGGAGCCGGGACCGGAAGTCCAAAGGGCTTCCGGGAAGGGGCGGGTTTTAGGCGCCTCAGGCGGTCAAGTCAAACAAACCCCACCACAACAGGTAGAGGTACGGATCGCAAAACCGCAATATCTTGATCGTTGAATTCCATTCTCAGGCCGGACGCTCAGGTCCCCGTCGTCCCGCCCAGCCCGCCGGCCGGCGCTTGGGGCAGCGGCAGGACCTGGCCGATGGCGGTGTCGATCGCGCCCCACAGCGCGCCGACCAGTGCGTTCCAGACCTTTTCGGCCGTGACGACGGCGAGGCCCTTGAGCGTATTGGTGAAGTTCGTGGCCGAGTCCTTGAGCGTGTTCAGGAAGAAGTCGCGCATGTCGGAGGTGAGCTCGCCGCTCAGCGTCGCGGCGGCGATCCATTTGGCCTGCTGCGCCATGGCGGCGAGCTGGCGCTCGGAATAGCCCGAGATCGTGGTCACGTCCTGCTGGATCACGCCCGAGACGGTGGTCTTGATATTGGCCAGAAGCTGGTTGACGTCGATGGTAGCCATGTCCTTCTCCTCGCCTAGCGCTTCAGCGCCATTTCATAAGTGAGCGCGCTGTCGAAGTTCTGGGTATAGGCATGCTGGAAACCGCAGACCAGCGCCGGATCGGGCGTCGCCGAATTGCAGCCCACGCTCGTCACCGCCTTGAAGCCGTGCGCCTGATCCTCGTCGCGCATCTTGGTGACGACGGAGACGATGGTGTCGAGGCTGCCCTTGGTCGGCGCGGTGCTGAGCACCTTCTGCCAGTCCTCGGGCGTGACCGCGCTGGTGCCGAGCGGCGGCTGCGGCATGGGCCGCGCCGCGACCTGGCTCTCCAGCGCCATGAACTGGCCGATCAGCGCGTTGTACTGCGCCTGGCGGCTCATCGGCGTACCCGTCGCGAAGGTGTCCGGCGTGACGCCGGCCGAGACGGTCGCGAACATCGTCATGGTCTGGGTGTTGGCGGTGTTCAGCCCGTCGACGATGCTCTGGCTGTAGGACGGCGCCAGCTGCGCGGCGCAGCCGCCCAGCAGCAGGAACACGCAAAGCACAGCCGCGCTGCGCATTTTGATCGCTATGGAACCCACCGTCCCCTCCTTGGTATAGTTAAACTCTATATAGAAGCAGGAGACTCATCAACCTAGCACCGCGCGGCGCCACACAGAGTGGCACTCAGTTCAATCCCAACTCCCGCGCGAGATAGACATAGGACAGCGCCCACATGTCGGCCTGCGCCTTGTTGGTCGCGCCCGGGCCGTGGCCGCCTTCGAAGGACTCGTCGAACAGCACGCCCTGGTGCCCCTGTTCCTCCATCTTCCTGGCCATCATGCGCGCCCAGATCGGCGTCACGCGGTCGTCGCTGGTCTCGGTGATGAAGAGGATCGAGGGGTACGTCACGTCCGGCTTGACGTTCTGATAGGCCGAATACTTCTCGATATAGGCGCGCTCTTCCGGCTTGTCGGGATCGCCGTACTCGTCGACCCAGGAGGCGCCGGCGCCGTAGCGCGTGTAGCGCAGCATGTCGACCAGCGGGCGCTGGCAGACGACGGCACGCAGCAGCTCGGGATGCTGGGTCATCGTCACCGTTGTCAGCACGCCGCCGTTCGAGGCGCCGACGATGCCGACATGGGCCGCGCTCGTGAAGCCGCTGTCCTCGAGGTCCTTGGCGACAGCCGCGAAGTCGTCGAAGGCCTTCTGGCGGTTGGCCTTCAGCGCGGCCTGGTGCCAGCGCGGTCCGAACTCGCCGCCGCCGCGGATATTGGCGACCGCGATGGCGCCGCCGCGCGACAGCCACACCTGCCCGGTGTCGATCGGACGGTGGCCGTCGTTCCAGTACCAGGGCGTCAGCGCCAGCTCGAAGCCGCCATAGGAATAGAGGATCGTGGGCACGTCGCCCTTGAGCCCCTTCTTGTGGATCAGGAAGTACGGCACCTTCACGCCGTCGCTCGACGTCACCCAGTGCTGCTCGCTGACCATGTCGCGCGCGTCGAACAGCGGCGCCTGGCTCTTGATCGCGCGCGGCGCGCCCTTGCCGCCCGCCGCATAAAGCGTCGGCGGCACCAGGAAGCTTTCATAGGTGAAGAGCGCCTGCGGCCCGTCGTCGTTGGCCGAGACCACCGAGGTCGAGCCGCCGGTGGGCGCCGCGAGCCTGGCGTCGCTCCAGGTGCCGTCCTTGTTCGGGCGGAAGGCGTGCACCGTTCCGGTCACGTCGGTGAAGATAGAGGCATAGACCGCGTCGCGTCCCGGCTGGATGCTGTCGACGGTCGAGTGTTCGTCGGGCGTATAGAGCAGCGTGAACTTCGCCTGCATCTTCTGCTTGACGAAGGCCATCACCGGGAAGGCGACCAGCGAGCCTTGCGCGAAGGGCTTGTCCGCGCCCGGCGGCGTCCAGGCGTCGCGCAAGGTGAAGATGAGGTTGCCCTGGGTGACGCCCTGAAGATTGGCGCCCGGCGGCAGAGGCAGCTTCATCGTCGAGCCGTCGGGCAGCACGTAGCGGTACTCATTGGTGAAGAAGGTGAGCCCGCGCACGATCAGCGGGATCGTCCCATAGGGCCCGCGATAGACCTGCGGCCGCGCGGAGATGTCGTCGACGGTCCCCTCGAACACCGTCTTGGCGTCGGACATCTTCTGGCCCTCGCGCCACAGCTTGACGATGCGCGGATAGCTCGACTTGGTCATCGAGCCCGGGCCGAAATCGGTCGCGAACAGGATCGAATGCGCGTCGAGATAGGTGGCGCTGCTCTTGGCGAGCTTCATCTCGAAGCCGCGCTTGACGAAGCCCATCGGCCGGCGCGGGCTTTTCGCGCCGGGCTTGGGCGCCGGCACGAACTCGCGGAACAGCGCCGCGTCGCCGCCGCCGGGCGACAGCCGCAGCAGGCAGATCTCGTCCTTCGGCGCGCAATCGGCGCCCTGCCAGACGAACTGCTCGTGCTCGTCGGCGTCGAGCTTGTCGAGATCGAGCAGGGTCTGCCAATGCGGCGCCTTGGTCTCGTAGTCGGCAAGCGTGGTGCGCCGCCACAGCCCGCGCACATGGCCCGCGTCCTGCCAGAAGTTGGTCACGTAATCGACGCCGCTGGCATCGTCGTGGTCGAAGCTCGCGGCCGGGATGCGGTCCTTGATGTCGAGCGACTTCAGGATCATGTCGTGGAACTGCGGGTAGCGCGGATCGGACTTGAGCAGCGCCTCGCTCTTGGCGTTGCGCTCCTTGACCCAGGCCAGCGCCTTTTCGCCATGGATGTCGGCGAGCCACAGGTTCGGATCGTCCTCGACCGCCTCGGCCGCCCAAGCCCCCGCGGCGCCCAGAAGCGCCAGACCGAAGACGAACCGCCCGAACGCAAAACGCGCCAAATGCATGATGAAATCCTCCCGAACGGCGCCTTCCATGCCACGGAACCGGGCGCGTGCAAAAGCCCTCGCGCGACATCGTGATCGCCCCTATATAGACGCCATGACGGCCTTCCTGAAAATGCATGGCTTGGGCAACGACTTCGTCGTGTTCGACGCGCGCGGCGAGCGGCTCGCGCTCGACGCGGCCAGCGCGCGCGCCCTGGCCGACCGGCGCTTCGGGGTGGGCTGCGACCAGGTGATCGTGATCGGCGAAGGTCGTGAGGGCGCCGATGCCGTCCTGCGCATCTACAACTCCGACGGCGGCGAGGTGGAGAGCTGCGGCAATGCCACGCGCTGCGTCGCCCGCCTGTTGATGGAAGAGAAGGACAGCGACCGCGTCACGATCGATACGCCGGGCGGCAAGCTCGTCTGCACCGATGCCGGACGCGGCGAGGTCACCGTCGACATGGGCGCGCCGCGTTTCGCGTGGGAACAGATCCCGCTGGCGAAAGAGGCCGACACCAACCGCTTCACCGTGGATGGGCTCGAAGCCGCCGCGGTGAATGTCGGCAATCCGCACTGCGTACTGTTCGACGGCGACGTGGCCGAGATCGGCCCCAAGCTCGAGGTCCATCCAATGTTCCCGGCACGGACCAATGTCGAGGTCGTGACCGTGCGCGACCGTAGGTCTATCCGCATGCGGGTGTGGGAGCGCGGCGTGGGCATCACCAGCGCCTGCGGCACCGGCGCCTGCGCGAGCGCCGTCGCGGCACACCGGCGCGGACTGGTTGACGACAAGGTCGAGGTCGAGCTGGACGGCGGCACGCTCACCATCGAGCTGCGCGACGGACACATCC
>Ga0213876_10001256_pt1 | contig 16010 bp, 11 predicted proteins | sample BarmaccomBMRX_R9_FD_160113 | JGI IMG/M metagenome (GOLD analysis project Ga0213876, IMG submission 160113) | Root-associated microbial communities from Barbacenia macrantha in rupestrian grasslands, the National Park of Serra do Cipo, Brazil - RX_R9 | ecosystem: Host-associated > Plants > Roots...
CCTCCGCTCAACCCGCCACACAAGCGCCGGACGTGGACACGCAGCGCCAGCAGGGCGAGCTCGATGGCGCGAAGCGTGCGCTCGACGAAATCGAGCAAGTGCTCGCCGACACGAAGCTCGACGACGTCGCCTTGACCAGATTGCGAGACCGCCTCGATCCCTTGGCACAGCAGCTTGCGAGCTTCATCGCGGGTACCGCGCCCAAGGTCGACGATTTGAACCAGCGCCTTTCCCTGCTCACGTCCAAGAGCGACGGCAAGGGCGGCACGCAGGACATTCCCGACACCGCGGATGGTGCGCGTCTGCGCGAGCAGGTCAGCGCGTCGCGAGACGCGGCCGTGGGACTTCTCGCGGCCGCCAATTCGCTTCAGGCTCAGGCCGCCCAGCTCGCGACCCGTATCGCGGATCGCCGTCGCACCCTGTTCACCGAAAGGACTTTCCAGCAATCGCCGAGCATCGTCTCGCCGTCACTTTGGGAGACCGTGTTCTCCACCGCGCCGTTCTTCGGCGGTCTCCTCGCGCACACGCTCGTCAATTGGGTGGACGGCCTTCCGGCCGAGATGAACACCCAGAAGACGTTCGAGATCGCGCTTGCCGCGTTGCTCGCCTTTTTCGTCGCCTGGCCGGGCCGACGCTTCCTCTGCAGACTCATCCGCAAGACGGAAGCGCGGCGTCCTTCCTCGGAGCTGGGCGTCGCGATCGAGGCCGCGCTCCTCGCCATCATCGGGGCGGCTCTGCCGCTGCTCGCCGCGACGCTCTTCCTCGAAACGGTCGAGGATCTCAACCTCGCCCCGCCTCGCATCCTCACCCTCCTGGAACCGCTTCTGCTCACGCCGGCCTGGGTGCTCGCGGCACGAACCATCGTGCACGCGGTGTTCGCTCCCGGCGCCCCTCGCCTTCGCCTCGTCTCGGCGAGCGAGGAGGGCGCCACGCGCATGCTTCGCTTCGCGACCGCTGCCGTCGCCACCATCGGGATCGCCACGATCTTGGAGGCGGCCGCGCAAAGCGTGGGCGCGCCCATCTCCTATTCGGTGGCCATCAAGGGAGTGGCGGCGCTTGCCCTCTCGGCACTCCTTTTAACGACGCTGCGGCGCGCCGCGCAAAGCGATGCGGAGGCCGAAGCCGCCTGCCTTGGGCCCTATGTGGATCCGGGTGGAAAACTGGGCGGCGTCGCGCGCATCCTGGGCTGGGCGACAGCCGCGATGCTGACGCTCGCGGCGCTTCTCGGTTACGTCGCCTTTGCCTGGTTCATGGCACACCAGATGCTGTGGGCGGCGGCGCTCTTCGCCATGGTCACGATCGCACTCGCCGATATCAACGCGGTCGTGGCGCAAATGCACGGCCGTGACACGGCGATCGCGCGCTTTGCCCATCTCCAGATGGGATTGCCGGAGCGCGCGCTCGAACAGGCTGGCGCACTCATCGGCGGCGGGCTGAAGGCCGCGACGCTGGCGCTCGCGGTGATCCTTCTCCTCGCGCCCTGGGGCGTGGAATCGGGAAATCTCCTCGAAGCCCTGCAAGGGGTGATCTTCGGCTTCAGTGTCGGGGGCGTCACGATCTCGATCGCCTCGCTCCTCGTGGCGGCGGTTCTGTTCGCGGGCGGCATCTTCGTCACCCATCTGCTGCAACGCTGGCTCGAATCGGAGTTCCTACCGACCACGCGGATCGATGCGGGCCTGCGCAACTCGATTCGCACGGGTGTGGGCTACCTCGGCATTTTCGCTGCCGCCGCGCTTTCGCTCTCGGCGCTCGGCCTCTCGCTCGAAAGGCTCACCATCGTCGCCGGCGCGCTTTCGGTCGGCATCGGCTTTGGCCTGCAATCGATCGTCAATAATTTCGTCTCCGGCCTGATCTTGTTGTGGGAGCGGCCGATCAGGGTCGGCGATTGGGTCGTGGTGGGCACCGAGGAAGGAATTGTGCGGCGCATCAATGTGCGGGCGACGGAAATCGAGACTTTCGACCGCACGGCGGTCATCGTGCCGAACTCGACCTTCATCTCCGGCATCGTCAAGAACAAGGTCCTTTCGGATCGCTCGGGTCGTGTCGACCTCAAGGTGACGGTGGCGATCACGGAGGACGCGGAAGCCGTGCGCGAACTCCTCTTGCGCGGCTTGAGAGAGCATCCGCAGGTTTTGAAAGAGCCCCCTCCCGCGGTTCAGCTCAAGAATTTCAACGCAAACGGCATCGACTTCGACCTTTTCGCCTTCGTCGCGGATGTGGACGCGACGGGGCGCGTCGGAAGCGAACTGCGCTTCGCATTGCTCAAGCTTTTGCGCGAGAAGGGTGTCATTCATTCGGCTCCAACCGGCGCTCCACTCGATACGCGCCAGCTCGAGGCGGCCTTCGCCCGCCTGGCGCAGGCTACGGGCGCCCTTGCCGAAGCAGAAACCGCAAGAGAGCTGCCGAAGCGGGTCGCGCGATGAGGAGCAATAGCGAGTAGCGAATAGTAAGCGATGCTATTCGCTGCTTTCACCACCAGCTCGTTCCGGCTCCCCCGGCTTCGATCCCAAGACGCACCGAGACGCTCGCCGCGATATCGGCGAGGCTCTCCCGGCGCCCGAGCGGTTTTGCGGCGACCTTGGGCCCGAAGCAAAGGATCGGCGTGTGCTCGCGCGTATGGTCGGAACCGCGGAAGGTCGGGTCGTTGCCGTGATCGGCCGTGACGATACACAGATCATCTTCCCGAAGCCGGGCCGAAATCTCCGGCACGCGCGCATCGAAGGCCTCGAGCGCGGCCGCATATCCCGGTACGTCGCGCCGATGGCCGAATTCCGTGTCGAAATCGACAAGGTTCACGAAGACGAACCCGCCCTCCGGCAAGGACGCGAAAGCATCGAGCGCCGCCGACAACATCGCCATGTTGCCGGACGCTTTCACCTCGGTGCCGGTCGAGCGATGCGCGAATATGTCGCCGATCTTGCCGACGCTCACCACGCTTCGGCCTGCCTCATGCAAGCGGTCGAGCAAGGTCGGCCGTGGCGCGGGCGTCGCGAAATCCTTGCGGTTTGCCGTGCGCGTGAAGCCGCTCTCAGCGTCTCCGACGAAGGGGCGCGCGATGACGCGTCCGACGCGATAGGGATCACACAGCCTCCGCCCGATCCGACACAGCGCGTATAGCCTTTCGAGGCCGAAGGCCTCCTCATGCGCGGCGATCTGAAAGACGCTGTCCACCGAGGTGTAGCAGATCGGCCTGCCGGTCATGATGCTTTCGGCGCCGAGCTCATCGACGATCGCGGTGCCCGAGGCGTGGCGGTTGCCGAGAATCCCGGGCAATTCCCCCTCACGGATCAGCGCGTCCGTGAGATCCGCGGGAAAGCACGGTTCGAGCGCCGGAAAATAGCCCCAGTCGAAATCGACCGGCACGCCCGCGATTTCCCAATGGCCCGAGGGCGTGTCCTTGCCGCGCGAGGTCTCGACGCCGTAGCCGTAAGCGCCGCGAGGCTCCCCGCGCGGCGCGAGGTTCGGCGGAATGCGCCCGGTCGAGGCTTCGCAGGAAAGTCCAAGGCCGAGCTCGACGAGATGCGGCAGGTGAAGGGGGCCGCTGCGAATTCCCTCACGATCGCCGCCGCCGGTGGCGCAAGCTTGTGCGATATGGCCGACCGTATCGGCACCGACATCTCCGTAAGCCTGCGCGTCCTGCGCTCCACCGATGCCGACCGAGTCGAGCACGATGAGAAGGGCCCGGGCGCGCTGCGACCCCATCTCTCAGGCCTTGCCCGCTGGTGACCCGGCGGACTTGGCGCGCGCCTCTTGGGTCAGATTCACGAGCATGGCGCGAAGCTCCTCTGGCGTGCGCACCGCTTGCGGAAAAGCGAGGCGGCGCCGCTCGTCGCCTTGCGCAAGATCGCAACCCTCCGGATCGAGCCCGGTGAGTTGCCAAGGCCCGGCGGCGGGGGCGCCAAGAAGCACCGTCGCGTAGAGCGCAACGGCATCGGCGTGGTCCTGGTTCATATGGGCAAGTGCAGCCTCCTCGGCGAGGACGAGTTCCTGCGCGCCCTCGACCACGGTGAGCAGCTCGGCAGCCGACAATTGCGCGGCGCGCGCAAAGCCGCCGTTGAGATGAGCTTGCGTCGGATCGAGCCGCCAAAAGGAAAAATCCGCAAAATCCGCGTAAAGCTCGGCCTTCGGATGGGCGGCGAGGAAACGCCGGCGCGCGCGTTCATGCTCGGTGCTCTTGCGCTCGAGCCTTGCGGCACGGCCGGTGAGCGTGAGGCGCGGATGAGCCAGCGGGTCGCCGCGCCCGATGCGCGCCAATAGCAGCGAGGCGCGCGGATCGGCCTCGAGATGGCCCGTATGGGCGGCAAGCCGCGACAGGAGGAGCAAGGGCCGCCCGTCGATGTCGGTTGCGACGCTGGTGAGGCTCGAAAAGGGCGCGCCTTGTGGTTCGAGCGTCGCAAGTGCGCCGCTTCCCGTGCTGCGCAACAGGGCTTTTGCCGAGCCCGAGGCATCGAATTCCGGGGACGCGCGCGCCGCGCGCCGATCACCTTGTTCATCGGTCTTGCTTGCCATAGGGTTCTTTTAGGCGCCGATCCACAAGGCGCCAAGGAGGCCAGGACAGCGAGACGAGGCTGCGCGAGAAGAGCCGGAGACATGTGCGCTTCGGCGAGCCGGCATTCGCGCGAGCCGCCTATTCCACCCGATGTTCCCCGCAACTCATCCCGTTTCCGAGCGCCTCGGTGCGATCGCCTCGCGCCTCGCGGCTCGGATTCCCAAGGCCGCGCGCCGCACCGCCACGTCCTTGGCCGACATCGTCTATCCACCCTCATGCATGGTGTGCCAAGGGGCGACCGCGGAGCCCGGCGCGCTTTGCGCCCAATGCTGGGGGAGGCTTCGCCTCATCGAAAGGCCCTATTGCGAGCGGCTCGGCACGCCTTTTTCGGTCGACGCGGGCGCCACGCTCCTCTCGCCTGCCGCGATCGCGAACCCGCCGGTTTATAGCCGCGCGCGCGCCGTCGCTCGCTTCGACGAGACGGCGCGGCTTTTGGCGCATCGGCTCAAATATGGCGACCGGCTCGACCTTGCCTGGACGCTTTCGGGCTGGATGGCACGGGCCGGCGCGGAGCTTCTCGCCGAGGCGGACCTCGTCGTGCCGGTGGCGATGCATCGCCATCGGCTTTGGAAGCGGCGCTTCAACCAGGCGGCCCTTTTGGCCGAGGGGATCGCGCGCCGTTCCGGCAAGCGGGTCGACGCCTTCGCGCTCGCGCGCAAGCGCCCGACACCGCCGCAGGTCGGGCTCACGCGGGTCGAACGGCAGGCCAATCTCGCGGGCGCTTTCGAGGTCGGCGAAGAGGCAAGGGCGCGGGTGGCGGGGATGCGGGTGGTGCTCGTCGACGATGTGCTCACCACCGGCGCCACCGCCAACGCGGCCGCCCGCGCGCTCCTGCGCGGGGGGGCGCAAGCCGTGGATGTCCTTGTTTTTGCAACGGTCGTGCATGACGGTGTTGGTGCATGACGCTTTTGCGACTACATGAGGACCCCGGCGGACAATCGAGGCTCGAGCATGCGTGAAGTGACCATCTACACCAGGGCCTGGTGCCCCTATTGCCACGATGCCAAGGCGCTTTTGACCCGCAAAGGGGTCGATTTCACCGAGATCGAGATCGACAAGCAGCCTGAGCGGCGCGCCGAAATGCTCGAGCGCTCGGGCGGGCAGCGCACCGTGCCGCAGGTTTTCGTCGGCGAAACCCATGTCGGAGGGTGCGACGATCTTTACGCGCTCGATGAGGAAGGCGGGCTCGACCCGCTTCTCGCCGGGAATGCCGAGGTGTCGAAAGCCTCGCCATGATCTCCTTTACGCTCGCCTGCGAAGCCGGCCATCGCTTCGAGAGCTGGTTTGCCTCCGGCTCTGCCTTTGAAAAGCAGAAAAAACGCCGGCTCGTCACCTGCCCGTTTTGCGGCTCGGCCAAGGTCGAGAAATCCGTTATGGCGCCCGCCGTGGCGCGCACGGACAACCGAAGCCGAATGGTCGAAACGCCCGCCCCTGCCGCGACGCCGTCGCCTCAGCCCGCTCAGCCGCATGCCGTGCTCGGCGAGCCCGAGCGTCAGCTCCGCGACATGATCCGCGCCTTGCGCAAGCATGTGGCCGAGAATTCCGATTACGTCGGCCGCAAATTTCCCGAAGAGGCGCGCCAGATGCATCAGGGCGAGATCGAGCACCGCTCGATTTGGGGCGAAGCCTCACCCGAGGAAGCAAAGGCGCTGGCCGAGGAAGGCGTCGAGGTCCACCCCTTGCCGATGCTTCCGGACGAGCGCAACTGAAGGGGCGCTCTCCTGCTTTATGGACTCATCTCCGCTCTTGCCCGCGAGCCGTCGTGGCCGCGCGTCACGCCGCACACCACCCCCACTCCGCATGGCCGGGCGTCGGCCCGGCCATCCATGCCTTCCTTGCGGTAACGTGCGGACCGAGGAAGGCGCAGATGCGCGCACCGATTGCGCGCAGGACGGGGTTAAAGCGTCCGCGTCACGGCCTCGCCAATGCCGTCACTGACGGGCGTTGGGCGATACTTCAGCTCCATCAAGAGCGGCGCCAGGAGATCCTCGTAGGGTTTCCACCGGCCGATCGAGCTGTTGTAGATCGGGCGGCGCACTTGCGTGGCGCTCGCGGTCTTCACCGGGCGCTTGTTGCGGTGGAACGCAAGGCACGCATCGTCCCATTCGAGCCCCGCATGCGCGATGATGCGGCGTGCCTCGCTCTCGAGGTCGGCGACCACATCCTCGTAGCGTACATCGATCATCACGCCCTTCGGCAGGATTTCGCGCCAATGCGCCATGAGGCGCTCATAGGCGCGATAGAAGCGGCCGAGCTCGCCGAGGTCATAGGTGTGGTTCTGCTCGTGCGAGAAGAGCTTCGAGAAACAGGAGAGGCAGGTGTCGATCGGATCGCGCACCGTGTGGATGATGCGCGCATTCGGCATCGCGAGATGAATGAGCCCGACATAGTAGAAGTTCGACGGCATCTTATCGGTGACGCGCGGCGCGTCCGGCGCGAGCGCCTGGACGCGCCGGACGTAATCCTCACCGAACTCGCGAAGCCGTTTCGCATTCATCGAAGGCACGAAGCCCGGATATAGCCAATCGCTACCGTCGGACCGGCGGATCGATTGCGTCACTTCGTGCATCTCACGAAGCTCGCCGGCGCCGTGGACTTGCGGGTGGCTCGACAGGATCTGTTCGACGAGCGTCGTTCCCGAGCGCGGCATGCCGAGGATGAACACCGGCACTTTCGATGAGGCGCCCTGGCCTTTTTTCTCGCGCATCAGCTTCTTGGTGAAGGTCCCGATGATCTCGTCGAAGAGCGCGAGATTGGCGGGCTCGTCATATTCGATTTTGCCGCGCTTCATCTTGTTGCCGCGCAGCATGTGGTCGAAGGCGTCGCCGTGGCGCTCGAGATCCGCATAGGCCTTGGCGAGGGCAAAATGGAGCTGGGTGCGGTCGGTCTCGGAAAGCACGTCGCCTTCCCCGATCATCCCTTCCATGGCGGCAAGATGCGCGTCGCCTTCCTTGAATTTCTTGGCGTCGGCGAGGTTGAAGTAGGCGCCGGTCGAGCGCGGGTCGAGCTCGAGCGCCTTTACGTAGCTCTCGGTCGCCTCGGTGAAGCGGCCGAGCTCTTTGAGCGCATTGCCCATGTTGTTGTAGGCGTCCGAAAGGTCGGGCTTCTTGGCGAGCGCCTTGCGGAAGCATTCGAGCGCCTGCTCGGATTTCCCTTCGTCGAAAAGCACATTGCCCATGATGTTGATGGCGTCTGCGTCGTCGGGCTTGAGCGAGAGCGCCCGCTCGACCGCGGCGCGCGCTTCCACTGTCTTGTGCTGCGCCAACAGGGTTGACGCGAGATAAGTGTGCGTCTGGTGGTTGTCGGGACGGATCGCGGCCGATTGCGAAAGCAGCATCAAGGCTTCATCGAAGCGGTCGAGATCCTTCACGGCGAGCGCGAGGTTGTTGAGCGTCAACGGGTCGATCGGGTTGAGCGCGAGCGCGCGGCGATACGCCGCTTCCGCCTCGCCGATGCGCTTCAAATCGCGCAGCGCCGTGCCGAGGTTGTTGTGCGCCTCCGCATAGCCGGGCTTCAGCTCGAGCGCGCGATGATACGAGGGCAGCGATTCCTCGAACTGCTTCTTGGCGCGCAGCCCATTGCCGAGATTGCTGTGGGCCTCCGCGTAATTCGCCGAAAGCGCGATGGCGCGCCGGTAATGGGTGATCGCCTCGTCGAATTCATCCCGGTCGTAATGCGCGATGCCGAGATTGTTGAAGGCCTCGGCATAATCGGGGCGGAGCGCAAGGGCTTGGCGCCCCGCCGCGAGGGCCTCATCGAGCCTCCCGGCCAGACGGCACATCTCGCCGAGATTGCAATGGTAGAGCGGCACGCGAGGTTCGGACGCGATCGCCTGGCGCAAGAGGTCGATGGCGACAGGGAGATTGCCCGCCTGATGCGCGATGATGCCGAGAAGATGCAGCGTCTCGGCATGGCCCGGCACGGCTTTGAGAATCTGCCGGCACAAATCCTCCGCGGCCGGCAAACGCCCGGCCTGGCGATGCTGCTCGGCGAGCGCCAAAACTTGCGGAAGCGGCATGATTTGTTGCGTGGGCGCGCTCGCCGCCGATCCGTTCATCGTGCTCATCTGCGATTTCGCTCCTGCGCGAGTTCGATCAAGGCTTTGGCGAGGGCATCGACGGGCGCTTGCCAGTCGCCGCGTGTCTTTTGCCGGAACAGGCGAAGCGTCGGGTACCAGGGGCTGTCCTCGCGTTCCAGGAGCCAACGCCAATCGGGGACGAAGGGCAAAAGCATCCAGACGGGTTTGCCCATCGCGCCCGCCAAATGGGCGGGTGCGGTGTCGACCGTGATGAGAAGATCGAGCGCCGAAAGCGCGCCCGCCGTTTGTGCGAAATCGCCGAGCTCAGGGGAAAGGTCGGTGACGAGGTCGGGCAGGCGATCGCCCGGCCGCGCACCGATCTGCAGGCTGAAGAAGCGTACGCCCTTCACGTCGAGGATCGGCGCCAAGGTCGAAAACGCGACCGTGCGATCGACATCGTTCAAGTGCTTGGGGCTGCCGGCCCAGACGAGGCCGACCTTTAATTCCGGCGCTTGCCCGACAAGTGCCGCAAAGCGCGCCGCGTTCGCTTGGCTCGCGAACATGTAAGGGATCGTCGCCGGGATGGTGTCCGGCATCGTGCCGAAAAGATGCGGCAGGCTGAGCAAGCTGCATTGCGCATCGGTCGCCGGGAGCGTCTCGCCTTCGGCGACGAGCTCGAGCCAGGGCATGGCGTCGCCGATTAGCGGACGCAAGGGCCTCTGCACATGCAAGACGAGTTTTGCGCCGCGCTCGCGCAAGAGCGGCAGATAGCGGCAGAAGTTGAGCGTATCGCCGAGGCCTTGCTCGCAATAGACGAGAAAGCGCTTGCCGCGCGGATCCTCGCCTCTCCAGGGCGTCGTGATGGGCGGACGCGACGGGAGCTCGGAAGAGCGCCAGCGCCATTCGTATTCCACGAAGCCCTCCGCGAACCGTCCGCGCAGGAGGAGGTTCATGGCGAGGCCGCTATGAGCGTTGCCGTGCAAAGGCTGCAACGCGATGGCCCGACGAAAATCGGCGACGGCGTCATCGAAGCGCGCCTGGAGATGGAAGGTGAGCGCGCGGTTGCTGAAAGCGTCGGCGAAGTCGGGCTTGAGCTCGAGCGCGCGCGTGTAGGCGGGGATCGCCTCGTCGAGCCGACGCAAGGCGCGCAGCGCATTGCCGAGATTGCTGTGGGCTTGGGCGTAGGCCGGCGCGAGCTCGATGGCGCGGCGATATTGAGCTACCGCTTCTTCGAATTCGCCGCGATCGTAATGCGCGATGCCGAGATTGTTGAGCGCTTCCGGATAAGTCGGACGAAGCGCGAGCGCCTGCCGGCCTGCGGCGAGCGCCTCGTCGACGCGCCCGGCGAGACGGCACATCTCGCCGAGATTGCAATGGTAGAGCGGGACGCGCGGGTCGGACGCGACCGCCTGGCGCAAGAGCTCGATCGCGACCGCTGCATTGCCGACTTGATGCGCAATGATGCCTAGAAGATGCAGCGTCTCGGCGTGCCCGGGCACCGCCTCGAGGATTTGCCGGCACAGCCCCTCGGCGGCCTGAAGCCGCCCCGCTTGGCGATGCTGTTCGGCAAGCGCGAAAGCTTGCGGGAGGGAGACTGCGTGCCGAGGTTGGATAAGATCGGCCGTGGAGCCGGGAGCGCTCATGGAGTGAAAAATAGTCGCGACATGAAGCTTCATCCCACGAGGAAGGGCGACGAATTGAGCTAGGCTAGTGCTTCCTAGCGAGACTGCGCGCAAGCGTAAAGATCAGGCTAAAAGGAGTTCTAACAGAGTTAGCGTTGCTGCGGCCCGGAAAAAGGCTCCTCTGAAACTACTCCACCCCGACCAGCGCCTTTGCGAAATCGCGTGCCGAGAACGGCTCGAGATCATCGACGCTTTCTCCAACACCAATGAGATGGATCGGCAGGTGGAACTTTGCGGCGATGCCGACGAGGATTCCGCCTCTTGCGGTTCCGTCGAGTTTCGTCATCACGAGGCCGGTCACGCCCGCCGTCCTGGCGAAGATCTCGACTTGCGACAGGGCGTTCTGGCCGACGGTCGCGTCGAGCACGAGAAGCACCGCATGCGGGGCGGTGGCATCGAGCTTCTTGATCGAGCGCACGATCTTCTCGAGCTCGCCCATGAGCTCGGTGCGATTTTGCAAACGTCCGGCCGTGTCGACCAAAAGGACGTCCACGCCCTGTTCGCGCGCAGTGGAAAGCGCCTCGAAGGCGAGGCCCGCCGCGTCCGCCCCTTGCCGGCCCGCCATCACGGGCGTGCCGGTGCGTTCGCCCCAGAGGCGGAGCTGCTCGATGGCAGCTGCCCGGAAGGTGTCGCCTGCCGCGAACATCACCTTGCGGCCTTGCGCCGCGAGCTTGGCGCCGAGCTTGCCGATGGTCGTGGTCTTGCCCGAGCCGTTCACCCCGACCATCAAGACCACAAAGGGCTTGTGCTCGGGCGCGATCTCGAGCGGCCGCGCCACCGGCGCGAGGAGCGCTTCGATCTCGTCGACCAGGATGGCTTTCACCGCGCCCGGATCGAGATCGCGTCCGTAACGTGCGGACCCGATGGCGCGCGTGACGCGCATCGCCGTGTCGACCCCGAGATCGGCGCGAAGCAGAAGATCCTCGAAATCCTCGAGCGTCGCGGCATCGAGCTTGCGCTTGTTGAAGAGGTCGGCGATGCCGGTGGAAAGCCCCGTGGAAGAGCGTCTGAGCCCGTCCTTGAGACGGCCCCACCACGAGCCGCGAGCTTGTTCCGGGGTCTGGCCTTGCGCAGTTTCCTTGGTCATCGGTTTCCGTTACCCCGTCGGCCATGACATCGGAAGAGCTTCTCGGTCGCATCCTCTACCGCGACGCCTTGGCAATCATCCTCGACAAGCCCGCCGGGATGCCGGTCCATGCCGGGCCGAGGAACGCCATCGAGCGCAACGGCGAGGGCGCCGTGCCCCTCACCTCGTTCTTCGACGCGTTGCGCTTCGGCTTGCCGCGGCGACCAGAGCTCGCGCACAGGCTCGATCGCGAGACCTCGGGATGCCTCGCGCTCGGTCGCAACCGGTCAGCACTCGAAAAGCTGGGGGCGCTCTTCCAATCCGGCAAGGTCGCCAAGACCTATTGGGCCGTCGTCGCCGGCGGTCCGCATGAAGAAGAGGGCGTGATCGATCTCCCGCTCGGACGCCGCGATCCCTCGCGTGGCTGGTGGATGAAGGTCGATCCGAACGGCGTTGCCGCGATGACCCGCTGGCGCGTCATCGGGCGAGCGCCCATGCGCGACTTTTCGCCGACGCTTACCGCGCTCGCGCTGGAGCCCGTGACGGGCCGCACCCATCAACTGCGCGTTCATTGCGCCGCCATGGGCTGGCCCATCCTCGGCGACGCCGTGTACGGGAAGGCGCCGCGCTCGGGAGAACCGCGATTGCACCTGCACGCCCGCGCCCTCGAGCTTCCGCTTTACCCGAAACGCGAGCCGGTTCGTGCCGTCGCACCCATCCCCGAGCGCATGCGTCTCAATCTTTCGGCTTGTTGTGTCGTGGAAGACACATTCGCCTGATCGATCAAGGCTTGCGCGACCGAGCCTCGTGAGGCCCTCCCCGCCGCGACTGCGTCGCGGGGGGAGGGAGGTGGAAACGTCGGCCTGCGCAGACGCGGGCGATGCGGGGCGGGGCGGTCAAAACCGGATCGTCGGGCCGCCTGAAAAAATGAGGTCGCGGAGCCGGTAATTCGGCACGGTGGAGACGGTGCGCATATATTGCACCGTGAGCGCGAAGCCGAAATTCTTGTAGAAGATCATGTCCAGCGTAATGCCGCCGCGCCATTGGCGATCGAGACGCGTGATCGAGGGGTCGATGAGCGGATCGGGCGCGCCATAAGGCGTGTAGGAAAACCCGACGAAGGGGGCGACCGTCCAGCTCTGCTCCGTTTGCGCGAAGCTCGGCGCGGCGAATGAATAGGGAAGCGCGAATTCGGCGGTGAAGTCGTTATAGGCGTAGGGCTTGTAGGTCGCCGTCGCCTTCGAATAGGTGATGCGGCCCTGCCAGGTGAGCCCCGCGATCATCGGCAAAGGACCCGAGCCGATCACGTAACCGATGATCTGGTGGCCATCCTGCAGCGTCGCGGTCTCGTAATCCTTCGAGTTGCTGTAGGTGCGGTCGCGGTATTCGACGCCGGGATCGACGATGGCCCCTCCCGGGAGCTGGAAGCGCAGCGAAACGCCCGCACCGAGCGTGCCGAGATAGGGGTGATCGCCGAGCGTCACGTAATTGCCGAGCACGTAAGGGTGGATCGACGTGCCCCTCGCGGTGTCGAGCGTGAGACGCGGCCCCGTGTCGAGCTCGATGAGGCCGAGGTTGAGACGTGTCACCTTGAACTGGCGCGCGTAGTAGCTGACGAGATCGGATTCCCAGCCATCGCCGCGCTCGTCCCCGAAATCGTAGAAATGGTGAGCGCTCACGATGCCGAACGCGTTCCAATCGGGCGTGCGCTTGAATTGACTGGAAAGCACCGCATCCTGCCCGAGCGCGCGAACGATCTCGCTTTCCGGGCCCGCATTGGCGTTGCTTTGGTGGCGCAGCCCCATCTGCGCAAACACCGAAAACGGATTGGCCGAAAGCCCGCGATCGATCGCGGAGAGGAATTTGGCCACCTGATCGCGCACGTCTTGCGGCGTGTCGGGAGAGGCGATCGCCTCGTTGAAATAGGTCTTAGCCATTTCATAGGAATGCAGCCTGAAATAGAGGAGGCCGAGTTCGAGTTTCACGCGCGGCAAATTCGGGTTGTAGAACAGCATCCGCTCGAGCGCCCCGATCGCCGCCTCGTAATCGCCGAGCTTCGTCTCGATCTCCGAGAAGCGGAAGGCGGCATCGAGATCGTTGGGCTTGGCGAGGAGGTGCTTGAACAAAACGTCGGCCTGCGCCTTCAAGTCCGTGTCGGATGAGGTGGCCGGTTCCGCCCACCCCGCGCCGACAGCGAAAAGCGAGAGCGCCGCGCTGGCAAGCAGAGCCCGAAAGCCGGTCACGGTCGGCGCCATCGGTTCAGTACCTGCACTTGCGCATGCGCCCAGCCAGGCGCCGCCTAACGTGCGAGCCGGAAGCGTCTTTCACGGAAAACCGAGGCCCGAGAGGATGATCGCGAGGTTTGCGTGAAGGCTCGGGAACCCCACCCTCCTCCCGCAACAAAAAGGAGAGCGGTCTCGGCCTTGCCGCCGCGAACCTCGATTTCGCCTGCATACCACCCCCGACGTGGTCGCCACGAAGCGCGCGTCGGCTCTGACCTCAATATCGAATGTTATGAATTCCTGCGGTCACGGGTCAACATCGATGCATGATCTAAGAAGGCAATCGGCGAAAAGCCGCATCGATTGGTTAAAAGCGTTGCGGTTTTGCAACAATCGCGAGGTCCAATTCAAGTCGGCCGCACTCGAAATGGCGAAGTCTTGGTTTTTCTACTGACCGCCTGTCGCGAGAACTTCGACATCGCCGTCATGGCCGGTGTCCACCTTGAAATCGCGCGCATAAGTCTTGCCCGCATGCCGCGCGACGACGCTGTAAAGGCCTTCGGCGAGCGTCATCGTGGCGAAGGCGCCGACCGATTCCTGGACGATGTCGCCTCCGGGGGAGAACACGCTCCAATTCGTGTCGGCGAGCGCTTCCCCGCCGGGGGTCTCTACGAGCTTGAGCGTCACCGTCGCGGCGCGATGGCGCAAGGTGGCATCGGTCATCCTGCCGCTTTCAACCTTGATGTCGGTGCGGACGGTCGCGTTCGCGTCCCCATAGGTCGAGACCACATGGTAGACGCCTTCGGCGAGGCGCACGGCCTCGCCCGAGCGAATGCCGCTGGCCAGTTGATGCCCTTCGGGATCTCCGGGGGCGGGTGTGTAGATCGTGTAGGTGACCTTGGCGCGTGGCACCGGCTGATCGCCGAGCGTGGCACCGAGCCGCAAGGCGCCGGCCGCGAGGGTGATTTTTTCCGCGATCGGAGTTTCCCCGACGGTGACGCGCTTCGAAGCGCTCGCGAAGCCGTAGCTCACATGCACGAAATAATCGCCCCGCTCGAGAGTAAACGCCGGCGCCTCCGCCTTCGAGCGTTGCACGAGCGAGGTGGTATTGTCCTCCATGATCTTGAAGATGCGCCATTCGAGCCCGCGCCGGATCGCCCCCTGATCGCCGGAAAATTGAGCCGAAAGCGTCAAGGACCCCATTTGCGACGCGGGGGCGGGCGTTGATCGAGGCAGGGGTGCCGGCAAGGTCGGCGCCGCGACCGCGGGCGTTTGTGCCTTGCCCGAGCTCGTGAAGGCAAAAACCGCAAGCGACGCCGCAAGGGCGAGGACGGGCGTGCTGATCAGGCGGGAAAGGGAAGGCGGCCTCGCTCGGGAAAGCATCACGGCTCGGTTTCCTCACCCCCATTCCTGAACGCGTCGCGAACGGCCTCGTAGAGGTGAGTCGGCGACAAGGGATTGAACCGAAACGTAACGATGTGGCGCCCTCGTGGCAGCTCGACGCCTCGGAACAGAAGATTCATGCGCAGGACCGGCGCGGGCTCATCGTCGATCGTCGCTTCCCATCCCGGATAATAGAGGTCGTGCAGGACGAGCACGCCTGGCTTGTCCGTGTCCACCTGGATGATCACGCAATTGCGCTTGTAGGAGACGATGCGCACAAGCGCCTCGCCTTGAGCGGGCGCCGCGCTCTGGCCGAGCCCGTATTTGCCCTGCAGGTCCTTCAGCGATCTTTCGTCGATGAGGGCCTCGTAGGCGCGGTCGAATTCCGGCATTTCGCCGCTCTCGATCACGTCGCTCTCGTCGACGCTGATGAGCTTGTTCGCCACATAGGCGCGCGGCGCCGCGTTGCCCAAGTGGTAAACGTAGATCCCGGGGCCGCCATAGATCTCGGTCACCTCGTCAGGGCGAGGATAATCGTTCGGCAAGCTCTCGATCGGGCGGCCGAGCACCAGGTATTCGAGGCCGAGGAGATTTGCCAATCGGCTGCGCCACCCCCTGAAGGTTTCGGGAAATTGGCGAAGATGGAGATCGACCGCGTTCTCGCCGGACCCGGTCAATTGTTCGTAATCGGCGATGCGCAAGGCGTTGTAGCCGAGCGTGTCCTCGAGCTTCTCGATCATCGAGACGTTCTGCCAGCCATGGGCGAGGCCGAGGATCTCGACGCGCGGCCGCGCACCCTCATCCTTGCGTTCCGAGATGGCTTTCTTCAGCGCCGCGAGACCAGCCCGCTCCGAAGGGCTCATCGCCCCATAGGCCGAATAATAAGCGGCGGGTTCCCCGTCGATGGCGCTCGCGGCATGGCGTGTCACGAGCTCGCCTGCCGTAATCGCGGCGATCGCGGTCGCGGCGAGGAGGCGTGCGCGCGCCGTGGTCGCCCTGAGCATCACGACGATACCCGCGCCAGCGATGGCGAAACCGACCAGAATCTCGCGCAGCGCATACACGGTGTGCCCGGCCTTGATCGAAAGAT
>Ga0213876_10001257_pt1 | contig 15995 bp, 12 predicted proteins | sample BarmaccomBMRX_R9_FD_160113 | JGI IMG/M metagenome (GOLD analysis project Ga0213876, IMG submission 160113) | Root-associated microbial communities from Barbacenia macrantha in rupestrian grasslands, the National Park of Serra do Cipo, Brazil - RX_R9 | ecosystem: Host-associated > Plants > Roots...
CGGGGGCGGTGGCGTGCGGCATCTGGATCGGCCGCACCGCCGTCCTGCCGATCAGGTTCTCGATCGACAGCAGACACTCTTCGAGCTCGCGCCCTTGAAATCCGTTGCGCCAGTCGAAGAGATCCGCAGTCTGCAGCCGCCGGAACTCCAACGGCATCCGCACGTCTTCGATGCGGATGGGGACGAGCACCTTGCGATGCGCCGCCTCCGCCGCCTCGTTCTGCACCCACTCCGACTCGACCGAGTGCCGCGACCAGATGACGACCACGCAGCGCGCGTCCGCAATCTCGTGCTCGATGATTTCCGAGAACGACTTGCCGACCTGGATCCGCCGGTCCCACCAAACGCTCCACCCACGCGCCGACAACGCCTGCGCGAGCTGCTCCGCACATTCGCGGTCCTCGCGCGCATAGCTGAGAAAGAGATCCGCCATCGCTCTCTATATTGACGGACAGAGCCCGGACGTTTCAAACGGTGCGCGGGCGTCTCGCCCGCCAATCGCGGCACGTCTCGTGCCGCGATCTCGTGAATCGGGCCGTTCCGTCGGGCGAGGACGCCCGCCGGCTGCGGGCGAGACGCCCGCGCACCATAAAAAAGATGGCGGGGCGCCCCGCCTGAAGAGCGCCCCGCCGTGCCTCCGCAACGTTTGCGTTCGAGCGCGAAGGTCGGCCGAGGCTTGGCCAACCAACGCTGCCGGCCGTGCCGGCCTAGAACTCGAAACGCACGCCCACTTCGTACCGCCTCGGGCGTTGGAACGACGTGTACTGGCCGAACGAGGCCGAGAGGCGGTTCGCGCCGCTCTGCTGGTTCGGGTCGATGACGAGATGGCCGTTCGCGTCGGCGATGGCGCGGGAGCCGGCGTTGCCGTTGATGCCCGTCGGCAGCTCGGTGTTCAGCGCGTTGAGGACCGAGGCGATGAGGCCCGCTTTGAACTGACCGATCTGGAAGTCCTTCTGGACCTGCAGGTCGAGCTGGTGGAAGTGGGGCAGGCGGCGCGAGCCGCGCGGCTCCACGAAGTGGGTGCCGTACGGCAGGAAGACGCCGGTCACGGCGTTGGCCGCGGTCTGCGTCACGCTGTATGCCGTGCCGCTGTCCCAGTACCAGTTGCCGCCAACGGTCACGTCCCACGGCAGCTTGTAGTAGCCGCTGGCGTTCACGCGGTCGCGCGCGTCGTCGCTGAGATAGCCGTAGGTGTTCTCGAAGTGCGCCGGGTAAACGTCGAAGTTCGTGTTCTGGTTCTGCGTCGACTCCGTTGAGCCGCGCGACTTCGCCCGCGTGTAGGACACGACGAACGACGAGTTCGACGTCGGCCGCGACTCGACCTTCGCCGTGATGCCGCGGTAGTCGGAGCGCAGCGCGTTCGTCACGCCCTCATCGAAGCCGGGGTTGTTCGTGATGATGCAGCTCGGCAGGAACTCCTCGGAGTTCGCGCAGTAGTCCTCGAACAGATTCTTCTGCTTGCGGTACTGGCCGGTGACGTCGATCGACGTATTGCGGAAGACGCGCTGCGTGAAGCCCAGGCTGGCCTGGTCGCTGAAGCTCGGCTTCAGGTTCGGATCGTACAGACCGCCGGTGAGGAACACGCCGGAGCTGGCCGGGTCGTACACGTAGCGGTTCGTCTGCGGATTGAACTCGAAGATGGCCGAGCCGATCGGGATGGCCACGCCGAAGTTGGGAAGCGTGAGCTGGTTGTCGTCCATGATCCGGCCGTAGAAGCCGTGGACGATCGAGTTGCCGTTGTTGAGGATGTCGTACGCCGCGCCGATGCGCGGCTGGAGCAGGTTGAAGTCCGGGATCGGCGTCGTGCCCGGCTGGCTCCACGTCACGTTGTCGTGGCGCAGGCCGAGGCGAAGGGTGAGGCGGGAGATCGGATTCCACTGATCCTGGATGAAGAACGAGCGGCCCTTCGAGTCGACCGTGCGCGCTCCGTTCACGACGCTCAGGCTGAGCTGGAACGGATCGCCGTCGAGCGTGTTGAGCGTCGCCGCGCACTGCACGCCGTTCGGGAACCCGAACTGCGACGAGCAGAACGACGGGTCGAAGCCCGGCACGAGCGTCGGATCGCCGACCGTGTTGTTGAAGCTGCTGAACGAGGAGCGGTCGAGGTTCACGCCGACCTTGAACGCGTGCGTGCCCATCGCCTCGAGGTAGTAGCTCGTCGCTGCGATCAACTCGTCGCGGTTCGACTTGCGAGCCTGGTGGTTCGTGTAATTGCCGGAGGAGATGCCGGTGCCGAGGTCGTAGATGCCCGGGGTCCGGAAGTCGCCGCTCTGGGGCGTGGTCTCGAGGCTGCCCGGCGTGTGGCCGATCTGCACGTTGGCCAGCAAGTGCGCGTTGTAGATCGCGTCATAGTTCAGCGAGAGGCTCTTCACGTGCTGCGTCTGCAGCGAATCGGCCTCGGGCTGCACGAACGAGCTGAACTCGCTGTTCGTGATGCTCGCGTGCGAGTCGAGATAGCGGAGCGTGAACGTCTGATTCGTGAGCGGCGTGTACGTCAGCTTGCCGAGCGAGTCCCAGCCGGTGAACTTGCGCTGGCCGGGCTGGAAGCCGAAGCGGTTGGCCGGCTGCTGCGTCGTCTCCGGATGCGAAGACGAGCCGAAGAACCACAGCTTGTCGCGGACGATCGGTCCGCCGAGGGTGACTTCCGGCTGGAGCGATTTGTTGGTCTGCGCGGACTTGTTGAAACGCAGCGCCGTCTGGCCCGGCGTCGCCCCGTAGAACGGGATCGACGACGCGACCGGCGTCTTGTCATGGCCGGCGGAGAGGAAGTCGGGGTCGTTGTAACGAACGTCGAGCGAGCCGGAGAGCTGGTTGCCACCCGACTTCGTGATGACGTTGATCGTGCCGCCGGACGCCTTGCCGTACTCGGCGTCCTTGCCCAGCGTCTGGACGGAGATCTCCTGGATGGCGCTGAAGGAGAGGTTCGGGCCGAACGTGTGCGTGACCGGGTCGGTCGTGTTCAGACCGTCGACGGTGTAGACGTTCTGCGCGTAGTTCGCGCCGGAGACGGCCGGGTTGCTGCCGCCGCCCGCCGCCGCCGCGACGCCCGGCGCCTGGAAGAGCACGTTCTGGTACGAACGATTGGCCGAGCCGATCGTGGCGTACTTCAGATGATCTTCCTTGAAGGTCTGCTGCGTCGTGGTCTGCGTCGGATCGACGACGACCTGGCTCGCCGTGACGGTGACCGTCTCGGAGAGATCGAGCCGCACCGGCACGTCGACCTTCGTCGTGCGCTGCGCGGAGATGATGATGTTCTCGCGCACCTGCGGCTTCACACCGTTGAGCTCGTACTGCGCGTTGTAAGTACCCGCCGGAAGCAGCGGGAAGTTGTATTCGCCCTTCTCGTCCGAGACGGTGACGCGCGTGCCCTGCAGCTGCGGGCCCGACACCGTCACGGTGACGCCGGGAAGCGCCGCGCCCGTGCCATCGGTGACGACGCCGATGAGCGCGCCTGCCGTCGGCGAGGTCTGCGCGAAGGCGAGACTGGCGGTCAGTAGTGCGGTTAGAAAGAGGATGATTCTGGATTTCATGGGACTCCTTGGAACGTGAAGTTCTGCGAGCTGTCCGCGGTCGCTCGCGTAACCGGTACGAAACAGATTCATCACGCGCCGGCGCGACGTGCATGAGGAGTTGTGCAGCGTCGTTGCCGTGCTGCCAGCGCGGAAAACCCGCATGAATGCTCGCTTCGCGATTAGGGAGGGAACGGTCGAATTCGGAATGCCGAATCCGTAACCCGTTTGTGCGAAGTTGTGCGGTTACACGACTGTGAACGAGGGCGCGCTACGAAGCGGTGTCATCCTGAGCGCAGCGAAGACTGTGAAGGATCTCCCGGCACGTGCGCTCATCGCTCGCATCAGGAGATTCTTCGCCGTCTGCGCGGCTCAGCATGACACGGGCGCTACGCGTCGATGAGGTTGCGGATCTCGTCGACCTTCTCGAGCGCGACCGGGTCGTCTGCATCGTGCGCGGCATGCGTCGCCTCGGTCAGCAATGCATCGACGTCCGCGCGTTCGCCGCGTTTCCAGCGAAGCAACGCGACGCGGCTCGCGCTGTTCGCGACGCCGGCGGGCACATGCGCACGCCGATACAACGACCGCGCCTCATCCCAAAGCACCTCGGCCACCGCGGCATCGCCTGCGGCGTCCTGTAGCACGGCGAAGCTGCGCACGGCATCGGCGAGGTCGAGCGTGGAAGCGGCAGGACTGGCCCGGTAGAGGCCGAGCGCTTCGGCGTAACAATCGGCGGCGTCGGAGAGATCGCCGCGTTCGCGATGGACGTCGCCGAGATGGCGGAGCGTGTGGGCGAGCTTGAGCGGCGCGTCGCAATCGCGCAGCAGCGCTACCGCCTCCAGATAGGCCAGAAGCGCTCCGTCGGAGTCGCCCGCCTTCCGCAACCGCTCACCCTCTTCCCGCCGCGCCACCGCACGCTCGAACCGGTCGGACATGGGGTGGGAGGGTACACCCAATAAACCTTCGGTGATGTTTTCCGTCTTAACATGAGTCTTTCGATGAAGATCCGGACGCAGCTCGCCATCGCCTGTTTTCTCCTGGCCATCCTGCCGTTGGGCGCGATCGTCTTCTACAGCTATCACTCGTCGAAGCGCGCTCTGCAGATGGCGTATCACCAGGAGGCTGTGCGGGCGACGCGGCAGATGAACGGCCGCCTGGCGCGCATCCGCACCGAGCTCGAGCAGCGCCTCGCCGACGCGTCGGCGCTCCCGATCCAGCAGGATCCAACGAAAGTCCTCGTCGCCCTCGGCGACGCGGCTTCGCTCGTCGATTCCGTCGAGATTCAGCCTCTTCCTACGGCGGCGCTCGCCCCGGTCGCGCGCACCGCGCCGGTCGTTTCCGTTGCGCCGATCGCCCCCGTGGCACCTGCTGCTCCCGCTGCGAAAGTCGCAGCGAAGGATGCTGATGCGGCGGCGGGCGGGGACGCTGATGCCGATGCGGACGCCGACACCGGCGAAGACGCCGAGGTGGCGGAGGCGACGAAGCCGATCGTGATCGACATCCCGGCGATTCCGAACATCCCGCGCTTCCGCCTCAGCGACGAGCAGCGCGCGAAGATCCAGGAGCTCTCCCGCCTCGGCATGCAGCTCGGCACGCAATGGCAGTCGATGTCGGCCGAGCAGCGCGAAGAGCTGAAGAAGACGATGCAGCAGAAGCAGCAGGAGCTCGATCAGTCGATGAAGTTCGCGCAGGCGGACTTCGAGGCGAAGATCGACGCGGCGGAGAAGAAGCAGGAGCAGCGCCGCGCGGAGAGCGAGGCGCGTCGCGAGGAGATCCGCGCGCGCAACGAAACGCGTCGCGAAGCGCTGCGCGAGAAGCAGGAGCGCGAACGGGAGCAGCGCGAGGCGGCGAAGCTCACGCCGAAGACCAGCATCCAGCAGCAGATCGTGGTGCGCCGTGCGTACACGGCGGCGGAGAAAGAGAAGCTGCGCCAGGACGAGAAACGCGTCGGCCTCTTCTTCGGCCAGAAGTTCAACGTGCCGATGCGCAAGGAAGGCGCGGTCGTCGCGCAGCTCAGCGCGCAGGTGAAGCCGGAAGAAGTCATCCGCCGCATCCTCGGCGCGTCCAACGACGAAGACGGCGACGTGCCGTTCGCCGTCGACCGCGAGGACAACCTCTACACCCGCACGCCCGAGGATCGGGAGAAGCTCGATCGGCTCGGCTTGATCCGCGCGTTCGAAGAGCATCGCCCGCTGCCAAAAGTCGAGAACTGGGTGATCGCGACGTCGTTCGACAAGCAGAGCGAGCTGCGGGTCGGCGTCGCGCGGCCGGTCGGCGAGAACCTCGAAGAGCTGCGGCGCACGGCGGCGTGGAACTTCGGAGCCGGCATCGCGCTGCTGTTCGTTGCGCTGATCGGCATCGTCCCGATCGCGAACCACATCACGCGCGACGTGCAGCTGGTCACGGCCGGCGCGGAACGCATCGCGCACGGCGACCTGATGACGCGCCTGCCGGTGCGCTCGAAGCGCAGCGAGTTCGGCCAACTCGCCGCGGCATTCAACCGGATGGCCGAGGATCTCAGCCATCAGCAGCAACGGATCGTGGAACAGGAGCGCGTGGCCGTCGAGTACGAGCGCAAGTCGGTCGAGCTCGAAGAGGCGCGGCGCTTCCAGCTGTCGATGCTGCCGAAGGAACTGCCGCGCGTACCGGGCCTGGAGGTCGCGGTGTTCACGCAGACGGCGACGGAAGTCGGGGGCGACTACTACGACTTCCGCGTCGGTCCGGACGGCGTGCTCTCGATGGCCGTCGGCGATGCGACCGGCCACGGCGCGAAAGCCGGAACGATGGTGACGGTCATCAAGACGCTCTTCTCCGGCTACGACGGCACGCAATCGCCGGCCGTCTTCCTCGGCGACGCCGCGGAGAAGATCAAGCGGATGGAATTGGGCCGCATGGCGATGTCGCTGCTTCTCGCTCGCTTCGACGGCTTGCGCGCGACGATCGCCGCCGCGGGTATGCCGCCCGCGTTCGTGCATCGCGTCGCAACGGGCAGCGTCGAGGAAGTCGCGCAGGAGTCGACGCCGCTCGGCACCCTCGGCACCGAGTATCATGACCGCACGATCGACCTCGCGCAGGGCGACACGGTGCTGCTGTTGACGGACGGCTTCCCGGAATTGCAGGCGCCGAACGGCCAGCAGATCGGCTACTCGGCGGCGTGCGAGGAGTTCGCGCGCGCGGCCCGCGCCGGCAACGCGCAGGGCGTGATCGATGCGCTCGCCGCCGCCTCCCACCAGTGGCACGGCGACCTTCCCCCGAACGACGACATCACGTTCGTCGTCGTGAGAATGACGTAGGTGTCATTCTGAGCGGGCACGGCCCGCTGCGTTTGTTGGCCAAGCCTTCACGAAGTTTCGCGTCTTCGCCGGCCTTGGCGAAGGTGATGACATCGGACGATGTCATTAGAAGCCGCGCAGACGGCGAAGAATCCGTACCGATCTCGAGTAGCGCCTGAAGGTACGGATCCTTCGCAGTCTGCGCTGCTCAGGATGACACCTTCGCCTACTTCCGAATCGTCTTCTCCAGATACGCCTTGATCCGCGTGTGCGCCTCGGGGTCGGCCCAGATGTCCTCGACTTCGCCGACGACGTCGCCGAGGGCTTTCGCGCGCTCGATCGCGTCGCGGCGGAGTTGCATCTTCGTCAGGCGGAAGACGTTCTTCGGGATGGAGGCGAGCCGCGACGCGACCTCGAGGGCACGCGATTCCAGCTGGGCGATGTCGACGACCTCGTCGACCATGGAGCGGCGCAACGCCTCGTCCGGCGGCACGGTGCGGCCGGTGTAGACCATCTCCTGCACGAACTGCGGCGCCATGCCGAAACGCGCGATCTCCAACGCGATGGGCGGAAAGGCGACGCCGACGAGCAACTCCGGAACGCCGATGCGTCCGTTGCCCGCGGCCATGATGCGGTGGTCGCACGCAGCGACCATGATGCATCCGCCCGCGATCGCGTGACCGTTCACCGCGGCGACGACCGGGATCGGCGTCGTGAAGAGCGCGGTGAGCATCTCGATGAGCGCCGGCGCGAAACGACGCGCGTACGGCGCGCCTTCTTTGACGAGGCGGAAGAGATCGACGCCGGCGGAGAAGCTCGTGCCCGTGCCGGTGAGGACGATCGCCCGCGCATCCTGCGCCGAGTCGATGGCCGCGGAAAGCGCGTCGCAAAGCTCGAGGTCCATGGCCGAGACCTTGCCGTGGTCGAGCCGGAGGATGGCAATGCCGTTTTCGTCTTTGCGTTCGATCATGAGGAGGGATCGTATCGCAGTGAGCGAAAAACGTAGGGCCGGCTCTCCAGCCGGCCCGGCTCCGAACGTAGGGACCGGCTTCAGCCGGTCCGGGCGGGCTTAGGAGCCCGCCCCTCCGTCCTCAAACTGTTCGTCTAACCACTCGCGCCAAAGCCATCGGTATTCATCCGCCGTCGACACGAGCCCTCGGCGAACCGGATTCTGGATCAGGTACTGGCATTTCTCGCGAAGCGACTCTTCGTGTCGTAGCTCGTGATCGAAGGACTCGCGTTGCCACAACGCGCCTGCTCGACCAAGCGCGCGATTGATGGCAAACGACGAACGACCCTTGATGCGTTGGAGAATTTCAGACAACGCGAAGCATTCGCCATGCGACAACGGCAGCGGCATCGCAATGAAATGTACGTGCTCGGGCATCACGATGGCGCTGCAGAGAGACATGCGTACACCATGTTCGGCCAGGATTGCATCGAGAACGATCGAACGCGCGACAGGCGGCAACAGCCAGCGACGCCTGGTATTGAAGGTAACGAAGTAGGCTCGAAAGTCCGTTTGGTAGTGAGGCAACCTTCGTCGATACGCACGGCTCATCGCCCGAGGCTACCTCGGGGTGTGCGTGTCTACACGGGGAAGAAAACGGAGGGACCGGCTTCGGCCGGTCCGGACGGGCTGAAGCCCGCCCCTACGTTTCCTACGCGCGCAGCACTTGGTGTACGAACGCGATCGCGATCGCGCCTTCGCCCACTGCGGACGCCACCCGTTTGATGTTTCCGCAGCGCACATCGCCGACGGCGAACACGCCGGGGATGCTCGTCTCCAGCAGGTAAGGCGAGCGTTGGCGCGACCAGTTCACGAGATCGAGTGGCTCGAGGTCGGGGCCGGTGCGTACGAAGCCGTGGCCGTCGAGCGCGAGGCATCCTTCCAGCCACGACGTGCACGGCTCGGCGCCGGTCATCACGAAGATGTGGCGGATGTCGTGCGTCTCGCTGGGCCGGCCTTTCGTCTTCCAGCGCACGCGTTCGAGGAACTCGTCGCCTTCCAGCGCCTCGATCTCCGTCTCGGTATGCAGCTCGATTTTCGGATGGGTCTCGATGCGCCGGATGAGATAGCGCGACATGCTCTCCGACAGGCCGTTCGAGCGCACGAGCACATGCACCTTCTTCGCCGTCTCGGCGAGGAACACGGCCGCCTGGCCCGCGGAGTTGCCGCCGCCGACGACGATCACTTCCTCATCGCGGCAGACCTGCGCCTCGAGATGCGTCGCGCCGTGATAGATGCCGAAGTTCTGGTAGCGCGCGAGATTCGCGACCTGCAGCTCGCGGTACTTCGCGCCGGTCGCGATGATGATCGTGCGCGCGGGAATCCGTTGCCCGTTTTCGATCTCGACCGCGTACGGCTGCTCGTCGCAACGGAGGCGCGCCGCGCTCTTCGCGATCATCACCTGCGCGCCGAATTTCTCCGCCTGCGTGAACGCGCGGCCGGCGAGCTCCTGGCCGGAGATGCCGGTGGGGAAGCCGAGGTAGTTTTCGATGCGGGAGCTGGAGCCGGCCTGGCGGCCGGGCGCATTCGACTCGATGACGAGCGTGTCGAGTCCTTCCGAGGCGGCGTACACGGCGGCAGCGAGTCCGGCCGGGCCGGCGCCGATGATGAGGACGTCGCGGATGCGCGTGTCGTCGATCGTCTCGTTCAGACCGAGCGCGTCGGCGATCTCTTCGTTCGACGGATTGCGCAGGACCTTCGAGCCGCGCCAGATCACGACCGGCACGTCCTCTTCATTGATGTGAAAGCGGTCGAGGATGTCCTGCACGCCGGCGTCGCGGTCGAGATCGATCGACGTGAACGGATGGCCGTTGCGCGTCAGGAACTCCTTCACGCGCAACGTGTCGGCGCAGTAAGGCGAGCTGAGGACGATGACGTCGCCGAAGCCGTGCGCGATCAACTCGACGCGGCGGAGGATGAACGCGCGCATCAGGATCTCGCTCAGCTCCGCGTCGGTCTGGATGAGCGCGAGCAACGCCTCGCGCTCGATCTCGATCACTTCCGACGGCTCCGTCGCGCGGATCGTGCTGAGCGCGCGGCGGCCGGCGACGAGCGAGTGCTCGCCCGTGAACTGCCCGCGTTCCAGCGATGCGATGAGGTGCTCTTCGCCGCCGCCCGTCTGCATCGCCTCGAGGCGTCCGCTCAGCACGGCGTAGAAGTGGAAGTGTTGCTGGCCCGCTTCGACGAGCACTTCGTCCTTCTCGACGGAGCGCCGTTTGCCGTGCGGCTCGAAGCGCTCGAGCTGGCTCGCGTCGAGGACGGGAAACGCGCGTTCGCGCGTCTCGGCGGGGAAGGGAACGGCGGTCATGACTTCACGTCGATCACCACGCGTCCCCGCGTCTGGCCGGCCAGAATCTCCTCGGACAACTCGCGGATCTTCGACAGCGGCTCGATGCGTCGCAGCTCGCGCAGTTTGTCGAGGTCGAGATCCTTCGCCAGCCGCGCCCACGCAGCGATGCGGCTCTCTTTCGATGGCTTGTTCGTGCTGACGCCGAGGATGGAGACGTTGCGGAGGATGAAGGGCCAGACGGCGGTCTGGATGTCCGCGCCGCCGGCCATGCCGCACGAGGCGACCGAGCCTTCGTACGCGGTCTGCGCGACGAGATTGACGAGCGTGTCGCCGCCGACCGTGTCGACCGCGCCCGCCCAGCGCTCGCTCTGCAGCGGTCCGCCTTTCTTCGACAACTCGTCGCGATGAATGATCGCGCTCGCGCCGAGGCTGCGGAGATACGGTTCCTGTTCGGGGCGACCGGTGGAGGCGACGACGCGGTAGCCGGCGCGCGCGAGAAGCATCACAGCGATGGATCCGACGCCGCCCGCCGCGCCGGTGACGGCGACTTCGCGGCCGTCCGGCGTCAGGCCGTTCCGTTCCAAGGCCATCACGCAAAGCATCGCCGTGACGCCCGCGGTGCCGACGGCCATCGCGAGGTCGAGATCGAGCCCGTCCGCGAGCGGCACGAGCGTTTCGGCTCTCACGCGCTGCTGTTCCGCGTAACCGCCGCCGTCGCTTTCGCCGAGGCCGTGGGCGATGCCGACGACCTGGTCGCCTTCTTTGAATTCTTCGGTGGTGCAGGAGACGACCGTGCCGGCGATGTCGATGCCGAGGATCGTCGGGAAACGGCGAACGATGCGGCCGCGGCTCGTGACCGCGAGCGCATCTTTGTAGTTCAGCGAGGAGTAGGCGACGTCGAGGACGACTTCCCCCTCGGGCGCCAAGGAGGCGTCGTCATCGAGGCGGACGTCGGTTTGCGAGTGAGCGACGAGTGCGCGCATAGGCGCGCAAGATTAGCGTACAGCGACCGTTTCCGCCGAGCCGGGCTCCGCCGCGACGCGATCGAGGAACGCCTTGAATCGCCTGAACAGCTCTTCGCTGTGCTCCTGCGGCGCAATGGCGCCGGAAAGCTTCTCGACATGCTTGCCGAGCTGGAGGTCGATGGCGTCGTCGCGCAGGATCATCTGCATGAAGATGTCCGAGACGGCAAAGGCTTCCGGCATCTCGATACCGCGCGCCTTCGCGGCCGCCGCAATCGCCTCGCGCGTCGCGGAACTGAATTCATTGACGTTCGCGAGCAGGCTCGTCTCGATGTGGCTCTCGTTCGGCGTGAGGATCGTGCTCGCGCTCTGTCCCGGACGCCACGCGTCGCTCGCGTTGACGATGCCGCGCGTCGCGGGGAGGAAGAGCTTGTCGCCGTTCCTCGGATCGAGCTTCGCCAGGATCGACGGCCGCAGCAGACGCCCGGAGTTGCACGCGCTGATGACGAGAAAGCGCAGGCCGTCCGGATCGGTGCGCTCCTGCAATCCGCCGACGGAGATGTACGAGCGCTCGTCTTGCGGCTTGTAGCTGCGTTGCAATTTCAGGCCGTTGCCGTTCGTGCCGTGCGTCTCGAGGATCAGCGTCGCGATCGGCCGTTCGGGATGCGCTGCGTTGAATTGGTGGATGCCTTGGAGGACCTTCGACCAGTCCGCGTCGTCGAAGCAGGCGAAGCCGAGAGCCTGGTAGAAACGGCAGTTGTTCGGGACGCTGAGGTCGGGGCTGAAGACGATGCCGATGCCGCGGCCGAGATCCTCCAGCTTCGCGGCCGGCTCCTCCGGCCACGCCTTCGCCAACAGCAGCTTCGATGGGATCTGTTGCGCGGTGGCGGTCGCGGCGAAGAGGAGCGCAAGGAGGAGGCGGTTCATGGGGGAGGAAAATGTAGGGCCGGCTCTCCAGCCGGCCGTAGTGAATAATGATGCGGCGGCGTGGCCGCCGCGACGTACGTCATGGGGCCGGCTGGAGAGCCGGCCCTACGTTCGTGTGCGAACGGAGTTAGTCCTTGCGGACGCGCGTGTGGGTGGTCGTCGTGCTCGTGGTGGAAGAGGTGCTGTCGGTCATCGACTGGTCGCTCGACGAGCTGGTCATGGACGTGTTGCCGTTCGTGCTCGACGTCGTGCCGTTGTAGGTCGCGCCGGTCGCGGTCGTGCCGTTGTTCGTCGTGCTGCCGGTCGTGCCGTTGTTCGTGGTGCCGTTGTTCCAGGTGTCGTTCGTCGTGCCGTTGCTGGTGGTGCTGTTCGTCGTTCCGCTCGCCATCGTCGCGTTTGTCGTGCTGCCGCCGAGCGTCGTGCTGGACGGAGACTGCACGTTCGCGCCGGTCGGGGTCGGCGTCGCATTCGGATCGGCCACGCCGATCGTGGAAGAGTAGCCCGAGGCCGAGTTGATCGTGCCCGCACCGTTGTACGGATCATTGCCGACCGTGGTCGAGCCCGGAACCGCCTGCGCCGTCGTAGTCGCATCGTGATGCGCGCATCCGAACAGGCCGAGCGACAACATGGAAACCGCAAGGACTGCAAGAAGTCGATTTTGATTGCTCATTGATTTCCCCTTTTTCCTCCGGAGCGTCGTGGCTCCGACGGGAAGCCGATAAATCAAACTGCGTTCCAGCTCCATGGCTGAATTCGTCTCTGCGCGGCTGGCGCGCGATGTGTACCGCGCGAGCTCATGAGCACTCGTTTCGCGCCTTCTGCCTACGCTTTGCTGCGCATCATGGCCGGCCTCCTGTTCGCCATCCACGGCTCCCAAAAAATCCTCGGATGGCCCGCGAGCAACATGCATCCGCCGCTCGCATCGCTCCCCGGCATCGCCGGCATCATCGAGCTCGTATGCGGTTTGCTGATCGCGGTCGGGCTCTTCGCCAACTGGGCCGCGTTCCTCGCCTCGGGCGAGATGGCCGTCGCGTTCTTCAAGGCGCACTTCTCCGTCGCCGATTGGAATCCGGTGACGAACAAGGGCGAGACGTCGGTGCTCTACTGCTTCATTTTCCTGTTCATCTGGGCGTACGGCTCCGGGATCTGGAGCATCGACAGCGCGCTCAGACGAAATAGAAAGTCAACGTCCGGACGATGACGGCGAGGACCATCGCGCCGGCGAATCCCGCGTCGAGTCCGAGCCAGTAGCGGAAGCGCGGCGCGATCCTCTTGCCGAGCCGGATGATGATGGCGACGACGCCGTAGCCGAAAAGCATCGGCCCGAGCGGATTGAGCGCATTCGCTTCGTGCACGTCGCCGCGCCCGATCGCGGCGAAGCTGCGCGTGAGTCCGCAGCCCGGACACTCGCGGCCGAGGAGGACGACGGACCAGCAGAGCGGGGGAGAGGTCGCGAGCGATTGCCGTGGAATGCGTGCGGCAACGACCGCCGCCAACACGCCGAGCGTCGCCAACGCGAGCACGACGCGGTCGAGAGTCCCGAGTCTCATTTCGTCAGCTGACGCAGCGCCGTCTTGAGCAACGCCGAGAACTCCGCATCGGCGCCGAGCTGCTTGCGCGCCGCATCGACCGCGCTCTCCGCCAACGCCGGCTTGTACCCGAGGTTGACCAACGCCGACTGGACGTCGTCATCGACCGAGGTGGCTCGCGGTGTCGCCGGCGCCGCAGCGCGCTGCGCATCCGTGAGCACGAGCTTGTCGCGCAACTCGAGGCAGATGCGCTCCGCCGTCTTCTTCCCCACGCCCGGGATGGATGAGAGCTTCCGCGCATCGTTGCGCGCAATGGCGTCGGCCAAGTCAGGCGCATCGATGCCCGACAGAATCTTCTGCGCCAACGTCGGTCCGATCCCGGAAATGGAGATCAACTTCTCGAACGCGAACTTCTCCTCGACCGAGGCAAAGCCATACAACGCGAGCGCATCCTCGCGAACGTGCGTGTAGACCTCGAGCGCGGCTTCCGATTTGCCCTCGAGGCGATAGTAGGTCTGGAGGGAGATGTGGACCTCGTAGCCTACGCCTGCGGCCATCACTAACGCGTTGGTCGCGTCGAGGCGTTTTAGCTTTCCTTCGAGGTAGCCGATCATTGGGCGCCCGCAGGCGAATTGAGAATTGAGAATTGAGAATTGAGAATTGCTTCGCTACAACGACGTATCACGCTCGTTCTCCAATTCTCAATTCTCAATTCTTCATTCTCAATTTGGCGTGCGTCGGCGGCGGAAGCGTTAGCGACGCCGCCAACGCCCGCAGGCGAATTGAGAATTGGAAATTGAGAGTTGAGAATTGCTTCGCTACAACGACGTATCACGCTCGTTCTCCAATTCTCAATTCTCAATTCTTCATTCTCAATTCGGCGTGCGTCGGCGGCGGAAGCGTTAGCGACGCCGCCAACGCACGCCGGCGAATTGAGAATTGGAAATTGAGAGTTGAGAATTGCTTCGCTACAACGACGTGTCACGCTCGTTCTCCCTTTCTCAATTCTCAATTCTTCATTCTCAATTTGGCGTGCGTCGGCGGCGGAAGCGTCAGCGACGCCGCCAACGCACGCCGGCGAGTTGAGAATTGGAAATTGAGAGTTGAGAATTGCTTCGCTACAACGACATATCACGCTCGTTCTCCAATTCTCAATTCTCAATTCTTCATTCTCAATTCGGCGTGCGTCGGCGGCGGAAGCGTTAGCGACGCCGCCAACGCACGCCGCCAGGCGTGTCCTCCAGCAAAATCCCTTTCCCCAACAGCTCGTCCCGGATGCGGTCGCTTTCGGCGAAGTTGCGGGCTTTGCGGGCGGCCTGGCGGGCTTCGATCAGCTTTTCGATCTCGGCGTCGAGGTTTGCTTCGCGTTTCGGGAAGATGTCGAGGACGGGGTCGATGCTGCGGAGGGCGGTCAGGATGCCTTCGGCGTCGCCGGCGGTGATGCGGCCGGCGTCGATGGCGGTGTTGGCGTCGCGGATCAGGATGAAGAGCGCGGCGAACGCGCCGGCGGTGTTGAGGTCGTCGTCCATCGACTCCCGGAAAGAAGCGAGGAACCGTCCGATCAGCTCCTCGGCATGCCCGTCGGAGTGTTTCGCATCATGCGGTGCGGAGGCGGACAACTCGTCGAGCCGGATGAGGAAGCTCTCGATGCGCGCGAGCGCCTGTTTCGCATCTTCCAACGACTGCATCGTGAAGTTGAGCTTCGTCCGATGCGGCACAGAGAGCAGCGCGTAGCGGAGGGCCAGCGGCGGGAAGTTCATCGCCTTCACTTCGGCGAGGTTGAAGATGTTGCCGAGCGACTTCGACATCTTCTGGGCGTCGACGTTGAGGTGCTCGCCGTGGACCCAGAAACGGACGAACGGTTTGCCCGTCGCCCCTTCGCTCTGCGCGATCTCGTTCTCGTGATGGGGGAAGATCAGGTCGACGGCGCCGGTGTGGATGTCGAACGTTTCGCCGAGAAGGCCCATCGACATGGCGGAGCACTCGAGGTGCCAGCCGGGGCGGCCTTCGCCGATGTCCGTCGGCCACGACGGCTCGTTGTCCTTCTTCGCCTTCCAGAGCACGAAGTCGCGCGCGTTGTCTTTCTCGTATTCGTCGGACTCGATACGCGAGTACTCGCTCTTCGTATCCACTTCGATGCGCGAGAGCTTGCCGTAGTCGGGGAGCGTGGCGACGCGGAAGTATGTGGAGCCTTCCGCCTCGTAGGTGTGACCGCGTTCCGTCAACTTCTTGACCAGCTCGATCATCTGCGGGATGTACTCCGTGGCCCGCGGGTAGGAGTCCGCGGGACGGATGCGCAGCTCGGCGAGCGCGGAGAGGAACGCCTCGGTGTAAGGCTTCGTGTAAGTGAAGATGTCCTGCCCGGCCTTGTTCGCGTTCCGGATGATCTTGTCTTCGACGTCCGTGATGTTCATGACCTGCGTGACGCGCAGGCCGCGGAACTCGAGGTAGCGGCGGAGGACGTCGCTCCAGAGGAACGTGCGGAGGTTGCCGATGT
>Ga0213876_10001258_pt1 | contig 15988 bp, 11 predicted proteins | sample BarmaccomBMRX_R9_FD_160113 | JGI IMG/M metagenome (GOLD analysis project Ga0213876, IMG submission 160113) | Root-associated microbial communities from Barbacenia macrantha in rupestrian grasslands, the National Park of Serra do Cipo, Brazil - RX_R9 | ecosystem: Host-associated > Plants > Roots...
GGACATCGCCACGCTGACTATTTCTGGTCGTCTGGACGAGCCTGACGACCCTGACGAGCCGCCGACGCAACCGCGGACGGGACGGTCCGATGCTGGTGTGGCGGTGCGCATGCTGACCAGCGGAACCACCGGACCCCCCAAACGGGTTGACCTCAGTTACGGAATGCTCGCGCACAGCGTGATGGGCCCCGACTACGAGCGTGCACCGGCGCCCACCGAGATACGGCGCGGCGTCGCTATCGTGAACTCGCCGCTGGTGCACATCGGCGGCGTGTTCCGGGTGCTGCAGTGTGTCACCGACGCGAGACCCTTTGTGCTGCTGGAACGATTCGAGCTGAACGCGTGGGTCGCCGCGGTGCGCAGGCATCGGCCCCGGACCGTATCGCTGGTGCCTGCCGCGTTGCGCACGGTGTTGCAGTCCGATCTGCCGCGCGCCGATCTTGCCAGTATCCATGCCGTCACCTGCGGCACCGCACCGCTGTCGGCCGACGACGCCGACGCTTTCGCCGACAAGTACGGGATTCCCGTCCTAACATCCTATGCCGCAACTGAATTCGGCGGTGGCGTCGCGGGCTGGACGCTGCCCGATTACCGGCAGTACTGGCGGACCAAGCGCGGAAGTGTCGGCCGGGCCACCGGCGGTGCGCGACTGCGGACAGTCGACGACGACGGCACACCGCTCGGCCCGGACCAGATAGGGCAGTTGGAGGTCAAACCGGGACAATTGGGGCCGTCGGCGAAGTGGATGCGGACGACGGACATCGCGCGCATCGACGCCGACGGCTTCCTCTGGATCGTCGGGCGAGCCGACCAGGCAATTATCCGCGGTGGGTTCAAGATCATGCCCGACGACGTCCGTACCGCGCTGGAGAGCCACCCCGCGGTTGCGGGCGCGGCCGTGGTGGGCCGAACCGACGATCGTCTCGGCGAGACCCCGGTCGCCATGGTGGAACTGCGCGATCCGACATCCGCTGACGCAGGCGACTTGACCGAATATCTGCGAACGCGGTTGGCCCGCTACGAGATTCCCACCGACATCGCGATCGTCGATGAAATTCCCCGAACCCCATCGGGCAAGGCCGATCTGGGTGCGGTCCGTAGTTTCTTCAATGCCGCCGTCCACCGTGATCATGCCCGGTGATTTCCAGACGCTCGCGGAAGTCCTGCGACACCAAGCCCGCTCGCGGGCAACGCACCCGCTTCTGGTCTGCGATGGTGATCGATTGGGGTACGCCGACGCGGAACGCCGTTCGGCGGAACTCGCCTGCGGGTTGATCGCGCTCGGCGCTGGCAAGGGCACCCATGTCGGGCTGTTGTACCCCAACGGTACCGAGTTTATCGTCGCGATGCTCGCGGCAGCCCGGATCGGTGCGGTGGTGGTGCCCTTCTCTACCTTCGCCACCGCCCGCGAGCTGCGCGAACAGCTGGTCGACAGCGATGTGGCGATCCTGTTGAGTGCCCCGGGTTTTCGCTCTCACGACTACGCGCAACGCGTGGCTCAGGTGCTGGGTGGTTGCGACCTTACGTTGCGGAGTCGCCTCTTTGCTACCGCCGCACCGCACTTGCGGCAGGTCTTCATTGGCGAGGGTCCCGCGGGCGGCCCCGTCGACCCCGGGTTGGTGTGCGCGCTGGAAGACGATGTGTGCGGCGCCGATCCGCTGGCCATCGTCTACACGTCGGGTTCCACCGCCGCCCCTAAGGGCGTCGTGCACACGCACGCTGGGCTGCTGGGACATCAGCAAAACCTCAACCGAATTCGCGGTCTGACCGCCGACGAGAAGCTGTTCTGCAATTCACCGTTCTTCTGGATCGGCGGGTTCGCCTTCGCGCTGCTGGCCACCCTGGTCGCCGGTGCGACACTCGTGTGCTCCAACGCCAGCGATCCCGCCGTCACACTTGACTTGCTGGAAGCCGAAAAGCCGACCATGACCAATGGTTTCGCCGCCGGTATCGCTGCGCTGGCGCAGCACCCGAGCGTCGCTTCGCGCGACCTGTCGTCGATGCGCCGAGGCAATATTTATCCGATCATGGCCTTGGATACCCGCCCGGCCGATCCTGGGTTGCGCCACAACATGTTGGGCATGACGGAAGCCGGAAGTGTCGTGTTGATCGGCGACGACGAATCCGACCAGCCCGAACATCGGCGCGGCTCGTTCGGCAAGCCGGCACCCGGATTTCAAACCCTGATCGTCGAGCCGGAGACTGGCGCGCGCGTCAGCGTCGGCGGGGTCGGCGAGCTCTGCATTCGGGGGCCGCACGTAATGCAGGGGTACCACAAGCGCAGCCGCGAAGAGTGCTTCGACGCCGACGGCTGGTTCCACACCGGCGATTTGGTGCGCGCCGACGGCGACGGATACGTGTACTTCATCGGCCGACGCAGCGGGATGATCAAAACAGCCGGCGCCAATGTCTCTGCCGCCGAGGTGGAAAAGGCCATCGCGAAGGTCGCCGGCGCCGAGGCTCACGTCGTGGGCATCCCCGACCCCGGGCGGGGACAGCTGGTGGCAGCCGTCGTTATCGACCCGGATCTGGACGAAGCGACGCTGCGCGAGCGGCTCATCACGGAGCTTTCGGCGTACAAGATTCCGAAACGGTTTGTCGCTTTGGCTCGCGCCGATTTGCCGCTGCTGTCCAGCGGCAAGGTCGACTCGCACCGACTGAAGCAGCTGTTCGATGCCTGACACCATTGATCGCCTGGTGCGGGCACAAGCCCGCCAGCACGGGCCCAAGCCGATGGTCATCGATCCGGGTTCCCGCCTCAGCTATTACGAACTCGACTCCACGACAAAGGATTTGGCGGCGCGTCTGGTCGAGGCTGGCGTTGGCAAGGGCAGCCGGGTAGGGCTGATCATGCCGAACAGCGCCCGCTGGGTGCAGCTCGCCGTCGCGCTGACGCGCATCGGCGCCGTGCTGGTGCCGTTGAGCACGCTGCTGCAGGCGGGCGAACTCGTCGCGCAGCTGCGGGTGGCGTCGGTGCAGTTCCTGATCGGCGTCGAGGAATTTCGCGGCCACCGCTACCTCGATGATGTGCGGTCGGCGGACCTTCCTGCGTTACAACGGGTTTGGGCGGCCGATCACCTCCCCGAGGCCTTGGCGCGCGAAGGGGCACGACGGGTCGTCGACGCCATGACCGACACAGTCACCCCGGCCGACCCGCTGGTCATCATCTTCACCTCCGGGAGCAGCGGATCGCCCAAGGGAGTCATACATTCCCACGGCAGTGCGCTGGGCGCGGTCCGGTCCGGCCTGGCGGCGCGCTGCATCGATTCCGGCACCCGACTGTATCTGCCGATGCCGTTCTTCTGGGTGGGCGGTCTCGGCGGCGGCGTGCTGTCGGCGCTGGCCGCCGGCGCAACGTTGGTGACCGAGGAACTGCCGCGGCCCGAAACCACGCTGCGTCTGCTGGAATCCGAGCGGGTCAACCTGTTTCGCGGCTGGCCCGACCAGGCCGAGGCATTGGCGCGGCACCCGGACCGGGCCGGTGTAGATCTCTCGGCGCTACGGCCGGGCAGCCTGGACGCCCTGTTACCCGCCGAGTACCGAACCCAACCCGGAGCGCGGGCGAAGCTGTTCGGGATGACGGAGGCGTTCGGACCGTACTGCGGGTTCCCGGCGGACACGGACATGCCCGGGGCAGCCTGGGGCAGCTGCGGAAAGCCGTTCCCCGGCATGGAGGTTCGCATCGTCGACCCCGACACCGGCGAGCCCTTGGCGGCGGAGGCCGTTGGCATGATCCAGATCCGGGGGCCGCACACGTTGCGCGGCATCTGCCGCCGCAGCCGCGAAGAGGTTTTCACCGCCGATGGCTTCTACCCCACCGGCGACCTGGGCCGACTAGATGACGACGGCTTCCTGTTCTACCACGGCAGATCCGACGACATGTTCAAGGTCAGCGGCGCCACCGTCTATCCGAGTGAGGTCGAGCGGGCGCTGCGCAGCATCGACGGGGTTGAGAATGCCTTCGTGACCAACGTTTTGGGCGCAAACGGGGAACGCGTCGGCGCGGCGGTGGTGTGTGACCGTGCGGTCGGCGTCGAGGAGCTGGGCGCCTCGGCCCGCGCGCTGCTCAGCTCCTTCAAGGTACCGACGGTCTGGCTGGTGCTGGACTGCGACGACGACGTGCCGCGCGGCGGCACCGGCAAGGTCGACATTCGACGGCTCCGTGAGATGTTGATCGAAGCGAAACAGCCTTAAGGGACCCGCGTCCAAGGTTGACAGTTCTGCGACTCAAATGCCTTGACCGTTGAGGGAATACTTGCGTACATCGGGCCGACGGAAGTATTCGCCTGGACTACATGCTCCTTGTTCGCATCCGACGTGCTGTAGGTAAACCATGAGCACATCGAGTCCTGGGTAGGCACATTGTTTATCCAAACCCCAAAGGTCGACGCCGACCCGCTCGTGCGGTAGAGGCCGGGCACTATGTCGGGTCCCACCTGGAAAACACCATTCCCCGGGATCGGGTCCAGCGGATCTGCGACGGCAGGCGACGCGAACACGATCGCGGCCACGCAGGCGACCAATCCGGCCGCTGCGCGGCGCGCAAGCTCTAGGGACATTTCTCTCTCCCTATGAAATTGCCCACCCTCATCGCAGCGTATGCCAGGCGTGCTCGAGCCACAACCTTGCCGAGCTGCCCGGTCCGGCATCTCTGGCCCGGCATCTCCGGTCCGGCATCTCCGGTCCGGAATGGCAACACTTTTTGCCCGGCTTGTAGCGACAATTCGTTGCTTCGAGGTCTGTGGCCGACTAAAAGCGTTGTCCGTCGGGCACATTGATAGTTTGATGAGGGTAGCCCGGTCGCGCCGGATAACCACGTTGTCGCTACAAGCCGGGCAAAGAGCGTGTCGCCTCCGAGCGGGTACGGGTGAGCCGGGTACACACGGCAAAGCACACGTGCCGATGTGACGACCGGCCGCGATCAGCGGTCCTACTGCTACGCCCCTTCCGCAACGACCCCGCGTTCAACGAGATGCTCGATCAACGGAACCGCCCCGGCGGCAAGGTGTTCCGACATCGCGACACGGGCGGCCTGGCCATCGCGCTGCTCCAGCGCCGACAGCACCCGGCGATGGTCGTGCACCGACTGGTCGGGCCACCCCTCGATCGTCGGGAAAACCGATTCGGGCGCATAACGAGTGATCTGTGACATCAGCTGGGCGAGCTTGGGCGAGTCCGCGGCAACATTGATGGCTCGATGGAATTCGTGGTTGAGCCGAACCGTGCGTTCTTCGTCATCGGTGGCGTAGGCCTTCTCCAGCTGAGCCTGGATCTCCTTGAGTTCGCGCAACTGGTCATCGGTCACATTGACCGCCGCCCGCGCGGCGAGCTCGCCACCGACATGCGCCTGCACGTTCGCGACGTCGGCCAGGTCTCGGCCGGTCACCGGCAAGACCATAAAACCACGGTGCGGCTGTTGGGCAACCCAACCCTCGGCACGCAACGCGAACAGCGCCTCGCGCACCGGGGTGACGCTGATCCCCAATTCCGCGGCCAATTGGTCCAGCCGAACGTACTGTCCCGCCGCATAGGTGCCGTCGAATATCCTGCGTCGGACAAAACGCGCGACATCCTCCGAAAGCTGGGGCCGCACAGCGAAATCCGGGTTTGTCATTGCGTCAGATCCGATACTCCGCGAGCAGTCGCTTGCTGATGATCTGCTTCTGGATCTCGCTGGTCCCCTCGCCGATCAACAGAAACGGCGCGTCGCGCATCAGGCGTTCGATCTCGTACTCCTTGGAGTAGCCATAACCGCCGTGAATCCGGAAGCTCTGCTGGGTGACCTCCGAACAGAACTCGCTGGCAAGATATTTGGCCATTCCCGCGGCAACGTCGTTGCGCTCGCCGGAGTCCTTGAGCCGCGCCGCGTTGACCATCATCAGGTGTGCCGCTTCGACCTTGGTGGCCATCTCGGCGAGCTGAAAAGCGACGGCCTGGTGGTCGGCGATCGGTTTGCCAAAGGTCCGCCGCTGCTGGGCATATCGCGCCGCGAGCTCGAATGCGCGAATGCCGACACCGCACGCCCGCGCCGACACGTTGACCCGCCCGACTTCGATGCCATCCATCATCTGGAAAAAGCCCTGCCCAGGTGTACCGCCGAGGACGTCGTCCGCGCCGGCCTGGTAACCGTCGAAGATTAACTCGGTGGTGTCGATGCCCTTGTAGCCCAGCTTGTCGATCTTGCCCGGGATCACCAGCCCCGGCATCACTTCACCGAAACCCGTTGGCTTCTCAACGAGAAACGCGGTCAGGTTGCGGTGTGGCTTGTCCGACCCCTCGTCGGTGCGCACCAACACGGCAACCAGCGTCGAACTGCCGCCGTTGGTTACCCACATCTTCTGCCCGTTGATCGTGTAACCCCCCTCGGGGTTGCGTTGGGCGCGGGTGCGGATCGCGGCGACATCGGAGCCTAACTCGGGCTCCGACATGGAAAATGCGCCGCGGGCCTCGCCGGTCACCATCCGCGGCAGGAAGCGCTGCTTCTGCTCGTCGGTGCCGTGTTGGCGCAGCATGTAGGCGACGATGAAGTGGGTGTTGAGCACCCCGGAGATGCTCATCCAGCCGCGGGCCAGCTCTTCGACACACAGCGCGTAGGTCAGCAGCGACTCCCCCAGGCCGCCATGCTCCTCGGGGATCATCAGTCCGAACAGGCCCATTTCGCGCATCTGGTCGACGATGTGCTGCGGGTAGGTGTCGGCGCGCTCGAGTTCCGCCGCAGCGGGAATGATCTCTTTGTCGACGAATTGCCTTACCGTAGCCACGATCTCGCTCTGGAATTCGGTCAGCCCGAGCGTCTGAGCGAGCCTGGTCATGCTCCGTTGCCTCCGATCGTTTTTGCGTCCGTCAAACGCGCAATGTCGGCAGCCGTCAATCCGAGCCGCTGCGTGAGCACGTCGACGGTATCTTGGCCCAGCGCGGGCGCCGGCGCGGCGGCGGCATGGGCGCCGTCGAACGCGGCAGGCAGACCCGGGGCGTAATAGTCACCGACGCCCGGTTGGCTCAGCAGGGCGAACAGCGGGTTGGCGGTAACCCGCGCATCTGCGGCGACCTCCGCGAACGTCCGGTAACGCTCGAACAAGACTGTCGTTTCGGACAGCGCCGCGCTGATCTCCTCTGCCGTGTGATCGGCGAACCAGGTGGCGAACAGGCCCGACAGCACGTCGCGGTACCGGTAGCGGTCACCCTCTATGGCGAAGTCCACGCTCAGCGCCTCGGCGAGCGCCGACACCGCGGTCTCGACGCCAGTGATCTTGACCAGGTCGCGAAAGTGCCTGCCGGTCAACAGCACAACCATGAACGCGACACCGTCGCCACTGGTGAAGTCCTGGCCGTACTGGCCGTAGATGGCGTTACCCAGCCGCTCTCGTTGAGTGCCGATCACCTGGGGCTCGGTCAGCAGCCCCAGGTTTCCGGCGGTGGCCAGCGCGACGTCCTCCAGCGCCAAGCTGATTCGCGCGCCCGCACCGCTCTGATCACGATGACGCAGCGCTGCGACGAGGGCCAGCGCGGCATACAGGCCGCAGGACACATCCCACGCGGGCAGCACGTGGTTGATCGGACCGGCGTGACCGGGCGGACCGGTGACGAGCGGATATCCGATGCCCGCGTTGACGGTGTAGTCCACCGCGGTTGATCCATCGCCACGCCCGAGCAGTTGCACGTGGATGACGTCAGGACGCTCGGCAGCCAGGAGGTCATGGCTCAGCCAGGGCAGGACGGCGTTGGTGACGACGACGCCGTCGCCCTCGACGATCAGACGCCGGACCAGCTCCTGGCCCTCCGGAGAACGCAGATCGATTGTGGCCGAGTGCTTTCCCTTGTTCAGCCCGGTCCAGTAGATCGAGGTGCCGTCGGCGCTCAGTGGCCAGCGCTGGACGTCGGAGGCACCGCCGATCGGATCGACGCGGATCACCTGCGCGCCAAGCTGACTCAGCGTCATACCGCACAGGGGCGCGGCGACGAAGCTGGACACCTCGACGACGGTGATCCCGGTCAGCGGGTTCACGCCGGCGCGACCCGTTCGAAGACCGCGGCTAGGCCTTGGCCACCGCCGATGCACATCGTCTCCAGCCCGTAGCGGGCCTGGCGGCGGTTGAGTTCGCGCGCCAGGGTGGCCAGCATCCTGCCGCCGGTCGCGCCGACCGGGTGGCCCAACGAGATTCCCGAGCCGTGCACATTGGTCCGGTTGCGGTCGGCGGCACCGAAGTCCCACTCCCGCATCACCGCAAGTGCCTGGGCGGCGAACGCTTCGTTGAGCTCGATCAGGTCGATGTCGCCGAGTTGCAGCCCGGCCTTGGCCAGCGCGACCTTGGTCGCGGGCACCGGGCCGATGCCCATGATGTTGGGTGCCACACCGGCCTGGCCCCAGGACACCATGCGGACCAACGGCGTCAGGCCGTATTCCTCGGCCTTCGCAGGTGTGGTCACCACGCACATGGAGGCCGCGTCGTTCTGTCCGCTGGCATTGCCGGCGGTCACCGTCGCATCCGGATCGTCCTTCAGTAGAACGGGTTTGAGCTTGGCCAAGGATTCCACCGAAGCGTCGGCGCGCGGATGCTCGTCGGTGTCGATCAGATCCTCGCCCTGCCGGGCGCGTACGGCAACCGGAATGATTTCCTCGGCGAGGATGCCGTCCTTCTGCGCGGCCACGGCGCGCTGGTGCGACGCCACCGCGAGTTCGTCCTGCTCCTGGCGGGAGATGCCGTACGAGCGGCGCAGGTTCTCGGCGGTCTCCAGCATTCCGCCCGGCACCGGGTAGTCGCGGCCGCCGGCGGTCGTGCGACCGCGGGCGAGTCCGTCGTGCACTTGAACACCGGAACGGGCGCCACCCCAACGCATGTCGGTGGAATAGAAGGCAACGTTGCTCATGCTCTCGCAGCCGCCGGCGACGACGAGATCGTTGTCGCCACTGCTCACTTGCAGGCACGCCTGGATCACCGCCTGCAGGCCCGACCCGCAGCGGCGGTCGACCTGCATGCCCGGAACCGTCACCGGCAGGCCGGCATCCAGCGCCACCACGCGGCCGATCGCGGGCGCTTCGCTGCTCGGATAGCAGTGCCCCAAGATGACGTCCTGCACCGTGTCCGGCGCGATGCCGGTTCGGTCCAACAGGCCCTTCAGGGCCGCTACCCCAAGCTCGACTGCGGTCTGGGACTTGAACATTCCGCCGTATCGACCGATAGGGGTCCGCACGGGTTCACAGATGACGGCTGCAGGCATGGCAACTCCCGGGTTGTGGGCGAGTGTAAAGGGGCCGAGCAGACGCAAAAGCACCCAAAATGGGCCCAAGAAGGGTGCTTTTGCGTCTGCTCGCCATCAGAGGTGCCGGCCGCCGGTGATTTCCATGACGGTCCCGGTCATGTACGACGACAGATCCGAGGCCAGGAACAGCGCCACGCTGGCGACTTCGCTGGGCTCGCCGGCCCGACCCATCGGCACCTCGGCCACCTTCGAGTCCCAAATGCGTTGCGGCATAGCCTCAGTCATGGCCGAGCGAATCAGGCCCGGGGCGATCGCGTTGACCCGGATGCCCAGGTAGGCCAGCTCTTTGGCGGCCGCCTTGGTCATGCCGACGATTCCGGCCTTGGCCGCCGAGTAGTTGGTCTGGCCGATCATGCCGACCTTGCCCGACACCGAGGACATGTTGATGATTGCGCCCCGCTTGTTTTCCCGCATGATCGCGGCGGCGAGCCGGGTGCCGTTCCACGTTCCCTTCAGGTGCACCGAGATGACCTGATCAAACTGCTCTTCGGTCATCTTGCGCATGGTCGCGTCGCGGGTGATCCCCGCGTTGTTGACCATGATGTCCAGGTCACCGAAACGGTCCACGGCCGTCTTGAGCAGCGCGTCGACGTCGTCGGCCTGAGTCACATTGCAGCGCACCGCCAGAGCCACGTCCGCCCCGCCCAACTGCTTGGCCGCGACCTCGGTCGCCTCGAGGTTCACATCGCCGAGCACCACCCGGGCACCCTCGGCGATGAATCTCTCCGCGATCGCGTAGCCGAGTCCCTGTGCTCCACCGGTGATGACCGCCGTCTGACCGCTCAGCAATGGCAACTGGACCACACACCCTTCGTTTCCATTTTCATATTTCATATACGATATTTCCCAAACACGGTACCCGACGACAAACCAGCCACCAAGAGGAGTGCGGAGCCTATGACCGCTGGACAAGTCTCCGACGACGACTTTCGGGAAATCCTGGCCCAGACCCGCCACTTCGTGCGGACCTGCGTGGTTCCTCGCGAACAGGAGATCCTCGACGACGACCGAGTCCCGGACGACCTGCGCGACCAAGCCAAGAAGATGGGGTTGTTCGGATACGCGATCCCCCAGGAGTGGGGCGGGCTGGGCCTGAACCTCATGCAAGACGTCGAGCTGGCGATGGAGCTGGGCTACACGTCGCTGGCGTTGCGCTCGATGTTCGGCACCAACAACGGCATCGCCGGCCAGGTGCTCGTCGGCTTTGGCACCGAGGAGCAGAAGGCCCGCTGGCTGGAGCCCATAGCGACGGGGGAGGTCGTCGCCTCGTTCGCGCTGACCGAGCCCGGCGCGGGATCCAACCCCGCCGGCTTGAAGACCAAAGCCGTTCGCAACAACGGCGATTGGGTGATCAACGGCCAGAAGCGGTTCATCACCAATGCTCCTGTCGCCGACCTGTTCGTGGTCTTCGCACGCACCCGCCCGGCCGACGACAAGGGCTCGGGCATCGCGGTCTTTTTGGTCGCCGGCGACAGCGACGGTGTGGAGGTGGGCGCCAAGGACGCCAAGATGGGCCAGGAAGGGGCGTGGACCGCCGACGTGAACTTCGTCGACGTGCGGCTCGGGGATGACGCGCTGATCGGGGGCAGCGAAGACATCGGCTACCGGGCGGCGATGACCTCGTTGGCGCGCGGCCGGGTCCACATCGCCGCGCTCGCCGTGGGTGCGGCCCAGCGTGCCCTCGACGAATCCGTCGCCTATGCCGCCACCGCGACCCAGGGGGGCACGCCGATCGGAGGCTTTCAGCTGGTGCAGGCGATGCTGGCCGACCAGCAGACCGGGGTGCTGGCCGGCCGGGCTCTCGTCCGGGATGCGGCGCGGCTCTGGGTCACCGACGAAGATCGACGCATCGCCCCGTCGGCGGCCAAGCTGTTCTGCACCGAGATGGCAGGCAAGGTGGCCGATCTCGCGGTTCAGGTTCACGGCGGCAGCGGTTATATGCGCGGTGTCCCGGTGGAACGGATATACCGGGACGTGCGCCTGCTGCGCCTCTACGAGGGCACCAGCGAGATTCAACGGCTGATCGTCGGTTCGAACCTGATCAAAGGGGTCCAGCGATAAGCGAATGACTCATAGAGAGGGTCGCGTGCATCTGGCCGCGCGCGGACAGGGCCGCGCGCACGCCGTCCGGATGGCCGAGATCAACTGATGAGTTCGAGCGTCCCGAGATCGCGGATCGCCCGACAGCCCCGTGACAGCATGGTCAGCACCATGTCGTCGCCGCGCTCGGTGGCGGCGGCGAAGGCAAAGCCCAGCGCCGAGATCAGCGGAGCCTGCGGAACACCGAGCCGGTAATCACGCCAACATGTTTCGCGGTCGTAGTCGGCGACGCCATAGCCCGACAAGGTTCGGTGATAATCGGCGACGAGGTCCTTTTCGATGCTTGCGCGCAGCTCCGGATCCAGGCTGGTAGCGGTGAAGTAGGCGAGATCCCTTGTCGGCAGGCCCACCCCGAGGGTCTGCCAGTCGACCACGCTCACCCGCGTTCGCTCGGGGTCGAACAGCAAGTTGTCGAGGCGATAGTCACCATGCAACAATGCGAATCGATCATGCTCGGTCAGCAGCCAAGGCGCCACTAAAGCCATTGTCGCGGCGAAGGTCTCGCGGTCCTCGGCAGTCATTCGGTCGCCGAGCTTCTCCAGCGTGATTTCGGCGGCCATCCGCGCGACCTCCCCCAGGCCCTGGGCGCCGGCTTCGTCCGGTCGGCCGAACGCGATCGCGGGAAAATCCAGCCAACCGGGATCACACCAGCTGGGCGCGTGTAGACCCGCTATCGCGGCGACCGCCAGCCGCGCCTCCCGTTCACCGCAGCCCGCGAGCTGATCGCCCTGCACGGCCGGCGCCTGGTCGGCCAGCAGCAGGGCGTAATCCATTGCGTCCTCGCTGATCTCGCAGTAGTAGCAGGTGGGGACCGGTACCCGCACCCGATCCGCCACGGACGTGTAGAACGCACATTCGCTGCGATACCCGATGACGACGCGGCCGCGCACGGTGTCGTCCTGGGCGGGCAGTTTGATCACAAATGTCGACGGCAAATCGGCTGGATCGGTGCCGTAGCTGGCCGTCACGCGATACGTGGCACCGGTTTGGCCGGTGCCGATGGCCGCGACCTCCACTTCGGACACCTCGACGGGCGCGCCTCGCCGGCTGAGTACCGTCGACAACCACTGGGGGGTCACGTCGGTGGGGTGCCGCGGGATCGACAGCAAGGCACTCACGACGACAACTGTAAGGCATACCGCATGAGCCTCGTCCAGGCCCGCTACTCGGCGAGTATCCGCCAGTCCGCGGCCTCGTTCTGCTGTTGCCAGAACTCGCTGAAACGTCCACCGGCGCCGAGCAATTCGTCGACAGTACCGTCCTCGACCACGTGGCCGTCGTCGACGAACAAGACGCGATCGGCGTGCCGGATGCTGGCCAACCGGTGGGCGACGATGACTCGGGTGCGCGATTGGGGATCGGCGGTGAGCGCGTCGACCACCGCGACCTCGTTCTCGGTGTCCAGCGCGCTGGTCGCCTCATCAACGAGCAGCACGGGCGCGGCTTTGAGCAGCGCGCGCGCAATGCTGACCCGTTGCCGTTCGCCGCCGGACAGCGCCGAGCCGGCCTCGCCGACGATAGTGGCGGCCCCGTCGGGCAGTCGTGCGGTGAGTTCGTCGACCCGGGCCAATCGAACGGCCTCGGCGACCTGATCGTCCGCCGCGCCGGGGTCCCCGGCGAGCACGTTCTCGCGGATCGTCCCATGGAACAGGTAGGGGTGTTGGAACACCACGCTGCTGGCCGCGCGGCGAGCCGCCGGTTCCAGTGCCGTCGCGTCGACGCCGTCTATCAGGACACGGCCCTCCGTCGGCTGATGCAGGCCCGCGATCAACGCGAGGATCGTGCTCTTTCCCGAGCCGGAGGGGCCGACGATCGCCGTCGTGCCGCCGGGGCGCAAGGAGAAGCTGACGCCGTCGAGCGCCCGTACACCGGCGCGGTAGCCGAACGCGACATTTTCGAAGGTGATACGCGGGGCCGCCGTGCCGTCCCGCAAGCTGTCGGGCAACGCGGCGTCTCCGGAGTACACGCCCGGCGCCGTGAGCACCGAGCGGATTCGGTCGAGTGTCGCGCGGGTACTTTCCAGCGCCGGCGCCAGCTCGCTGACAGCGGTGAAAGGTTCCAAGTAGCGCGCCGTCACGATGATCAGCGCGATGGCTTCGAGCACCGTGAGCGTGCCAGCGACGGTCAGCGCCGCAGTCGCACCGGCCAGCCCGATAAGGGCCAGTTGACTGGAGATGCTGAACAACAGTTGGCCCGGAATTTGCATGCCCAGCAACCGCATCGCCGCGCTGTGCTGCGCGCTCAGCGCGTTGCCGACCAGGCTTCGCGCCGGCTCGACGCGCCGGGCGGCGCGCAACGCCTGCTGGGTTCGGGCGAATTCGATGATCCGCTCGGTGAGCGCGCTGTTGGCTCTACCAGCGGCGGCATCGGCGCTGCGCGAAAGGCGAACCGAGGCCCACAACGAGCCGAGCAGCAACGGCACTCCGGACAGCGCTGCCAGGCCGAGCTGCCAGGAGATCGGCAAGAGCGCCAGCGCGATGACCGCCGGCAGCAGGATCGCGCTGGTCAACGGTGTCAGCAGGTTGACCACCAGACCGACGAGTTCGGGGCCGGCCGCGGCGATCGCCTGCCGCGCCGTCGCGGTGTTGTCGGCGGTGAACCAATCCAGCCGGACATTCGGAATCCGGTCGGCCACGTCGTGCTGGGTGCGGTCCAACACAGCGAATCCCAGGTCGAAACCGATCCGCGCCGTGACGGTGTCGACCGCCCAGCCGGTTGCGGTGACGGCCGTTAACCAGCCCAACCAGGCCAGTGCGCGTTGCGGTGCGTCGCTGAACAACGCGCCCAGCAGCGGGACGAGCAGCACCGCGCCCACCGCGCGCAGCACGACGGAGACGAGGGCGAGCACGACATAGCTGAGCACGTTGGCGCGGCGGTCGGCTGGAACGAGTCCTATCCAGGTGCGGATCATCGCGCCCCCTCCCGAGCCGCGCCGACGGGCACCGGGCCCCGGCCCGTCTCCCAGAGCCGGCGATAGCGTCCGTCCGCTGCGAGCAACTCGTCGTGGGTGCCGCGTTCGACGACGCGTCCGTGTTCGAGTACGACGATCTGGTCGGCTCCGGTAACGGTGTGCAACCGATGAGCGATCACGAGGACGGTGCGGTCCCGGGTCAGTCGGTTGAGTGCTTGCTGCACAAGGTATTCCGATTCCGGGTCGGCGAATGCCGTGGCCTCGTCGAGAATGAGGATCGGCGTGTAGGCGAGGATCGCGCGGGCGATGGTCAGGCGTTGCCGTTCCCCACCCGATAGTCCGGTGCTGGCGCCCAGCACGGTGCCGTAGCCGTCCGGCAGGCGTAGCACACGATCGTGGATTTGCGCCGCTCGCGCGGCCGCCTCGATCTGCGCAGCGGTGGCATCCGGGACGGCCAGCGCGATGTTCTCGGCGACGGTCCCGTGCACCAGCTGGGTCTCCTGCAGGACGAAACCTACCCGGGTATACAGCTGGTCGGCGGTCAGCGACCGAATGTCTTGTCCCGCTACGTGTATCGCTCCCTGCTCCACGTCGTGGAACCGAGCGAGCAGGGCGGCCAGCGTCGACTTGCCGGACCCGGATGGACCGACCAGCGCGGTCACGGTGCCCGGCGGCAGCTGTAGCGAAACGTCGCGGATCACCGGGACACCGGGACGGTAGCCGAAGCTGACGTGGTCGAACACCACCGTCGCGGGCGTATCCGCGTCGGGCCGGTCCTGCACTGCGAGTTCGGGCTCGGTGAGGGTGGTCTGCAGGCGCCGAGCGGCCTGCATACCGCCGCGGACGCCACCGAGCCCGTAGCCGATGCCCAGCAGCCGGGCGCCAAACGTGGTGCCCAACAACAAGAACGGCAGCACGTTCACCGGATCCATCTGATTGCTGACGACCAGCAGAGTGCCGGTGACGGCGATGAGCCACAGGAAGGTCGAGGGCCGGGTGGCCAGATCCATGAGTGTCTTCTTGCCCGTAAACGGGCGCTGCCAGGCGACCAGGAAGCCGACGTACTCGTCCAGCCGGCGCCGGAAGCTCGACGCCGCAGCACCACCGAAGACACGGATGACCGGCTGGCCTTCCAGGTAGGCGGCCGCCTCGGTGTTCATCCTCTCGGCCCACCTCTGCGCTTGCACGATGCGCGGGCCGGACTGGACCGTCAGCGCCGACATCGTCACCAGGTAGACCAGGACCGGCCCGAACAACACCAGCGCCACTCGCCAGTCGACGACGAACAGATAGATCAGTACGGTCGCCGGCGCGACCACCGCGTTGACGGCGTCAGGAATGGCGTGCGTGACCAGGTAAGGCAGCGACAGCGTGTCGTCCTGCACCAGCTGTTTGATGGACCCGGAGCCGCGCGCGGTGAACCAGCCGAGCGGTAGCCGCGACAGTTTGCCCAACAGCCGCGAGCGCAGGTCGCTGGCGAACCGGGCGTCGACGGCGTGCAGCCAGAGCGTGAGGGCGGCACCCAGCACGGTGCCCAATCCGAGCAGCGAAACGGCCGCGATTGCGACGTTCCACAATCGGGACTCGCCGGCACCCGACAGCAAAAGGCGAGCCAGCTCCACCAACAACACATACGGAGCCAGTTGCAGCAGCGTGAGCACGGCTTGCAGCACCGCAGAGATGATCAGGGCCGTGCGCAGCGGTGCCAGCAACTGG
>Ga0213876_10001259_pt1 | contig 15987 bp, 18 predicted proteins | sample BarmaccomBMRX_R9_FD_160113 | JGI IMG/M metagenome (GOLD analysis project Ga0213876, IMG submission 160113) | Root-associated microbial communities from Barbacenia macrantha in rupestrian grasslands, the National Park of Serra do Cipo, Brazil - RX_R9 | ecosystem: Host-associated > Plants > Roots...
TCCCAGTTTTACCAGGACCAGGTCGCTAACAATCAGGACCTGGTCGATAACGGCGTCAGCGACATCAAGCTCGTGAACATTGAGTGGGGCGACGTCCTGGTCAGCGGGAACACGGCCGTCGCAACCGACTACGAGACGTGGAGCACCACGTTCCAGGACGGCACCACCGAGCAGTCTCGTGACCGCAACGTCTACACGTTGATCAACGACAACGGCACCTGGAAGGTCCAGGCGGACGACCACCCGGACCAGCAGGCCGCCGCCTCCCAGACGCCCGGACCGCCGGCCGCTCCCTAAGTCCCCAGGAAGGCGCGCCGACAACCTGGTGCGCAAAAGTAGTAGGTCTGGCCGTCCTTCTCAACGGTCCACTTGGCGGATGCAACGTCTACCGTCATGCCGCAGATCGGGTCGATCGCAGTTGCACGTTCCGCGATACGTGGACTCTGTGTGCGCGACCTGCGCAACTGGACGATCTCCGCCAGGATGCTGAGCGCAATCTCGGGGGCGGTGGCGGCTCCCAGGTCCAAGCCCGCGGGCGCTTTCATTCGATCAAGGACGTCTTCGGCGATGCCGTCGGCCTGGAGCTCGCCGCGCAGTGCCTCAGCGCGGCGGCGGCTGGCGACCATTGCCACGTACCGTGCGCCCGCCGCCAATGCCGAGCGCACGAGCGGATGGTCCTCGTCGCTGCTCATTGCCGCCGCGACGACCCATACGTCCTGGCTCAGGATGTCGTCCAGTGAGGTACGCACGCGGAACCCGAGCGGACGTGCCAGTGCCGCCAACGCGTCGGCGACGGGTGATTCGCCGAGGACCACGAGTTCTGGTGGAGGAAGTACGGGTTCGAGATAGATCTCGAGCGTCCCGCCGCTGTGACAGGTCATGGGATAGTTGACGACGCCCTCTTCTTCGCGCGGTGTCGGCGAAAGCCGCACCAGCCGCGACTCACCACTGGAGAGGGCCAGCGCGGCCTCCCGCTCGATGGCGGTGTGCACGCAGCCACCGCCAACCCACCCGATGGGTCTCGACTCAGGTACCAGCAGCGCGCGGTCGCCTGGCCGTGCCGAGGCGGGTTTGATGCTGCGCACGACGGTGGCGATCACGAACGGCTGGCCGTCCCGACGTAGGGCAGCCGCGCGCTCCAGGAGCTCGCCCGGGGCGACGCCCAAGGTCAAAGTGCCACACCCTTCTCCTGCAGGATGCGCCAGATGCGCGGCGGCGTCATGGGAATATCCACGTGCGTGATGCCGAGATGCGACAGCGCATCCACGACCGCGTTGACGATTGCCGGTGGAGCTCCAACGGTCGCGGATTCGCCAACGCCCTTCGCGCCGAGCGGGTGGTGCGGCGAAGGTGTCACCGTCCGGTCGGTCTCCCAGCTCGGCGTCTCCATGGCGGTCGGCACCAGATAGTCCATGAGCGTGCCGCCGTGCATATTGCCGTCCGCGTCGTACCAGATCTGTTCGTACAGTGCGGGCGCCAGCCCCATGGCGAGCCCGCCGTGGATCTGGCCTTCGACGACCATCGGATTGATGACGGTGCCGCAGTCGTCGATCGCCACGAACCGCCGCACATGCACCTCACCTGTGCCCCGATCGATGTCGACCACCGCGATGTACGCCCCGAATGGGAAGGTAAGGTTTGGCGGGTCGTAATAACAGACCGCCTCGAGCCCTGCCTCCATCCCCTGCGGGTGGTTGGTGTAAGCCGCGAACGCGAGGTCCGCCATCGTCCTCGCCCGCTCCGGCGCACCCTTGACCTGGAACTGGTAATCCTTCCACTCCAGGTCGTCCACGCTGCACTCGAGCAAATGCGCCGCCAGGCGCGCCGCCTTGTCGCGGATCTTGCGCGCAGCCATGGCCGTGGCTGCGCCCGCGGTGGGCGTCGACCGGCTGGCATAAGTCCCCAGCCCGTATGGCGCCGTGTCAGTGTCGCCGTGCTCGACCTCGATGTTTTCGACCGGCAGCCCCAGCTCTTCGGCAACGATCTGCGCAAACGTTGTCTCGTGGCCCTGGCCCTGCGTCTGCACGCCGATGCGCACGATCGCCGAGCCAGTCGGATGCACCCGGATCTCGGCGCTGTCGAACATCTTGATGCCAAGAATGTCGAAGGTGTTCGACGGGCCGGCACCAACGATCTCGGTGAACGTCGAGATGCCAATGCCCATCAGTTCGCCGCGTGCCCGCTTTTCGGCCTGCTCGCGTCTGAGATCGGCGTACCCGATTTTGTCCAGCGCCTTTTGCAATGCGGCTGGGTAATTCCCGGAGTCATATTCCCACCCCAGACACGAACGGTAGGGGAACTGGTCCGGTTGGATGAAATTCTTCTGCCGCAGCTCCACGGGGTCCATGTTGAGCTTCAAGGCCAGAGAGTCGACCATGCGCTCGATGGTGTGCACGGCCTCCGTGACACGGAAGGAGCATCGGTAAGCCACACCGCCCGGCGGCTTGTTGGTGTAGACGCCGTCCACCTCAACGAATGCCTGCGGCATGTCGTACGAGCCGGTGCAGATCGAAAACAGGCCGGCCGGGAACTTGGACGGATTGGCAGCGGCATCAGCTGCGCCATGGTCGGCCAGCGTCTTGATCCGCAGCGCTTGCATCTTGCCCGACTTGTCGGATGCCAGCTCGGCGCGAATGTGATAGTCGCGTGCGAATGAATCCGCCTGCAGGTTCTCGCTGCGATCCTCGATCCATTTCACCGGCAGCCCGGTGGTCAGCGCGGCGACGACTGCGCAGACGTAGCCCGGGTACACCGGCACTTTCCCACCGAAACCGCCGCCGATGTCTGGCGAGATCACGCGGATCTTGCTCTCCGGAATCTTTGAGACCAGCGAGAACACGGTTCGAATCGCATGTGGCGCCTGCGTGGTCATCCACACCGTCAGCTTGCCGCTGACGCGATCGAAGTTCGCGACGCACCCGCACGTCTCGATCGAAGCGACATGGATCCTGGGGATGTAGATGTCCTCGGCGACCACGACATCGGCCGCAGCGACCGCCCGTTCCGTCGCCTCCCGATCGCCCGCTTCCCAGTGCCAGATGTGGTTGGACTTCTTGTCCTTGTCAGGTCGCACCAGCGGCGCATCGGGTTCGAGCGCTTTGAAGGGATCAACCACGGGCTCGAGCGGCTCGTACTCAACCTCTACCGCCGCTGCCCCATCGGCCGCTGCATAGCGCGTCGCAGCCACAACGACCGCGACCTCTTGCGACTGGTACACAACATGGTCCGTCGGCAGAACCATCTGCGTGTCGCTCATCAGCGTGGGCATCCACGCCAGGCCTGCCGCCTCGAGGTCTTTGCCCGTCACGACAGCAGCTACCCCTGGAATTGCAAGTGCGGCGGAGGCGTCGATGCTCTTGATGCGGGCGTGCGCGTACGGACTGCGGACGATGTCCATGTACACCATGCCCGGCAGCTTGATGTCGTCGATGTAGTTGCCGCGGCCGCGCAGGAAGCGGGGATCCTCTTTGCGTTTGACGCTGTGGCCGATGCCACCCAGCGTTGCCGTTGCGTCAGGCACGCGCCGCCTCCTGGGTACTGACCCCGGCCTCGCCGCGCAACTTTGCGGCGCCGTACTGGATGGCTTTGACGATGTTTACGTAGCCCGTGCAGCGGCACAGGTTTCCCGAAATGCCGCGCCGAATCTCCGCTTCGGTTGGACTGGGGTTCTCCGCCAACAGCGCTTTCGCGGTCATCAGCATGCCCGGCGTGCAGAAACCACACTGCAATCCATGCTCCTGCCAGAAGCCCTCCTGCAGCGGATGCAGTTGCGCGTTTTGCTCCAGGCCTTCAACGGTCTCGATGCTTGCGCCATCTGCCTGGACGCCCAGCAACGTGCACGACTTCACCTGGATTCCATCCAACAAAACCGTGCACGCACCGCAGTTGGATGTATCGCACCCGATGTGGGTCCCCGTGAGATTGAGGTCTTCTCTCAGAAGATGCACCAGCAGAAGACGCGGTTCTACCTCGACGGTGTGGGATTGGCCGTTCACGGTGAGCGATACGGTCATCTTCTCCACGGGTGCGCTCATGGTCGGCCCCCTTCGGCTCGCGCGAGTGCCCGCCTCAGAGCGCGGCGCGTAAGTTCGCGCACCATCGCGCGTTTGTAGTCGACAGGTCCGCGATCGTCCTCGATCGGGTCTGAAGCCTGCATCGCAAGCTGCGCCGCTTCGTTGATGTAGTCCGTGGCCGGCGGCTTGCCAACCAGGTATGCTGCAGCCTCGGTGGCTCTGATACTGGTGGAGCCAGCGTTGCAGAGGCCAATACCCGCCTTTGCAATCGTACCGGCCGCGTTCAGGCTGAGCTGCACACCCACGCCGATAACTGCGTAGTCGCCCACTTTGCGCTCGAGCTTCTCGTAGGCGCCGCCTGACCTCGGCTCCGGGAACGGGATGCGCAGTTCGGTGACGAGCTCATCTGGGGTGAGCGCGGTCGTGAGGATTGCTCGGAAGAACTCGGAAAGCGGGATGATGCGCTCGCCGCGCGGGCTGGTCGCCACAACGCTCGCGTTTGCCGCAAGGAGCGCGGCAGGCCAGTCGGCGGCGGGATCGGCGTGCGCGACGGCGCCCGCCAGAGTGCCGCGGTTGCGTACCAAAGGGTCGCCGATTCCCCGCGCCGCATCCCACAACAGCGGATATCGATCTTGAATCAGCTGCGAGCGCTCGAAGTCGATGTGGCGCGCCAGCGCGCCCACGCGCAGCTGTTCAATCTGCGGATCCTCGCGAATGTAGTCCAGGCCGGGAATGCGGTTGATGTCGACCAGCACCGGCGGCATGGCGAGTCGTAGTTTCATCAGCGGCAGCAAGCTGTGGCCGCCGGCGAGGACCTTGGCGTCGGCATGCGCTGCCAACAGGTCGACCGCCTCACCCACGGATTGCGGGGCCGCATACCTGAACGACGCAGGTATCACAGGGGTACCTCCCGAGGCCGGGGACGGTACACCCGCCCGCGGCGGGCCTGTCAATAATTGCGGCGACGGACCTCTAGAGGGTTGAGGCGCGCTGGGCGCCGACGACGCCCGTGTTGAAGCCGAGCCAGTGCATGCGCCCGAGGTTGCGCGCGTGCTCCACTTTCATGCAGCGGTCCACCACCACCTGCAAGCCGCCATCTCGCGCAATGCGTGCACCCTCGGGACTGATGACGCCGAACTGGAGCCACAAGGCCTTCGCGCCAATCTTCACGGCCTCCTTGGCAACCTCTGGCACGAACTGCGGCGCACGAAAGACGTCTACCACATCGACCGGAAACGGAACATCGCTCAGCGATGCGAAGGCTGGTTGGCCCAGGGCCTCTTTTTCGCGCGGGTTCACTGGCACGATGCGATAGCCGTGGCGCTGCAGATAAAAGCCCACGAAGTTGCTTGGTCTCAAAGCATTGGACGACAGGCCGACAATGGCGATGGTCCTGGCCGTCAGAAGAATCTGTCGAATGACGATTGGGTCCTGATACTGGCTGACCTCGGCCGCGGCATTGCGGTCCGGGAGAGCACACACGATTCCGACGTCTGTCACGCCACCACCTCCGCAACACCATTCACGCGCGAACCGGCGGCCGCCGCCAATCCGCGTTCGAGATCCCAAACCAGATCGTCCAGGGTTTCCAGACCAACCGACAGCCGAATGGTGCCCGCGCTGATGCCCGCCGCGGCCAACTCGTCGTCGTTGAGCTGGCGATGCGTGGTGCTGGCGGGGTGGATGACGAGGCTCTTGGCGTCCCCGACATTGGCCAGGTGACTCCACAGCTGGAGCGATTGAATGAAGCGCTGGCCTGCCTCGCGGCCACCCGCCAGGTCAAACGCGAACACCGCACCTGCGCCCTTGGGCAAATACTTGGCAACGAGCGGCGCGTACGGACTATCGGGCAGGCCCGGATAGCGCACGCGCTCGACCGCGGGATGCTGCTGGAGAAAGCGCGCCACCCCCAGCGCGTTTTCCACATGCCGATCCATCCGCAGAGGCAACGTCTCCAACCCGAGCAGAAAGAGAAACGCATTGAACGGGCTCAGGCAGCCACCAAGGTCGCGCAGCGACTCGGCGCGGAGCTTCATCAAGTAGCCGTACATCCCAAAGGTGTCGTGAAAGGCCAGTCCGTGATACGCGAGCGAGGGATCGGACACGATCGGGTAGCGCCCATTAGACCAGTCGAACGTGCCGCCCTCGACTACCACCCCGCCAATGCTGGTGCCGTGACCGCCAATGAATTTCGTGGCGGAATGGACCACGATGTCGGCGCCGAACTCGATGGGTCGGCAGAGATAGGGTGTGGCGAAGGTGTTGTCGATCATGAGCGGCGCGCCAATGCCGTGCGCCACATCGGCGACGGCCTGAATATCGAGCACGTTGCCGCCGGGGTTGCCAATGGTTTCGCCATACAGGAGCTTCGTGTTCTCGCGCAGTGCATCCTTCCAGGCATCGATGCTGTCGGGATCCACAAAAGTCAGCTCGAGGCTCAACTTACGCGACAGGTGCTTCAACTGCGTCACCGATCCGCCGTAGAGCGCACTTGACGCCACGACATGATCGCCTGGCACCAGCATCGTGAAGAAGGCGGCCGCCTGCGCTGCAAGCCCACTCGCGAAGGCCACTCCGCCAGCGCCGCCCTCCAGGTTGCCCACCCTCTCCTCGAACGTGGCAACGGTGGGGTTCATGATCCGCGTGTACGTGTTGCCGTACTCCTGCAAGTTGAAATATGCCGCCGCTGATTCGGCATCCTCGAACACGTAGCTGGTCGTCTGAAAGATCGGCACTGCCCGCGCGCCCGTGTACGGATCTGGGCGCTGTCCGGCATGGACGGCGCGGGTGTCGAAGCCAAAGGCGCGCGGATCGATCTCAGTCATTGTTGGCAACCTTCTCCAGGAACGCGGCGATCATCGGCGCCTGACGGCGCTCTTCGAGCAAAAACGAGTCGTGCCCGTAGCTTGCCTGAATCTCGTGGTGCGTGACGCTTTTTCCATTGGCACGCAGCGCTGCCTCCAGCTCGTAGGCGTCCCGCGGGGGGTACAGCCAGTCCGACGAAAATGAAATCAGCAGATACCGCGCCTTCACGCCGGCCAGCGCTCTCTCGAGCGACCCGCCGCCATGATCCGCCAGGTCGAAATACGTCAGCGCTCGCGAGATGTACAGGTAACTATTGGCGTCGAACCGACCGGCGAAACTTTCGGCCTGATGGCGCAAATAGCTCTCCACGGCGAAGTCGGACTCGGTCAGCGAGAACGAATAATCCTGGCGCTCCTGAAGCCGCCGCGCGAACTTCTCGCGCATCGACTCCGCCGACAGGTACGTCACGTGCCCGACCATGCGCGCAACCCCGATGCCAGCGGTCGGCGTCCGACCCGTGCCGTAGTAGTAGCCGCCCTGCCAGTCAGGATCGGCCATGATCGCATTGCGAGCAATCGCGTTCCAGGCCACACCCTGGCTGCCCAGGTGCGCCGTGCTGGCGATCGAGATGCACCCGCGCACCGCATCGGGATACGCCACCGCCCATTCCAGCGCCTGCATTCCGCCCAGCGACCCGCCCGCGATCCCCAGCAGCGACTCGATCCCGAGCAGCTGCAGTGCGCGTTTTTCCGCCCGCACCATGTCCGCCACGGTTACGACGGGAAAGTCCAAGCCGTAAGGCTTACCGGTCGCGGGATTTGGCGAGCTCGGCCCTGTTGAGCCGCGGCACGAGCCGATCAGATTGGTGCAGATCACAAAGTAGCGTTCGGTATCAAACGCCTTGCCGGGGCCGATCATGCCGTCCCACCAGCCGAGCCCACCGCGGGGTTTGATGCCGCGTTCATCGGCCCCAAAACCATCGACCGCGCTGGGTGCGCTCGGGTCGTCACTCCAGCCCGCCGCGTGTGCGTCACCACTGAGCGCATGGCAGACCAGGATCACATTGTCTTTTCGCGGCGCCAGCTTGCCGTAGCTTTCATAGGCAATGCGCACCTGCTCGAGGCTCTTGCCGCAATCAAGCGGGAGCGGCGCCGGCAGATCCACGTATTGGGTGCGAAAAACGCCGGCTGAGCCCGGCTCGCCGACGACAACTTCGTCACCCACGGTCATTCTGGGAATCATACGGGCAGGCCAAAGAGTGCCCACACCGGCGGGTTTTGCGCGGCCGGTGCACCTAGCGCGGCTTGCTGACCCGGGCGTACCTTTGCTCCTGCCTGGTGAGCTAGACCACGCGACGGGGCCGGAAGAAGCCACAATCGACAACCCGAAAGGGCCGACCGGTCCCCGCCCCGACTCGGTGAAAGCCGAGTGCCAGCACTGTGGACGCTGGAAGGGGCTGCGGAGAGTGGCGACACTTCTCCGCTGCGGGTCTAGACCACTAGGCGTTTTTGTCTCGTGAGCCGAGGCGTGTCCGCGTGGGAAAGCACACCCTCCGGGACTGTGGATCCCAGAGGGTGGCCGAGCGGGTACCTGCCAACCGAACGCGTGGCGCCCAGCGCTCCAGGTCGGCAGGTGCCCTTCTTCTCCGAAGTCTACGTCCGCAGGCGGTGTGCCATCAAGATGTTGGCGTCATCGATTGGAAGACCCACAACCGGTTGTGGCGCATGAGGCTCACCACTTTCTCAACCCCGGCGCCAACGCCTGCCGCACCGGTGCCCGGGTACCCTTGAACGCACATGTCGAATCTGCGTGCCCGCACACGCCATCTGCTCTTGGGCCCCGACGACGGCTGGGCCGCCACGCTCGCCACCGGTCCGCTCGCCATCACCTGCCTCGCCATCTTCGCCCTGCTCATGCACGCGCTCGATCTCGCCAGCGGCATCCGGATGATGCTCGTCTACGGCATCTCGCTCGAGCAGAACCCGCTGGCGCGCGCCATCATGACCGACGGCGGACCGCTCGGGCTCGCGGTCGCCAAGCTCGGGGTGGTCGGCATCGGTGTGCTCCTCTTCGTGCGCACCGCGCACATCGGTCGGCCGCGGCTCGCCCGCAATTGCCTGCTGCTCGCCGCGGGCATCGGCTTGCTCGGCTTTACTTCTAACCTCGTCGGCTGAGACCACCCACCGCGCTTGACGCGCTAACGTAAGGGCGCTGCGCTATGGACTTCAGCGTTCCCGAGGACCACCACGCCATCCGCGCCGCCATTCGCGAGCTCTGTACTGGCTACGGCGACAGCTATTGGCGCGAGCTGGACCGCACCAAGGCCTACCCGACCGACTTCGTGCGTGCCCTCACCGACGCCGGCTGGCTGGGCGCGCTCATCCCCACTGAGTACGGCGGCGCCGGCCTCGGCATCACCGAAGCCTCCCTCATCCTCGAGGAGATCAACCGCGCCGGCGGCAACGCTGGCACCGCCCACGCCCAGATGTACATCATGGGCACCGTCCTGCGGCACGGCTCCCCCGAGCAAAAGCAGCGCTATCTGCCGGGCATCGCTCGGGGTGAGCTGCGCTTGCAAGCCTTCGGCGTCACTGAACCCGACGCCGGCTCCGAGACCACCCGCCTGCGCACCACCGCCGTGCGCCGTGGCGACTGCTATATCGTCAACGGCCAGAAGGTGTGGACCTCGCGCGCCGAGCACTCCGACCTGCTCCTACTGCTGGCCCGCACCACCCCGTACGAGGAGCTCAGCGACAAAACCCGCGGCCTCAGCGTGTTCCTGGTCGACCTGCAGCAGGCGGTTGCGCGCAGCCAGATCGAGATCCGGCCAATCCAGACCATGCTCAATCACCACACCACCGAGCTCTTCATCACCGACCTCCAAGTGCCGGCCGACAACCTCGTCGGCGAGGAGGGCATGGGCTTCCGCTACATCATCGACGGCTGGAATGCCGAGCGCATCCTCATCGCCGCCGAGTCCATCGGCGACGGGCGCTGGTTCGTTTCACGCGCGGCTCGCTACGGGACTGAACGCGTCGTCTTCGGTCACCCCATCGGCGCCAATCAGGGCGTGCAATTCCCTATCGCCCAGGCCCACGCGCGCCTGGAAGCCGCCGACCTGCTGCGGTTCAAGGCCGCCTGGCTGTTCGACTCAGGCCAGCGCTGCGGCGCTGAGGCCAACATGGCCAAGCTGCTGGCGGCCCAGGCCGCATGGGATGCGGCCAACGCCTGCCTCGATACGCACGGCGGCTACGGCTTCGCCGTTGAGTTCGACGTGGAGCGCAAGTTCCGCGAGACGCGGCTCTATAGCGTGGCGCCGATCAACAACAACCTCGTGCTGGCCTACGTTGGCCAACACGTCCTGGGGATGCCGCGCTCCTACTGAGCCAGAGCACCTGCCATTGAGGGGGAAGCCCCCTTCAGAAGCGCGCCATTCCGGCCGACTCTTGGGGTAACAACCTTTACCCGAGAGGCATCCCGATGGAACGGACCCACCTCCCAGAAACCGGCGCAGGCTCCAAGGACGGCAGCGGCGCGGGCGACAACGATCAAGAGTACGTCTTTGGACGCCGACCACGCGCCCAGGCACCCTGGCCCTTCACCGAGCGCCAGTACGCTCGCCTGCTCGTCGTACGCGGCCGATTCCTCGACGACCGGCTTCACCGGCACCAGGCGGCTGCCTGAAGAAGTCGTACGAAGTCCTTTCCGACAGCCGCTTCGCGCACACTCGAGCGCCGTGCACGGAACCTATTGCATTTTGCCAGGTAGGCTCCGATACTAGGCGCCGGAGCGCGAGGTACACGACTGCTGGCCGCCTCCAACCGGCAGCCGTGTCGCGCTCCTTCTGCCTCGTACCCACCAGCTTAGCGCGGAATTCCTGCGCGCGCTGGTGCGTTCTCACTCAGCTAACGGACGACCCGCAGCCGGCGTTGCAGGGCCCGCCTCAGCGGCTGTCGGCCGGTCGTCGGCATATCCACCAGCCGCCAGACGCTTGCGCATACGCACCAGCCCCTGGCGCTCGTCCCACGTAAATGGCGACGCCGCGACACGCCGCAGCCGCGCCAACAGGCGCGTGTCGGTGCTGGTCGCGCTGCCGTCCCAGTCGGTGTAGAAGCCAGCCAGCACCGCGGCACGATACGCCGAGAGCCGGGCAAGCTCTTGTGTTGTAAAGGTGCAATTGTTGTCAGTTGATGGGTTTGGTTGATCGACCAGATGCATGTGCGGAGTCCTCGTGTTCGTGGCCTTCCACTAACTAGGACGCCGCGCGCCACCGCGTAGTTGTTAAAGGAAAGCTAACGTTTGGTCACCACACTGCTGTTGCCAACATCGGCTCTCCTTCCACGGCCGAACCGTCCAGCAACACCAGCTGATGGCGCGGGCACAGCATGCCTTCTTGCTCGGCTTCGACCAGCAGCACAGGCAGGCTCTCGGCCATGCAGCCAGCCACCGGGCAGCATTGCCTGCGGCTCAGGTGCGCCACACACGCCGCCAACCGGTCGCGCTTGTCGCGCGGCAACACCAGACGAAACGGCGGGCCAGCGGCCCAGTTGTCTTCGAGCGAGCGCGGCGGACGACGCGGCTCTGCCTGGATGTGCGGAAGATAGGCTGGTCTGCGTTGGACCGCAGTCGTGGGTGAGCCGAACATATGTTCAGCTTACGTAGAACGAGTGTTCGATGTCAAGTATTTTGGCGGGCGCGGAAGCGGTGCAGTCGCCACAACAGGAAGGCGACCTGGGCGCGATCGAACCACTGTTTGACGTACCACATGCGTGCGGGGTGCCCGCCAAGATGCAAGCGCCATGCCGTCGTCAGATACGTGTGCTGTTCCATACCGGGACCGACTGGGCTCACGTGGCGGAACGCAGCAACGGCCCGCTCCCGCCGGAGGGCGGCGTGCTCACGACCGCAGGAACCCAGTCGTCGGAACGAGAGAGAGAAAGAGATAGAGAGAGAGCGGCTAGCGACGACGCCGCGGCACGCGGCTGGGGGACGGGCGGCGCGCGCGCAGGCTCGCCTCGCGATGGCCCAGGCCGACCACTGCCGGCGCGACTTCCGCGCGGCGCGCGGCCGCGCGCTGGATCGCAAACTGCACCATCTCCAGCAGTTCGACCGCGTCAAACGGCTTGCCGATGACCCCGTCCGTTTCGGCCAACTGCGCATCAGAGAGCAGGTCGGCATGGCCCGTGACGACGACGATCGCAACGTCGTGCGTGGCTGGGTCGGCGCGTAGATCTTCGAGAATCTGACCGCCCGATCGCTCGGGCAACGCAACGTCCAACAGCACGACGGATGGCTTCAACTCGGCCGCCTGGCGTAGCGCGCTGAAGCCGTTGGTGGCGGTATAGACGTCGAAGCCGTCATCCTCTAGCAGCTCTGCCAACGCCGATACGATGAACTTGTCGTCATCGACCACCAGCGCTGTTCGGTCAAGTCGCGGCGCATGCTCCATGCTTGACGTTGTTCGCCACCCCCACAATCCGCGCCGTGTGCAGGCACAGAGCGCACCACGACCTTAGCACTCCGGGTACCGGACTGCCAGGAACGGGTGCGTCTAGATTTACACGATTTGGGAAAGTTGGCTAGCTCGCGATCTCCGCGGGCCAGGCATGCTCGGCCGCAATCATGTGCCGCACCTGCGTTTTCTCTTCTTCGCCGAGCTCTTCGGCCCGCTGGGATGACTCCACTCGCCGGACGCGGCGACAAATGACCCCTTGCGCGGCGTGCTGCTGACGCACGCTGGCCTCGTCGGGCGCGGCGACCACGAAGAACACGCGACCATCGTCGCCACAGTACAGCTCGAGCGGTCGGATGCCAAAGCCATCGCGCGCGGCGGCCCGCGCGTTACGCAAGTAGTCACGAATCCGCTCGGGAGCGAGCTCAGAGCCGTGGTGGGTGTCGAGGAAAATCGGCATGCAGGTGCGGGGTCGAACACCCGGCGTGCGCAAACGCTGGCCTCTTCAGCCTACAGCAGCCGGCGAGCCAATGTATCGGTCGAACTACCCAAATCCGCGCAACTCGGGCGTCACCCCGATGCGCCCGGTTATGCGCTTGCGCCGGTGTAGTTACGTAGTCCGACTTGCCAGAACCAGCTGGCAAAGATGAACGCTGCCACGCTGCCAACCAGCATCAGTGTGAGCCCGAGATTGTCGAGTCGACCCGCCACAGCCTGGGCTGGGATCGTCACGGCCACGCCAATGGGCACCGCCGTGCTCAGCGTCACGCGCAGCCAGCCTGGATAGACGTCCACGGGAAACCGGCCGGCATCGAGAAAGGACCAGAAAATCGCCAGCAGGTTCTCGACGCGCGTCGCCCAGAAAGCGACCGTCGCGAGAACCAGCACGACGCAATACACCAGGCTCAGTCCGCAGGCCAGCGTGAGCACGAAACTGATCACCTCGCGCGCGCCAACGCTGGATCCGACCTGTGCGACGCCTACGCCGACCAGGCCCAGGCCGAAGAGTACCTGCGCCAGCTGGGCCACCTGGACGTGGCGGGTACTGATCATGAACTGGCTATTGACGGGTTTGATCAGAATGAAATCGAGCGTGCCCAGGCGGATGTGCTCCATGAAGCGCTCCAGGCTCACTTCGAACACCACCGATTGCGCGCCCTGAATCAGGTAGTACACGCCCAGCAGCACGATCATCTGACCCAATGACCAGCCGTTGATCACGCCCGTGTGGGAGAAGAGCACCGCCACCGCGATCAGGCTGGTCGCGACGACAACTACCTCTTCGAAGAGGTCCAGCAACAGGTTGGCGCGGTACTCGACCGCAAACTGGAATTCTGTCTGGGCGAATAGCGACAGGAGTCGAAGGTATCGCACGGGCGTTATGCGCCGACCGCGCTGAACTGGCGCAGACCCAGACGCCAGACCACGACGTAGGCGAGCCAGCTCAGCACGAGCCAGACCAGCTGCGCCCCGAGCGTGAGCATTGCCTGCTCGAACGACATGCCGCCCCGCAGGATCTCGGCTGGCGCCCAGAGCATGTAGCCAAATGGCAGCGCGTAGCTCAGCAAGGCCAACGGCGCAGGCAACAGCGACAACGGCGCAACCTGGCCAGCCAGCAAGAAAACGACGCGATCGTACAGGTGCATGATCGCGTGGATCCGCGTGGTCCAGAAGGCGAAGCTGGCGATGAACCAGCCAAACACGAACCGCAACGCCGCGGCAGCCACTACGCTGGGGACGAATACAACCAACTGCCAGGGCTGTGTCTGGAAGTGCGCCTGAAAGGTCCAGGCGATCAGCACCAGCGCGGGCAAAAGCGCCGGCAGCGTGGTGACCTTGTACACGATGTTCTCGACCACGGTGTAGTGCACCGGGTGCAGCGGCCGCAGGAGCTTCGGCGCGAGCCTACCCTGCCGCACTTCCCACTCAAAGTCGTAGGCGTCCCAGGCCATGGTGAGCTGCGAAACCAGCGTGAGGCACACGTAATAGGCTGCAAAATCACCGACGGTATAGCCACCGATGCTGCCGCCCTGGGCGTTCGCCGCGGCCGACCAGGCGGCAAGGAACACGACCGGACGGACGACCGCCATCAGCAGCCACAGCACGGCCTGGACGCGGTACTGGGCAGCCTGCTGAAAGCTGGCAACGAACATTGCGGCGTAGATCCGCTGCAGGCGCATCACGCCAGGACTTCGGCTCTGGCAAAGACGCCCTCGATGACCTCTTCGATCGGCGGATCCTCCAGGGTGAGGTCCACCACTTTTTCACCGAAGTCGCGAACCAGGAGCGCCGTACGGTCTGGCGCGAGCCGGCGATCGACGCGCAGGGTGACGCGACCGTCTTCACGCTGAATGGGTTCGCCGTATTGCTCCAGGTGCGCGACCGGCACGTCGGCCGCAAACGAGACGCGGATCAGCTTGTATGGGGCCATTCGCTCGGCGAGTCCGGTAAGTGCGCCATCGAACAGCAGCTGGCCGTGGTGGATCACGATGACGCGCTTGCACAGCGCCACCACGTCATCCATGTAGTGGCTGGTCAACAGGATCGTGGCACCAGTCCGCTGGTTGTATTCGGCGACGAATCGACGGATGCGCGATTGCATCGTCACGTCGAGGCCAATGGTCGGTTCGTCGAGAAACAGCACCCGCGGCTCGTGAATCAGCGCCGCCGCGAACTCGACCTTCATGCGCTCGCCCAGGCTGAGATTGCGGACGGGCTTGTGCAACAGTGGCTCAAGCTCGAGCAGCTCGGTCAGGTTGTCGAGCGACCGTCGATAGCGATCCTCAGGCAGCTGGAAAATCTCCTGGAGCACGCGCATCGAATCGGCCGCTGGGATATCCCAGATGAGCTGCGAGCGGTTCCCCATCACCAACGTGATTGCCTGGAGCAGCTCGCGGTCACGCTTCCAGGGGATATGGCCGAGGACGGTCGCCTCGCCGTGGGTGGGGAACAGCAGGCCGCTGAGCATTTTCAGCGTGGTGGTCTTGCCCGCGCCGTTGGGGCCAAGGAAGCCCACGATCTCACCTTCTGCGAGGTCGAAATCGACGTCCTTGACTGCCGCTATCTCGGTGAAGCGGCGAGCGAACAGCGAGCGCAGGGTGGGGAGCAGGCCCTCCTCGCGTTCGTGGACCTTGAACACCTTGCTCAGCTTGCGAACGCGAATAGGCGGTGGAGCCATCAACAACTGGACAGCAGCGTAGCGCGGTAAGGTTGTAATGGTCCGAAGTGTTTTGGCGTACGTACTGAAGATGTATAGTCCGCGCGGGAGAAGCGAAGATGGGTGTTGGTGTACTGCAACCCTGGCATGTGATCGTCATTCTGGTCATCGTGCTGGTCATTTTTGGTCCTGGGAAACTGCCGATGCTGGGCAAGGCGGTCGGCGATACGGTGCGCGATTTCAAGAAGGCGGTGACTGACGAGCCCAAGGCGGACGCGTCGGCTGCGAGTGCGTTAGCGCCCGGGATGCGCGAGTGCTCGACGTGCCACAAGCCGGTGCCAGTTGCGGATCGCTTCTGCGGCGCCTGCGGCGCACAACAACAAGTTCCGGTCGCCTGAGCCGGCGCGCCTCGGCTACAACACCTGACTAGGTAGATTCGTCCGACGGCTGTGGCCCCGCGCCGACGGGGTACAGCGTGGTGATCGAGCGCGGTGGCAACGTGAGCTGGGCGACGCCGTCGCTGAACGTGACGCGGCCCAAATGGTCGGCGGTGTGCTGCT
>Ga0213876_10001260_pt1 | contig 15980 bp, 13 predicted proteins | sample BarmaccomBMRX_R9_FD_160113 | JGI IMG/M metagenome (GOLD analysis project Ga0213876, IMG submission 160113) | Root-associated microbial communities from Barbacenia macrantha in rupestrian grasslands, the National Park of Serra do Cipo, Brazil - RX_R9 | ecosystem: Host-associated > Plants > Roots...
TTCGAAGGTGCCGGCGGGAACGGTCACGTTTTCGGTTCCTGCGACGCTCAGTTGCATTACCTTTGGTTGCATCTTTTGCACGTCGAAGTTGTAGAAAGACGTTTTGTAGCCGTCGGCGAGCGGCAGCGTGGCGATGACGTCCATGCTTCCCGCGCCATCGGCGAAATCGGGACCTCCGAGATCCACGTCGACCGGCTTGCTCTTACCGTTCATGGCCATGGTGCCGGTCACCTTGCTGCCTTTGAACACGAGGTCGATGGCAACCGGGCCTTGCTTGATGTGGCGCTCAGTGGCAGTGAGTTTACCTTTGTCTAGAACTACACTGTCGGTCATGGCGCCCATGGGGGTGTTCATGCTCTCGACGACAGACCAGGATTGCGAGTCGTCTTTGACTTCGCTCGAGGAATCAAGATTGATGGTCTGGCCACCCGCATTGACGACGGATTTAAATTTCGCTGTACCCGCTGTGAGATCGCGAGCAGGCGAGGGTAATCCCACTTTCGAGGGATCGACAGCCGCGGTGAGGACGACGGTGGTGGGGTCGACTGTGACCTGCTTCAGGCGATCGGAGACGTTAGCGGGCATGGATTCCTGAAAGCGCGCGTCGAGATACTTGGCCATGAAGCGCTCCATGGCGGCGACCATGGCGAGATTGTTGATGGGCCGGGCAAAGCCGTGGCCTTCGTCGGGCGCGACGATGTATTCGACGGGAACATGATGATCGCGGACGGCGATTACGATCTCGTCCGAATTGCGCTTGTTGACGCGAGGATCATTGGCGCCTTGCACCACCATTAGGGGCGTTTTGATGTCGGCAGCAGCGTTGACGGGAGATTCGGCTTCGAGAATCTTCTTTCCGTCGGGAGTATCCGGATCAGCCATGCGAGAGTACATGATTTTGCGCATCGCTTCCCAATAGGGAGGAATGGAATGCAGCAGGAAAACCAGATCCGACGGGGGCACGATAGCGACGGCGGCTGAGTAGACATCAGGCGTATAGGCGACACCGGCCAGAGTTGCGTAGCCGCCGTAGGAACCGCCCGCGATTCCGACCCGCTTGGGATTGACGATGCCTTCCGCGACGAGATACTTGACGCCCCAAGTAAGGTCATCCTGCATCTTGCGTCCCCACTCGCCGTTGCCTGCGTTCAGAAACTTTTTGCCATAACCGGTCGAGCCACGGAAATTCGGTTGCAGCACGGCGTAGCCGCGGTTTGCAAAGAACTGCGGGAAGGTGTTGTAGCCCCACGCATCGCGCGCCCAGGGGCCGCCGTGCGGGAAAACAACCAGCGGCAGATTTTTGGCGGGCACTCCTTTGGGAAGCGTGAGGTAAGCGGGAACTTCCAGGCCGTCCGACGATTTGTAGCGAATCGCTTTCTGTTCGGCGAGCGCGTCACGCGGGATTTCGTCGCGCACGCGGTACTGCAGAGTGAGTTTCTTGGCCTTGCGATCAAAGATATAAGTCTCACCCGGCTCGACGTCGGCGTGCGCGTTGATGATCCACACATTCTCATCCGCAGTGTGAGAGGCAAAGCCGATTTCCCTGCGCGGCAATTTAGATTGCAGCCACTTATAGTCGGCTTCGTAGGCTTTGTCTTTCCAATAGAGCCGCTCTTTATCGTCCTCGTAGATGGTGGCGAGTAAGTGATCGTCAACGTCAGAGAACATTGCGTTTTCGATGTCGACGTGCTTGAGCGGATCGTTTTCGATACGCGTTGCGTTGCCGGTGGCGGGGTCGAGCGTGGCAAGCTCGACCAGGTCGGTGTCGGCGCCTTTGTTCGTGATGGCGTAGAGCTTTTGATTCGTGTGATCAAAGTGAATGGGGCCGCAGCTTTCCGTGATGCTGCACGAATAGATGGGCGTGAACTTGTCGAAATCGACGCGCAGGATCTGCGTGTTTCCGGCATCGTCGGTTTTGAGCACTATGCGCAGAGTGCCTGCGTTATCGAACATCCATTGCGCGATGTGATCGGTGTTCTTGCGGACGAGAGTGCGCTCGCCGGTTGAAATTCGCAGCTTATACAAGTCGTGCCAGGCTTTGTCACGATCGTTGATACCGATGTACATCGTGTCGGGATCGTGCCTGGGGACGTCGTAGATCATGACGCGCGAACCGGTTGCATTTGAAATATTGCGAACCGGCGGAACGCCTGATTGCTTGTCGGGGGGATCGCTGGGATTGATCGCGTAGACGTTGAAGTTCTCGTCGCCAGCTTGATCCTGAGCATAGAGAAGGTACTTGGAATCGCGGGTCCAGAAATAGGCGGAGATAGGGCGCTTGGTTTCCGCGCTCATCGGCTTGGCGGCAGAAAACGGTTCGTCGGCAGCCTTCACCCAGATGTTGCGAGTGTCTTTGTACGGCTTCAGAAATGCTATATATTTACCGTCGGGCGAGATCTGGGCGGCAGTGATTTTCACTTCGCCGAAAAAAGCGTCGCGGTCGATCAGGGGCGGAAGATCGGCGTATGCAGCCGTTGTTAGAACAAGCGCGGCGAGGGCGCTTAATCGAATTGACACAGATACTCCTTGTAGGTTGGCAACATAATAACGCAACTGGGGGTGGGCGCGTTCCACTGGAGATGGGGAACTCCAGTTGCTTCGCTGAGGCTCTGAGTCGAGAGTCGAGATTGCGGTCGGCCGGAGATGAGAGCTTATGCGGTTAGCGCGTGTTGCTGCGAGTCGAAGCGAACGGTTGTTTTGCGGAAGTACGCTTCATTGGCCATGTGACACGCAATAGCCGCGTGATTGCCGAAAACGGCATCCTCCGCAACGGGAGTGCGGTTGCGAACTGCTTGGAAGAAGTTCCATAGGTGCGGGCGAACGTCGTCCCAATCGTCGCCCTGGTAAACCACGGTGTCGGATATGGGCTCGCGGCCGGGCGTCACGTCGTTTTCGCGATGCCACTGCTTCTCGTATTCGGAGCGCATCGGCTGAGGGAAGCTGCCGGTGTAGTAGCTGGGCGAATTATCTTTTCCGGTTTGCGGAGTGTAGGTGAGGCGCGAGCCGGTTGCGTCGATGATTCCTTTCGGACCGATGAAGCGCGCGAGTTCCGGAGTTGCGCCGGCGAGGCTCAGCCGCACATAGACGGGAATCCCGTGATAGTCGAAGAGAACCGTGTGCAGATCCGGCATGTTGCGGCCATCCTTCCAACGGAAGATTCCGCCGAGAGCGGTAGCCGAGTTGGGCGCTTCGTTCCAGCCGAGCGAAAAGAGCATGCCGCTGATGAGATGAACCATGAGGTCGCCAGCGACACCGGTGCCGTACTCTTTCCAGCAGCGCCAGCGAGCGAATCGCTTGGCATCGAACGGAATTTTGGGTGCGTCGTTGAGCCAGGTGTTCCAGTCGATGGTTTCGGGCGAGGCATCGAAGGGCGGCGGATATTCCCAAGCGCCGGTGGGGCTGTTGCGGCCGAGGCTGAGCTCCACCATTTCGACGTCGCCGATGGCGCCGTTCTGAATCATCTCGTGAGCCTTGGCACAGAGAGCGGAACTGACACGTTGGGAGCCGACCTGCAGGATACGGTTGTTCTTCTGGGCGGCCTTGACCATTTCAAAACCCTGCTGGATGGTGTGCGACATGGGCTTTTCAATGTAGATGTCTTTGCCCGCATTGCACACGTTGGTAGCGACGCGCATGTGCCAGTGATCGGGGACGGCGGCGACGATGCAATCGATATCTTTGCGCTCGAGCAGATCGTGATAACGGCGCGTGACGAAGAGATTCGGGTTGCCGGTGATTTGTTTGGCGAGCGTGTGGCGGCCGTCGTAGAGGTCGGCGGCAGCAACGCATTCGACGCCATTGAGCGTCAGGGCATTCGCGAGAAGACCCGAGCCTTGCATGCCCACGCCGATGATGGCGAAACGCAGGCGATCATTAGCCACGGCGGGGGAAGCCGCGGGCTGACTCGACGGCTGGAGAGCAGGAGTGGCTAAGAGGACCGGTTTGGCGAGCGCGGTACTGGCGGCGGCGCCTTGCAAGAATCGGCGCCGGTCTAACGTGGACATTCAGAAACGCTCCTGTTGTTGGATTCCGACCTAATTTTAATGCGCGCCGGTGTGCAAGGCCTGCTCACGAGCGCGGCGCAGCTCTTGTATGGGGTCGCCAATTGGATAGAACTCCATGGCGACTATGCGGTTGTAGTTGAGCTCGCGCAGTTTGCGATAGATGCTTTCATAATGGATTTCGCCGGTGCCCGGAATGTGCCGGCCGGGGACGTCGGCGATGTGCACCAAGCCGGTGTATTCGATATTTTTTTCGAGCTTCTCGATGAGATTGCCTTCGGCGATCTGTTCGTGAAAGAAATCGTAGAGGAATCTCACCTGGGGATGATTGACGGCGCGGATGATTTCGAATCCTTCGGCAACGGAGGTGAGATAGTACTTTGGGTTTTCTTCCGGATCGATGTTCTCCAGCAGCAGGCGTATGGGTAGACCGTTGATCTGCTTACCGTCAATGATTTCGGCGGCGCGCTTGAGACCTTCGATGCAACTGGCGTGCTGCTGCTCGCGCGGCATACCCGGCACGACGTTGCCCGACATGATGATGCAAGCCGGGCAGTTGAGGCGCTCCATAATGGGCAGTTCGTTGCGGACGGCGGCGAGCATGGGGTCGCGCTGACCGGGGTCGCCTACGCCGTGCGCTAACCCCGCAGTTGTGTCGAAGTTGATTTTGAGCTCTTTCTGCTTAGCGATGGCACGGTTGAAGTCGGCGTCAGACCACTTGTGGTATTCGCCGACGAGCTCGACATTGTGATAGCCGGCTTCGACGACCTTCTCCAAGCGTTGTTCGAAGGGGAGATCCTTGTAAACGGTCCACAGCATGATGGAGATGTCGTATGGCGGTTTGGCGTCAGAGGATTGCGCGTGCAGTTGGGGTGCAGAGGCAGACGCGACGGCGGCGGCGGCGGCCGAGGCCAGGGTCTTTGAAAATGTTCTTCTATTCATTTGCGCCTACTCCGCAGGCGATGAACTCGAATATAACTCCGACTCACTCACGCCCGCGTTGGCGGAGTCTCCAGCGAAACCAGCTCGCCGGCGAGCGGAGAACATAGCGCCGCGGGCGGGCTCGACAGGCGCGAATGCGGCGAGCCCTGTTCCAGCGTGCATGTCGACATAAACAGCTTCCATTCCGCCGCGGCGAAAATAGGTTTCGTGCCAGAATCCCGTGCCGCCGGTGTCGCGCAGAAAATTTTGCCACCAGGCGAGATGCGGTTGCGAGCGCGCCCATGCTTCGAGGGATTCGAAGTCACGCCAATACTGGCGCATGCCCACATGGCGCAGGCTATATAAGAGGTTTTCGTGCAGCAGGAGGCCGTCGGGTTTGGCTGCGACGGCGTTGGAGATTTTGGGTCCAAAACCGGCGAGAGTTTTGATACCGGTGAGCGCGTTCACTCTCATACCGAGATAGATGACGACGAGATCGGGGTAACTGGAGAGGTTGACAGTTTCGCGCTTGGGGCGGGTTGGCATGATGGTCCTAGTTTTTCAAAGTGCGATTACAGTCAGCCCGGGAATACGGTTGAAGTCGCGGACGTTGCTGGTGCCGATGGCATATCCAACCTCTAACGCGCAGGCTCCGATTAGCAGATCTCCAAGCGGCAGATTGATTCCCTTTGCGGCTTGCTGGCCGCCGATCTGAGCGACGATTTCGGCTGTGGATTCAGTCACCGGATAGATAGGCACCGTGGCCTTCAGCTCATCGAGGAACCTTCTGCGGCGGGTAGGAGTTTCAACGGTATCGGCCCGGTAGATGCCATGGCCGATTTCAGCAACCGTTACGGAACAGAGAACGATCGGAACCTCACCGACAGCGTTCTTCACTGTCTCGATACCTTGTGCCGGCGTCAGCTTCCGGCGCTCGGCGGCGATCAGGATACTGGAGTCGAGGACTATTCCCAGGAGGGCGGATTCCATGGCTGGCGATGCGCCTTGATGCCTTCCTCGATGTCGCGAGCAAAGTCGTCATCCATAGTTGCGTCCGATCCGCGTGTTTTGAGATCCGCAATCACTTCTGAGATCAAGCGGCCTGCGGGCTTAGAGGGTTTGATGACGGCTACAGGACGGTTACCCTGCTCGATAACGATCTCGCTGCCTTGCCGGACTTTGGCGAGCACGGCGACGATGTTCTTGACCACATCGGCCTCTGACATGTGGACAACAGCCATATCTCCGATGATAGCGGCTCTCCGCCGTTCTCGTCTTCAGCGGCCGCAGTGTCGGCTCCCCGCGTCTTTGACCGCAAGGAGGCTAGACGCAAGGTGCAATCGGCGGGGACTAAGCTGAGGGGTGGAAAGAGATCGCGGGGTGTTCGTGATGAGACGCGGTTTATGGATTTTTTTGGCGTTTGCTGTGGCGGCGGCGGCACAGGGACAGAAGCTGATCTGGCAGGATGAGTTCGATGGAGCGGCGGTATCGCCGCCCGATGGGAGCAAGTGGACGTACGATCTCGGCGGGGGCGGGTGGGGCAACCAGGAACTCGAGGTCTATACGAACTCGGCCGAGAATGTTCAGTTAGATGGCGACGGGCATCTGATCATTCGAGCAACGCGCACCGCTGACGGCGCCTATCATTCAGCGCGCATTAAGACCCTGGGGCACTTTTCGTTCACTTACGGACGGGCGGAGGCGCGCATGAAGCTGCCGCGAGCGCAAGGGATGTGGCCGGCTTTCTGGATGCTCGGTGACAACATCAAGGACGCCGGTTGGCCAACCAGCGGAGAGATCGACATCATGGAAAACATCGGGCGCGAACCGAACATGGTCCACGGGACGATTCATGGGCCCGGGTACTCCGGAGCGAAAGGCATTACCAGCAGTTTCACTTTTCCGGAGGGCAGTCTGCCGTCGGACGATTATCACGTCTACGCAGTGCAGTGGGCGCGGGGAAAGATCGAGTTCCTGGTGGACGACAAGGTGTATCAGACGGTGACCCCGAGCTCGCTGCCACAGGGCGCGGCCTGGGTTTACGATCACCCTTTCTTTCTGCTGTTGAACCTGGCTGTCGGCGGCGGATGGCCCGGCAATCCCGACGCCACGACCCGGTTTCCGCAAGAGCTGTTGGTTGACTGGGTACGCGTCTACGCTATGCCTTGAGCATCATGCGCCGAATTGGATAGGTTCATAAAGATGAACATCCGTATGTGGCGATTGAGCCGGCTATGATTCCGCAGGCGAGCGAGGCTGCGTATCAGCACGTGGTGGACACGTACGCGAGCGAGGCGAATAAGTTGATCTCGGTGTGGCGCGGGTTCTCGGATTGCGATCTGGCTTATCGACCACATCCGAAGTCGAGCACGGTGGCCGAGATTTTTCAGCATGAATTGCTGTCGGGGCGGCGGTTCTTTGCCGAATTCCTGAAAGCTCCGGAACCGCAGGGGAGCGGCGTGCTGCCGCCGACGCTGACTGTTGATGCGTGCTGCCAGCGTATGCGCGCGCTGGTGAGACGGCGGCTCGATTTTTTGGCCAGCCGCACTCCCGAATGGTGGCTCGAAGAGAAGGATTTTTTCGACGTGCGGCGCGAACGGATCTGGATCTTCTGGCGCCGCGTGTTGCATACCGCGCATCATCGCAGCCAGTTGAGCGTGTATCTTCGTTTGCTGGGCAAGGCAGTGCCGCCAACCTATGGACCGACGGCGGATGTTTCGTGGTCGGGCGCAGACCCGACGCACACGGTCGAAGCTTCTGAAAGAAAATGACGCTTAGACGCTATAGCACTTGGTGAAGGCGGTTTTGAATTTGCTCATGTCGTCTTTCGAGCCGACCGTGATGCGAACCCAATCCGGCCAAACGGGCCAGGGACGTCCGACGTACACCTTCTGCTGCGCCATGTCGGCCGCGAAGTCCTTGGCGTTGCGCTTCACGTTCAGCATGAAGCAATTGCTTTCGGACGGAATGAACTCGGCCTTCTGCGACGTGAGCCAGCTAAATGTGTCTTCGCGAACATCGCCCATAATCTTGCGGCGTTCGGCGACGAGGTTTTTGACTTTGAGACTCGCGGTGGCACCGGCCATAGCGGTGATGGGCATTGCGCCGGCGCTCCACTGACGGATGTTCTGCAGCAGATCGGGCCGGGCGAGCGCGGCACCGGCGCGTAAGCCCGCCATCCCGTACAGTTTCGAAAATGTTCGCAGCACGATAACCTCTTTGCCTTGCGCGACTAAATCCGTGCAGGGCACGGCGCTTTTCGAGATGTGGATGTACGCCTCGTCGATCATAACGACGGAACCGGCCGGCTTGTTCGCGATGAGATATTCAATATCCGATCGGCTGGTGAGCGTGCCGGTAGGATTGTTCGGATTGCAGAGGTAGAAGAGGCCGGCATTGGGAGCGGCGGCGATCATCGCCTTTACATCGTGATCCCAGGTGCCTTTGCGCAGAGGTACGTTGATGACTTGCGCGCCGACCGCCTGGGCCGCACGTTCGCCGGCTTCGTAACCGGGATCGGCTTTGACGAAGGCGCGGTCTTTGGAGCAGAAGGCGATGACAGCCTGATGCAATGGCGCACTGGAACCGGCGTAGATTTCGATCTGTGTTTCTTTAGGATCGTAACTGGACTTGACGCCTTCGATCGCGGCCAAGGTGCCGGCCAGTTCGAAGGTGTCCTCATAACGATAGCGGCCACCATTTTTGACCGAGTTATAGATAGCGTCCACCGCCTCGGGGCACGGACCCATCGGATTTTCGTTGGCGTTGATCTTAACCGCGTCGGGCGGAAGATTCTTCACCATGGAGAGTTGGGCGAGCGCCCGTTCGTCGTAGAACGGCAGAGCCGCACCCGCTGCCAGCACCGAAGCGACACGTGCAAAGCTCCGGCGCGAAAAACCACGCCGAAGAAGATCTGTTTCTTGAGCAGAATTGAGAACAGGTGACATCCGGCCTCCAGTTTCGAGTTGTTGGGGGCGTGCGCGCCCGAGTTTGCGCTGCCGACGGGGCAGAATCATATTTATTATGCACCTCGGCGAGGCGCGGCGGGCGTTCAGGGAGAGTTGATTTGGCCCGCGCTCCCGGGTGCAGTCGAGTTCTGTTGGTTATTGCCGACGGCGATAAAGGTGACGGTATCCCAGGCGTTACGAATGCCCATGACGAGCAATACAACACTAACGGCGGCAACTGTGACGAGAGCGATTTCCGGCATGGATTGGAACAGAATGCCGGCTGAAAACAGTGCCATGTAGGTAAGCAGCGGCACGCCGGAGTACAAAATCCGATCCTCAAGATCCGGTTTGTAGACGGTGCTTTTTCGCGCATGCCACAGCGCCTTGCATGCGGACCAGATGCCAAATGCGCCGGCGACCGAGAGGCTGGCGGAGATGCCCCACCAGACATGCCACGGGGCACACATGATAGCGGCAATTAATAGGGCAAGGCAAAAATGGACCACCGTGGGACTACTGAACGCACGAATCTCGCGCATGCCGGCGGGTATGCCCCTTTGGGCAACGAGAGCGATGACAACGAACTGTAGGCCTGTGAGAGCGCCGGCGGCGGAACCGACGATGACGTAGAAGTTTTGCCATGACGGCAGCGTCGACACGACGAGTTGTTCCATGCGAAGACTTAGAAAGAATACTGAAGTGGCGAGGAGCTTGGATCCCGTCGCTAGAGAAAACCGAGTGGAGTGGAACAGCTAGGGCTTCGAGGAGGGCGGCTGCCAGAGCTCAATCTTGTTGCCATCCAGATCATAGATCCAGGCGAAGCGGCCGTAAGATTCATTCATTCGTTTGTCGTCAATCTTTACTCCCTCTTGTTTTAAGCGGTCGAGCAAAGCATCGAGGTCGTCAACGATGTAGTTGATCATGAACGGTGCGGGGCTGGGATCGAAATAGTGAGAGGAGGTGGGGAAAACAGTCCAAACGGTAACGTGCTCCTTTTGGGCGTCGTCGTGCTCGCGCCATGGAAGCATGGCGCCGTGGCCTTTGTCAGCGAGTCCAAGGTGCTTCGAATACCATTCACGCATCTGATCACGATTGGCGGACTTGAAGAAGATGCCGCCGATTCCAAGGATGCGCCCGCGCTGCTCCGTTTTGACGGGCGGGTTCGAGTTTTCAGGTTGCGGAGATTGCACTTGCTGTCCTCCTTTTGAGCAGGGCGAGATGAGCAACAGCGAGCCGAGCGCGATTGTGCTCCAGTAGATTCCTCGCATCTGCAGATTATATTCTTTCCGATTTGAATGGAGAGAACGGACTGGGAATACGAGCTCTCAGTGACTAACTAACAGGCCGGACGCCTGGGAGGCACTACTAACGCCCTGCGAATGTGAGCGCCAAGGCAAATTCTATGCCCGCGGCGTGAGAGGGCAGCGCGCATAGAGCTAACAGAGCCATGCCCCGCAAAATAAGAGAGGCTACTGTTTTCATGCTGTGGTCTTCACGTTGCAGCCTTAGCATCGCTTCGCTGTCCTACGCCGCCAAATCGAACCGCAAAGCAGGACGCCCGCAGCGACAAACCCGAAAGAAGCGGGCTCCGGGACCGGCGTAGCGAGAAAGCCATGCACATTGGTCCCATCGGAATAGAACCCGACAACCTGTCCCAGGTCGTTGACGCCGTTGATGGTGGTACCGGTCACGTTGAAAGCGACATTGGGCGAGGCGTTCGGATCGTCGAGTGTCGTCCAGGTGTGGCTGAGATAGTTGAAGGTGAACCCATTCGTGACGCCCGCACTGTCGAGGAAACTGCCGACAACCTCGCGGTTATTATTCAGACCTAGAAATGACGTGTTCATTCCTACTCCAAATGGATCGTCATAACTCGAGAAGCTGCCGCCGTTGTCGAGGAAGCCGTGAGTATTGTTCGCGCCGTCCACGTAGAAGCCGGAGATAACGCCTGAATTGTTGATATCTGTGGCAGTGGTCATTACCGCGTTGAAGGAACCCGGAAGTGTGATGGCTGCGAATTTCGTGCCCGCGATGTCGTACGAATATCCTTGCGTGTTTCCGAGAGCGTCGGTGTAAAAACCGACGGCGACGTTTTTGTTGTTGACGCCCAGGAGCTGGTTGACCACCGTTGCCGCTTTCGGGGTATTGGGATTGGAGACAGACGTGAATGTGCCACCCTGCTCAACGAATCCGAAATTGTTGCCGGTGTTGTCCGCCCAAAAACCAACGGTTGTGGGCGAGCTGTTGCTGTTGATGCCCACCACCTGCGTTTGAGCCGAAAGTGGAAAGTTTTCGTTTGTATACGAGCCTTGACCGTACGGAGGCGCAAGGGTGTACCCTTTGTTGGGGTTTGTGTTGCTGCCAACGCCGAAATATCCCGCAATTGTGCCGGTGTTGTTAATACCAAGCAGTTGGTTGAAGGTCGGGTCAGCCTGATTATCCAGAGTCTGGAATTTGTAGTTCGAAGCTGCTTTGCCGGCGGTCGCGCAGAGTAATCCGGCAAGCGCGGTGGTTAGCAGTGATCTTGCCGGAATGTTAATGGATGGTTTCATTGCATGGGTCCTTTTCGCATTCGTCCAACCTGTTTAGCGAGATCTGGAATCAAAAATCGTCACGGACGGGTGAAATTTTCTTGGCGGTGACTTGGCCGACACTCGCCCGAGCACGCGAGGGCGATAATCGTGTATGGACCCGGTGCATGACCGACGCTCGATTTCCTGCCGCCGAGACCGATGACGAAGAGCTGACGCAGTTCCTGGTTGCATGGAGTACGGGAGATGAAAGCGCTTTGCAGCAGTTGGTGCCGCTGGTTTACAGCGACCTGCGGCGGATCGCGGAAAAACAGCTCCGGCGCGAGGCCAGTTGCCAAACACTGCAGACGACGGCGCTGGTCAACGAAGCGTATGTGCGCCTGGCAAACAGGCGCTCGCTGAACTGGCAAAATCGCGCGCATTTCTTTGCCGTCGCAGCCCAGGTCATGCGTCACATCCTAGTGGATGTGGCGCGTGGACGTCGAACAGAACGTAGGGGCGGGGGCGTTGCCGCGCTTTCACTTGCGGAGGAGTTGGTTTTTTCGCCCGCACGCGCCAGCGAGTTATTGGCTTTAGACGAAGCGCTCTCCGCACTAGCAAAAGTGGATGAACGCAAAAGCCGGGTGGTCGAGATGCGCTTTTTCGGCGGACTGGGCGTGGAGGAGATCGCGGAGGTTCTGAAGATTTCTCCGGAGACAGTGACTCGCGAGTGGAAACGCGCGCGCGCGTGGCTTTACTATCAGCTCGGCAACAATGGGCAAGCCAGCAGCGCAAATGCGGGAAGCCCGTGAGAGTAGCTCGATGATCGCGAGCCGCTACCGCGAAATCAATGCCCTGTTGGATGACCTGCTGGAAGTGCCCAGGCATGCACGTGACGCTGCCTTGGAGCGCGCGTGCGGCAGCGACCAGGAGCTTCGACACGCGCTCGAGGGGCTGCTGGCCGCTTATGAATCGCAAGACGGATTTCTGGATAGTCCGGCCTTGGTGCAACTGGGTGAGGACCAGAATGCGCGCGCCGAGTGGACGGATCTGTCCGGCAGTGTTATTGGGGGATACGAGATCCTGCAGTTGCTGGGCGCGGGAGCTCTGGCAGAGGTCTGGCTGGCTAAAGACAAACGGCTGCAGCGCCGGGTGGCGCTGAAAATACTTCGCGCAAAGTTCGTTCGCGATCCGCGCCACGTGCTGCGATTTGAACAGGAAGCGCGCGCCGCCTCAAAGCTCAGCCATCCGAACATCGTAACGATTTACGAAATTGGAGAAAGCGAAGGCGTCCATTTCATCGCTCAGGAATTCGTTGATGGTGTGACGCTTCGGAAGCGGCTCCTTAACGGGCGCTTGCCGTTCGAATCGATCCTCGAGATTGGGACACAAGTAGCGGCCGCGCTTGCGGCCGCGCACGCGGCGGGGGTCGTGCATCGGGACATCAAGCCGGAAAACCTGATGATCCGGACGGATGGTTTGGTGAAGGTGCTGGATTTTGGAATCGCCAGGCTGATCGAGATAGATTCGGACCGGGAAAACGCCTGGCGCAGCACGGAGGACAATCTGACGACGCCCGGCCTGGTTCTGGGGACGCTGCAGTATATGTCACCGGAGCAAGCGCGTGGGCTGCCGCTTGACCATCGTTCCGACATATTCAGTTTCGGGATTGTGCTGTACGAAATGGCCGGCGGGGAAGCGCCATTCAGCGGCCCGACCGGTGCGGACATCATGGCGCGCATTTTAGCCGAGGATCCGGCCCCGATTCCCGGACACAGGCACGTGCCGCCCGACTTCGAGCGGGTGATCTTTCGTTGCCTCAAGAAGCACCGTGAGCAACGTATCTCGTCGGCCGAAGAACTGAGTGCGCAACTCGCAGCCGTGAAGCTCCAGAGGGAAGGCAGGGCATTTTCTTCGCGGGGGGTCTGGGCTGCAGTGGGCGCGCTGGTCATGATTGCGATTCTGCTCGGATGGGCATGGCGCGTTGCACGGCGCGGGGCGGCTGCCCTTCCGTTCGACTCTATCGAGATGACGCGGCTGACGCTGCCCGGGCCCGTGTCAGATGCGGCGCTTGCGCCCGACGGGAAAAGTGTTGCTTATCTGCTCGAAGCCAACGGAACACCGAGCTTATGGACGAGACAACTCGGTTCAGGAGCAGATAACCGCATAGCTACGCTCGAACCCGGCAGTTATGAGGACGTCGTATATTCGCCCGGCGGCGCATTCGTTTATTACATACAGACATCAAATCTCGCCGGCACTTTGTACCGCATTGCTTTATCGACGGGCAAAAGGGAGAAGGTGTTGAGCGATGTCACGGAAGCAATCGCATTTTCGCCGGATGGCCGGCATATCGCATTTATCCGCTGGGATGTGACTCGTTGGGAACAGTCGTTGGTAATGGCGAACGCGGATGGAAGCAATGCGCGCAAATTGACAACTCGCCGGCGGCCTTTTTATTATTCGCGGCTGGGGCTTGCGTGGTCTCACGATGGAAACTCGGTCTTCTGCCTGGCTGGAAGCGAACCCTTTTATACGGCGAATGCCTATGGGCTTGTCAAGATAGATGTTGCAAGCGGAAGCGAAACGCGGGTAGCAGGCCGCAGTTGGGCTCAGGCCGGTTCATTGATCAGCTCGGTTGATGGCCGCATGCTGATCGTGGCGGCGAGCGAACACTCCGACCATGACTTACAACTCTGGCGGGTTTCCTACCCTGACGGACGCGTCACGCGGATCACTAGAGACTTAAGCAATTACGCAAAGCTCAGTCTTAGCGCCAACTCGCAAGAGCTCTTGGCGATACGCCGCGAACGGACGCAAGATCTCTGGACGATGCGAACGACTGACGCGGACCGGATGAGAGAAGTTTCGAATGGCGCGATCCCGGGGTTGAATTCGGCTGCCTGGACAAGAGACGGTGACATAGTCTATTCGGCCTCATCGGGGCAATTTCTGAACACCTGGAAGATGAGTTCTAGCGGGCAGAATTTGATTCAGTTGAGCAAAGCCGCGGCCGATCAAAACGAACTGGCAGCGACCCCCGACGGCCGCTACCTGCTTTATCAGGCGGGCGGCAAAATATGGCGCATGAACAGCGATGGCTCACAAGCACGGCAGCTCACGACAGGCAATCTGGATGTGCATCCCGATGTCTCACCGGATAGCCGCTGGGTGGTCTATGCCTCATTTCAAGGGTGGTCGCCCAGCGTAGGAGGGAGACCAATGATTTGGAAAGTGCCGATCGACGGAGGCGAGGCAATTCAAGTCACCAAGGACAACAACTCCGTCCCGGCCGTATCGCCGGATGGGAAGCTCATTGCCTGTGCTTATTTCCTTTATGACAAGCCGCAATCGGCGGCAAAGATTGCCGTTTACCCCTTTGCAGGAGGGCGCGCTATCAAAGTCTTCGAGCGGCCCGACGGAAGCGACTACAAAGTGTACTGGGGGCGAGAGGGGAGCAGTTTGGAATACATCGTTTCGCAAGGTGATGTGAGCAATATCTGGAGCCAGCCGCTGCGGGGCGGTGAAGCTGCTCCGATCACACATTTTCGCGCGGACCGCCTGTTCTTTCTGAGTCCGTCAGTGGATGGAAAAGAGCTGGTGCTCGGGCGGGGCAAAGAAGTGACGGAGCTTGTGCTGATTACGCCGGGGCGGTAGGCTTTTGCGAAGGTCATTCCTGGCGCAGGGCGACCATGGGATCTACGCTGGCGGCGCGGCCTGCAGGCACGCCGGCCGCCACTATGCCGGCAAGGACAAATACTGCAATGGCCGTCGCCAGCACGAGCGGATCCGCTGTTTTCAACCCGAACAAGAGTGACTTGAGAGCCAGCAGGATGGCGAGCGATCCGGCCAATCCTGCTATCAAGCCTGCGCCGATCATCCCGGCCAGATCCTTCATCACCAGCCCGACCAGTTCGACTCTCTGCGCTCCCAACGCCGCGCGAATCCCGATCTCCCTCTTGCGCCGCACTACCGAGTAGTTCAGCAGCCCAAACAGGCCGATCGAGGCGAGCATGACGCCTAACACGGCGAACGTTCCGCCGATATCGGCCAGCAGCTTCTCTTTCAAGATGGTGTTGCCCACGAGCGTGTTCAGCGCTGTGACGTCCCGCACGCGCAGCCCGGGTCCCGCTCGCTTGGCCGCATTCTCCGCCTGGTGCAGCACCGATCCGACACCAAGTTCCGATCGCACATACAGCGCAAAGAAAGTCTGGCCCTCAATGGGCAGGTAAACAATCGGCTCCGCGCCCTGGCGTAAGCTCCCATAGTGCGCATTCGCTACTACGCCCACCACGCGCTGCGAAACCCGCTTCTTGCCCTCCATGCGTTGGAACACTTTGCCCACTGCGTGCTCTCCATCCAGGTATTGCCGCGCGAAAGCAAGATTCACAATCGCGGGGATGGAATCGCCGTCCGGCTGGTCGGTTGGTTCAAAATCGCGCCCGTACAGTAAGGGTGTACGCAGCGCGCCGAAATATCCCGGCGACACTCGATAGAAGATCTCTTCCCGCTCAGACGGCCCCTTGCCCGGCACAATCACCTGGTCTGTCCACGAGCTGCCTTCGAAAATCGCCCAGGCCGCTATTCCGACTCCGTGC
>Ga0213876_10001261_pt1 | contig 15979 bp, 10 predicted proteins | sample BarmaccomBMRX_R9_FD_160113 | JGI IMG/M metagenome (GOLD analysis project Ga0213876, IMG submission 160113) | Root-associated microbial communities from Barbacenia macrantha in rupestrian grasslands, the National Park of Serra do Cipo, Brazil - RX_R9 | ecosystem: Host-associated > Plants > Roots...
TCACGGCTGAGGCTAGCGCCAACTTCCACTTGACAACCCAGTGGGAGCATGGTCAGAATGATATTGACCACTCCACTAGAATGTCAACTGAAGATAGCGAGCGTATTCAGGTTCTCCAAGGCACGCTCGACCTCATCGTTTTAAGGACCCTTGCCGCCATGGGTCCCCAGCACGCCTACAGCATCTCTTCGCGGCTCAAACAAGTTTCCGGAGACGCGCTCGATTTGAATCAGGGCACCCTGTACCCTGCTCTGGTGCGGCTCGAGCAACAGGGTTGGATTAAAGGAACCTGGGGTAAAACGGAGACCAATCGCGAAGCAAAGTTCTACGCGCTCACAAAATCGGGACAAAAGGCCCTCAACAAGGAAACCGAACGGTGGCGCAGGATGGCTGGTTTAGTCGAGAAGCTGCTGCACAGCGAATTCTGAGGTATGGGGCGGCGTTGCAGACGCGTCTTCGCTAAGATTTCGAACCTCTTGCGCCCTCACCGCGCCGAGACGGAGCTCGCTCGGGAAATCGAGTCTCACATCGCGCTGATCGAAGACGAGTTCAAACGGCGCGGGATGACACCCCTCGAGGCGCGATGGGCCGCAAAGCGCGAATACGGTGGCGTGGCGCAGGTGAAGGAACTGCATCGCGAGGCGCGCTCTTTCATGTGGCTGGAACAAGCCTTGCGAGATGTGCGCTATGCGGGCCGCAATCTGGCCAGGAACCCAGGCTTCACCGTGGTCGTGGTGCTCACTCTGGCTTTGGGCATTGGCGTGAATGCGACGCTCTTCTCGGCCTACAATGCGATCGCGTTGAAGCCGCTTCCAGTGGCCGATCCCAACGAAGTTGTTCGCCTCGAACGATGGTTCCAGCACGGGTATCGCGGCGATGTTCAATATGCGTTTTCCTATCCCGAGTACGCATACTGCCGCGATCACAACGATGTCTTTGCAAGCGTTATAGCGGCAAGCTGGCCACATGAGGTGCTACTCGACCCAGCCGAGCCCGTTGCAGTACAATTCGTCTCCACAAACTACTTTTCCCATCTCGGCGTCGCTCCACGCATGGGGCGTACTTTCAGCTCCGAAGCGACTCCTGTGGCGGTGATCAGCTATCCGTTCTGGCAACGGCACTTTCACGGCAACCCGCAAGTCCTCGGCAAGGTTCTCAAAGTCAATGGCGCGGCGCTGACAATCATCGGAATAGCCCCCGAGAAGTTCACGGGTACGTCAACACTGCCGCAAGTGCCCGATTTGTGGCTTCCGCTCTGGCTTCAGCGACAGATTCTGCCTGGATCGGACTGGTTGCATGAACCTCAGAATGCGCAACTGCAGATCCTCGCGCGCCTGAACGCGTCAACAAGTTTCAGACGCGCACAGGCCGAGGCCGACGCGCTCATGCGGCGCTTCGCAACCACGTTCGATGCGCGCGACAAAACCATATCTACAACGCTCCAACGCACAGCTCTTTTCGGCAACACCGATGATATACGGTTCAAAGCCTTCATCAGTGCGCTGATGCTGCTTGTCGGATCTGTACTTTTGGTCGCGTGCGTCAACGTCGCGAATATGTTGTTGGCTCGAGGTGCAGCAAGGCGCAGGGAGATCGGCATGCGTTTGGCGCTCGGGGCGAGCCGCGGGCGCGTAATGCGCCAGCTCCTCGCCGAAAGCGTGCTGCTCGCACTCGTCGGCGGCCTCGTGGGCCTCGTGGCCTCTATCTGGGCAACGAAATTACTGTGGCTCTCAGTTCAGCAGATTTTCTCCGGACTGTTTCCCGGCAGCGTCGTGTTCAGTTTGGACCTCAGCCCCGATATACGCGTGTTTGTATACGCGCTTGCAGTGTCACTCGTTACGGGAGTTCTGTTCGGACTTTCACCTGCGCTGCAGTTCAGCCGCGCAGATGTGGCGCTCGCCGTCAGAGATGAGGGTGCATCGTTGAACTGGCGCGAAGGGCGCTCGCGCCTGCGGGGTCTGCTCGTCACTGCACAGGCAGCAGTGTCAATGCTCTTGCTGATCAGCACCGGACTGTTGCTGCGCGGGCTGGTGCGATCACAGCATGCGGATCCCGGCTTCGACTCGCACAAAGTCCTGATGCTCTCGACAGATTTCGGCAGCGACCCCGTTAAAAGTACTGCCCTCGAACGGCGCCTTCTCGATCAGCTTGCAATTTTGCCCGGCGTCAAGGGCGCGGCGCTCGGCACAACGCCCTTCTTAGGAACGTGGACGCCGCCGATTGTCGTTGAGGACCATCGCACTTCGCAAACGAAAGCCGGCGATCGCACTCTCGCGAGCTATGCCTCCGATACTTACTTCGACACGCTCGGCATCCCCATTGTGCGTGGGCGCGGGTTCACCGGGCCAGAAGCCCGTGCTAACGCACACGTTGCGGTGATCAGCGAATCCACGGCTCGCCGCTTCTGGGCCGGAGAAGACCCGCTTGGAAGATTGTTCAAGTTGGACCTTGACTTTCGTGGCCAGTTCACCCGGTTTCAAGTGGTAGGCATCGCAAAAGACGTTCGGTTCGCCAATCTCACGCGCATCGATCCCACCCACGTGTACGTGCCTACCGGAGCGAAAGATTTTTACGGCATATTGCTCCGCTCTCAAGGCGATCCTCGGCGCACGGCCGCGTCTGTTCGCATCGCACTGCAAGGCTTCGATAGGAATCTGCTGCCTGGCATATGGCTGACAACAATCGACCAAGGGCCGCTGCACATGCAGAAATCGCTGGCGCAAACCTACGCCATCTACGCCGGCATGCTGGCGTTATTGGCATTGACGCTGGCGGGGGCGGGCATGTACGGCGTGATGGCCTACCTGGTGAGTCAACGCGTGCCGGAAATTGGGGTGCGGATGGCGTTGGGGGCAACGGCGGCACATGTGCTGAAAGCAATTGTCATGGAAGGGTTGCGGCCCACCTTCGTGGGAATGGCGGTTGGCATCGCAGGCGCTGCCGCGGTTTCCTGGGCCCTCCATACGAGTCTGGTGTTTCCCGGCTCCGCGGACTTCTTGTACGGAATACCGTTCTACGATCCGGCAACGTTTCTTGGCTTGCCTGCGTTCTTCGCAATCATCACCGCAATGGCGACCTTTGTCCCGGCGAAACGCGCAATCGGCGTCGATCCCCTCGTCGCTCTGCGATGCAATTGAGTGCCGTGGCGCTATGATGCGGACGACGTAGACTGTTGCACATGTTCCTGCATTTCACTTCAGCAATAATTTTTCTCGCGCCTTCGATCCTAATCGCGGCGCAGCAAAGTGATACTCCCATGACTAACCATGCCCGCGGCACATTCACGGTGAATGTGCAGCCGTTGACTCCGCCGCCCGCAGAAGGGCTTTCCCGCTTTTCTATAAATAAGGAGATCCACGGTGACCTGGAAGCGACCACCAAAGGCGAAATGTTTTCTGGCGGCGACCCAAAACAAGGCGTTGCCGGTTACGTCGCCATCGAAGTTGTGACCGGCACGCTCAACGGCAAGCGCGGTGGCTTTGCCCTGCAGCATACGGCCACCATGGATCAGAACGGACGTAAAATGTCGATCATCGTTGTGCCCGGATCGGGAACAGGCGAATTAAAGGGCATTTCGGGAACGTTCGACATCCAGATCGCTAACGGTCAACATTCCTACGATTTTGACTATCGGCTGGCAAAGTAGGCACTTCACAAAACGCCGCGCCGCGCGTCGGCTTGCAATACCGCGGAGAAGATCGTCGTTTTGGTATAGCAAGCGTATGGCGATCTTTGTCGTACGGCTGGGAAGCCCACGCAAGCGCAATGAGGGTTTGCGGTTGGGCACGGTCAGGCGGCCACCGCGGGGCGTCCCGAAAGCGGACTTCGCCCGGCTCGACTACTATGACGTCTGGTTTCCGAATCTCTCGCCGAGCCCTGAACTGGTGCACGAAGCTCTTAATGCGACAGATGCCCGGAGCTGGGCCGCTTTCAAGCGAAAATTCCGTCGCCAGATGAGCGAGCCCGCTCGCAGCCGCGACTTGGACCTGCTCGCCGCGCTCTCACATCAAACGAATCTCTCGATCGGTTGCTATTGCGAAGAGGAAGCGCATTGCCATCGATCTGTGCTGCGAGAACTGCTGACCGAACGCGGAGCGGACGTGATCTGAAATAGCTCGCCCCCGGAAAAATGCCTCATCCCTTATCATTGACGGCATGCTGACCTTTTGGCTGCTTCTCTTTTTCGCGGCTCAGCGCGGCACACCAACCCCGGCTCCCACGCAGCCCGCCGCGCAAGCGCAAGCGCAAGTTTCCCGACAAGTGACACCGGCGCCTCAAACGCCCACGACCCCGGCCGAAGCTCGAAGCGGACGAGGCGGCGTACCTGGCCCTGGACCCGCGGTCGGCGGCGAGATCGACGAAACTCCGGTCGTCACCCATCACACCCTTACCGTGCGCGGCAAGACGCTGAATTACACCGCAACGGTAGCCCAAATGCCGTTAAAAAATCCCGAGGGCGAGACCGAAGCGCACATCTTCTACATGGCTTACACGTTGGATGGCCCGGAGACAGCCCGCCGCCCGCTCACCTTTTGCTTCAATGGCGGCCCTGGCTCCGCATCCTTGTGGGTGCATATGGGCGGAATGGGTCCGCGTAGCCCAAGACTCATGCCCAACGGTGCCATGGCGCCTCCACCATATGAGATTAAGGACAACCAGGATACGTGGCTGGACATGACAGATCTCGTGTTCATCGATCCGGTGGGGACAGGTTACAGCCGCGCCAAGGATATCGATGTGGCGCGGCGCATGAACAGCGTGCAGGGAGATATTCAATCGGTAGGCGAGTTCATGCGCTTGTACGTGACGCGAAGTAACCGCGAGTTGTCACCATTGTTCATTGCCGGTGAGAGTTATGGAACGTTTCGCGCCGCTGGCTTGGCAGGTTACCTGGTAGATCGTGGGCTCGGCTTCAATGGAATTGTGCTGATCGGGACAACCTTGAACTTAGAAACTATCTGGAGCCGTAGCGATGACCTCGTGTATCAGCTTGAGTTGCCCACTTACGCCGCCGATGCCTGGTATCACAAGAAGGTTGCGCCCGACTTACAGAGCAAAAGCCTCAAATCGTTGCTTGACGAAGCGAAGGCCTTTTCGATGGGCGAATATGCGGCGGCGCTGGCGAAGGGTGATGATCTATCGCCCGACGAGCGAAAGGCAATCATTGCGAAGTTAAACCGCTATACCGGCCTCGATCCCACCTATCTCGACGAGACAAATCTTCGTTTCGACGTAGCGCATTTTACCCGGCAGCTCATGCGCCCGGAGCACGAGACCATCGGGCGCTACGACGGGCGGTTAACCGCCGCATCTGCACTCGATACGGGGGAGACGAGCGAGTTCGATCCCTCGAGCAGCGAAATAACTCCCCCTTTTACTGCCGCATTCACGAACTATATTCGTGCGGAGCTTGGGTACAAAACCGACATGTATTATTACCCGAGCGGCGGCATTCAGCCCTGGAACTATGACGTGCAGAACGGATTCGGGAATGAGACGGCAGCGTTGCGCAATGCGCTAACCAAGAATCCCTATATGAAGGTTCTGATTGCTGCTGGCTATTATGACTTAGCGACGCCCTTTTATGCGGTGGAATATACGTTTTCACATATGGGACTGAACGCGGACATGCACAAGCGAATTTCGTGGGCCTACTATCAGGCCGGGCATATGCTGTATATCGACAGCGATTCCCACACAAAGTTACATCACGATGTAGGCGAGTTCTTGACGGGAGCGATGCCGAAAGGCGACATTCAATAACCGATAACTATCGTTGGGGTAGTACCGGTACTCCCCTTTTTCGTTTGTTTGACTCTCTATTATCAGATACAGTATGGAGCGGGCAGGAGAATCGATGCCGGAACACAACATCAGTGGGTACTGGAAGGGCCTTGCGGTATCGCAAACGTTTCAGGTTCACGTTCATCTCTTCTTGGAACACAATGGTGAGGCCGTAACGGGTAAACAGGAAACCCATCATCCCGATGGACGGAGCACTGCCGGCACTATCACGGGCCGAGTGCAAGGGGCCAACGTTACATTCAACTCGGAAGATAAAACGATTGAATTCCACGGCCAGTTGGTTGGGGAGACGAGGTCGGATTTTATGCTCCACGGCACCATGAAGACCGTGAAAGAAAAATCTCCGAGAACCACGCTGACGCTGTTCCCCGACGGTGTCGGAGTCATTCCATTTCAGTACATTCCCCCGCCGCCATAGCCGCGATAGCGCGCGCAACTGGTTTTCTCCTTGACGCGAGATCGCCGTCGGCAACCGGCGGCCGCTCCCACTGGCGCGAGTTCCACGCTTTTGGAAAGGACAGCGACGAGTGGGTGACCGCCTACGTGGGCTGCGCGCTCGCCGAAACCCGATCACAGGAGGGACTTAGTGCAGCATGCGCGGCGTGGAACTGGCTGATCGCCGAAAGTTCTTTGCACGGTCCTGGTCTCGGGTACTGTAGCTCTGGCCCGCAGGATGCCGACTCAACCACGTGGGGTCTACGGTTGGCAGAGGTGATCGGCCGTTCCGCCGACGAGTTCGCAACGCGAGCATTTCGTCACCTCATAAGTTACATGCAGCCTGATGGCGGTGTCGCAACTTTTGCCGCAGCAGACATACAAAGGATCGGCCTCGGCGATAGCCCGGATGCGGTAGTCGGCTGGACCGGGTCGCACAACTGCGTAACCTCGACAGTGGCGTGGCTGCGCGAGTTGTCTCGACGCAGTGATCTTCACAGATTTCTGGTGCGCACACAGGAGCCGGCTGGGTTCTGGAGAGCGTATTGGTGGGCCGACTATGAGTATGCGACGGCGCACGCTATCGAGAGCTTCCAGCGAATCGGTGGACAACACGACGCAACGGAACAAGCCCTTCGCTGGCTCAGACAGAATCGGAGAAGCGCTTCCCCATTCGCTCTCGCACTACGATTGCTGGGCATGAGTGCGGCGAAAGTTCCCGAAGCTGACGCGGCTCTGCAGGAGCTCCTGGAGCTCCAATTGCCAGATGGATCTTGGCCCAGTTCGGCCCGCATGCAGATCCCGCCACCGTATGTAAAAAATCCGCAAACACAGTGGAACTGGGACGAGCGAGGCGAAAGCATTGGAAGCATCATCGTCGATCGCAAGAGGATCTTTACGACCGCGACAGCGGTCAGAGCGATATCTGCATGGCTGATCGAGTAGCTGAGTTACTCATAACAGAGCTGGACAAACTCGGATTTGCGCCCGAGTTACTCCTATCCAAGCTGGTCGGATCCCGAGTGGGTCGGCGGGGAGAAGACGAGTTTGGATTTCTTTCCTCATGCTTTCCGGATGTCGGCAACCTGCGTGAAATGTTCACTCATCATTTAGGCATCGGTGCGTCCTTGACAGAGTTTCTAATCGCCGGACTGTCTCTTACACCTGAGACGCGCGCACAAGTGGCGTCCCTCGGCGGCATTGCTCATACAATCTATGCTGTTTTCGACTCTCTCTTAGATGGCTCCGGTTGCGTGCCCGAACTTTTCGGCGCGCACAAGCGGATTGCTGCAGGTGGCGACACTCACAATCAGCAACTTCTCGTCCGGCTCGTCGAGTTGTACTTCGAACGATTAAATTCCCTCCCCACGCGAGCAACTAGTGTCAGAACGCTCCTTGAACGAACGATACAGAAGCTGTATGCGGCAGAGTTGAAATCATCGGTCCCGGGACAGATTGCGCGTAGCGCATGGTGGCGAAAGAATGTCCTTCCGGTTGTCGTGATGGCGCTCCCCGCTTGGTTTTCGGCTACCGACCAGAGTAATATTAGGTTCACAGAGCATTTGTTTTGGCTCGGCCGGCTCGGAGACTTCCTCGGCTGGCTGGACGACTTTTCCGACTACGAAAAAGATCGCGCGTCTGGACAGGCCAACCGGCTAAGAAGCTATCAGCAGACGCAATTTGCGGAATTGGCTCATCAAACGGCAATTCGGGGGCAACTGGTACTTCGACTGTGGGATTCGCGCAACGTTAATCCAGCAGCGCGGAACACATTCACCGTAATGGCATGGACGTCGCTAACACACCCGAATCTCAAGTCCTCACTCCAACCGTCCATCGCCGCAGCCCGGGGTTTTGGGGCCTCGTCCTAGCCATAATCGTCTGCGAGTTGGGCGCGTTTTCGTTCGCGATTGCGTCCATCGCTGCTCATCGCGCGGTTGTGCCCAGCTCAGGCTGGAGGAGCCGCCTCGAGCACGGCGCTTGGTCCGTCAGTGAAGTAGATCCGTTGGGACCCGCGCGACTCCTGCAAACGGGGGACGAAGTACTCAGCGTAAACGGCCACACTCTGAGCTGGCTAGGCCCCAAATTCCGGCTCCTCGGAACTTTTCCCGGCCAGAGTTACGCCCTCAAAATCAAGCGTCAAGCCGAGACCTTGTCGCTGCGCTTGCTTATCGTCCCAGACGCTTCCGTTTCGAAACTGACTTACTGGCCCAATCTGTTCATCGCATCTCTGATGTTTTTGTCCGGCCTTTGGATGATGCTCGGAGGCCCGCGTGACATCACCGCGCGATTGGGCAGCGCGTTGTTTCTTGGCGGCGCCATCGCGATGCTCGGGTGGGTTTTCCTCGCTTATCCAGGGTGGAGCCTGGAAACCGCGTGGCTGGCTACGCTTCTCGCCAGAGCACCTCGGCCTCTCGTGACCGTCCTCGGATGGGATTTTCTATCCCGTTTCCCGCGCCCCATGTCCGAGGGACGCAGCATTCGATTGCTTCGACTGTCGCTCTATGCGATTGGGACAATGCTCGCCGCGGCGATCAACCTACCCGTCCTCGGTGAGCTGCTTCGACTTCCCATCGGGCCCTTCACAGGCGCCATCGAGTGGATGGGATGGAATGGCCCTTACGGAGAAGTTCCCAACGGAATCTTTGACGCGGCGGTGAGCTTTTGCACGTGCTACATAGTCATCCGCAACTACAAACTGGTCAGGGACGTCGTCGCGCGCCGCAAGATACGTTGGGCTGCGGCATCGTTTGGACTCGGCGCTCTCTGCATGCTCTTTCTGCAGTTCTTCAACTTGATGACCAGTGTTTCGACAAACCCGGCCTGGAAGTCAGCAACCAGGTCTGCAGACGCGCTGTGGACGGTTGCGATTGCTCTCATTCCGTTGGCGCTCACGTACGCCGTCGTAAAACATCGGGTGCTTGGCGTTCGTCTGGTCGTGCGGCTTGGGTTGCAGTACCTGTTGGCCAAGAACGTATTGCGGCTGATTGTTTTTGCGCCAGTCCTGATTGTGTTGCTGCAAATTGTGCAACAACCGAACGAGAGCATCTCCGACCTGGTATTCAGGAGCTCATGGCGCTTCTATTTATTGCTAATGTTGACTGCGGCGTTCAGCCTGCGTTATCGGCGGCAATTGAGCAGGTGGTTAGACCGTCGATTCTTCCGCGTCGCGTTGCAAGAGGAAGAAGCGTGGGCGGCTTTGGGTGAGACCGTCAAGGCAGCCGCTACAGAGAATGAAATTGCGGCAGCCGTCGCGCACCAGATCGGCGTAGTGGCGCCCGTGCAAGCTCTGCATGTTCTCTTCCGCGAGCCCTCTGATGGGCGGCTGCACGCGTATTTTTCCACTTCGATGCGAGAGGGCCAGAGGCTAATTCAGCAGCTCGAACGCAATCGCGGGAGCATGCTGACCGGGATTTCTGTTTTCTCTGTTGTCGAAGAAGAAAGCGCTTCCGATTCCGCGCCGGAAGCGCAACAGATGCTTGTGGTACCACTGCTCGGCGCTGATGGCCGAAACCTCGGAGCGTTTGTGCTGGGCCCCAAGAAATCGGAGCAACAGTTCACACGCAGGGAACGCGAACTTTTGCAGGCCATCGCTGCACAGGTCGTTATGGCCTGTGAGGTGTTGCGTCTTAGACGCAGCATTGACCGGGAAAGCAGGCAACGCATTTCCGTCTTGGGCAGATTAGACCGTGAAAACATCCAGCTGCTAAACGAATGCCTGGTCTGCGGGCGTTGTTATGACTCTTCAGAGCAGCGATGTAGAGCAGATCAAACCCCGCTCGAGCTTACTTTGCCCGTAGAGCGCGTCGTAGTCGGCCGGTACCGGTTAGATCGACGGCTCGGAGCTGGAGGAATGGGCGTCGTTTACGAAGCGCAAGATTTTCGCTTAAACAAGGTGGTTGCCGTCAAAATCATGATCGGTGAGTTATTCGGCAATCGTCGTGCGTTGGCCCGCTTCAAAAGGGAGGCGCAATCGGTAGCTTCGCTTCGCCATCCCAATATCGTGGGTGTTCACGATTTCGGCGAGCTTCCCGCAGGAGGCGCCTTCCTGGTGATGGATCTTGTCACCGGAGTATTGTGGCGAAAACATCTGCGGGTTGAGGCCAGGTTATTGCCGGAGCGCGTTGCAAGCTGGATTGAGGACCTCTGCGCGGGAGTAGCCGCGGCGCACAGGTCGAATGTAATTCATCGGGATTTAAAGCCGGAGAACGTGATGATCTGGCACGACGGTGAGCGTGAGACGGCTATGATTCTGGATTTCGGACTCGCCAAATTGCACGCCAACGTCGAGGAAACGGTTGCGGTATCGCTGCCTGGAACCATCGTCGGAACGCGATCGTACATGTCTCCCGAACAGCGCAAAGGCGAGCCGGTTGACCGCGCAACCGATATTTACTCCATCGCCGTCATGGCACTCGAGACACTATCGCGCCTGTCGCCACCGAAAGAAGGCGTGTCAGGCCCATGGGCGCGGGAAGCGCTCGATAAATTTGCCCGTCAGGGAAGCGCCTTGCCGGCGATTTTCGATGCGGCACTGCAGGAAGCCCCCCAAGCACGAATGCAAAGCGTTGAGCAACTCGGGAGCACTCTTTCGGCTGCAATCCGATTGGAGAAGCCCCTAGTAGGGGGTTCGAGCTCGGACGATGCTGAGACACTGAGCCTGGACACCGCTATTTGAACTAACAGCCGTCGTCACAATTCTGGCAAATAAATCCGCCGCCTCTACCTCGCTGACCCACATCGACTAACGCCACTTACCCTCCTACCGATAGGGTGCATCGCGCCTGCGCTCGTTCTATTTTGAATCGGTATCCATATGCCTATTTCAAAACGCAAGCTCGCCGCAAACCGAGCTAATGCCAAAAAATCCCGCGGCCCTGTCACAGACGCCGGAAAGCAAAAAGTCTCGATGAACGCCATCCAGCACGGACTCTGCGGTCGCTTCCGCGTCCTACCCGACGAAAACCAGGCTGAATACGACGATCTCGTCCGCCGCTTCATGGAAGCCGAAAAGCCCGTCGACGAAGTCGAACGCGAGCTCGTAGCCAAAATGGCCCGGCACACCTGGATGTCCGAGCGCTCCGTGCGCTTTCAGGAAGCCTGCTTCCTCTATCAACCGCAATCACCCGAGGAAAAAGCCAACGAGAGGCAAACGGTTGCCGTGCTGCGAGACCTCAAAATCTACACTCGCTACCAGGCCGCCCACGACCGCGCCTATCAGCGCGCAGCCAATGACCTCGCAAAGCGCAGAAAAGACAGAGCTTCACTCGAGCGTGGGATTGCTTCGCAAAAACGTGCTGAGGCCGAAGAAACACGTCGCGAAAAACGCCAAAACCAGCGCGACGACCTGCATCCCTACAAGGTCCTGACCGCGGAAATGAGAACCGAACAGCTCGCCCAGCGAGTTTTGAAGGCAGGCGCCGGCTTCCAGGCCCCCAATTTGGGCCAACTAGCCGCCTAAAACTCACCCAAATCTAACCGTTCGGCCAGACGCATACGAGAACTGTCTCTTCACAATCGGCGTTCACCTGCGTTCATCGGCGGCCAGCCGTTCACAATCTGAGAAAATTTCCTTAAGCTCATCGACTTCAATACTTTGGGGCATTCTCGGCCGCACTCCGGCGATAAGCCACAATTACGATTCAAGTGCATTGCCGGTCGAATAGAACTTCGCCGGCGCAGCCCTGCGTGACTCGAGTCAATCGGCGCGCGGCGAATATCACGTTGAAAGAGACACTGATGAAAACATCCTTGGCATCGTTGCTGCTATTTATTTCTCTCGCCACCATTGCGCCGACGAGCGCAGTGGGACAAAGCGTCACTGCGGTTAGCGTCAGTGCTGGCTCCCCCTCTCACGGCTCCGCCAACATTACATTCGGCTTTAGTGGATCGCCGACGAATTTCCGTTTTCGGGTCGCCGTTTCTCCCGCCACCTGTACCTCTGGGTCGGGCGGTTACATTGTTGGCTCGTCCAGCAGCACGTATGCGATCCGCGCCAATCCCGAATCCGAATCCGTTGGAGGACTACAGCCGTCCACTACCTATCAGGTTTGCCCGGAGATTACCGCAGACGGTTCCAATTGGTATGGCGGCGTCGGAACTACCTTTACTACGCTGCCACTTCCCAACCCCCATCCGGTACTCCCCGTTTCGCCGGTCAGCTTCGACACTTCTTATCCCAACACCGCAGGATACGCGACATACAACCTAAGCACCTCCTGCCTTGACCTTGGGACTGGCACTGCTGGAACGGCCGGCAACACGCTCTTGCAGGATATTCAGGATGCGTTGACGAATCAAGCCACGCGCGGTTCGATCATCAATGTTGCCGGCGGAGCGACCTGCCGTGGACAGATCTCCATGGACCAAACCGCAGCAGATGCCGTTGTCGTAACCTCCGTGAACTCGACCAATAACACGATTACGGTTGCCCAAAATCAGTTCAGCGAAGGTGACATTTTTGTCTGTGGCTCTAACTACTCCCATGGTCCGTGCCCAGGCAATATCCTACCTGGCCAGAACTATGCGGTCCACGTGGTTTCTAACACGGGCGGAAGTGAAGTCATTCAGCTTTATTTCCCGCTGCCTCAATCGCTTGGCGGAACGCTAGTTACATTCGGTGGCAACGCGGGTGGAAACTTCTACTACATCCGTCGTCATAACGTCGCGTGGGGAACCAACTATGGCACGCGCTATCTGAATTGGATCATCATTCGCCCATCCACGCCAGATAGTCAGTTCGTACCCGCTGGGACACGCCTGCAAGGTCCGCCGGATGCGACCGGGCACCCGTCGACACCTAGTAACTGGCTTCCTAAGATGTTCACCCTGACGATGGCGAACACCTACGCTGGCCTCGCGAACGTTAACCAGCTCTTTTTGCTCACCAACCAGGACGGCGGCGTGAAGTCGATGAACGGCTACATCCGATTGGTCGGAGCGCGCCTGACCTTCGATCCCGGATTAGACGGCACAGGCGGCAAACCAGTGAGTCACTATAGACTGGCTGCCTCCGCGCAGTGGAACTCCGATTTCATCATGGATAGGTGCTGGTTTGACCCGCCGGGACATCCCGACGAGGAAACTGGAATATTGGACCCTGATGGCACCAACACTGCCATCATCGACAGCTACTCAGACAATTTTGATTACTATCATCCGGCGTATGTCGGGATGGGCGTCACTTATGTAAACTCTGGCAAGTTCACGATTGCGGCTGGAACGTACAGTTTCGGCAACGGGCCGGTTACGCTCTCCTCGACCGCGACGATTAACACAAGCGGGACCACAGCGAGTGTGTCTAACGGGTTTGTTTATTTTGGTGCGGATCGAACGCTCTACGTAGCATTGCCACCGGGTGTTAGTGGTTCATGCTCTGGCTACTCGCCATGCAAAGTATTTACGACTGGCAATAACCCGACAGCCTATTACAATGGCCCGGAATCTAGCGTCACATTCCCTAATACACTCCCTGGCGCTTCGAACGGATATAACTACCTCATTGAGCCCGTTACCAGCACTACCAGTGCATGCAGTTCGACTTCATCGCTGTTACCTTCATTGTGGTACCAGCAGGCGGCACAAGCCTCTGTGTTTTCAGATCTTGGCCACACCTACGATGTGGCGACGCGCTTCACTACTGATTCGACCGCAGTATATTTCTGCGGTTGGCAGTTCTATAAAACTCCGCAAGACGCAGCCACATCGCATGTTTTTACGCTATGGAGCGACACTGGTACGGCTCTGCAACAGGTAACGTCTTCGGGCGAAGCGGCCAGCGGCAAAGTCTTTGTGTCGGTGGGCACGCCGTATGCTTTGAGCGCCAGCACTTATTATCGAGCAGGCTACCAGCTGACCGGATACGATGTGCAATGGGCCGGCGCTTTCCAGAATTATGACCCGAATGGGGGCCTGACTGGAACAACGCACGCAAGCCAGTATGTGGCATCGAATGGCGGACTCAATTACACCGACAATTGGCCTCAGACCTTCACGCGCCGTCCGGCGTTCGGAATGTTCGCCGTGGTTACTTTCAACAGTTCCGGCCTAAGTGCCGCGAGCAACAACGTCAACGTTTTTGACGACGGGTTTAACACCGAGGGCTGCCAATGTTTGGTGGCGGGGCAGGGTCCAGGACCCAAGGTGTTCAAGGATAACTACACCGTTGGCTCGGGAAATGTATGGCACTTCGATGACGGGGGCGGGTATAATCTTTCGCGGCATGATTTCACGATTTATCGCAATTACTTCTATGCTCCGTTGTCAATGATGTTCACCGCTGATGGCAGCAACTCGTTGTCGGATGGGATGATGCACGGCCATCGTCACAGCCTGGAATGGAAGCAGGGGAACTGCGCCTCCCTAGTAGGCAACATCTTTGATACCTCTTGGGTAGAAGACACTCCGTTTGGTGATTTGTTCGAAGTGAGTGGCATCAATGGAACGTACGGTGTTTGTGGTTCGACTAATCAACTGATATATGGCAGCACCAGCGATTTCGACATCCGGTCAAACACATTTATGCACGCTTCAAGCGTAAACAGCGTTTTTGGCCCCACGCCTGGCAGCGTTGGTGTCAATCCGCGCCGCTTCCGATTCTCAAACAATCTGATCCTTGATATCAATGGGCTGAGTTACTGCGCCATTGGCTCCGGTTTCTGTCCAAACGCTGCTACTGGCGCTGGCCTCATTTTCCAGGTGGCGCAGTTGGAGGATTTTACGATGACTCACAACACAATGGTCGGGACTCCCGCTAACGCCGGAGCGCGATTGCCAATTCTTTTCCTATCGGCAGTTAGCAACCAGGAAGGATTTAATGTTCGCGATAACTTCTTCTGGATCTACGGCACATCCGGAGGAGGCGGTGGCATATCTGCGGATACCTGCGGTTACACGAACGGAACAGATGCGCGTTGCTGGGGTCAGGGCACTTGGTGTGGTGCGATAGATGGACTCGCCGGATTTAATTGCGCCTACCCAAACTCGACTTGGGTGAATAACGTCATGATGGGAAACCCGTCGCGGTCACAGATAAGATCGCTCTGGCCTAGTAATATAGTGCCATCGCATCCGTCTAACTTCGGCAACATCGGCTGGACCAACTACACGTCACCGTCCGCCCTTGGCAATTACAACCTGATCAGTCAATCGCCGTATAACTCAGGCGGTCAATACCGGGCATCCGATGCTCTAGCGGTTGGTGTGGATTACAACCGCCTGCAGAGCGATCAAGGGTTCGTCACCTTGAATGGTGTCTCGAACATTACTAGCTCGAGCGCTCTGGTTACCTTTGTGGCGCCTGACTCGCAAGCGTGCCCGGTAGACTATAGTCCGTCGGACTCCACTGTTACTGACAACAGCTTGGTCCGGGTGCCCGATACGGGCATGGGAACAGTGCGAAACGTGTCTCTTTCCGGGCTGCAGAGCGGTCAGGTGTATTACTTCCGTGTCAATTGTGCAGTCAATCAGCCCATGGGTCAATTCAAGACGCAGTAACTTGCGCCAGACGTAAAGAGCCAATCAAGTTCAGGTTTGGCCATCCCAGGGAAGAGCCGTGCTACGATCACGTGTTGCACCTCCGGAAGTTCAGGCTAAAAGAAGTGCCCGTGAGGACAGCCTAGTAGGTCGTGCTGATATCGAACGCGTTCACTCACTTTTCCGCTTGGGTGTTCGGATCTTCCTGCTGTCATTTAGCGTCCGCTTAGTCCTGGTAATCGTCCTCGCCCCTTACCGAAACCCA
>Ga0213876_10001262_pt1 | contig 15979 bp, 16 predicted proteins | sample BarmaccomBMRX_R9_FD_160113 | JGI IMG/M metagenome (GOLD analysis project Ga0213876, IMG submission 160113) | Root-associated microbial communities from Barbacenia macrantha in rupestrian grasslands, the National Park of Serra do Cipo, Brazil - RX_R9 | ecosystem: Host-associated > Plants > Roots...
GCGATCGAGGACCTCGCCCGGATCGCTGCGGCGGCCGACCGGCTCGGCTACCACCACATCGTCTGCAGCGAGCACGTCGGCGTGCCGAGGTCAGAGGCCGGGCGTCGCGGGGCGCGGTACTGGGATCCGCTTGCCACCTTTGGCTATCTCGCTGCGCGCACCGAACGAATCCGGCTCGCGACCAACGTCCTGGTGCTGGGCTACCACCATCCGCTCGAGATCGCGAAGCGCTACGGCACCCTCGACGTCGTCAGCGGTGGCCGCGTGATCCTCGGGGTCGGTGTCGGGACGTTGAAGGAGGAGTTCGACCTGCTCGGCGTGCCCTTCGACGATCGCGGCTCGCGGGCGGACGACGCCATGCGGGCGCTCCGCGCATCGCTGTCCCGCTCTGAGCCGTCGTACCAGGGCAAGCACTACAGCTTCGGCGGCCTCACCATCGACCCGTGCGCGGTGCAGGAGCACGTCCCGATCTGGGTCGGTGGCCGCACCATGCGATCGCTTCGTCGCGCGGTCGAGCTCGGTGACGGCTGGTGCCCGTTCGGCGTGACGCCCGACCAGGTCACCGACTGGCTCAGCCGCGTCGAGGCGCCGGATGGTTTCGAAGTCGTGCTCGGATCCGCGAAGCCCTTAGATGCGGTGTCGGAGCCGGGGATGGCTGGTGATGCCATCGGATCATTGCGTGCGGCCGGCGTCACCATCATCGCGGCGACGTTCGTCCACCACTCGGTGGACCACTATCTCGAACAGCTCGAGGCCCTCGCGTCGATCACGACCGACTGAAGCTGGACGCTCGGCTCACGGTCGCCACCTGGATCGAGTACGTCTCGTAGTAGGACTCGATGCCGGCCCGTTGTGCGGCAACGTGATCGGCCTGGACCCGCCAGGCGTCGTGGCTCTCGCGAGCATCGAAGGTCACCACGGTCACCCGCTCGCCGTCGTCGGCGGTGAAGATCTTGTGGTCCACGTATCCGGGCATCGCGCGCGCCAGGCTGGCGATCCGCTCCGCATGGTTCGAGTACGCCGGGTCGGCATCTGATCGAAGCCGCGAGCGAAACACGGTCAGGACCTGGTTGGCACAGAACTGATTGGTCACCTGCGAAGTCTGCATCAGGTGCCCGCGGGGTGCGGCGCGGCGTTCGGCGAACACTGATCGGCTTTCGATATTCTTGTCGCGTCTTGCCAGTTCAGCAGCGATCGCGGCAGTGACGCCATCAACCCAGGCCGAACCGCGATCGCGAAGGACGACCCGACGTCATGCGGGATTCACACGACGAAGCAAGTCCCACGCCCGCCGCCGTACGCGCGTTGGCGGGCATCATCGCCGGCGACGCCGATCTGGAGTCAGTCCTGCAGCGGGCGTGCGTGGCGACGAAGTCCGTGATCCCGGGTGCCGACGAGGTATCGGTCACGATCTTGGAAGCCGACCGGCCGCGCACCGTCGCGTCGGTCGGGGACCTCGCGATGCACGTCGACCTCGTTCAGTACGAAGCGGAGGAGGGTCCCTGCCTCGACGCCGCCCGCAACGGCCGACCGGTCCACGTGTCGGACCTCGAGGCGGACGATCGATGGGCTGCGTACCGAATGAAGGCAATCGATGCGGGGATCCGAGCCTCGCTGTCGGTGCCGCTGGAGATGGTCGGAAGCGTTGCGGGCGCCCTCAACATCTACTCGCGGGAACGAGCGTCCTTCGACGACGAGGTCATCGACGTCGCCTTCGACCTCGCGCACTACACGAGCATCGTGGCCACGGCGAGCGATGCCCAAAACCGAGCGACCGTGCTCGCCCAGCAGATGAGAGAGGCGATGGAGTCGCGCGCGGTCATCGAGCAGGCCAAGGGAATCCTGATGGCACAGCGCCGGATCACCGCGGACGAGGCGTTCGAGATGCTGGTGCGAGCATCGCAGGAGGGCCACCGCAAACTGCGTGATGTCGCTCAGGCGTTGGTGGCCCAGACGTCGGAGGGCTAAGCGGCGTGGTCAGCCGCGGTCACGGGGTACCCCGCGCTGCGGTCGCGACGACCTCCTCGGCGACCACCCGGAGTTTTCGGTGCGAGGTCTGCGATATCCGCACGAGCCGCTCGAACGCCTCGTCCGGCGTGCAGCCATGCGCCGCGACGAGAACTCCCTTCGCCTGTTCGATCGATGCCCTCGAGTGCATCGCCTCCGCCAGCTGCGCGGCGAGGTCGCGGTGCTGGAAGAACGCGGCGCTGACCTGACTGGCGAGCCCGGCGTGGGCAGCAACGACCGCCGCGAGCGACGCCGCCTCCGCGTTGAACGCATTCGTGTGGCGCGAGTACAGGTTGAGGGCGCCGATGACGTTCCCCTCGGCTGACATCGGCAGCGACATCATGCTGAGCGCGCCGCGCTCGGTCGCTCGCGGCAGGTACGACGGCCAACGCGGGTCCACCGTCATGTCGCGCAGCCGGAAGGCGTTGCCGGTCCGGAAGGCATCAAGGCAGGGGCCTTCGTGCTCTTCGAACTGCAGCTCGTCCAGCTCTTGTGCCCACTCGTCGCTGGCCAGCGCACCCGGGCGGCCCTCCGGAAAGGTCGTCACGGATGCTCCGTCCGCGCCCGGCACGGCGCGGGCGGCGATCCGGCACACCGCTCGAAGCGTGTCAGACAGATCTGAGTGAACCAGCACGATGCCCGCCAGCGCGGCGAGCTCGTCCAAGGCCTCCTCGGGGACAGACACGCCCGGTCCTTACCCGCTGGTGAAGGCCGGTAAGACCTCGCGTGCGAATCTTTCCACCTGCGCGTCACCTGCATCTGGCCAGCCGCAGACCAGGTAGCCGCAGTTCGCCTCGGCCCACTTGGCGGCGTGCTTCTTGGCGGTGTCGAGCTCGTCGAGGGACAGCGAACTGGCGCGCATGATCGCCGAAGGGTCGCGGCCCGCCTCCTCGGCGAGCTTGTCGAGCAGCTCGTTGGACTCGGCGAGAGACTTCGGGCTGCCCCATGCGTGCCAGACGTCGGCGTACCTGGCGACGAGCGGCAGCGTCCGTTTCGGTCCCTGGCCACCGATCCAGATCGGCGGCCGTGGTTGCTGCACCGGGACGGGACGCACCTGAGCGTTGACGAGGGAGACCTGCTTGCCCTCGTAGGACACGACCTCGCCGGTCCACAGTCGGTTCACGATCTCCAACGCGTCCTCGAGGAGGTCGAATCGTTCTCCGGTCGCAGGGAACGGGATGCCGAGCTCGGTGTGCTCCTTGTCGAACCAGGCCGCGCCGAGGGAGAGCTCGAGCCGACCATGCGAGGCGTGGTCGATGGTCACCGCCTGGATGGCGAGCATCGAGGGATGCCGGTACGTCACGCCGGTCACGAGCAGGCCGAGCCGGATCCGCGAGGTGACGCCCGCGAGTGCGGCGAGCGTGGTCATGCCCTCGAAGGTCTCGCCCGGCCCCTCGCCGTACATGGGCTGGAGATGGTCGAAGCCCCATACGCCGTCGAACCCGAGGTCCTCGGCGAGCTTGACCCGGCGGACGAGCTCGTCCCAGGACATTCGTTGTTGGGCGACGTCGAGACCAAAGCGCATGGATTCAACCTATCTACCTTGTACCGGTCGTTCCAATATGATCCCCCCGTGGACTTCTCCCTGAACGACTCCGAACGCGGGCTGCTCGAGCTGAGCCGAGACTTCGCACAGAAGGAGATCGCCGCTCGCGCGCCGGTGGCATGGGAGGAGGGGCGCTGCCCGACTGACCTGCTCCGCGAGATGGGCGAGCTCGGCCTGCTCGGCATGCTGATCCCTGAGCAGTGGGGTGGGATCGGGATGTCGACGGTGGGCTTCGTTGCCGCGATCGAACAGATCGGCCAAGCCGACCAGTCGGTTGCCGCGGCATTGCAGGCGCACGTGACGATCGGGTCGATGCCGCTGTATCTGTTCGGCAACGACGAGCAGCGAGAGCGATGGCTCCGTCCGCTCGCTGAAGGCAGGGTGCTCGGGGCCTTCGGTCTCACCGAGCCAGGGGCAGGGTCGGACACCCGCGGCATCCGCACGAGGGCAGAGCGTCACGACGGCGGCTGGCGCATCAACGGTCAGAAGACCTTCATCTCCAACGCGGGCACCGACATGTCCTTCGGCGTGACGGTGCTCGCGCGAACCCCGTCCGACGACGACAAGCCGCGGTTCGGTTCGTTCGTTGTCGAGAAAGACACCCCGGGCTTCACGATGGGCCCGAAGATGCGCGGCATCGGATGGCGCGGTTTGGACACCCGCGAGCTGTTCTTCGCCGACGTCTGGGTTCCGGATGAGCACCTCGTGGGTGATCCGAACCTCGGACTCGGCCAGTTCCTGGCGGCGCTCGAGGTCGGCCGGATCTCCATCGCGGCGCTCTCCCTGAGCCTCACGCAAGCTGTGCTCGACCTTGCCCTGGCCCACGCGAAGGAACGGGTTCAGTTCGGACAGTCGATCTCGAAGTTCCAGGCGGTTCAGTTCAAGCTCGCTGACATCGCGACAGAGCTCGAGGCAGCGCGATGGTTGACGTATCGCGCCGCCGCGCTCCGAGACGCCGGCGAGCCCTTCCTCAAAGAGGCGTCGATGGCGAAGCTCAAGGCCAGCCGCCTCGCTGCGTCGGCCGCCTCGGAGGCGGTGCAGATCCATGGCGGCATCGGGTACATGCTCGACTCGGCGGTCGCTCGGTTCTACTGCGACTCGAAGGTGCTCGAGATCGGCGAAGGCACCAACGAGATCCAACACATGGTGATCGCTCGCGCGCTGGGTTGCTAGAACGCCGCAAGCTTGCGGATCGCTGCGGCAATCGTGTCGCGGTCCGGCAGCCACGCGCTCTCGAGGTCCGGTGCGTACGGCGGTGGCGTGGCCGCTGCACCAACTCGTTCGATCGGTGCGTCCAGGTGGTTGAGAGCGTCTCGCGCGACCGTCGCCGCGATCTCCGCACCGATGCCGAACGGTACGACGGCTTCGTGCGCGATCAGCAGACGATTGGTCTTGGCGACCGACTCGAGGATCGGCACCATGTCGAGCGGTGCGACCGTGCGCAGGTCGATCACCTCCACCGAGATCCCGTCAGGGGCGAGCGTCTCGGCAGCGCTGAGCGCTTCGTGAACCATCCGTGAGACGGACACGACGGTGACGTCCGTGCCCGGCCGGACGACGGCCGACGTCCCGATCGGGATGATGTAGTCGCTCGAGGGTTGCGGTCCCTTCATGCCGTACAGCAGCCGGTTCTCGATGAAGACAACCGGGTTCGGGTCCTGGATCGCCGCGCGCAGCAGCCCATAGGTGTCGGCCGGCGTCGATGGCATGACGACCGACAGCCCCGGGATGTGCGCCAGGATCGCTTCCAGGCTCTGCGAGTGCTGGCTGCCGGAGGAGCGTCCCGCGCCGAACTGGGTGCGGACCGTCAACCCCATGTGCGCCGCGCCGCCCGTCATGAACGGCAGCTTCGCCGCTTGGTTGAGCAGCTGGTCGAGACACACCCCGACGAAGTCGAGATACATGAGCTCCACAACCGGCCGCATGCCCGCCATCGCCGCACCAACGCCGAGACCCATGATCGCGGTTTCCGAGATCGGGGTGTCACGGACCCGGTCGCCGAACCGCTGCCGCAGGCCACGAGTCAGGCCGAAGACATTGCCGCCGTCGCCGACGTCGATGCCCGCGACGAACACGCGGTCGTCGCTCTCGAGCTCCGTCTCCAGCGCCAGGCGGACGGCATCCATCGTCCGGAAGACCGGGGCATCGGCGGGAACCGCAGCGGGCTCGTCGCGGCTGACCCGGGGAACGACGACGAAGTCGTGAAGCGAGTCGACCCGCGGCGAGCCGAGCTCGCGGGCTGCCGCGACGGCCGCCGCCAGCTCATCACTGACCGCCTTCTCCAAGGTCTCGAGGTCGGCGACGTCGACGCCTGCGGATTCGAGGCGGCGGCGGTGCAGGACAAGCGGATCGCGGGCTGCCCACTCCGCGACCTCTTCCGGTGTGCGGTAGCGCTGCGGATCACCCTCGTAGTGGCCGTGCCAGCGGTAGGTCGTCGCCTCGACGATCGTCGGCCCCGCGCCATCGCGGATCTTCGCAACGAGTTGCGTCATCAGGCTCGCGGTCGCCCACACGTCGTTGCCGTCGACGGCGAGGAAGTCGACGCCATACCCGGCGGCACGTCGCTCGAGGGATGCCGCATGCTGGCTCGCCGTGGTCGAGAACTCGGCGTACCCGTTGTTCTCGCAGAAGAAGACGACCGGCAAGCGCCACACCGCCGCAAGGTTGACCGCCTCGTGGAAGGCGCCTTGCGGGACGGCGCCGTCGCCGAAGAACGCGACCGCGACCGACCCGTTGGCGCGGAGCTGCGACGCCGCAGCGGCACCGACGGCGATCGGAAGTCCCGCTGCCACGATGCCGTTGGCGCCGAAGATGCCCAGCCCAGGGTCCGCGATGTGCATCGAACCGCCACGGCCGCGATTGGTGCCCTGATCTCGCGCCATCAGCTCGGCGAACATTCCGAGCGGGTCCAAGCCCTTCGCGAGGCAGTGACCGTGACCGCGGTGCGTCGACGTGATCACGTCGTCCTCGCGCAGTGGCCAGCACGCGCCAACTGCGGCGGCCTCCTGGCCGATCGAGAGGTGCACGAAACCCGGAATCTCGCCGTCGCGGTACAGCGCCGCGACGCGCTCCTCGAAGCCGCGAATCACCAGCATCCGCCGATAGAGCTCGACGAGGTCTGCGGTCGACAGCTCGTCTGTCGCGGCGCCGGTCACCACACGCGGTATTGTACTGGTCGGTACAACGGAGAAGGGTTGATGACCGAAGAGATCAAGATCCCCGCAGAGTTCCCGCGCGGCAGTGATGTCGCAGGCAAGCGAGTGGTGATCACCGGCGCCGGCCGCGGTCTCGGCCGCCTCCTGGCGCATGCCTTCTCCCAAGCCGGCGCGCAGGTGTCGCTCGTCGCTCGGACGGAGACTGATCTCAAGACCGTCGCCGCCGAGATCCCGGGTGAGAGCCTGGTCTTCAGCGGAGATGTCACCGACGCCTACTTCAACGATTCGGTGGCCGACGCCGTGGTTGCCGAGTGGGGTGGACTCGACGTCTGGATCTGCAACGCGGGCATCTCGCCGATCGTTGCCGGACCGTGCGCCACCGACCCGGCAGTCTGGCGCCAGATCCTCGAGGTCAACCTGACCGGCGCATTTCTCGGCGCCCGTGCCGCGGCGCGCGTCATGACATCCGGCGGCCGCCTCATCTTCACCGGCTCGGTGTTGGGTGAGCGACCGCACGAGGGACTGTCCGCGTACGGCGCTTCGAAGGCGGGCCTCGTGGGTCTGGCCAAGGGGCTCGCGCTTGATCTCGCGCTGTCCGACATCACGGTGAACGTCGTCGCACCGGGCTGGTTCGACTCGCCGCTCGCCGAGACGTGGAAGGCGACGCCGGCGCGCGCCGAGCGCGTACTGGCCCACACCCCGCAAGGCCGGTGGGGCGCGGCGGCCGATCTTCCTGCGGCGTACCAGTTCCTGGCCTCGGACGCTTCGGCATTCATCACGGGGACCGTCGTCAACGTCGACGGGGGGTATCTGCTCAAGTGAGTCGGGTCGTCGTCATCACCGGTGCCGGGGGAGCGCTCGGCTCCGCACTCGCCTCGCAATTTGCGGGCGAGCCTGACACGGACGTCGTGCTGAGCGATGTCAGCGAAGCCGCCTTGGCCGCCACCGTCGAGTCACTTCCGGGTGAGCACGGCCGGGTCGAGACAGTGACCGCAGACGTGAGCGACTTCACGCAGGTCGAGGCGGTCGTCGCCCGTGCAGTCGAAAGGTTCGGCAGGATCGACGTGTTGATCAGCAACGCGGGTGTCCTCTCACCGAACGGCCGGATTCACAATCTGACGACGGCGGACTGGGAGCGGGCATTCCGCGTCAACGTCCTCGGCGGCGTCCACGGCATCAAGGCCGTCGTCCCGGTGATGCGATCCCAGAAGTCGGGCTCGATCGTGCTGACGGCGTCGGTGTCAGGGCTCACAGCGTGGTCGCACGCCGCGCCGTACTGCGCGACCAAGGCAGCGGTCATCCAGCTCGCGAAGGTCGCGGCGGTGGAGTACGCGCGCGACGGGATCCGCGTCAACTGCGTGTGCCCGGGGACCTTCGTGTCGGCGATCCACGAAGGTCTGCCGCAAGCGGCGATCGATGCCATCGGTGCGAAGCATCCGCTCGGCCTCGGGTCGGCATCGGAGCTGGTCGGTGCCTACTCTTACCTTGCGAGCGACGCTGCGGGTTGGACGACCGGCACGGCGATGGTCGTCGACGGCGGCTACTCGGCGCCGTGATCGGTTGCGATGCCGTCGATGAAGACCGTGGCGAACTGCTTGGCGACGTCATGCGCGGTGAACTTCCCCTCCGGTTTCAGCCAGAGGTAGGTGTAATTGTGCATGCCGAGCCAGGCGAGGGTGATCAGTCGCGGGTTCGCCTTTCGGAACTCGCCGGACTTGATCCCAGCGGCGATGATCGCCTCGATGCTGCGTTCGTACTCGCGTCGCCGCTTGCGGAACTGCGCGGCGCGATCGCCGGTCAGCGCGGGGAACTCGTGCAGGAAGACCCAGACGTGGTCCGGGTAGCGGGCGATGATGTCGAGCAGCTCGTCGCCGGCCATCGTGAGTCGTTGCCGCGGGGTACCGCCGGCCTGCTCCACCCGCTCGGCGCTACGGATCACCTCGTCCATGACGCGGTCGTGGATCGCCGCGAGGAGCTCCTCCTTGGAGCCGATGTAGTGGTAGAGCGCACCCTTGCCGAGCTCGTTGGCGTCACACAGTTCCGCGATGCCCGTGCCGTGGTACCCGCTCTTGGCGAAGATGCGCGCCGAGGTGTCGACGATCGCTTGGCGGCGCGTCACCCAGTTCGGGCTACGCGGCTTCGCTGGCGCCACCGAAGTCCTCTCCTCAAGCGTCGGCATTGGCCTGACTGTTCGGTACATACCTTGTCACGGTTCGGGAGCGAGCAATGATGTCGGACGCCCGGCGGGCCGACCTGAACTGGTACGCCGTTCTCGCGCATCACGCGTTGCGTGCGCTGGAGCGACCGATGACGGTGTTCGAGGGACGGACGACGACGTACGGCGAGATGGCGGCACGAGTCGCCGCGCTCGCCGCCGGCCTCACGGCGCGTGGCGTCGGTCGTGGCGACGTCGTCGGTCTGCTGTCGTACAACTGCCCGGAGTTCCTCGAGACCTTGTTCGCGGCGAACTACCTCGGTGCGATCGCCATGCCGATCAACTGGCGGCTGGCGGCGCCTGAGGTGCGCTACATCCTCGAACACTCCGGGGCCCGGGCGTTGGTGTGTGACGAAGCGCTCATGACGCTCGGCGGGCAAGCGGCAGCCGGCCTCGAACAGCCACCAGAGCTGCTCTGTGTCGCGGTTGACCCGCCCGAAGGCTGGACCGCGTTGGCCGCAATACGGGACTACGAGGCTGTCGTGCCGAGTGCCAGTGTCGAAGCGGATGACATCCACCGGCTGATGTACACGTCCGGGACGACCGGACGCCCGAAGGGCGTGATGCTCACCCACGCCAACCTCGCGTGGAAGAACCTCGCTCACCTCGTGGAGTTCGGGTTCACCTCGACGGACCTCGGACTTGCGTGCGGACCGCTGTACCACGTCGGCGCGCTGGACCTCACGACGACGACGCTGATCGCGGCGGGCGGGACGACGATCATCCATCGAGCCTTCGACGCGGCAGCCGTGGTCGACGAGATCGAGCGGTCGCGGGTGTCAACCGTGTGGCTGGCGCCGGCAATGGTCAACGCCATCATGGCGCTGCCGGGCATCGAGAGCCGTGACCTGTCATCGGTCCGGGTGGTGATCAACGGCGGCGAGAAGATGCCGATCCCGCTCATCGAACGGATCCAGAAGGTGTTCTCGGCGGCGTGGTTCGCCGACGCGTACGGGCTCACCGAGACGGTGTCGGGTGACACGTTCCTCGATCGCGACAGCATCATCACAAAGCTCGGCAGCGTCGGACGCCCGTGCCTGCATCTGGAGCTCGACGTCTGGGACGACGCCGGACGATCGGTCGGGCCGGGGGCGCGTGGTGAGATCGTCATGCGCGGGCCGAAGGTGTTCAAGGGCTACTGGCGCGACGCGGACGCGACCGAGCGCGCGTTCGCCGGCGGCTGGTTCCACACCGGTGACATCGGCGTGCGCGACGAGGACGGCTACCTCTTCATCGTCGACCGGCTGAAGGACATGATCGTGTCCGGCGGGGAGAACGTCTCGGGGTCTGAGGTCGAGCGCGTCATCTACGAGCACGCTGCCGTGTTGGAGGCTGCGGTCGTGGGCCGACCCGATGAGCGATGGGGTGAGGTGCCGGTGGCGTTCGTCGTCCTCCGGCCGGGTGAGACGGCAACCGCCGAGGAGCTGATCGAGCACTGCCGCGCCCAGCTGGCGAAGTTCAAGGTGCCGAAGGACGTGACCTTCATCGAAGCGCTGCCGCGCAACCCGAGCGGCAAGGTCCTGAAGCGAGAGCTCCGCGCCTCGCTGTGAGGCTTGTCATGCGGCCCCGCGGCTCTAGGCACAGCGGCTCTAGGCATGGCACCGCCTGACAACTCGCTAGCTGCGCCGCTAGCGCTTGCCCAGGTGCGACATGAAGGTGCTCGCCCAGGTCAGCAGATCGTTGGGGACGTCGTAGTCGCTCTCGTCGTTGATGGCTGCCCAGTGGTCGGCGACGTCCTCGATGGTCGGTGCCTCGGTCACGAAGCCGGGAGTGGTCGCGAGGAAGATCCGTGAGAACCGGCCGGCGCCGGCAGCGTAGATCTCCCCGCTGACCGGGCAGTCCTCGTGGGCCAGGTACGCCGCCATCGGCGCCACCAGGACAGGGTCCATGGCGCGTTGGGTCGCTTCGTCGTCCGGCATGCCCATGCGAGTTGCAGCCGCGGGTGCGATCGCGTTGACCCTGATGCCGTACGACGCACCGGCGCGCGCGAGGCTTCGGGTCAGGCCGATCACGCCACCTTTCGCTGCGGCGTAGGAGGTGTTGTCCGGTAGCCCGAAGACGCCGGAGGACGTTGTCATCACGACGCGGCCGTACTCCTGTGCTGCGAAGTGCGGCCACGCCGCTCGCGTCACGTTGAAGGAACCGCCGAGGTGAACCGAGATGTGTCGCGCGAGATTTTCGGCGTCGGCCTCTGGGAAGCCGGCCCAGCGGATGATGCCTGCATTGTTGATCACGGCGTCGATGCGACCGAGCGCGTCGACCGTCGTACCGATCAAGGCTTCCGCACCTTCGGTCGTCGAGATGTCGCTGCCATCGGCCAGCGCCGTGCCGCCGAGGGCAGCGATCTCCGCGACGACGGACTCGGCCGGAGCGAGGTCCGCGCCCTTACCCGATGGCGACCCGCCGAGATCGTTGACGACGACCGACGCGCCGCGCGATGCGAGCAGCAGTGCGTAGGAACGGCCGATGCCACGACCGGCGCCGGTCACGACGGCGACTCGGCCGTCGAAGCGCAGAGCGTTCAGGCCGGCACCGGAGCCTTGAAGCCGAGCAGGTCGCCGAGCGTCCCGCCGAGGATTGCCTTGCGCTCGTCGTCGGGCACGCCGTCGAAGAGCTGCTTGATCAGCTCGCGGCTACCCCGGAATGTGCCTTCCGCGTGTGGATAGTCGTTCCCCCAGATCAGGGTGCTCAGCCCCGTGATGTGCCGGCACGCGACGGCGATCGGGTCGTCCTGGAACTGCACGTGGAACTGACGCTTGACGTACTCACTCGGCGTCAACGGGTATGGCCACTTCTCGTTGAGCCGGAAGAGCTGTGCCATGTCCGGCTGGTCGTTGGCCGGTCGCGAGTCGTCCCAGCGCCCGAGCCACCAGTCGGCGTCCTGCCCGATCCCTGTGACCCAGCACTTGTCCATGCCCCCGACCAGTGACGCGAGCCAGTGCGCGTTGAACTCGATCAGGAAGAAGTGCAGATCCGGAAAGCGCTCGGGCACGCCGCCGCCGACCAGCTGGCAGATCAGCTGTTGCGGCGCGAGCGTGCTGTAGACGGCCTGGGTGACCATGCGTTTCGCCGCGGCCTTCTCGGTCATCGGCTGGTTGACCTGCGCGGCGTTCTCGAGGACCACCTTCAGCGTCGTCGCCTCGGTGTCGTTGACGCTCACTCCACCGGTCTGGGTGTGGAAGAACACCTGGACCCGGTTGGCGGTCGCGGCGGCCCACACCGGATCGAGGTCACGGGTGTAGTAACTGCGCGGCGGAGTGGCCGGCAGCAGGATCGCGCGGAATCCGGCGGCGGCGACCCGCTCGATCTCGGCGACTGCATCATCGACATCGGTCAGCGGAATCGGTGCCGTCGGGCAGATCCGGTCGAAGTACGGCGAGTAGCGCTCGGCGACGTAGTCGTTGTAGACGCGGGCGTGTGCGATCGAGAGCTCGTGGTCGTCGGAGTACAGGCCGAACAGCGACAGATTCGGATGCATCACCTGGACGTCGACACCATCGATGTCCATGTCCTCGAGGATCAGCTCCGGGTCGCCTTCCGGCGTCCGGCCCTGGGTCTGGCGGTAGCGCGAGATCGTCCAGCCCTCGTATCCCGCGGTGTGCAGCTTGCGGAACACTCGAGCGCCACCTTCGATCAGGGGCTCGTCGACCTCGAAGTCCTCCTCCCACACCGCGCGGTCGCGCAGGTGTGTCGGCAGGCGCGTCTTGAACAGGTCGACTGGCTCGAGCAGATGCCCATCAGCGGAGACCACGAAGTCCTTGTCGGTCATGCCTAGGCCTTCCTGCCCTGAAGTGACTGTGAGTCATGATGCCTCTGCTCGGCGGCGGGCGGCACCCGCTACCGTTCAACTCGAGATTAGACCGATCGGTACAACGCAATCAAGATGCCGTCGAAGGAGATCAGGCTGTGGCGAAACGGTGGACGCAGCGCCCCCCGGGGTCGACCTGGGGGGAGTGGGGCGAGGACGACGAGCTCGGCCGGATCAACCTTCTCACCCCCGAGAAGGTGCTCGAGGGCGTCCGCGAGGTCGAGGCAGGACGGAGCTTCTGCTTGAGCCTCCCGCTGGACTTCCCTGGTGGGACCGACCTGAACCAGCGGCGGCAGCCGCCGAAGCTCTCGCCGACCGAGGACATGAACGGCGTTCCCGGCGTCTTCTACAACATCCGGATGAGCGAGATGGCGGACTGGGGTGACCCGCGGTACGTCGATGTCTGGGCTGACGACGTCGTCACCCTCTCGTTGCAGTACTCCACGCAGTGGGACTCCCTCGCCCACGTCGGCGCGGAGTTCGACGCCGACGGTGATGGGATCGAGGAGGCGGTGTACTACAACGGCTATCGAGCCGGCGTCGACCTCGTCGGCCCGTCGGACGATGCACGCGGTGACGGCAGCGGTCACCGGTCGTTCGCGCACCACCTTGGCCTGGAACACATGGCCGCGAACGGGGTGCAGGGGCGGGGGGTCCTCGTCGATCTGCGCCATCACCTCGGCGATGACTGGCGCGGCGTCACCCTTTCGGTGCTCCAGGAGGTGATGGCCGCGGACGGTGTCGTCGTCGAACCCGGCGACATGCTGCTGCTCCACACCGGGTTCGCCACCAAGGTCCTGGAGTGGGACCGCAACCCTGACCCGCGGCAGATCCACCGGATGTCGCCGTACCTCGATGGCCGCGACCCCGACCTGCTCGCCTGGATCGCCGAGTCGCAGATCTCGGCTCTGGTCGCCGACAACTATGCCGTCGAGGGTCTGGTCGGCAAGGACCCCGACCCGAGCCGGCACTCGTTCCTGCCGATTCACCACTTGTGCCTTTTCAAGCTCGGGGTTCCGCTGGGCGAGATGTGGTATCTCCACGACCTGGCGGAATGGCTTCGGGACCACAATCGCTGCCGCTTCCTGCTCACCGCGCCGCCGCTGCGACTGCCGGGCGCGGTGGGCTCGCCGCTGACGCCGGTGGCGACGGTCTGACTCTCACCTCTGCAACGATGCTGGAGACCGGGGCAGGGAGGTAGGGCGGATGTCGAGCCGTCAGTTGTACGACACGATCGGCGTCACCTACACCGCGACCCGGCGAACCGAGCCGCGGATCGCCGCTCAGATCTGGGCGGCGCTCGGCGATGCGCGGACCGTGCTGAACGTCGGTGCGGGTACCGGTTCGTACGAACCCCCTGACCGCGAAGTCCTCGCGGTGGAACCGTCGGCGGTGATGCGCGCCCAGCGCGGACCCGATGCGGCGCCGTGCCTTGCCGCATCGGCGGAGCGCCTGCCGTTCGACGACCAGATCTTCGACGCCGCGATGGCGGTCGCGACCGTTCATCACTGGCAAGACCCGATCGCCGGCCTGCGCGAGCTGAAGCGGGTCGCGGCTCGTGTCGTGGTGTTCACCTACGATCTCGACGGCCTGAGCGAGTTTTGGCTTACCCGCGATTACCTGCCGGAAGTGACCGGTTTCCTCGGCGGGCGGGCTTCGCTCCAGGAGCAGGCGATGGCGATCGGAGCACGCATTGAGCCGGTCTGGATCCCGTGGGACTGCGTCGATGGGTTCTTCGAGGCGTACTGGCGCCGCCCCGAGGCCTACCTCGACGAACGTGTCCGTCGCGGTCTCTCGATATGGGCGAAGCTCGGGCCGGAGATCGAGCAGCGGGCCGTCCAGAACCTGGCCGCCGATCTCGCGACCGGCACCTGGGCGGAACGCAACCGCGCGCTCGTCGACGTCGAAGCCGCCGACCTCGGCCTGCGACTCCTGGTCGCCTGAGGCAGGCTCGATGGCGCTGTACGACGCGGCTCAGGCGTATGCGCTGGCCTTCTCCTATCGGGACATCGCCGCCGAGGTCGACGCAGTCCTGGGTTGGGCCGCGCCGGTGCTCGGCCGGCCGGTCAGATCTGTGTTGGAACTCGCGGCAGGTCCGGCGGATCATGCGCGCGATCTGGTCGGTCGAGGTCTGCGCGCCACAGCGCTAGACATCAACCCTGCGATGACGGAACTCGCACTCGCCGCCGGTGCCGCAAACGGTCAACGATTGCGGGCTGTCACAGCAGACATGTGTGCCTTCACCCTCGATGAGCAGTTCGATGTGGCGATCATGATGATCGACTCCATAGCGCACATCCTGGATGACGCGACCCTCCGCAGCCATTTCATGTGTGTGGCCGCGCATCTCACTGGCGGTGGTTGTTACGTCGTCGAGCTGTCCCACCCCGCCGACAGCATCGCCGACCAGTCACTCACCACCTCTGCCTGGACGCAGGCCGGCGATGGCGAATCGGTGAGCATTCGTTGGGGCGAGCCCGACGATCCGACCGATGCGGCCAGCGGCGTCACCTCGGTCACCGTGACGATGGAGCATGTCCGAGATGGACGAGATCCAGTCGTGATCAATGACGTCGTCGCGCAGCATGCCTGGTTGCAGGACGACCTAATGGCCGCGATGGACGGCTACTTCGCGCCCATCGCCTGGTACGGCTCCTTCGACGGCGTGGGGCTCGACAACGCCTCGGCCTGGCGGATGATCGCCGTCCTTCAGAAGTCGGCTCGCAATGGCTGATGCGAATGATGTGAGACGCATCGCTCTTGGCTTGCCGCAGGTCGAGGAGATCGACAGCGAGGGGTTCGACTTCCGGGTCGCCGGCAAGGGTTTCGTCTGGTCTTATCCGGAGCGGCCACCCGGCCAGCGGCGCGTGATCCGGACGGACATCGCCGTGCTCTATGTGGGCGACGAGGCAGAGAAACAGGCGCTCGTGCTCGGCGAGCCCGATCTGTTCTTCACCGTGCCGGGGTACGACGGATTCCCGCTCGTGATGCTGCGACTGGCAGCGGTGTCACCCGATCGTCTTGCCGAGCTGATCACCGATGCCTGGCGAATGCGCGCACCGTCCGACATCGCCGTCGACCTCGATGCCGGCTGATCGTCACCAGCTGCCTGGTGGCGCGACCAGCTCGATGCGGTTGCCGTCTGGGTCGGTCATCAACAGGGACGGCTTGCCGAGCTCGTCAACCACGCCGGGATGCTCGATACCGGCCCTAGCGAGCTCTGCTGCCCAAGCCTGCAGCGTCGGGCC
>Ga0213876_10001263_pt1 | contig 15975 bp, 14 predicted proteins | sample BarmaccomBMRX_R9_FD_160113 | JGI IMG/M metagenome (GOLD analysis project Ga0213876, IMG submission 160113) | Root-associated microbial communities from Barbacenia macrantha in rupestrian grasslands, the National Park of Serra do Cipo, Brazil - RX_R9 | ecosystem: Host-associated > Plants > Roots...
TGACGGCTCCAGCCCGCGAAGCAGAGCGGCGAGCGCCACGTCAAGCGGCGTGAGTGAAACCGGCAGGCGTTGTGCTGAGATCATCGCCCATGGTGGACCACGGATCGCCTGGGTTGGCAACCGTTTGGCCGGGTGTCCGGCTCCGACGTCGGCTCTTGCGATGTGCCAGCAACTTAGGTCGAGAGGGATGGATCACGCCATTGTCCAGCTGACGCGACCGAAGAGCCAGTACCGTCACGCTGAAGGCGCAAGCGTCATCTGGTTGACTCGGCGACGATCATCTCCGAGGGGGAGATGCGGCTCCTTCGCGCATTCGCGTTTCGATCAGGCTTGCAGTGCACGCGTTGCAAACAAGGGCGCACTCGTCCGAGACAAGGCCGAGCTTGACGTTGAGCCCGACCGCAAGGTCCTCATCGGGAAGAGCGGGAATGATGCGGTCGCAACATGAGCATCGATGCTGCGTGTCCGATGCGTTTTGGTTGGCAAGGTCATGTATCGCTGAAACATCACGGATCATTGTTCACCTCCGGGCCCATCTTCACAGCCTTTCCTTCCACCTCCGCTATATTCTCATAGATATATTGCATCCGGCAAGCCATGCGCGGTTATTCTACTGCCTTGAACGCTTAACGATCCCAGTGGCTTAAGCCGTCGGGCACCGACCAACGTCGTATTTCATCAAATATAACGTTGACGACGCGCGGGAGCGGAGCGCAGACTGGCAACGGTTTCGCTTGAGGAGCAATCCAACCGTGCCGCGAATCTAGACCCGCAATTCCTGCCCGCCATCAGGTCGGTCTCCGGCCGCCGGGACCGCAGACCAAGCGGGATCGGACCCGACAAGTTGAACCGCGATCCAGACGCCAAAAGGCGCTGTCACCATCAGGGAGAAATGCCATGTACCAGCAGGCTTTGGAGAAGATCTCGAAGCAGGTCCTCATCCGCGACCGCTATGACAATTTCATCGGTGGAAAGTGGGTCGCACCGGTCGAGGGCAAGTATTTCGACAATCCAAGCCCGATCACGGGAAAGCAGCTTTGTCAGGTCCCGCGTTCCACCGCGGCCGATATTGACTTGGCGTTAGACGCCGCCCACAAGGCCAAGGACGCCTGGGGCCGCACGTCGGTTCAGGAACGCTCCCGCATGCTGAACAAGATCGCCGACGAGATCGAGGCCAATCTCGACCTGCTTGCGCTGGTCGAGACGCTCGACAACGGCAAGCCGATCCGCGAAACGACTCATGCCGACATGCCGCTGGTCGTCGATCACTGGCGTTATTTTGCCAGCGTCGTCCGTGCCCAGGAAGGCGCCCTCTCCGAGATCGACCACGACACCGTCGCCTACCACTTCCACGAACCGCTCGGCGTCGTCGGCCAGATCATTCCGTGGAATTTCCCAGTCCTGATGGCGACCTGGAAGCTTGCACCGGCACTTGCAGCCGGCAATTGCGTCGTGCTGAAGCCGGCCGAGCAGACACCGCTCGGTATTCTCGTCGTCATGGAGCTGATCGCGGACATCTTGCCGCCCGGGGTGATCAATGTAGTCAACGGCTTCGGCATCGAGGCCGGCAAGCCGCTCGCACAGAGCAAGCGCATCGCGAAAGTCGCCTTCACGGGCGAGACCACGACGGGGCGGCTGATTATGCAATACGCCTCGGACAACATCATCCCCGTGACCCTGGAGCTGGGCGGCAAGTCGCCGAACATCTTCTTTGCAGACGTCGCAGCCGCCGATGACGACTTCCTCGACAAGGCGCTCGAGGGCTTCACCATGTTCGCCCTCAATCAGGGCGAAGTCTGCACCTGCCCGAGCCGCGCGCTGATCCAAGAATCGATCTACGACAAGTTCATGGAGAAGGCGGTCGCCCGTACCAAGAAAGTCAAGCAAGGCCATCCGCTCGACGCCGAGACCATGATCGGCGCGCAAGCGTCAAATGACCAGCTTGAGAAGATCCTGTCCTATCTCGATATCGGCAAGCAGGAGGGCGCCAAGGTGCTCACTGGCGGTAGCCGGGCGAAACTGGAGGGTGAGCTCGCGGAAGGCTATTACGTCGAGCCGACGATCTTCGAAGGCAACAACAAGATGCGCATCTTCCAGGAGGAGATTTTCGGGCCAGTGGTTTCGGTCACGAAATTCAAGGACGAGGACGAAGCGCTCGCCATTGCCAACGACACGCTCTATGGGCTCGGCGCCGGCATCTGGACCCGCAACATCAATCGCGCCTACCGCTTCGGCCGGGCCATCCAGGCGGGCCGGGTCTGGACCAATTGCTACCACGCCTATCCGGCGCATGCGGCGTTCGGAGGCTACAAGCAATCCGGCATCGGGCGCGAGACGCACAAGATGATGCTGGATCACTATCAGCAGACCAAGAACATGCTGGTCAGCTACTCCACCAAGGCGCTCGGCTTCTTCTAGAGGCGGATCGACGCATTCACAGGCGTGGGGCTCGTCCCCGCGCCTGTGATGTGCTAATATGGAGGTGGATCATGGTCAACTGGGTCGAGATTACGGACAAGGCGGCCGAGATCGTGGCGCGCCTGAAGGCCCAGCACGGCACCCTCATGTTTCATCAGTCTGGCGGCTGCTGCGACGGCTCGGCGCCGATGTGCTATCCCGTCGGTGACTTCAGGGTCGGTCCGCAGGACGTGCTGCTGGGGTGTATCGCCGACTGCGATTTCTATATCGGCGCCGCGCAATTCGAATATTGGCAACACACCCAGCTCATCATCGACGTCGTACCCGGACGCGGTTCGGGATTCTCCGTCGAAGCGCCGGAAGGCGTACGCTTCCTGACGCGCAGCCGGGTGTTCACTGACGAAGAGGTCGCCGAGCTTGAAGCTGCCGGCCCACCAGCCCGCGCGGCTTGATAAAACACTTTTAACAATGGCGCCCGCTTGTGTCGGGTGGCAAGCATGATCCCTTGTTGCGTGCCTACTCAACCCAGGGAAAACAAAACATGAAAAATGAAGTCCAGGGAGTAAAACCCAAAAGCCGCGGTATGCGCGCGTTTGGCTTCATCAAAATCTGTTTCGTGCTTGGCGCCGGCTTCGCATCGTCGGCTCACGGCGAAACCGGCCCGGTCAGCCTTCCGGACAAGAGTTTTCCGGAAAGCATCACGTCGACCCCGGACGGAACGCTCTACGTTGGAAGCTTTAACAATGGCGGCGTCTTGAAAGTTGCTCCAGGCGGAAAGGCGGAGCAATTCGTCGCGCCAGCCGCCAACGGCAGTCGTTCCACACTTGGCGTACTGGCCGATGAGAAGAGCGGTACGCTGTATGTTTGCTCGAATGACATCAGCGGACTTGGGGTGCCGGGCCCGAGCGACACAAAGGGTGCCTGGCTCAAGACCTTTGATCTCGCGACCGGGGCCGCGAAGGGCAGCTTTGCACTCGCTGATCCAAAATCGTTCTGTAACGATATTGCGGTCGGTAGCGATGGCACGGCCTACATCACGGATTCCTTCATGCCCAATGTCTACAGCCTGAAACCAGGTGGCGCGGCGCTTGAAATCTGGGCGACCGATCCGGCCCTGGCACCGGCAAAGGATGGCGTCGGCCTCGACGGCATCGCGTTGGGATCGGACGGCCATCTCTACGTGACGACCTATATTCCGGCAAAGCTCTTCAGGATCTCCGTCAAGGATGGCAAGGCCGGAGTCGTCACCGAGCTCAAGCCGTCGCGTCCGCTCGACCATGCCGATGCGATGCGCGCCTTCGGCAATGACTTTCTGTTGATCGAGGGCGCCGGCAAGCTCGACAAAGTGACGGTCAAGGGCGACGAGGCACAGATCGAAACGATCCAGGATGGCCTTAGCGAACCCGTCTCCGTGACGCAGGTCGGCAATACGGGTTGGGTTGCAGAAGGCAAGCTGTCCTACATCATCGGCGATAACAAGGGCAAAGACCCGGGCCCATTCCTGCTCAAGCCCGTGACATTGGCAAAATAGCGATCAGCCGGCGAGAGCCTGCGATGCGCGACCAATCGGCGCATCGCAGACAATCTCAGTCATGCATTGAGATTCATCCACACCGCCTTCGGCTCGGTAAAGTTCTCGATCGCGGCCGTGCCGTGCTCGCGGCCGAGACCGGAGTCGCGCTCGCCGCCCCAGGGCAGCCGCACATCGGTATAGCCATATGTGTTGATCCAGACCGTCCCCGCCCTCGCCCGCTTGGCGAAGCGCTGCACCCGACCAATGTCGCGGCTCCAGACGCCAGCTGCGAGGCTATAGGCCGTGCCGTTCGCGATCCTCAATGCGTCCGCTTCGTCCTTGAACTTGATGACGCTGACGACCGGACCAAAGATCTCCTCCTGCGAGATTCGCATCTCGTGTTTCACATCGGCAAAGACGGCAGGGCTGATGAAATAGCCGCGGCTTCCGACCCGTTCGCCGCCCGTCACCAGCGATGCGCCTTCCTTCTGCCCGATATCGACATAGTCCAGGATCGAACCCATCTGCTTTTCGGAGATGACAGGACCAAGCGCCGTGGCCCGATCGAGCGGATCTCCCATGCGCAACGCCTTGGCACGCGCGGCAAGCCGCTCGACCACCTCGTCGTAAGCCGCCTCCTGGACCAGCACACGCGACCCGGCCGAGCACACCTGGCCGGCGTTGAAGAAGATGCCGGCGGCAGCTGCTTTCGTAGCCGCGTCCAGATCGGCATCGGCAAAGATCACATTGGCAGACTTGCCGCCAAGTTCGAGCGAGACCCGTTTGAAGTTGCCTGCGGCCCCTTTCATGATGCCGCGGCCGACACCCGGTGATCCCGTGAACGTCACCTTGTCGACGTCGGGATGGTTGACCAGCGCGTCACCGACCGTACGCCCCGGGCCTGGAACGACGTTGAGCACGCCCGCCGGAAGGCCAGCTTCCAGCGCAAGCTCGCCAATCCGCAGTGCCGAGAGCGAGGTCAGCTCCGCCGGTTTCATCACCACGGTGCACCCGCAGGCGAGCGCGGGCGCGAGCTTCCACATCCCGATCATCAGTGGAAAATTCCACGGCACGATCGCGGCCACCACGCCGACAGGTTCGCGCACTGTGTAGGTTAGCGCGTCGTCGCGTGTCGAAACGACGTCGCCGCCGATCTTGTCGGCCCAGCCGGCATAATAGGTGAGCGTATCGACGGCGGCCGGAAAGTCCTGGCGCAGGACGGCGGCGATTGGCTTGCCGGCGTCCAGGCTCTCGAGCTCGATGATCTCGTCGGCGTGCTGCTTCAAGAGCTCCGCCCATTTGAGCAGGATGTGCCCGCGCTCCGCCGCACGGATCGTGCGCCACCGACCCTCGAAGGCGCGGCGGGCGGCGGCGACCGCATGATCGACATCGACCTCATTGCCCTCGGCGATCGTGGCGATGACCTGCTCGGTCGCGGGATCTAAGGATTTGAAGATGCGCCCCGAAGCGGAGGCAACGCGTCGCCCATCGATCAGGAGCTGCTGCGGCTTGGCCAAGAACTCCGCCGCGGGCGTCTGCTGGGCGTAATCATATGCAATCGACCTCATATTTCCTCCATTTCTCGTGCCTGAGCTTAGGAGGATATTGCCATCCGTAAATATGGTACCGTTTACCTATGGACCGCACCACTCATATGCATTCGACTTCATAAACTGGCATCCGCATGCTGCAGATTGAGATCGAAACCGTCTGGCGCTTCCGTAAAGAAGGCAGCCCACAAAGCGTGGCGGTGATGCTCGGGGTGCTCAACGACATCCGCAAAACCGGCAAGATCACGCGCGCCGCCAACGACGCTCGCCTCTCCTATCGGCACGTCTGGAATCTGATCGAGCAGTGGTCCGAGTTCTTCGGCACTCCGTTGGTCGAAACCCAACGGGGCAAGGGCTCCAAGCTGACCGCGTTTGGCGAGAAGCTGGTATGGGCCGGCCAGCGCATGCAGGCGCGGCTCGGACCCCAGCTCGAAAATCTGGCCCAGGAGCTGGCTACCGAGATCAAGCCGTTCCTGCAGCAGCGACCATCGGTGATCCGGGTTCATGCCAGTCACGGCTTCGCCGTCTCGAAGCTCCGCGAGTTTCTCGACCGCGAGCCCGGCATCGGTGTCGACCTGCGCTATGTCAGTAATCAGAATTCCCTGATTTCGCTCGCGCAAGGCGCCTGCGACCTGGCAGGCCTGCATCTGCCGCGTGGCGAATTGCGGGACCAGGGCATCAAGGCCAGCAGGGAGTGGCTCGATCCACGCGAGGACCGTGTCATCAGCTTTGTCACGCGCGAAATGGGGCTGATGGTCAGACGAGGAAACCCGCTCAGGATCAAGTCGCTTCAGGACCTGGTCGACCGCAAGGCCCGCTTTGTCAATCGCGATCACGATTCCGGTACGCGCCTGTTGTTCGATCAGTTGCTGGTACTCCACAAGGTTGACGAGAGCAGAATCAATGGCGCCCAGCAGATCGAATTCACGCATGCTGCCGTTGCCGCCTACGTCGCGAGCGGCATGGCGGATGTCAGCTTCGGTGTCGAAGCGGCGGCGCGGCAATTCGATCTCGATTTCGTCCGGTTGCTGACGGAGGACTACTTCTTCGTGTGCCGGCAGGCGTTTCTGGAGACAGAGCCGATGCGGCGTGTGCTCGACATCATGACGGGCAGCGGATTTCACAAGGCGATTGCGGCGCTGCCCGGATACGAGGCGACCAGCACCGGCTCGGTTCACACGGTCAAGGAGTTTCTCAGCCATGTCGGCACGGTCGGTTAGATAGCGGCTGGTTGAGAAGGTTGGCTGCTCGCGGACGGTCGCTGCCCGGACTTCCATCTGGACGTTTGCTGGAATACGCTATATTTATTGAGATATAGCGCAGCAGGACGTCTGAGACAATGAAACAGGATGGCCATGCCTTTACCGAGTGCGAGGTCACGGCGGACGGCACCGTTACACTCGGTTTTGCGGATTCGAACGGAAACAAGGCCACGGTACGCTTGACGGTCAACCAGGTCGGAGCCCTGGCGATGACCTTGCCCGAGATGATCGCAAAAGCGCTCCGCACTCGCTACGGCGATCAGACGCTGCGTTACGCCTATCCGTTGACCTCATGGACAGTCGAGCAATCGACCGATCCGAAAACCGGAATGATGACTCTCGGAACTGAAGATGGCTTCAGGGTTTGCTTCTCGATGGGGCGAGACACTCAGACTCAGCTTGGCCAGGCGTTGGCATCGGAACGGCCGCCGAGCACCCCAACCCTCGCGAATTAGGTCCGCCTCTTTTCCACTGTGGGTTCAGGTCTGTGTGATGTTTCAACATCGTCCGTCGGCAATTGCCCTGCGCCATGTCGCGTTTGAGGACATGGGTCTGCTGGCTCCGGTCATGGAGCGGGAAGGCTGGAATATCTCGTTCTGCGAGGCCGCCGTTGACGATCTAACCCACCGCTCGATCAGGAATGCCGATCTGTTGGTCGTGCTGGGAGGTCCAATTGGCGTCTACGAGACGGAGAGCTATCCGTTCATAACCCAGGAAATTGGACTCATCGAGCACCGCCTGAGAAGGCGGCTGCCCACTTTCGGGATCTGTCTCGGCGCGCAACTCATGGCGAAAGCGCTCGGCAGCCGGGTCTATGCCGGCCACGTCAAGGAAATCGGCTGGGGGTCGATTCGGCTGACGGAGGAAGGCGCCTCATCCTGCCTGACATCCCTTGGAGAGGATGTGCCGGTTCTGCATTGGCACGGTGACACATTCGACCTTCCCGACGCGGCCACAAGGCTGGCCTCGAATGCGAACTACGAAAATCAAGCGTTCGCGTACGGAGACAGCGCCCTTGCCCTCCAGTTTCATCTGGAGGCAGACCCGCGGCACTTGAGGAATGGTATGTCGGCCATGCCGTCGAGCTCGCAGCCGCCAATGTCTCGGTTACGGAACTCAGAGCAGCCACGTCGAACTGCGCAAAGGTGCTTGCACCGTTGGCTGACCGGGTTTTCACCGTATGGCTCAATCAGATCCGGCCGCGCGAGGTCGCACGGCATTCCAGCGCGAATTGAAGGTGAGTTCCCATGGCGAATTATCCCGATATCGAGATGTACATTGATGGACATTGGAAAGCCGCGAGCGGTCAGCCGGTCATCAATCCAGCGGACGAAAGCGTATTGGGGACGGTGCCGACCGCGTCGATCGCCGATCTCGACGACGCTCTCGCGGCTGCCGAAAACGGATTCGCCGTCTGGCGAAACACCTCGCCAGCAAAGCGCGCTCAGGTCATCCTGAAGGCAGCCGCCCTCATTCGCGAACGGGTCAACGAGATGGCCGTCGCGATGACCCTCGAGCAGGGCAAGCCGATCGAACAGGCTAGGCTCGAGATCCTCCGGGGATGCGACATCATCGAGTGGGACGCCAGCGAGGGGGTACGGCTCTATGGCCGGGTGATCCCTAGCGAACCCGGGATGCGGCACACGGTGCTCCGGCAGCCGATCGGACCTGTGGCAGCATTCTCGCCATGGAATTTTCCGATGAGCTCTCCGGCCCGAAAAGTCGCGGGCGCGCTGTCGTCGGGCTGTTCGATCATTCTCAAGGCATCGGAAGAAACGCCGGCGGGCGCCGTGCAGCTGGTGCGCGCATTCCACGATGCCGGCCTGCCCGCCGGGGTGCTCAACCTCGTGTTCGGCAATCCGGCAGAGATTTCTGAGTATCTCATTCCCCAGTCGCGCATCAAGCTGATTACGTTCACCGGCTCGATCCCCGTGGGCAAGCACCTGGCGGAGATGGCCGGCCGCTACATGAAGCCGGCGATCATGGAACTGGGCGGCCATGCCCCTGTCATCGTGTGCGACGATGTCGATCCGGCAGCAACCGCCGGCACCTCGGTGATCGGCAAGTCGCGCAATGCGGGACAGGTCTGCGTGGCGCCGACCCGCTTCTTCGTTCAGGAATCGATCTATGAGCACTTCGCCCAATCGTTCGCGGAGAAGGCAAAGCAGCTGAAGGTCGGCAATGGGCTCGATCCGTCGATCCAGATGGGCCCTCTCGCCAATGCGCGGGGGATCGACGCCATGGAGACGCTGGTCGCGGACGCCAAGGCCAAGGGCGCGCGCGTTCTCGCCGGTGGACACCGGATCGGCAATCGCGGGTATTTCTTTCCGCTGACCGTTCTGGCCGATCTGCCCGATGATGCCCGCGCCATGAACGAGGAGCCGTTCGGGCCGCTGGCACTGGTCAATCCCGTGAAGACGCTCGATGAAGCAATCGAGAAGGCCAATTGCCTGCCGTATGGCTTGGCCGGCTATGCCTTCACGCGCTCGGCCGGGAATGCGGATCGCCTCGCAGATGGCTTGGAGGTTGGCAATCTCTCGATCAACCACTTCGTCGCATCCGTCGCCGAGACGCCCTTTGGCGGTGTCAAGGACAGCGGCTATGGACGCGAGGGCGGCACCGAAGGCCTGCAGTGCTACACCGTTGCCAAGAATGTGTCGCACAAGATGATGTAGACTGAGCTTCGATTCTTCCCGCAAATTGTCTATGCAGCCCAATCCGCTACGACATCGGGACGGCAGCGCCGGCGACGCCAACTACGGCGTCATCGGTGAGCGCTATGCCCACTTCCGCCGGCCTGATCCGCGAATTGCCGGGCTGATCGAGACGGCGTTAGGGGCCGCGCAAGCGGTCTTGAACGTGGGTGCCGGCGCGGGCTCATGTGAGCCGGTTGATCGCACCGTGATTGCGGTTGAGCCGTCACAGTCGATGCGCAGCCAGCGTCCCCCTCACCTTCCCACCGCGATCGACGCCGTCGCCGAGCATCTGCCGTTTGGCGATGCATCGTTCGACGCGAGCATGTCGACCTTCTCCGTCCATCAATGGAAGAACCTCAGCGCGGGGCTCCGGGAGATGCGGCGCGTGACCCGAGGTCCGGTCGTCATCATGACCTGCGAGCCCACCGAACTCGATCGGTTCTGGCTTCAAGACTATTGTCCGGAGGTGATTGGCGTGGAAGCCGGCCGATATCCAGCGGTCGAACGGATCGCCGGAGAGCTTGGTGGGCGATCGGAAATCCTGCCTGTTCCAATCCCGCTGGACTGCAGCGACGGCTTCAACGAAGCCTATTATGGTCGCCCGGAGATGCTGCTCGACCCGCAAGCACGGCTCGCCTGTTCGGCCTGGAGCTTTGTCGGAGACGACGTCGTACAGCGATTTGAAAGAACGCTCGGCCACGATCTCAGCTCCGGACGATGGAACGAGCGGTACGGCCCTCTACGCACCCAGGCTTTTTTTGAAGGCGCTCTGAAGCTGATCGTCGGCCGGACTTAACCGTCGAATATCTCGACTTCCTCTGGTCGGTGGTGATCATTGCCGCCCGGCACGGATATCGCGCCTCTTCATCTTGTGAGCAAAAGGCTTCGGTGGCAATCTGAAGCTCAAGCGCAATAGAGCGACTCTTCCATGTCACGGCCGGCCGCCAAACCGCTTCCCCAACTGAGCGTCCGCATCGATCTCGACGGAGACGAGCGAATCGGACCGGGCAAGATCCTGTTGCTGGAGAACATCCGCGAGCACGGCTCGATCTCGGCTGCAGGCCGGGCGATGGACATGTCCTACAAGCGGGCGTGGGACCTCGTGGACGAGATCAATCGCATCTGCCGCCATGCGGCCGTCGCGTCTCAGACAGGTGGAAAGAACGGCGGCGGAGCCGTGCTAACGCCCTTCGGCGCTGCACTGGTGGCGCGCTACCGGAAGATCGAGCGCGATGCGGCGCGTGCCGTCCACAAGGAGCTATTAGCGCTCAAGGCGGATATCGGCCGCCCGCTCAAGTGACGTCAGGGAAAGACCGGCAATGCGAGCGGTCTGAAGCCGAACGCCTGCAGCGGCTTCTGTCCGGCCGGCGATAAGAGATACGTCGTAAGTCGGCAGCCCCGGGCTGCGCCCTGCGCGAAATCGGCCGCCCGTACTTCCGCAGCGAAATAGCACCTAGTTTGCCCGCAATCTCACATTCAACCTGGGCTGAGCCATCAACGCCTCACCCAGCTGGTTTTGCTGCTCGCGCGGAACTGAAAAGCAGACGCTGAAGCCATCCTCGGTCTGCAAGGTGACCATGCGTTGGGCGGCATCGGTCGACTGCTCAACGATCCAAGACGCCAGCGGATAGGCATAACGAAGGCTCCGGTCGCCATAGCGGGTCTGCAGAGCGTGGTCGAGCAGGCGCGGCAAGGTCATGACCAGCGCACCAACCTGCTTCAGCGACAGCGTGATGGTCGCCGGGTTTCCCGCGGAATCGACAAACCCGAGTGAAATCGCGCCGCCATCGGAGGCGACCTCGCAGGTCGTAAGGGCCTGGGCGCTGATGTCCATCGCGCGAACTCCCGATCGATTTATCGTTATATGCCAGAGGATACATCGATGTGACCGAGGGCGTCCAGCCGCTTTTGACCGGTTTTTGATCGGACACGCCATGGCCGGCCAGCCAAAACGTGATATACATTGACATACAACGAGAGCCAATGAGGCCTGTTTGAAAGGGAGAGCAAAGCCAATGAGCGACTACAACCTTCTGATCGATGGCAAGATGGTGCCCGGCGACCAGACCATGCCGGTCCTCAACCCCGCCACCGAGGAGGTGCTGGCCGAGTGCCCGCGCGCTTCCAAGAACCAGCTCGACTCCGCCGTTGCGGCAGCGAAAGCGGCGTTTCCGGCCTGGGCGGCCACCCCGATCGAGGAGCGTCGCAAGCTCGTGATCCAGATGGCCGACGCGATCGAGGCCAATGCGAACGAACTGGCGCGGCTTCTCACCAGCGAGCAAGGCAAGCCGCTGGCTGATGCCACGGGCGAAGTGCTGGGGATGGCCGCGTTCTTCCGCTATCTCGGCTCGCTCGAGCTGCCGATGCGCGTCATCGAGAGTTCAGGCGACCGTCGCGTCGAGGCGTATCGCCGCCCTCTTGGCGTCGTCGGCGCCATCATTCCGTGGAACTACCCGCTGCTGATCCTTAGCTTCAAGCTGCCATCGGCGCTGCTCGCCGGCAACACGCTGGTCGTCAAACCTGCGCCGACCACCCCGCTGTCGACCCTGAAATTTGCCGAGCTGGTCAAAGACATCCTGCCCAAGGGTGTGCTCAACGTCATCACCGACGCCAATGACCTCGGCGACCTCATGACCAAGCATCCGGACATCCGAAAGATCTCGTTCACGGGATCGTCCGCGACCGGCCAGAAGGTGATGGCGAGCGCTGCGCAGACCTTGAAGCGCATCACGCTCGAGCTCGGCGGCAATGACGCCGGCATCGTGCTCGACGACGTCGACCCGAAGAAGGTCGCTCCGGGCATCTTCGAAGGCGCGTTCCAGAACTCGGGCCAGGTCTGTCTCGCCATCAAGCGGCTCTATGTGCATGAATCCGTCTATGACGAGCTATGCAACGAGCTGGTCGCGATCGCCAAGAACACGGTCGTGGATGACGGCTCGAAACAGGGCACCAAGCTCGGGCCGCTGCAGAACAAGATGCAGTACGAGAAGGTGAAAGCGTTCCTTGAGGACGCGCACAAGAACGGCAACGTCGTTGCCGGCGGCTCGGCGATGGATCGCCCTGGCTACTTCATCGAGCCGACGATCGTGCGCGACATCAAGGAAGGATCACGGCTGGTCGACGAGGAGCAGTTCGGCCCGGTACTGCCGCTGATCAAGTATTCGGACAGCGAGGACGTGATCCGCCGCGCCAACGCGACGACCTACGGTCTCGGCGCCTCTGTCTGGTCGTCGGACACCAAGCGGGCGCACGAGGTCGCAAGCCGGATCGAGGCCGGAACAGTGTGGATCAACAAGCACCTCGACATGGCGCCCCACATTCCGTTCGGCGGCGCCAAGCAGTCGGGCATCGGCACCGAATTTGCCGAGGAAGGGCTGGCCGAATTCACCCAGCTGCAGATCATCAATGGGCCGCCGGCCTGACGAACATTTCGCGATCGCGGCGGGAATCCGTCGCGATCGCGCCCTCCTCTGGCGGAGCCAAAACCATGTTCGATGCCCAATGCGACCTCGCGGCCCTCGTCTATGAGGCGGATCAGGATCCCGACGCCGTGCTGCGCGAATTCGCGGCAGACCTGAACGCAAGCGGCGTCCGTACCGTTGGCATGGTCCAGGCCGGCCAGTGCGCCGATTCAAGTTTGTCGGCCGTCTTGGTCCATACCGGCGAAAAGTTGCAGCTGGCGCAGGATTTCGACCCCACGGCACGCGGCTGCCGGCTGGATCTCGGCCGGCTCCAGAATGCGGCTGGGCGGGTGGCCCGTGCGCTGGAGTGCGGCGCCGACCTTCTGATCATCAACCGCTTCGGCAAGCGCGAGAGTGCCGGCCAGGGCCTTAGCTTTCTGATCGAGCGTGCGCTCGGTGCGGACATTCCGGTCGTCATCGCCGTGTCCGCGCATCGCTTTGACGATTGGATCAAGTTTGCCGATGGGATGAGCGTGAAACTCCGCTGCGACCGCCAAGCCCTGGACACGTGGTGGCATGGTATCTCGACGCGGGACGGCGGCGCTCGCGCTCCACACCAAACCGTCTGCGAAGCGCTGAAATGAATGTCCCCGGGAGCTGCCGTTCCGACGCATCGCAACTCGCCGTTATCCGCTGAACAACTGAAATGCGATATGTAGCCATGGATACGACCATTGGAGGAACCGTGCTGACTTTCGCTCGTGCGGTGATTGTTTTGGCGATGACAAGTTCGATGGCAAGCGCAGACGACCTGGTGGTCTACGGCGCGGGCAGCCTGCGCGAGGCGATCGGGCAGATCGCGTCCGAGTTCGGGCACAAGCACGGCTTGACCGTGAAGACGCAGTTTGGTCCGTCTGGGCGCATGCGCGAACGGATTGAGAAGGGGGAGCACGTCGACCTCTTCACCTCGGCGGACGTTGGCCATGCGCGTAAGCTGGTCGAGGACGGCCGGGCGAGCGTCATGGCGCTGTTCGTCCGTAACACCGTCTGTCTGCTATCGCCCACGAAATTCGGCGCAACGACACAGACAGCTCTCGACAAGCTGCTTGATCCAGTGGTTCACGTCGGCATTTCGCCGCCCAAGATCGATCCGCTGGGCGATTACACCGAGCGCCTGTTCAGGTTGATTGATCAATTGCGCCCAGGCAGCGGGGCTGCGATTCAAGCTCGGGCTGTCATTCTCGATACGCCGCCGGGTGCGCCAGCGCCCAGATCGGGTGATACCGATGTCGACGCCATTCTGGACGGACGCGTTGACGCAGCCATCGTTTACTGCTCATCGCGGGATCGGTACGCGCAATTGTTGCCGGACGCCACCATCGTCCAACTTCCATCCGAGCTTCAGGTCGGGCCGGAATACGCGCTGGCGGTGCTGAAGGATGCTCATCCGGCAACGCAATTGCTCGCGCTGACCATCCTCTCACCCGAAGGTCAGAAGATCATGGCTCAGCGGGGATTTAAACCTGTGACGTTGCCCGGCGAGTAAGTATACTAGGCAGTCTGCAAGAGCGCTGAGGTGAACGACCCGCGGGTGCGATTTCAACGCAGCCCCCGTCACCCTCAGAACGGCTATTTGCCGCGGTCCGAGTCTGCACCGCGAGCAGCTCGGTGAATTCGTCGATGGCAGCTTTTCCTCCGAAGCGACCGCAGCAGGACGCCTTCGTGCCGCCGAACGGCATCTGCGGCTCGTCGTGCACGGTCGGCGCGTGACGTGACCGATGCCGGCTCGATGCGCTTCGCAACACCCATAGCCCGCACGTTGTGCCGACCGAACACGGCGCTCCAAGGTAGACGGTGACCACCTTGGGGGCGGCGAGGACCTGTTCGGGCACGCCCTCGGCGACCACGCGTTCATCGATGCAGTGGCCGCAAAGCGCGCGAAATCGCGTCCATGACGTGCTGGCTTCTTGTTGGGGTTGCCGTACAGAGCGCTACGACGGATGACAAAAAGGCGGACAAGAGTTTGGTCCAGCACTTGGGCCTGCCAGCCCTGTGATCACGGCCTGTAAGCTATTGTAAGCCCGGACTCCGGTGATTTCCCGAAAGTCGCGGACTATGAAAAGCGCCGCGGTCTTGCTACGCAGGCTTCCAGGAGATTGCCGGTCGGACGCCGTCTTGGTCCGCGAGCCCACGGACGGTGCACAACGGCATTGGACAACGAAAGGACGTGTGCATATGGCAACCACGACCGCGGAGCTTGAGCAGCTCCTCACGCAACGATCGCTCACCGATCCGCAGCTGGTGGCCGCGATGGGTGCGGCGGCGGACTTCCGCATCCTGCCGGACGCCACCGTGGTCAAGATCGGCGGACAGAGTGTCATCGACCGCGGCCGCGCCGCGGTCTATCCGCTGGTCGACGAGATTGTTTCTGCCCGCAAGGTCCACCAGCTCCTGATCGGAACCGGCGCAGGCACCCGGGCTCGCCATCTCTACTCGATCGCGGCTGGGCTCCGCCTGCCGGCCGGCGTGCTCTCGCAACTCGGCGCCTCAGTTGCCGACCAGAACGCAGCGATGCTGGGGCAGCTCCTTGCGAAACACGGTATCTCCGCAGTCGGCGGCGCTGGGCTTTCGTCTGTGCCGCTCTACCTTGCCGAGGTGAACGCCGTCGTCTTCAGCGGCATGCCGCCCTATAGCCTCTGGATGCGTCCGGCGACCGAGGGTGTGATCCCACCCTACCGCACGGATGCCGGATGCTTCCTTGTTGCCGAGCAGTTTGGCTGCAAGGCGATGATCTACGTGAAGGACGAAAGCGGCCTCTACACCGCGAACCCGAAGACTTCGAAGGGCGCAACCTTCATCCCAAAAATCTCGGTGGCCGAGATGAAGGCGAAAGGGCTGCAGGACTCGATTCTCGAGTTTCCGGTGCTCGATCTGCTCGCCTCGGCACGCTACGTCCGTGAGGTGCAGGTCGTGAATGGCCTTGTGCCTGGCAATCTGACCCGCGCGCTAGCCGGCGAGCACGTCGGCACCATCATCACTGCGAAGTAATCTCAAGAGATCTATAGCCATGGCTGGCACCAACCAGATCAAGCACGTCGCCTCGCCGCTTGCGCGCCAAACCCTTCTTGACGACGA